>Ga0335083_10012528_pt1 | contig 10137 bp, 7 predicted proteins | sample Lox_Sample_42_FD_206716 | JGI IMG/M metagenome (GOLD analysis project Ga0335083, IMG submission 206716) | Soil microbial communities from Loxahatchee National Wildlife Refuge, Florida, United States - Lox_Sample_4.2 | ecosystem: Environmental > Terrestrial > Soil > Wetlands | place: USA: Florida...
AGCACGCGCGCCCGCGCCGGCTTGGCTATGGTCAGGATCTGCTCGGCGAGTCGACGGATGCGCGCGGCGGGCCAGTTCTTCTCGCGCAGCTGAATGAGCCGCAAGCCGGCGTCGATCGCGAGTCGCGCACGGTCGACAAACGCCTGCTCTCCCAGCTCATCGGCCATCGTGATGCCATACACGAGCGGCAATTCGAGCGCGCGCAGGATAGTCGTGTTGGCCGGCAACAGCGGCCCGACCTCGAACGCGCCGGGGGTCTGCCACGCAATCGCCTGCCCATCGCGGCCGTGCGGCTCGCCGCTCCACTCGGACACGCGGAAAAAAGCGAGCTCCACGTTCGCATGCGGATATCGGTAACGCTGCGTGAGCCATGGCGCCGCGCGGACGACCTCGATGCCAAGCTCCTCGTGCAACTCGCGCACCAGCGCCTGCCGCGACGATTCTCCAGGCTCGACCTTCCCGCCTGGGAATTCCCAGTATCCCGGAAACGGCGTTCCGGTCAGCCGCTGCGCGAGCAGCACCCTGCCGTCGCGTCGCTGCAGCACCGCGACCGCTACCGGAACGATCGGCGCTTCGCTCAACGATCCCTGGCCGAACCGAGCGCGATTCGCCCGGCATGTGCGCGCGCGAACTGCCACGCCACCCGGCCGCTGCGCGAGCCGCGCTGGAGCGAAAACTGGATCGCTTCGCGGTGCAGGGCTTCGACGCTGCGGGCGTCGCGCGGCAGCTTCACCGCGAAGACGCCAAGCCAGGCGTCGACCGCCGCCAGGTAGTCGTCCTGGCTGAATGGATAGAACGAGATCCACAATCCGAATCGCTCGGACAGCGAGATCTTCTCCTCGACCGATTCGCCGGGGTGGACCTCTTCGCCCACGTGCCGCGTCTCCAGGTTCTCGCTGAAATACTCGGGGATGAGATGCCGGCGGTTCGACGTGGCATAGATCAGAACGTTGAGCGACGGCCCCGCGAGGCTGCCGTCGAGCATGACCTTGAGCGCCTTGTACCCGGGCTCGTTGGCATCGAAAGACAAATCGTCGCAGAAGACGATGAACCGCTCGGACCGCCCGGCGATCGCCTCCATGATCTCCGGAAGATCGGTGAGATCGCTCTTGTCCACTTCGATAAGCCGCAGGCCTTTGGCGCCGTATTTCACCAGCATCGCTTTGACGAGTGAAGATTTGCCGGTCCCGCGCGAGCCGGTCAGGAGCACGTTGTTCGCGGGGACTCCCGCCACGAACTGGCGCGTGTTGCCGTCGATGGCACGTTTCTGTTCGTCGATGGCGACGAGATAGTCGAGCCGGATCGTCTGGGGATCGGCGATCGCCTGCAGGAAGCCGCGCTCGCCGCGCTTGCGCCAACGAAAGGCTCGCGCGTTCCAGTCAGGAGGCGGCGGCGGCGCAGGCAGCCATGCTTCGAGCCTCGCCAGAACCGCCTCGGCGCGATCGAGCGCGCGCGAAAGCGAATCGCCGGCGTCCTTGCGCGCCATCAGCTGCGGTAGTCCGCGTTGATGCGCACGTAGTCGTGCGACAGGTCGCAAGTCCAGACCGTGGCGTTCGCTTCGCCCCGCCCCAGCGCAACGCGAACGCCGATCTCCGCTTTCGCCATCACGCGTTTGCCATCCTCCTCACGATAGGAGGCGGAGCGCCCTCCCCCGACGACGACCGCAACATCGTCCAGCCAGAACGAGACCCGACGCGGATCGAGATCGTCGACACCGGCATTGCCGATCGCGCAAACGATCCGGCCGAGGTTCGGGTCCGAGGCGAAGAACGCCGTCTTCACGAGCAGCGACTGTGCGATCGCGCGCGCCACGCGATCGCATTCCATGGCGTCGCGCCCGCCTTCGACTTTGACGGTGATGAACTTGGTCGCGCCCTCGCCATCACGCACGATTGCCTGCGCCAGCTCGCCGGCGACCTGTGCGAGCGCCTCCTTGAGGGGCGAGAGCCGCGGATCGCTGCGTTTCGTCAACGGCTCGATCGACGCCTGATGCGAAGAGATCACGACGAAGCTGTCGTTGGTCGAGGTGTCGCCGTCGATCGTGATGCGGTTGAAGGACTCCTGCGCGAGCTCGTCCGTGAGCTCCTCGAGGAGCGTTCGCTCGATCGGCGCATCGGTCGCGACGAAGCCGAGGAGGGTCGCCATGTTCGGCGCGATCATGCCCGCGCCCTTGGCGATGCCGGTGACCGTCACTGGCACGCCGCCGATCGCCACGCGACGCGAAGCGCCCTTGGGAACGGTGTCGGTGGTCATGATGGCGCACGCCGCCGTGAGCCAGCCTTCTTCAACGGCCGCGTCGCGACACGCCGGCAGCGCAGCAACGATCTTGTCGACGGGCAGAGGCTCCATGATGACGCCGGTCGAAAACGGCAGCACCGCCGCCGGCTCGCAGCCGACGACACGTCCCACTGCGGAGCAAGTTGCCCTCGCATCGGCGAGTCCCTGCTCGCCGGTGCCGGCGTTGGCGTTGCCGGCGTTGACGATCAGCGCGCCGATCGAGTCGGCCCGCGCAAGGTTCTCGCGGCAAACCGTGACCGGCGCCGCGCAGAAACGATTCTGCGTGAATACGCCCGCCGCCTTCGCGCCCGGCGCGAGGCGCAAGAGCAGAAGATCGTCGCGTTGCCAGCCCTTGATCCCGGCGTGCGCCGTTCCGAGTGCGACGCCGGGAACGCGGAGCAACTGTCCTGGCGACGGAGGCGTGTAGTTCACCGGCATCGAAGCATGCGGGTCGCGCAGCAGCTTTACATCGGTCAAATCCGACCGTGGCAGTACTTGTATTTCTTCCCCGATCCGCACGGACAGGGATCGTTGCGTCCCACCTTCTGACCGGCGCGCGTGAAGGGCGGCGGAGCTGCCGCCACCGGCGGCGCCTCGGCCACTGCGGCGAGCGCTTGGTCGTAGTCCGCGTGCTGGTAACGCACGTTGGACATCGCCGGGGCCTCCTCCTCGACGGCCTGCACGTCCTGCTGCGTGCGCACCTCGATGGTCAGCACGTATTGCACGACCTCGTGCTTGATCCGGTCGAGCATCTCCGAGAACAGCTCGAACGCCTCGCGCTTGTATTCCTGCTTCGGGTTCTTCTGGGCGTAGCCGCGCAGGTGAATGCCCTGCCGCAGGTAATCGAGCGCCGCGAGGTGCTCGCGCCAGTGCTTGTCGACCGTCTGCAGCATCAGCGTGCGCTCGAACTGGTGAAAGAGGTCCCCGCCGACCTGGGCGACTTTGCCTTCGTAGGCCTTGAGCCCCAGTTCGCGGACGCGCTCGACGATCTGCCCGTCGTTGAGCTCCGCTTCGCTCTTCATCCACTCGGCGACCGGCGCCGAGAGGTGATATTCCGCCGTCAGCGCCGACTCGAGCGCCGCGCTGTCCCACTGCTCCTCGACCGACTCCGGCGGCACGTAGATGCGCACCGTGTCCTCGAGCTGTCCGGCGATCATGTTGCGGATCGTCTCCGAGATGTCGTCGGTCTCGAGCAGTTCGTCGCGCTGCTGGTAGATGACGCGGCGCTGATCGTTCGCGACGTCGTCGTACTCCAGGAGCTGCTTGCGGATGTCGAAGTTGCGCGACTCGACGCGGTTCTGCGCCTTGGCGATCGAACGGTTGACGATGGGGTGCTCGATCGGTTCGCCCTCGGGCATCTTCAGCCGCTGCATGATGCCGGACAGGCGCTCGCCGCCGAAGATGCGAAGCAGCGGATCCTCGAGCGACAGATAGAAGCGCGAGGAGCCCGGGTCGCCCTGCCGTCCCGAGCGGCCGCGCAACTGGTTGTCGATGCGGCGCGATTCGTGGCGCTCGGTGCCGACGATGTGAAGGCCGCCTGCCGCGATCACCTCATCGTGCAGGATCTGCCACTCGCTGCGCAGCTTCCCGATCTGCAGCTCCTTCTCGGTCGCCGGGAGCTCGGGATCCTCGCGCAGCTTGAGAACCTGAGGCTCGACCGCGCCGCCGAGCACGATGTCGGTCCCGCGGCCCGCCATATTGGTGGCGATGGTGATCATCTTCGGCCGGCCCGCTTGCGCGACGATCTCCGCCTCGCGGGCGTGCTGCTTGGCGTTCAGCACCTGGTGGGGGAGCTTGTGCTTGTCGAGATGCCCCGAGAGCATCTCCGAGTTCTCGATCGAGGTCGTGCCGACGAGGACCGGCTGACCGCGGTTGTGGCAGTCCCTGACGTCGCCGATGATGGCGTCGACCTTCTCCTGCAGTGTCCTGAACACCAGATCGTTTTCGTCTTTTCGGATCATCCGTAGATGCGTCGGAATTACTACCGTCTCGAGGTGGTAGATCTGCTGGAACTCGAATGCCTCGGTGTCCGCGGTACCGGTCATGCCGGCGAGCCGGCCGTACATGCGGAAATAATTCTGGAAGGTGATCGTGGCGAGGGTCTGGTTCTCGCGCTGGATCGGCACGCCCTCCTTCGCCTCGACCGCCTGATGAAGGCCGTCCGACCAGCGCCGCCCTGCCATGAGCCGGCCGGTGAATTCGTCGACGATGATCACCTCGCCGTTCTGCACCACGTAATGCTGATCGCGGTGGAAGAGCGCCTGCGCGCGCAGCGCCGCATACAGGTGGTGCATCAGCGAAATGTTGTGCGCGTCGTAGAGACTCGTGCCGACCGGGAGCAGCCCGGCGTCGGCGAGGATATTCTCGGCGCGCTCGTGTCCCTGTTCGGAGAGCAACACCTGATGCGCCTTCTCGTCGACCCAGTAGTCGCCCGGCCCCTGCTCCTCGGCCTGCCGCTGCAGCCGCGGCGCGATCTCGTTCAGGCGGTAGTAGAGGTCGACGTTGTCGTCGGCCTGCCCCGAGATGATGAGCGGCGTGCGCGCCTCGTCGATCAGGATCGAGTCGACCTCGTCGACGATCGCGTAGTGCAATCCGCGCTGGACGCGCTCCGTGACAGCGAACACCATGTTGTCGCGCAGATAGTCGAAGCCGAACTCGTTGTTCGTGCCGTAGGTGATGTCCGCAGCGTAAGCGGCCTGCTTCTCGGGATGCGCCATCTGCGACAGGTTGACGCCCACGGTGAGGCCGAGGAAGCGATAGATGCGGCCCATCCAGTCGGCGTCGCGCTGAGCGAGGTAATCGTTGACCGTCACGATGTGAACGCCGTTTCCCGTCAGCGCATTGAGAACGGCCGGGAGCGTCGCGACCAGCGTCTTGCCTTCGCCGGTCTTCATCTCGGCGATCTTGCCGTAGTGCAGCACCATGCCGCCGATCAACTGCACGTCGAAGTGACGCATCTGCAAGCTGCGCTTGGCGGCTTCGCGCACGACCGCGAAGGTCTCGGGCAGCACCGAGTCCAGCTCCTCACCGTTGCCAACCCGCTCGCGCAGCGAGGCGGTCTTGGCGCGCAGCTCGTCGTCGGACAGCGCCGAGATCGCCGGCTCGAACGCATTGATGCGCCGGACGACCTGCCCGTATTGCTTGAGCAGACGCTCGTTGCGGCTGCCGAAGATCTTGGTAAGGATATTGGGAATCATCGTTCGCTAGCTGATGCCCACTGACCCAAAAAGCAAGGGGTGAGGACGCCCTCACCCCCTCGCTTGCCGTTCAAGTTCTTGGCCGGGTCAGCCGGCGGGCTGCAGGAATCGGACCGGGTTCTGGGGTACGCCGTTCAACCGCACTTCGAAGTGCAGATGCGGCCCCGTCGAGCGGCCGGTCGTCCCTACCCGGGCAATCTGCTGGCCGCGGACGACGAGGTCGCCTTCCTTCACCAGCAGCGCCGAGGCGTGCGCATAACGACTCACCAAACCGTTGCCGTGGTCGATCTCAATCATCTTACCATACTGCGGGTGCACGTCGGCGAAGATGACCTTGCCGCTCGCAGCAGCCACGATCGGCGTCCCGCTCTCGGAGGGAAAGTCGATGCCTTCGTGAAAGCTCTTCTGTCCGGTGAAAGGATCGATGCGCCAGCCGAAGTTCGAAGAGAACCAGCCTTCCTCGATCGGAGAAAGCGTCGGCAGGAACTTCTTGTTGGCCGAGCTGTTGACGAGCAGCGCTTCGAGCACGGTCAGCTGATCGGAGCGCTCTTCGACTTGCTGCGAGAGCTGGCCGAGCAGGGTGCTGAACTCGTCCACCGACAGATCGTGAGGCAGCGTCGGAGCCGGCCCACCGCGTCCCGGCGCCTTGCCGGGCTCGAGCGGCGGCGGGAGCTCCTGCGGCTTGAGGCCGGCCATCCGCGCCAGACGCTCTCCCAGACCGTCGAGCCGGAGCAGCTGCGCCTGCAGCTCGCCGAGCTTGACCGCCATCGCGTTGAGGTGCCCCTGAACCACCTCCTGCGTCTTCACCGCTTCCTGCCTCTGGTCGGCGAGCAGAATCGATTGCAGCAAGGGATGGTTGATCGACGCGGCGTAGCGCAGCGTGACGTAATTGAAGAGCAGCGTGAAGGAAAGGAAGAACGCCAGCAGACCGAGTCCGCCGAACGTCCAGTGGCGCCAGTCCAGTGTCAGGGTCCGGGCCCGGGCCATGGCGCCGGACACGACGATTATGTTCAAATGACGCTCCCTGCTCCGGCTGCCCGCGGCAGCCCTCCGACCGCAACTGGTGAGCGCTTGAATGCGCCCTCTGCAACAGATACTGCTTGCCGACACCGTGCTCGCCCGATGGACCGGGCGTCTCCAGCGCGAACACGCACTCTTGCAGCTTGTTCAGCGTGAGCTGCCGCAGGCATTGGCTGCTCACGTCGGCGCCGCCAGCGCGGAAGCACAGGAACTGACTCTGGGTGCAACCAGCGGCGCCGCGGCAGCGCTCCTACGTCAACGCTCTCCCGCGTTACTCCAGGCTCTGAAGCGCAGCGGGTGGCAATTTAGCGGAATAAGAGTTTGCGTGCAAGCCCGCTCGGCGGTCGATCGAACGAAAAAAGTCCCGGCAAAACAAATCGATGCCGTATCCGCTGCGCGGTTGAAGGCACGCGCGCGCAAGATTCCTGATCCGGCGCTCGCCGAGGCGCTCCTGCATCTTGCTGAAATTGGCGCGCGCCGCGGCTCGGATGACGATCCGTCGGACGAAGAGATCTAGGCGCAGGCCCCGGGGAGGAGCGAGTTGCTAGGTCGATTGCAACTGCCAGCCCTGGAAGGCTCTCGGCAGGTCTCCCTGGGCTTCGAAGCTCACCAGCTCCCAGGCATCCGGGCGCGCGAGCAGCGCGCGCGAGACCGCGTTGTTGAGCGCATGGCCGGACTTGAAAGCGGCGTAAGTCCCGATCAGCGGATGACCGAGCAGATACAGATCGCCGATCGCGTCGAGCACCTTGTGCTTCGCGAACTCGTTGTCGTAGCGCAAGCCTTCGCTGTTCAGAACACGCGTTTCGTCGAGCACGATCGCGTTCTGAAGGCTGCCCCCGAGCGCGAGCCCCGCGGAGCGCATCGCCTCGACGTCCTGCATGAAGGCAAAAGTCCGTGCGCGGCTCACTTCCTTGATGTACGAGTGCTCAGCGAAGTCGATCAGCACGTGCCGCGTCTCGGATCCGAATACCGGATGCGGAAAATCGATGGTGAAATCGAGCACGAATCCCGGATGCGGCTCGAAGCGAGCCCATTTGTCGTCGTGTCGCACCTCGACCGGCTCCTTGATCCGCAGGTAACGCTTGCGCGCCTTCTGTTCCTCGAGGCCGGCCGACTGGAGCAGGAACACGTACGGAGCCGCGCTGCCATCCATGATCGGGAGCTCCGGCCCTGCGACGTCGACATGCAGGTTGTCGACACCCAGCCCCGCCAGCGCAGACATGAGGTGCTCGACCGTCGAGATCCTGGCACCGTCCTTTTCGAGCGACGAAAGCCGCGTGTCGCCGACGTTGAGCGCGTGCGCGGGAATGCTGACCGGTTGCGCCAGATCAACCCGATGAAAAACGATGCCCGTGTCGGGTGCAGCCGGGCGCATAGTAAGGTCGACCCGTGCGCCGGTGTGCAGCCCTACTCCGGTCGTCTTGATCGCGCTTTTGAGCGTGCGTTGTCGTAGCATCTTTGTGCCTCGCCGTTACGCCCAGACGGCTGCGAGGATCGGTTCACGTTTTGCCCTTAATTTTAGCATAAGCGCACCTGTCGCCGCTCAGTCGGCCTGCTTGCGCAGGAACGCCGGGATGTCGGACGGATCGAACCCCGCTGCGGCACCGTTCGCCGCCGGAGCGCGGCCGCGTCGAATCACCGCCGGCGTGCGCTCGAGGCGATCGTAGTCGACGGGCTCGCTCGCCGGTGCCAGTCCGTCGGTGCCCGTGCGCTCGAGCGCCGGCTCGACGACGACTTCGAGCCGCGGCTGTCTCGTCTTCGCGATTGCTCCTCCCAGCCCCGTTGCGATCATGGTCACGCGGAGCTGATCCTCCATCGCGTTGTCGATGACCGTACCGACGATGACCATCGCGTCCTCGGCGGTGAAAGCCTTGATGGTGTTCATTACCTCGTGGTACTCCTTCATCTTGAGTCCCGCCGACGCGGTGATGTTGACCAGCACGCCCCGCGCGCCGGCGAGATTGACCTCTTCGAGCAGCGGGCTCGCCACTGCGCGCTCCGCGGCCTGCCGCGCGCGATCGCTCCCTGCGCCGGTGGCCGACCCCATCATCGCCATCCCGAGCTCCGACATGACGGTCCGCACGTCGGCAAAGTCGACGTTGACGAGACCCGGGTTGTTGATGACCTCGGCGATGCCCGCGACCGCGCTGTGCAGCACGTCGTTCGCCGCCGCGTAGGCATCGAGCACCGAAACCTCTTCCCCGAGGACCTGCATCAGCTTGTCGTTGGGAATGATGATGAGCGAGTCGACGATCTTTCCCAGTTCCTCGATCCCGGCCTGCGCAACCTTCTGGCGCTTGCCTTCGAACTTGAACGGGCGTGTCACGACCGCCACCGTGAGAATGCCGCGCTCCTTCGCCACCTGGGCCACAACGGGTGCGCCACCCGTTCCCGTGCCTCCACCCATGCCCGCGGTGATGAATAGCATGTCGGCGCCCTCGATGACCTCGGCGATGCGGTCGCGATCCTCCATCGCCGCGTCGCGCCCGATCTCAGGCCGCGCGCCCGCGCCGAGGCCTCGCGTGAGGCCGCTGCCGAGCTGCAATTGCGTGCGCGCCGTCGAGCGCTTCAACGCCTGCGCGTCCGTGTTGGCAGCGATGAACTCCACACCGGCGAGTCCCTTGCCGATCATGTGCTCGACGGCGTTGCCGCCGCAGCCTCCCACGCCGATGACTCTGATGACGGCTTCCTGCGGATTCTGATCGATGATCTCAAACATGACGTGCTCCTTTCCTGTCGGGGTCCTGAACCATTGCTCAATCCTCGGTGCTTGCTCCTGCCACTCAAAAGTTCGCCTTGAACCACTGCTTCATCCGTTGCGCGACGTTGGTCAGTCCGCCGCTCTGTGCGCGCGCCGCTTCGGCGCGCAGAAACTGTTCGCGACCGTCGAGCAGCAGCCCGACCGCAGTCGCGTAGCGCGGGCTGCGAACGACATCCGCCAGTCCGCCGACGTACGCCGGAACGCCTACGCGCACCGGCAGGTGAAAGACTTCCTCGCCCAGCTCGACCATGCCGGCGAGCATCGCGGTGCCTCCGGTGAGCACGATCCCCGAGGAGAGGAGTTCCTCGAAGCCGCTGCGACGCAGCTCCGCCTGTGCGAGCGTGTACAGCTCCTCGATGCGCGGCTCGATCACCTCGGCAAGCATCTGGCGGGAGAGCTTGCGCGGCCCGCGATCCCCCACGCCCGGGACTTCGATGACGTCGTTTGGATCGGCGAGCTGGCGCAACGCGCAGCCGTGGCGGACCTTCAGCTCCTCCGCATCCTTGGTCGGAGTGCGCAGCGTCATCGCGATGTCGTTGGTGACCTGGTCGCCGGCGATCGGGATCACCGCGGTGTGCCGGATCGCTCCGCCCGTGAACACGGCGAGATCGCTCGTTCCTCCGCCGATGTCCATGAGGCACACCCCGAGCTCCTTCTCGTCGTCGTTGAGGACGGCAGTAGCGGAGGCGAGCGGCTGCAGGATCACGTCCAGGACCTCGAGACCGCAGCGGCGCACGCACTTCGTGATGTTCTCCACCGCGGATACGGCCCCGGTCACGATGTGCACCTTGACCTCGAGACGCACCCCGCTCATCCCGAGCGGCTCGCGCACATCCTCCTGCCCGTCGATGATGAATTCCTGCGGCAGGATGTGCAGGATCT
>Ga0335083_10012529_pt1 | contig 10137 bp, 7 predicted proteins | sample Lox_Sample_42_FD_206716 | JGI IMG/M metagenome (GOLD analysis project Ga0335083, IMG submission 206716) | Soil microbial communities from Loxahatchee National Wildlife Refuge, Florida, United States - Lox_Sample_4.2 | ecosystem: Environmental > Terrestrial > Soil > Wetlands | place: USA: Florida...
GATTCGATAGGCAGCGCTGGGGCGGAACAGATGGCTGTCCGAGGCGGCGATGGCCGCGCTCATCTGACGCAGCGGGGCGACGTCGTCCAGGATCCAGAAGCCCCGGCCGTGCGTGCCCGCGATCAGGTCATTGCCGTGGATTGTTAGGTCGCGGATCGAGGTGCGCGGCATGTTGAGTTGCAGAGCCTGCCAGTGATCGCCGTCGTTGAATGAAACATAGGTTGCCAATTCTGTTCCGGCGTACAGGAGGCCTTTTCGTACGGGATCTTCGCGCACTGTGTTGACCGGACCTTCGGGCAGGCCCGCGACGATCTCCTTCCAGGTTTTGCCGCCGTCGTGGGTGCGATAGATGTGGGGTTTCAGATCGTCCAGGCGGAAACGGTTGATGGCTGCGTAGACGGTGAGGTCGTCGAAGTGCGATGCGTCGAGCTGCGCGACTTTGCTCCACGGCGTCAGAGCCGGTGGCGTGACGTTGGTCCAGGACTTTCCGCCGTCGCGCGTCACGTGGATCAAGCCGTCATCGGTTCCGGCCCAGATGACGTTTACGTCCTTGTGCGATGGCGCGATGGCGTAGATTACACCGCGACGCGTCGCTTCTTTTTGAGCTTGTTCGGTGAAGACGCCGACGCTCGGCGGAACGTCGTACTTGGCGCGCGTCAAGTCCGGACTGATCGTTTCCCAACTGTGTCCTCCATTGATGGTTTTTAGAAGGAATTGCGAGCCGAGATAGAGCACGTGCGGATCGACTGGCGAAAAAATCAGCGGCATGGTGCGCAGGAATCGAAATTTTTCACCACGCAACAATTGCGGACCGACCTGCTGGACTTCGCCGGTGGTCTGGTTGAAGCGCGACACTCGGCCGCCATAAATGATGTTGGGATCCAGCGGGTCGGGCGCGACGTAGCCGTATTCTTCCACGCCTACCGGGTGCCAATCGCGAAACGTGATCTCGCCATAATCGCTGCGGCTGGCGACGCCGGCCGATCCGCTCTCCTGCTGGCCGCCGTAGACCCAGTATGGAAATCGATTGTCGGTGATCACGTGGTAGAACTGCGCGGTGGGCTGGTTGTACCAGGAGCTCCAGGTCTGGCCGCCGTTGAGGCTGATGGTGGCACCCTGGTCGGCTGCGAGCAGGATGATTTCAGGGTGCAGGGGATTGATCCAGATGGTGTGATAGTCGTCGCCGCCGGGCGCGCCCTTGATGGCGGTGAATGACTGGCCCGCGTCGGTGGAGCGGTAGGTGGAAGTGTTGGCCACGTAGATCATGTCTGGATTTTTCGGGTCCACCCGTACCATGGCGAAATCGTCGCCGCGGCCGGTGATGCGCTCTTCGGTGTTGACGCGCTGCCAGGATGTACCGGCGTCGTCGGAACGGTACAGTGCGTTGGGCTTGGCTTCGGCGAGCGCGTACATGCGGCGGGGATTGGAGGGCGCGATGGCGATGCCGATTCGGCCGAGACCTTGGGCGATGGTTGGGAGTCCGGTGGTGAGCTGCTGCCAGGTGTCGCCGCCGTCGGTGGATTTGAAAAGACCGCTGCCAGGGCCGGACCACGCGCCGTTCTCCCAGGGGCCTTGTCGCGCGGCCCAGAGCACGGCGTAGATGGTGCGCGCGTTGGTGGGATCGAACGCCAGGTCGACGGCGCCCGTGTTCTCGTCTTTGTAGAGGACCTTCTGCCAGGTTTCGCCGCCGTCGGTGGAGCGGAAAACGCCGCGCTCGGCGTTGGGTCCGTAGGGATGACCGAGCACGGCCGCGAAGACGCGGTTAGGATCGTGCGGGTCGATGAGGAGCGCGGAGATTTGCTGGCCGTCCCGCAGTCCGAGATGGCGCCAGTTGAGGCCGGCGTCGGTGGATTTGTAGATTCCGTCGCCTACCGAGAGATCGGGGCGCTGGAGGCCTTCGCCGCTCGCGACATAAATAATGTTGGGGTCCGATGGCGCGATGGCGAGTGTGCCGATGGAGCCGGTGGGCTGCGAGTCGAAGATGGGATGCCAGGTGCGGCCGGCGTCGGTGGTTTTCCAGACCCCGCCGTTGTTGGCTCCGATGTAGAAGATGTTGGGCTGGGAGGGAATGCCGGCGGCGGCGACCGTGCGTCCGCCGCGGTAGGGGCCGATATTGCGCCAGCGGAGGCCGGAGTAGAGCGAGGGCGAGAATTGTTGTGCCGGGAGGGGCGAGGCGAGGAGTAGGAGGAGGAGTGAGAGGCGATGCATGCGGTTCTGCTAGTAGGATACCCAGCGTTTAACTCAAGATGCATGTTGCGCCGGGGCGGGGATGTGAAAAAAAGGAAAAATGAAAAACGAAGCCAAGGCTGGCCCGTAGGGGTTGGGCATTCCGGGGTGGCGTTGGGTTCGTTTTGTCATTTTTTATTTGTGCGAGGTGCGGCGTCGCCGACGTGCGAACCGCGTCCGCTCTGCTCGTGTGACCCATTCAAACGAGAATACGCCCGGGCCATGCACGCGGTGCGGTGTGGATAGTGTAAGTAGTTGTGGGGCTGCCAGCGAAGGCTTGTTGAGGCAAGGTGAACGCTGGGAGAGGCGAGCTTGTCACTGAGGTCTTCATCTCGGGACCGGGATCGAGACCAGCCGCGCGTCGCCTGGTAACTTCTTTACTCGCAGCCGTTTTTATCGGAAGAAGTCTCGAAGAGCCGATGCCGGGGCGGGCGGGCCACGCGGCCGTTTCGCTCCACGTGAGCGCGTCGCTAGAACGGGTCCGGGGCTTCGTGCTATTAATCAGAGGGCATAGCGCCAAGAGAGGTCCACGATTGTTTTCTTCGCCGTTCAGGTGATTTACATAGTGCATTTTTTCGAATGTTTTTGGCTGGAATGGATGCGCATCGCGATCTCCCATTGTTTCTTCAAGAGCGCCGCACAGGATCCGACATGCTTCTCTAGTTTCCTAACCTTGCTCGAATAAGCCCGTGCTGTATCGCCAAAGGTACAATTGAAACGATGGCTGAGCCTGTAGTCGTGATCGATCCAGAAGTGATGAACGGGACGCCCTGCTTTCGCGGTACGCGGGTACCGTTCAAGAATTTGATCGACTACCTTGAAGGCGGACACTCCTTGGGTGAATTCCTGCAGCAGTTTCCAACGGTCACGCGTGAGATGGCGGTCCAGGCGCTCGAAGAGGCCAAGGATTCGCTGCTTGCTAGAATCGCGTGAAATTGTTGTTGGACGAGTGCTTGCCGATCGATTTCCGTCATCATTTTCGCGGCCATGACGCTTCACACCGCGGAGTGGGCGGGTTTCAAGGGTAAGAAGAATGGCAAATTGCTTTCGGCTGCCGAGACGGCGGGTTACGATGCGCTGCTCACGGTAGATCAGGGATTACCACGTGAGTTCGACCGATCCGCGAAGAAGCTGGCGGTCATTGTGATCCAATCGCCCACCAACCAGATCGAGGATCTCTTGCCCTTCGTGGAAAAGATCTTAGGAGTTCTAGAATCGATACAGCCTGGCGCGAAGATTACGATATAAGGGCGGCTGGAAGTAAACATGTCAACACCTGTCATCAGAACCAAGTCCCTGGTACAAACGCGCTTGGCGCGAGATCGAGAAGTTCATGGGCCGGCCTCGCTTGAGTCCCGAGGACCGCGAAGTGTGTGCGCTGTTAATGCAGTTGACCGGAGACTACGAGAGCAAAACATTCCCGCGACAGCGCTCTACGGCTCTGGGGCTGATTGAGTTCATGCTGGAACAGAACGGTCAACCGCAGAAGGTGTCGGCGCCGATATTTGGTGGCGAGACTCATGTGTCCGAGGCGCTGCACGGTAAACGTGCCATTCGACTTCCTCAGGCGGTGAAACTCGGGGGCTGTGAGAGGCCGCGGCTGGCTTATAGCGTTGCCACCAGATCGTCGATCTTCTGGAAGCATTCCTTGATGCCCAGTTCCATTCCGGACTTCAGGGCACCGTCTCGATCCTGTTTGCTCTGGAAGAGCATGTTTATTGTCAGCGTGGTTTGACCGTCTTTTTCGTCGAAGGTCAGAGTAACCAGGGACTCGGCGCCCGGCATGGCTTCGAAAACTTCGGTGCGCTGCAGGCGTCGGGGCGGATCGATCTCGCGAAATACGCCGGAGAAGGCGATGTCCATGCCATTTCTCGAAACTACCCAGCGCCAGGCGCCTCCCACGCGGAGGTCGATGTCGCAGACTGTTACAGTGGTTTGCCGCACCCCGTACCATTTGCGGACGTGCTCCGGCTTGGTCCAGACGTCGAATAGGACGCGGGCGGGAGCGTTGAAGACGCGAGTCATGGAGATTTCACGATCCGATGGCAGCGTGAGGTTGAGTTCATGCTGTAAAGTGTCTGTCATTTTTGATTCTCCTTTTCGGTGATTTCGGAAAGATAGGCGTCCAGGCGCTGGAAGCTTTCTTCCCAGTTGCGTTTGAATCGTTCCGCCCATTTGGCTACCTCTTGAATGCGCTGCGCGTTGAGGCGGCAGGGGCGGCGCTGCTTGTCGCGGCCTTGTATGACCAAGCCGGCTCTTTGAAGTACCTTGAGGTGCTTGGATACGCCGGGGAGACTCATTTTCAGCGGCTGGGCGAGGGTGTTGACAGTGGCCTCGCCGGTTGCGAGCTTCTCGACGATGGCGCGGCGGGTCGGGTCGGCCAGGGCGGCGAGGGTGAGGCTGAGCGGGTCGGCTATACGCGTCATAGTTATCTAATCGGTTAATTAACTAATTAGAATAAGACAAGGTTTGGAGAGCGTCGTCAAGAACTCTATTGCTTGCGTTTTGTGTAACTTGACATTTTGGTGGCGGTGGCTACGTTGACCGCGGGAGGAATCCTCGCGTTTATCGCGCTGCATTTGTTGGCGGATTGGCGGCCGTCTGGGGGATGGGGAGCATGCCTCGGGTGGGGCGAAATCGGGGAATGAGTGTACTGTCCCCGGATTTCTGAATTTCTTTTTGCTTTTCTGGCTATTACTTACCTAAACCGCCTTGCGTTATTGGGACACGCTGGGGCGTACGCTTGGCAGTGAAGAAAGAATGGTAAGGATCTTATCCATCGACGGCGGCGGAATCCGCGGCATTATTCCAGCTATGTTGCTGGCCGAGATCGAGCGGCGCACCGAGCAGCCGATCGCGCACCTGTTCGATTTGGTGGCGGGGACCTCAACCGGGGGAATCATCGCGCTGGGGTTGACGATTCCTAAATGTCCGGGGGGTCCGCTATACAGCGCGCAGCATTTTGTGGAGCTGTACGAACATGAAGGCGCGCGTATTTTTCATCGCTCGCTTCTGCGCGCGATGTTTGCAATCGACAACCTGACGTGGAAGAAGTACTCGTCCACGGGTGTCGAGCAAGTACTGAAGGAATATTTTGGGGACTCGCGGCTGCGCGACGCGGTCACGGATGTGCTGATCACCAGTTATGAAATCGAGCGGCGCTTTCCCTTCTTCTTTAAGAGCCGGAACGCGCGCAAGCGGCCGGACTACGATTTTCTGGCGCGCGACGTGGCCCGAGCGACGTCGGCTGCGCCCAGTTACTTCGAGCCTATGAAAGTGTCCAGCGGAACCAATTCGGAATACTATACGCTCATCGATGGCGGAGTGTTCGCCAATAACCCGGCCGCGTGCGCGCTGGTGGAGGCGCGAGCGACGCTGGATGGGTCCGACTATCTGGTGGTGTCGCTAGGAACCGGTTCGATGATGCGCAGTCTGCCCTTGAATCTCGCCAAATACTGGGGCGCCGCGCGCTGGGCCAAGCCGGTGCTGGATATTGTCTTCGATGGCGTCAGCAGCACGGTGGATTATCAGCTCGGACAGCTCATGCCCGAGATTACCGGCGAGCTGCAGCGTTATTACCGGTTCCAAGTGGCGCTGGACGGCAGCAGTCATTCGATCGACAATACCAGTGCATCGAATATCACGGCGCTCAAGGGGCTGGCGGGCAATTTGATTGAAACCGAATCGGCCAAGCTGGACGAGCTGTGCGAGACGCTGACTGAAGCGGCTACATCTGGGTCGCAAAAGGCGTGAAGCGGGTATCGTAGTCGAACTTGTCGACGCCCTCGGTTCTCTTGAGGAATCCGACGATCCAGTAGGTGAGCGGCGTGGCGACCACTTCGTACACGACCTTGAATAGATAGGCAGCGACGATCAGGCGGATGAGCCCTGGCGAAGTGATTTCTCCAGAGAAGGCGATGACGTTGATAATAACCGTGTCAACGGCCTGTCCCGCGACGGTGGATCCGACGGTGCGTGTCCACAAATAGCGGCCCTTGGTGATCAGTTTCATCTTTGCCAGCGTGAACGAGTTCACAAATTCGCCGCACCAGTAGGCGATTAGGCTGGCAACCACTAATCTAGGCACCTGATGAAAGACTATTGCGAAGGCCTCCTGGTTTTTCCAACCCGGTGCGGGTGGCAACGCTACTATCAGATTGCCCAAGATTGCCATGGTGGCGTTCGCGAAGAATCCGATCCAAATGATGCGGCGCGAGGCACCATAGCCGTACACCTCCGTGAAGACGTCGCCAAAGATGTAGGTGATGGGGAACAGCAGTTGAGCGCCGCTGACGGGATACGACCCCATAGCGCAAATCTTCTGACCGACCAGGTTGGAAATGATCAAAACCACGATGAAGATGCTTGCCAGAAGGTCGTAGTATTTGTAAACGCGGGTGGGTTCAGCCAATTCTAGATTATGACCTAGAACTGGAGGACGGCGATGCTGCCGTCGGTCTGGAGCTGGTCGCCGGTGGCGTTGGAGAGTCCCGGCGGAAGATTGCGTTCCACCAGCGAGAGGCCTTGGACCAAGCCGGTGAAAAGCAGATCGTTGACCACTTTGGCGCGCTCGCCGTCGATCCGCGGGTCGATCTTGTGCGTGAAGGTGCGGCTTTCCTGGGAGTAATCAATCCCGGTATCGTGCGTTCCGGAGGCTTCCCAGACATCCTGGCCGTTGAACTTGCCCGGGCGATGAAAAATGCGGATATGGTGGCGGGCGTTGAAGGTGTCGGTAGCTTTTTCGAACACCATGTCGGGAGGCGCGCCGTCCAGGTACAGGATGGAGACGGGCGCTTCCTTGTAGCCGCGAGCTTCGGCCATGGCGCGGAATGTTTCGAGCTTAGATTTATCGTTAAGGCGGTCGGCGCGCGACCAGCCTGCTTTTTCGAACGCGGCCTCCACCTGTTGCTCGCTCCCCAGGAACATCAGGTTGGTTACGTCGGACGGCCTAGCGGGTTTCTCGGCCACGGTTTGAAACGGCTGGCGAGCAACCAGGCGCGCGAGGGCGTCCTCGGGCTGGATGGCCTTGACGGAGAGTCCGGTACTGGAGCCGGTCCAGTCCAGCGGCTTGGTGAGCGCGATGGTCATTTCCACGCCGGGCTCGTAATCGATGTTGGCGTCGGTTTGCTTCAGGACAGCTTGCTTGACGGTGCCTAGAAGGTCGCCGAGTCCAGGATATTTTTCGCTTACCTTATTAATGCCCTGATCCAGGCGTGCCGAGCCTGTTTCCGAGGCTTTGATCCCGGTGATTTTTCCATCAGCGTCCACCGATTCACGCGCGTTGTCGACGCCGGTCACCTTGGCGGCCAGGGTTGATTTTCGGGCGCCGTCGGCGATCTGGTCGAAGGCGAGATTGAGCGATGCTTGCTGATCGCTTTGATCGGCGGCGGTGACGTTCACGATGTGGCCGCTCAATTTCGCGCCGGCCGGCATGGCGATGCGGCCGCCGACAACCACGGGAGCAATGACCACGGCGTCGAAGCGCTGGCCCTGCTTGGCGGTGGCGGTGTTCAGAGCGGTGGTGAGGCGAATCTGGATTTCCGTTCCGGAGGGAATCGAAGCGGCGGCAAGCAAGCCGGCTGCAGCCAGCAGAATGATTCCGGGTCTCACACTAGATATCCTACCGTGAAGCGAGTGTCGCAGAGCATCCGCTTTAAGCATCTAAGCTCTGGCTTTAAGCATCTAGGCTAAGGTCCTGCAAGCAGGGCACGGGCAGCCAGTGTTACATTATTTAGCCAGCGGGAAGGGAAGGAATCCAGCATGAAAACCCTCGTGAGACCCCTCGCATTCGTGTTTTTTCTGAGCTTTTGCGCGACCGCACAAGATTTGGAGACACGCGCCTGGCAAATGGAGAGTAAAGGAGACGCCACGGGAGCGCGTGAATTTCTGGCGGGAGCGGCGCGGTCGGGCGGCTTCGATGCGCTGGACGCTTATGCTCAGTTCTTGGATCGTCACCACGATCCGCAGGCTCGCGCGGAGTACGAAAAGGCGTTGAACGCCGCGCAAGGCGCACAGCGAGCGCGAGTGGCACGCCGTCTGGTGGAGCTGGATTTGCTGGCTGGTTCGCGCAACGACGCGGCGCGCGATCTGGAGGTGTATGACGCCGCGGGTGGGAACGATTTCAAGCTTCCGCCACTTTCCGCAGTTTCCGAAAAGAAGACGGTGATATCGATTCCCGGGCCTTACGGATCGTTCGCCCGCATGGCCGCGCTGTCTCCCGATCTGGAGCCCGAGGAGCTGCTTCCGGCGCTGGCGCGCAATGTGATCACGAACGGCTACCAGGCGGCCACGGGCAACGAGGCGCTGGAGCAAACCGAGTATCTGAAGCTGGTAGTGCGTTATCTGTCACAGGCGCGCGAGCTGGACAAACTGGCCGGTGCGGATCACACGATCAAAATCGAGTCTTGCGACTCCAGCCAGACCGCCGAGCTGCTGCGAGTGCTGGGGTATCGCATGCGTGGCGCGTGCGGCAGCGAACTGGTGCTGGAGACGGTGAACGCCACGCGGGCGTTCCTGACCATCGATTCAGGGTTTCCGCTGGCTGAGCTGGAGCAGAGCCTGCGCACCAATCGGCCGTTCACGGAGGACTACAAGCCCACCCAAGTTCCAATTCTCTACGGTCCGGACTACTGGCTGAGCGCGAAAGAAAAGCAGAGCGGCGAATTTGTCGACGCATTTTTGGGCGATCCTTCTCTGTGCAGATTGTACCTGGCGCTGTCCAAGCTGGATCCTTCGGTGGCCGAGGAGCTGCGCAAGAACACCACGGTGCAAAAGATTCGCGCCTACGCGCATGTCCTGGATTTCTACGGCGGGATGTTGGAGATTCGCGGCGGCAAGGTATTGGTTCCGGGCGGGGCGCGTTCGGAAAAAGCATGGGCCGATCTGGCGGGGGCGGGGCCCGACCGGCCGGCCGCGTTTATCGAGCGGCTGGTGGCCAAGGACGATGGCTGGCTGGCCAGTTATTTCGACGCGCTCTCGCGCATCAATAATCCCTCCAGCGTGGCGGTCCAGAATTATCTTACCGAGCCGGAGCGCCTGAAGCGCTTCTACTCGGCCATCCGCGGAAAGGTGACGAGCCCGGGCCCGGCGCGCCCGGTGTTCCGCTCCAACACCGACATGCTGCTGCTGACCACGCGTCTGCGCTTGGATCCGGACGGAAGGCCGCATGTCCCGGGAGGGCTGGAGGTTTGGAAGGCGGTATTCGTCGAACATCCGGCCGGCGCTGGCAAGTACGACCTCAGGTTAAGCAAGGCGGCGGCGAGTTGGAAGGACTCCGACGACGTGCTGGAAGCGCTGTTCGGGCTATGCCGGAAGGCGGTGGAGAATGAGCCGCTGAAGATTTTCATGGCGCTGACGGACATGGATCGCCGGCGTCAGACTCCGCTGGATGCAAAAACGGCGGCGCGGCTGGCGCACGAGTACCGGAGTTTCGGCGCGCAATACCCGATTCTGGCCGAAGCGCCGGAACTTTCTAACGCCACTATCAACCAGTTCCTGGATACGGCGGGCGTCGTGAATCAGATTCACGACATGGGAGTGCGCGCCGATGCGGCCGGGACCATGCAGGCGCTGGTGGGGCTGTGGCAGATTTTTTACCGGCAGGGCTCGATCGCGCCGGCGGAGGCGGATCACACTCTGGCAGGTGTGTTAAGCCCATTTGCGAAGGTCAAGAGCGAACGCGACATATTCGAGAGCGGGCGGGAGGGCGTCAAGACGCTGCTGGCCGCAACCCAGTCCCCCGCTAATATCTCGGCACAGGATCGGATGATCGATCTGCTGGCAGGCACCGCGGACAACGACAACTCAGACGCGCACACGCAAGTCGTGGAGGACATGATTCGTATCTTCGAGGCGCAGCGGCTGATCTCGCTTTCTACGATTTTCGAGCTGGTGGATCATCTGGAGGGACTG
>Ga0335083_10012530_pt1 | contig 10136 bp, 12 predicted proteins | sample Lox_Sample_42_FD_206716 | JGI IMG/M metagenome (GOLD analysis project Ga0335083, IMG submission 206716) | Soil microbial communities from Loxahatchee National Wildlife Refuge, Florida, United States - Lox_Sample_4.2 | ecosystem: Environmental > Terrestrial > Soil > Wetlands | place: USA...
TACGGGCTGTCAACCGGCAGCCGCCGCGCGGCCGGCCTGTCCTTGCTCCCGGACTGGGCGGCGAGCAGCGCGTGATCGATGCTGTGCTTGGCCATCAGCTCCTGCGCGCGGGCCGACAGCGCCTCCGCCTCGTCCGGGAACTCCGTGGACTCCGCCTTCGCCAGCAGCGCGCGGATCTTGCCGAGGATCCGCTCATCGGCGTCGCTGCCCGCCGCCCGTGCCCCGGCGCGGGCCGTGCCCGGCAGCGGGCACAGCCGTTCCAGCACGGGCACGTGCTGCAGCAGGTGCAGCAGCTCGATCGCGGCCCGCAGCGGTTCCCCGCTCCGGGCGGACAGGAACTCGGCGTCGCTCCCCCACCACACCTCGGCACCGAGCGCCGACACCTGCGCCGCCCAGCGGTCATCCACCATCGCGGGGGCGTAGCCGCGCATCGCGTCCGCGACCATGTCGGCGGCCATGTCGGCGTGCACGTCGCCCAGTTCCCGGCCGGCGTGCCTGACCAGCTCCGCCGGCTGCCAGCCGTGCCGCCACGCCGCCGCGACAGAAAGACGCAGGAAACCGGCGATCTCCCGGCTGACGGCCTGCGTCCAGCCGGGCGACTGCTCCGCCGCCAGCAGCTTGAGGTACTCCGCGAAACCGCGCTCATCACCCTGGCAGACGGCATCGACCGCCGCGCTCACCGCGGCCACGACGAGCTCCCGCTGCGACGGAACTCTCGGCCGGCCCGGCGACCAGCCCAGGTCCGCCGCCCGCCCCCCGCGGCGGCGCTGACGCTCCCTGTCCTTCTTCTGCCGCCGGTTGCGGCTGGCTTTCCCTACGACGTGAGCCTCCGTGAACGCCGATCCAGGACAATAGGATTCCACCAGATCCCCGCAGCGCGGGACAGACACACCGAAAGACGGCCCGATCCATCGCGACCCCCGCGTTGACGATGCTTGCGGGGCCGGGCAGCCAGCGGTCAGCGGAGCATCCGGTCAGGTGGCACAGGTTTCCGGCACCAGCAGGAAAGACGGGCGCGTACCTGTCGGAAGTACCGTCCTGAGCCGCTACGCTGTCGCGCGTGGCTTCCAGGAAGCGCAAGTCGAGCAAGTCCACGAAGCGTAGACAGGGCAAGGGACTGAGCGGTAACCCTCAGCGCCGGGCGCAGCAGCTGCAAGAACGCGATGCCGCCGATCTTCTCCGCCAGCAATCCCGGTGGGCGGGTTCCTTCAACCCTGGCCGCAGGAGCTGGCCGTGGTGGGCGGAGTCGCACGACAGGGTCCTGGCCCGGGTGCGTGCCGTGGAGTGGCCTACCCGCCTGCTAGACATCGAGGCCCTCTCTGGTCAGATCGCCGGAGACGAGTTCTACGAGCGGCTCAACGCGCCTGGCCCCGGTACCGGGCTGACGCCGGCGGGCTGGCTGCAGGCACTGGCTGAGGCCGCCATCAAAGCGATGGGCGCCGACTTCACCGCCGACGGCAAGGAGTGGCCGAAGCTCTGGGCGTTCTGCTGTGGGTTGGCCGGCGAGGAAAGCTTGGAGGAACTGGAAGCCTGGGCCGACGTGATCGCCGAGCGCGGGCTCGCCCCCGTCCCCGGTATCCCCGTTCCCTGGTACCAGCCGACCGCAGGCACAGACGTCCTTGTGGCACGCGACGCCTATGGCGCTCGTTTCCTGCTCATCGCGCCGTTCAGCGACCCGAGCCAACCGGCTGACCCTGATCACTGGTACGCCTGGGATATCGACTGGTGCGCGGATGGCCTCGTGGTCGCGGCCGGGGCCTATGGCTCGACCGCCGAGGCGCTCGCGGAATGGCGCGTCTTCGCCGGACCGTCCGCCGCCACTGCCGAACTCGCCTCCTGTCCGCCGGAGCTGGGCATCCGCCTGCTGGATCCAGCCCTAGCCGATTCCGTCCAAGCCGAGTCCGTATTGGGCGACGAGCCAGCGGAGTTTCTCCGCGAGATCCCGAGACTGTCCCGCCGCGCCGGTGCCCTGACTACCTCCCTTGGCCATCTCCTGTCCGATGAACCATTCAGCCCCCTTGCGGGCTCCCTCGATTCCGCTATCGAAGACTTCCTCGACTGGCACACCGAGCACGCCGATAAGTCCCCGGATGTCCGCGACGGGGCCGCGGAAGCACTGGAACTACTCCTGGCCGAGTGGGGACCTGACGTGCCCCCGGACGAGCGCGCGTTCTACGCGTGCTCCCCGCACCGAATCCAGGCGTGCGCGTCAATCCTGCGCGACAGCTACGAGTCCGACTGGGTCGATAGGGCGCTGTCTCTGCTGCCCGACTGGACCCAATGGTGCGCCTCGAAAACCGCCCTCGACGCCGAGGCTGTCGGCCGTGCGCTCACCGCCGCCCGCGCCGAGGCAGCAATCCTGGCCAGCGAGACGCACACCGTCACTGAAGACGAGGCCCCCTTCCGCCGCCCAGAATAGCGAGCGCGGCATCGACCACCACTGGCTGAGCATCCCGCTCGCAGAGGTCACGACCGGCCTGCCGATCGCAGTTGCCGCCCGTAGGGTTTGCGAAGGGTTTCCGCTGAGACGTTTCGACTAATTGCAGCCACTCCTTGTCTCGCGGGCGGAACGTCAGTAGCAGGCTCGCGCTTATCAGCAGAGCGTCAGTAGGGGCGGTCCGGATGTGTCTGGTTGTAGGCCGCGATCGCGTGTTCGGGGATTGCGCCGTCCGCGGGGATCTCATTACCGGCGCGCAGCGCCCAGGCCCGCGCGCGGCTCCCGCGACCGCGCCCGCCGGATCGCCTCCGCGACCAACTCCACAGCCCGCCGGCTGCGTTTCATCGCCAGCTCCGCAAACACCGCGTCAGACAGCTCGCCCGCCGTCCGGCCCGGCTGGCTACGTTCCAGCAAACGCACGGTCTCGGTGAGCTCGTCGAGGCCGTAGAGCCGTACTTCGTTGTCGAACAGGCCAAGGGGCGGGCGGTGCGGCATACGTCCCACGGTAACCGGCGCGCTTTGAGGAAGTCCGCCTCCGGGCCGCCGAAACGACGCGTAGCCCGTCAGCCGCCGCGCCCGCTCCCCGTCGAGACGCTCAAGCAGCGCTAGAGCCAAACTCATTCCACAGAACGGGCGGTGGCGGCTCCCGGCAGGCCACTGCCCGTTCCGGGCGCCGCACCTAGACAGACACCACGCGGCCGTTCGGATAGAAGGGACAGGCTGAGCGCGGCCGCGGCTGGCGTGGTACCGCGCCGGCGTACAGCCGCCCGGCCCCTGGCCGAGCAGGAAGAAGGCTCGCGTCCTGAAGGCATGGCCGCTCACCTCGCCGAGGGTACCCGGCGACGCGGCGGTCACCGTTGCCGGTCAAAATGGAGGGTCGTCGGGACCCCACCAAGGTTCTGGGTCGAACGGTTCCAGTTCAAGGAGTTCCGGTTCGAACGGTTCCGGTTCGAGCACGCCGACCTCTCCGTTGCGGCGCGGACGCTCCGCCCAGACGTGGCGGTGGTAGCAGCGCTTGCAGATCCCGGGCGGGCAGTTCTTGTACCGCCACGGCGGCCGCTTCTTGCAGATGCGACACTTCCGCTGCTTGCGCTTACTCATCTCGGCGACAGCCTATCGCGGACGCCTTCTACCGCCTGGCTACTAGCACCGATGACCCCGTGCGACCTTCAAGCGAGTCCGGCCGTCTTTGATGGTCCGCCGGTAAACCTGATCAACTGAGAGTCGGCCCGGCGCCTCGCGGAGCTCTCCGGCGATCCCCCCGACAGCATGGCGGACGATCTCCTCGGCGGTGCAGGACGCCGGGCCGCCCTGCGGGTCGGCGAGATCGGCCGCGACCTGCACCGCCGTGACCATGACCTTGCGGAAGAAGTCCTCGTCGTAGGCGCCGCGGTGACGCCCGGGAAACCACTCGTAAACGAACGAGTCCGCCGCCCCACCGCGCCCGGCAGCTGGTCAGAATCCTGGGCTACTGCCGCGTGGTCAGGTTGTGATGTCCCTCGTCGCGAGGTTCGCCCGGGCGGCCGCGAGGAACACGACGGCTCCGCATGGCGGAGGCGTGCAGATCGCCTGGTTATGTTGTCGCGCGTCTTTCTTGTTCAAGGCCTGCCTCCTTGGCCAGACGCGGGCGATCACCGGATACCGGCCAGTCCACTCGGCTGAATGTGTCATCCTCACCAGGTGGGCGGAAAGGGCAAGGACCGCAAGAAGAAGGGTACGCAGTCAGCGCGGCAGGCGGCACGGCGGCGGGCGGCCCAGCAGCGCACAGCCGAACGTCGCATGCGGGATCTCCGCTTCCGGCTGCTCTCGGCCAGGGACGCCAGCGCTGCGGCCGGCCGGCTCACGGATGCGTTCGCCGATCGCGACCGGGTGTCTTGGGCCTACGACGCGGAAGCGACGGTCAGTGCAGTGGCAGGCCGCATGGCGCAGGCCGGGTTCACCGGTGACCGGCTCCGTGACGCGTGCCTGGACATCTGCGACGCGCTGGCCGCCAGCAGCGCTCCGCTTGCCGTCGGGATCCTGCGTGCCTTCGCGGTCACAGGCCCGGATTCCGCCGTCCGGGACCATGCGAGGACCCTCGCGGACGCGGCCGGGCGTACCGCGCCGGCCTGGGCGGCCGAACTGGGCCGGGCGATCCCCGGCAAGTGCTGGGTGGCGACCGACCCGTTCCGGGAGTCCACCATGCTCCTGTGCGAGTTCAGCTACCCGACCAAGGGAAACCGGCATGCCGTACTGGTACGGCTCGACCCGCTCTGGCATGGCGCGGTGTCCTCACTGGCCGCCCCCTTCCTGGAAGAGGAGGGCAGCCTGGATGCCGGAAGCGCAGCGGGACTGGCACGTCGGATGGGCGCTGATCTCCGTGAGGTTCCCCCGGCTGAGGCCGCCGGGCTGCTGCGGGCGGGGCTCGGCGCGTTCGCGCAGCACGGCCCGGCGCCGTGGGCGAAGCGTGACTCCGAGGACTACCGCACCACGTTCGGGCTCGCGGTCCTAGCTGATCAGCGCGCACGGGAACTGGCTGCCGCGGCCGAAGGAGCAGGCCAGGCGGTGGAAGCACCTTCCGGGACCACCGCCGCCCATCGCTGGCCGCCCGGGGAACGCGAGCGCCTGGTCGCAGAGTTCTACCGCTCGCCAGACGGCCGGGCACTCACCGGCGTGGTCGCGCGGTTCCTGCCGCGGGATCTCGTCGCATTCTGCGCGGACTACCTCGGCCGGGACCCGCTGCAGCCCGGGCCGTTTCTCTTCCGGCGGCTCCTCCGGGACGTACTGCCGATGCAACTGGTCCTGCCGGCCAGGCTCGCGGGCGACATGGCACCCGTGATCCGGGCATGGGCGGCCTGGACCGCCGACCGCGCCAAACTGCCGAAGCGCCTGCGCCGTCGCCTCCTATCGGAACTGGACAGCGAGCTGCGCGAGTTTCCCGCGGTGCTCGCCGCCGCGAGCCAGCAGCCGCACAACCGGTACTTCCAGGACCTGCCCGACGACGTCATCTCCGACGACACCCGATGCCAGCAGGCATTGCAACGGCGGCACCTCGCCGTCCCGCTTTACCACGACCGGGCAGAGGGCACCGAAACCCTCGACGCGGCCCAGCCGTCGGGGCGCGCCAAGATCACCGAACTGTGGCTGGCCGGACGCGGAATCCCACAAGACCAGCGGGCGTCCTACCAGGAACTCGTCGAGGAACTATGGACAGGCGAACCGCCGCAAGTGACGGAGCAGGCGCTCCGCATGGCGGCCGACGGGCTAAACCGCGACGCCATCCTGGACAAGCTCGTCCAGGACCGCTAACTGCGCCGCCCAGCACGGCCCACGCAAGGCACCGCGCGATCGGCTGTCCGCCCACAGCCGACGCATCAGGAGCGGCTGGCGGAGTAGCAGAGCTCCCGGACGGCCCAGAACGGGCACGACGATCACTTCCGCAGGCGGATGCACACGCCCGGCGATAGGGTCGCTGCCATGGCAGACCGGACCTGGGAGGGGTGCATGGGTCGCACGGCACGGGAGCGCCTGGCCAGGCTGCGCGACGACGCGGAGGCGCCCGAGGGATGAAGCCTTCGCCTTTCGTGCCCGCTTTCCCATGACAGGCGACAAGGAATAGCACCGCCAACCGCTGCTATCGCGACGCTCTCAACACTCGCCCCACAGCCAAGTAGAGTGGCACAGCGCCAGCGGACCAGCCGCCGGTGCCAGCGCAGCAGCGTGTCCGGCGTCACTAGCCGCTCATCCGCAGCGGCCTGGGGAGCAGGCGGGCCAGGGCGGCGAGCACAGCCCGGTCGGCCCGGTCCGGCTTCGGCCTGGGGTTTTGCCGCCGCAGCACTGCGGCCTCCTGGCGCAGCACCGGCAGCTCGGCGTCCTTCGACGCCGCCGATCGTGCCAGCAGCGCCATCCAGCCAGTCAGGCGGGCGAACATCAGGTAGAGCATCCGCAGGGTCACAAGCCTGCGATGCTGCCAATTGCACCACGAGCACCGCAGGAAAATCTGCAGGTCAGCCGGTTACGCGCCTTTTTGGAACCCTACAGGCTCAGTTCGCTACCTGTCACCCGGCCCCGCGTCGGGGCCGAGGTGCTGCACGCGGCAGATCACCACGGTGTCGTCGCGGTAGTCCTCCTGGTACCAGAGGGTGACCAGGCCTTCCCCGTAGGACTTGAGGCCGGAAACAGCCTCCTCGGGGTTGAACGGCCGGCCGATCATGCGAACCGCGACAGCGTCGGCAATCCGCTGGGCCAAGGCCTCAACTTCGGCGCACTGGGCCGGGGTCAGACCGCCGACGACGTGGGCGGAATCGGGAATGTACTCCCACGTCCAGTCGCTCACGCGGCCTGGGCCGCCGTCTCCAGGATCGCGCCGATCTCCGCTGACGCCGCACGGCGCGTCGCGCGGTCGCCGGACTGGGCCACGATCTGCTCGCATTCCCGTAGCCGGGCCGCCAGCGTCGGCCATCGCGCGACGGCCACCCACAGCCACCAGTGCTCCACCAGTTGTCGCACCGGGAGCACGCTGTACTCCTCGCGCGCCCTGGTCATGGTGGCCGCCCAGTCCTCCTCGAACCTAGCCAGCGCGGCCGAATCCAGCCTGGCGACCGCTGCCCGGATCGCCACCGGCGTCCGCTCCGGCTGCGGCAATACTGGCTGCGCGCCCGCAGGGATGCTGACCTCCACGGGGAACATCGTAGCCGCGCGCGGCCCTGGCGGTCACGCTACCGATGAACCGGGCCGATGGCCGCCTTCATCAGTGAAGCGGATGGCCAGGACTCGTCGGCCCCCGTCGGCCCGAGGTGGTGATCACGCTCGGTGCCGGGTTGTAGCGTGCCAGAGTTGTGCTTATGGCCGCGCTAGCTCCTTCTTGGCCTCTGCTTCCAGGTACATTTCGGGCACTACCAGCAGGGATCACGGATGGTGCCCAGCACCCTGCCAACCCCAGACGCCGGATCCGTCCACTTCCGGGCCAATGGTCTAGACCTATGTGGTTTGGTGCTTGCTCCGTGCTTGCTCGGATGCGCCGGTACGGGCCGGTAGCGGCCGTCACCATCTGGTACGATGGCTTGCATGCCAGGGACACATCTTCGCTGGTCCGACCATGAAGGCGCAGGTGGTAGCGAGGAAGTGTCGAACACAGGAGCGGACTCTTAATCCGCGGGTGCATTGGCCCATTTCAAGCCAAGCGGCGTCGTGCTGCTCGGTGCCCACCTCCACGCCGGGGACCTACTGCGACCGGTTCACTCTGACGGACCGCCCGACGGCAGAGCGAGGCTAACGCCGTTCGGATCATTGGACGGTGATCGAGGCTAAGCAGCGCCTTCGATGATCTGTCTTACCTTTCGCCGATCGATGTTTAGTTCGCGAGCTATCGCCCGTTGGCTGTGGCCTGCCTTGTGCCACGCTCGTACCGTCTGCTCCAGAGATGGCATCGGCGACGTTGCGACCGGTACGTCGTGGTCCGATGCCGGCGCCAGGTGGTGCCGTGCCGCATTGGCTGTTAGCTCAGTATCGTGGCGGTGCCCTGTCCTGATCAGCATCATGAGCAGTTCAAACGAGCCAGCCAGTGCCACGGCTGGCCACGCGCTGACCAGCGCTCCTATCGGCCCGTGGACCACGCCGTGCGCCAAGTTGGCACCAACCGTCGCCACGATGCCGACGGCAAGGCTCCAGCCCGCCAGCCGTGGTACGCGCTGGCTCCGCCGGCTCGCGTCCAGCATCACCATGGAGGCGGCCAAGATGAGACCGTCTACCGTGAACGGTGCCAGGCGGGCCGTCGCGCCGGACTCGCCGTGCGATCGCACCAGTTCGTAGGCGTGCTGGTAGGAGATGATAGCGGCGACGCCCGCGACCGCAACCACGGCCAGCGCCGTGGTGATCCTGATCAGCCGGCCGGCCACCGCAGATCTTGCCGGAGCGTACTCACGGGCAGCCGGGTTGAGTTGTTCATGCGGTGGCATGGCGGGCGCGATCGATTACGCCGGCGACGGTGCCGACGTACATCAGCAGGGTGGTCCGGACGTTGGCGTGGCCGGCGATGCACGAGACGTCGGCGGCGTCGAGCTTCCAGGTGAACAAGGCCGTAGTGCAGAACACGTGCCGCAGGCTGTGCCAGGTCCACCGGCCGCCGCCAGCCGCGTCACGCCAGCCGACGGCGAAATACGCAGGCTGCAGGACGTTGCGGCAGAAGTTGGACGAGCGCAAGTGCTTCCCCTTCGGAGAGGGGAAGATCAGTCCCAGCGGGTTATCGCCATTCTCCTGCTCGGCGAGGGCGGCTTCGATGCGGGCGGCGAGCCGTTCCGCCAGCGGATAGCCAGACGGGGCGAGCCGTGGATAGATGGTCGTGCGGCGCTTGCGGCCCTTGGGTGGCTCAATGTAGAGATGGCCAGCGATCTCGACCACCTTGCGGTCCACGTCGATGACACGGGCGCCCGCATCGACCTGGCGGATGGTAAGGGCGGTCATCTCGCCCCACCGGAGCCCGCTGTAAGCCGCGGCGTTGACCATCAGCTCATCGCGTTCCCCGTTGGGTCCGGCGGTCAGTGCCTTTCCGAGCCGGGCCACGTCGTCAGCGCCAGGAATCTCGGCGGGATCGACCCACAGCCGCGATTCCCGCGCCACGGTCACCTTGGGGGTGGGCAGCGGGCGGTCGCCCGGCTGCCAGTGCACGTCCTTCAGCCGCGGGTTGACCAGGAAGCCACCTGCGATGCCCGCGGTGACCAGGGCGGAGATCATCCCGTGCACCCGCGTGCCTTCTCCTGCCGTGGGCGCGGCGTTGATGATCTGCTGCATGTGCCAGGTCTTGATGTCCTGGCACAGGACGTCGCCGATCATGGGGACGGCGAACCGGTCGCACAGTCGCCGCTGGGTGTCGGCATGCTTGCGGGACCAGCGCCTGTCGACCGGAAGGCGGTCGGGGTCGAGGTAGTGCGCGATCAGCTCCCTGCCCGTCCGCTCCATATTGAACGCGTCAGCGGCCAGCCGTTCGGTGACGTTCTTCAGCCTGGCGGCCAGCCGTTCCTCGGTCCCCGCTTCACACTGGCGCCGCCGGCCGTTCTCGTACCATGTCGCCCGCCACCGGTCGCCCTCGAACCGGGCCGGATACACGGTGATCCCCCAGTCCATCTCGATCACCGGGCGGCCCAGGATCTGCGCCGGCATCGCGGGGGCAGTCATGATGCCCTCCTGCTGGTCCGGGCGGCACGCAACGTCCCGGTGATCTGCATCGGTGTCGCCGGGCAAGGTGCTTCAGGCTTCTCTTTTCGTTGAGAACCTGCTGCCGACTGGTTCGCCCGCTCGCGGCGGAGACTAGCAGCGAACGCGTCCACCTCGCTGGCCCACCATCGGTAGCAGCGCGGCGAGATCGGAACGGGGTCGGGGAAGCCCAGTCGATGAGTTAGCTCGTAGGCGGCGGTACGGCCGAGCTTGAAGCGCTTGCGAATGTCTGCGATGCTGACCAGCGCGTCGTTTGCCCACCTGGTGTGCCAGTCGCCCTCTGTTTCCGGGACGGTGATGCCAGCGCTAGTGGCGTCGTGCCAGGAGACTTCCCTGCTCATGGACGCTCCGCTGAGCCATGGTCGTCACGATGAGTCACCTGTGCACGTGCACGTGCATGGCGTGTTTGAGCCCTTATACGTGCAGACACGCGCAAGGCCATGCACATGCACAACCGCGTGCGCAACCGCCGGGTGCTACTCATCGTCACCGTCCGGGGTGGCGCGCC
>Ga0335083_10012531_pt1 | contig 10136 bp, 16 predicted proteins | sample Lox_Sample_42_FD_206716 | JGI IMG/M metagenome (GOLD analysis project Ga0335083, IMG submission 206716) | Soil microbial communities from Loxahatchee National Wildlife Refuge, Florida, United States - Lox_Sample_4.2 | ecosystem: Environmental > Terrestrial > Soil > Wetlands | place: USA...
GCGGTACGCCTGGCCTCTGGCAGCCTTACGGAAGCTATGCCGGATACACGGCCGGCCCCGTGCAAGGCATACAGTCGCCAGTCGGCCAGGGCGAACCGGGCGACGGCCGGCAATCGGTATTCTCTGGCCCGCCTCACGGTCTGCATTCGCCGACAATGCCGGATTACACGCCAACCCTCGGATACTACATGGCGGTACCTCAGATGCGCCTACCGCGCGTTGACAGGCCGTCTAACAGTCCTATCGGGGGACAGTCCTACAGTCAGCTAGTTGTTCCTCAAGGGCAGACCGGAACGATTGCGCAGCAGTCAACCGGGTCTAATCTCCGAGGCGCTTCCGCGGCTATCAACTGGCAGCAGAGGCGCACTAGCGGCTGGCGCGGCCAATCGGGGGCGGGTAATGCATCTTGACCACAAGCAACTAGGGCTAATCCTGGTAGGCGCAGCGTTCGCAGGTCTGCTCTTTTACGTCGCGTATGACCAGTCAGATAAGGGCCAGGCGCGCTACCAGAGTCCAAAGGGATTCGCGGTAGGGCTAGGTTTCGTCGCTATCGATGCACTCGATACGGGGGACCACTATTTCCATCCTGCGTACTGCGTCCCTGGCCAGACGCAGATCTTTACCGCGCACAAGTATCCGGAGGTTAGCGGGGGCGAGATCTCGACTCTCATTCATCAGGGTATGGACGCGCTACGCAGGCCAGCGCCTCAAGATGACGATTGGCGAACGATGCCGCCAGCGGAAGTGATGTGGTTATGAGTGAGCCAGCGCCGGAACCGGCCAGCTCTGGCGGTAGTAGCTCTAGCAACGTATTCGCGCGCAAGCTAGGACCACTACCGCTATGGGCATGGATGGGAATAGGGCTAGCCGTAGCACTCGGCTACTACTATTTCCGCAACAACAAAGCCAGCCAGGCCGCGCAGAATACGGCGTCTACCGGTACCTCTACTACCGATAGCAGTCTTATTCCGCAGTTCGTTAACCAGGTTTATACGCAGAATGCGCCACCCTCCGCGCCGTCTACCACCGGTAGCGGAACAACGACTACCGGTGGCGGAACGACTAGCACGGGTACAACTACTACCGCGGCGCAGGCTAATCAGTATCCAGCGCCTACAGGGGAATCGGTTAGCAAGCTCAGCAACACGTCGGCTAAGGTCAACTGGAATTACATTACCGGTACGTCGCCTAAACCGACTAGCTACACGGTTGCTGTCTACCAGCTAAACGGCAAGCTGGCGCAGCAATTCACGGTCAACGCGCCTGATACCGCCAGCGGCCAGGCGCAGGCCACGATTACCGGTCTACACCCTGGCTGGCAGTACAACGTCCACGTCTGGGCTAATGGTGGCAAAACCGCGCCTGCGCATTCGACTGCAAAGCTCACGCTGTTATGGCCAGGTCCAATGAACAAGTAGCGCTAACCGTTCTAGTGGTCAGCGAGGTACCTAATTTCTGGTCTGGTTTCCTGCCTAGCCTTTTCACGATTGCCACGTTTTCCGGTGGCGACCCCGAAAAGGTAGCGCACACCAAGCGATGGATTAGGCGCGGTGAAATTCAGGCTACCGGTCTAAGCATCGCGCTAGGCATTAGCGCGTCACTGCTAGCCGAGGAACCTTGGCCATTTATCGGAGTTATCGCGTTGGTTATCTACCTGGCCTATCAATATGAGCATGCCCTTAAGCTAGGTCTATCTAATGGGCTTGCAATGGATATGGCTAACCAGTAGTTGATCTTGACGTAAATCAATTAGCGAGTTACCATGATTACGTTGAGTATCCAGCCGGATACGCTAAGTGAAAGGCAAGACTATGACTAGTACCCCTAATCCCGGTGGCTTTACCGATTCTGATGAGCTACCGACTGGCCGCAAGGCGCGCGAGGTTTCCGAACACCTTATGGCCGCACTGGCAGACTCAGCCAGGCGCAGCGTTGCCAAGGTGCGCGAGGCTGAGCCCGCGGTAATCGATGAGCTTAGGCGCGACCTAGGCTCAGCCAAGGTAAGGGCCAAGTACATCGTGACGCAGGAAACCGAAAAGCTTAAGGATGATCTCCACAAGCTTAAGTTTTCTGCGCGAGTCAAGCCGACCGCGGTTGCTGCGCCCGACGCTAAGGCCGCTAGCAAGTAATCATGTGGAATGATCCCGTGACCCTCTCAGCATTCCTAGCGGCGCTAGCCGGATTGTTCACCGCGATTGCTGCGCTAATCACAGCTATCAAGGGCCATACCAAAACAAACGCCGTAAGCAAAGAGGTCACGGCCGTAGCCGAGGAATTGCATAACGGCAACGGCAACGGTCATACAACTCAATAAAAGGTAATGGCCCGTCTCCAAACGGGCCATACCAATTGATTGATGCCACTAGAAAGGCTAATCACATGGCATCCGATATTGAGGAAATCCCAACACTCCCAGTATATCAACCCGGCGAGGATTGGGAAAGCCTAGTCAATTCCGCCGATGAGATTATCGGCTATGACCTGGCACGCGATGAAACCGCCGATGATCTGGTAGGCGTTCCGTTCGCCATTGTCGGGGTAACATTCCGGCCAGGGGTCCTACGGGGCAAAGAGCGCCAGGCGTACGTGTCTTGCGAAACGCGCATTGCGCCTCATCTTGACCTGCGCCTTATCAACTCGCGTCGTGAGGGATCACGACTCCCGCGGCTTGAAACCCTAGAGGCGCTGGCATTCGGGCCAGATTCGCACGTCGTATTCAACGACGGAAGCACGGGGGTTTACCGCCAGGTGGTCAAGTACCTGGCCGCTAAGGGTTACATTCGCTTGTCGGAACCGTTGATCGAGGCTGGCAGCTATGGGGAATCGGCATTTGATCAACCTCCGCATAGATGGGCCACTATCCGCGCAGGCGAAACCAGCGGAGAAACCCAAGACGGTTTCTTGGATTACTCAGCCGCTATTCGACTCATCTGTCCTAGAGGTCTCAGACTCAGCCTCTATGAGAACGACTACACCCAAACCGGCAAGACAAGGTATCTCGGCTAGGGAACGCGCTAAAGATGCCGCGCGTAAACGTATCATCCGTGAGAAATTCGGGGGCGGTTATATCCCGCTGTCTTGCGGACACTATACGACTTACGAGACACAGCAAGCGCAGTACAAGCAATATGCAGTTCGCGGCAGATATTTCTGTGATCACTGCCAGGGCTGGAAATCGCGCAGACCCAAAGCGGAAGCTGCGCCAATCCCTGATGAGCCACCGTTCTTACGGGGGATGAACATGAAACCTATAGTCCTACGGTTTGGCCGCACTGTCGAGAAAAGTCAGACGTGGCGCTACCGGGAAACTGAGCCAGGCATGGTAATCGGCGGTTTCTACATCTCGAAACTCGCCATTCATTACGCATTCGAGGGCAACCCTCCGAGGGCACTAAAGGTCACCATTGAGCCCGCGGACGATGATGTCTAGTGGCTGGCGTGGACATGCGAATTTCGGCCAGGCGCGCCCGGTTCAATACTCGCCGCGGCGCAACTATCCCTATCACGACGACGATTTCAGCTTGCAGTTGTCGCCTACTCCGGTACGCAAGCCAGAGCCGGAGCCAAAACCAGCGAAACGAGTAATCATGATCCTGTCACAAGTGCATTGGTGCGAGGCTAACGGTGTTGAGGATGGACACGCCTTTAGCTCTAAGGACCCTAACAAAGAACGTATCGTGCGGTCCAAGGAAACTGACAAGCTAGACCCTTACGGGGCCAAGATCACAGAGGATGAGGAATACTACCTTTGTGGCGAGCATTCCAAGGGTCTGTTTCGGCGTAATGCGGAAACGTCACCTAAGCCAATCACGGGTACGCCTATGGCGCAGACGGTACCGGGTACTGTCGCGGATTAGACGGATGACTAGTGGCCAGAAACCGTAAATTCGGTGACCTTAGTAAGGCCGCTAGGGATAGGGCTGCGCGTGCCGGTAGAGAATATGGCTTGTCACGTGATGCTGTACGCAAGCGGTACAACAGAGGGACGTATAACCCTCTGGCGCGCGACCCATCCAAGAACATACCTCGGGAGTATCAGAGGCGTAGCGGGCCAGGCGTAGATTTCCCGGTAGCCGTTGACTGGCAAGAGCTGGCGCTAGAAAACATGCGCGCCAGGTTGTCTGACTATTTCAAGTACAACGATGATGCGGTTGTTTACTTTACTCAGAATATGTCGGACGCCATGGCCCGTATCGTGGCCATGGCTACCGAGGATGAGCTACTACAGTACGCAAGTATTCAACCGGACTCGGAAGGTAATCCGCCGTCTATTGAGGTATGGAACCTTCCGCCCGGTATCACACTTAATGATGTGAGCGTGTATGTAGATGGTAAGTGGAATAACATTTTCTGGTATCACTGAGTGCGCGTATCCCGGTTGCCTGGCGGAATTTGTGCGCCAGCGTGTGACGGATAAATACTGTCCTGGCCACCGGGGCAAACACACAATGGAAAGGATACGCCGTGATCATCATGAGGTTGAATTTGTATTGGTTGACGGTGAGGGAACAGGCGACGGCCAGGAACACAAGTACGTGTTGCTTGGTTGCGGTGACGTACAGCTAGAACGGCCAGACGGCTTTACTGACATCACAGAAATATTCGGGTTTCTTTATGAGCAATTCAAAGCGCGTCCGCACGCGGCATTTTGCGGTTTCTACCTCGGTTACGATTTCAATATGTGGCTGCGCCTATTGCCGCGGGACCGGGCGTTTTATCTGCTCTCTGAGACTGGTAGACGTAAACGGCAAAGAACATGCCGTTGTAAGAGAAATCAGCGATGCGGACATAAACGCCTACCTCCGCATCCTGTCGAATATCTCGGCTGGCAATTCGATATTCTCGGGTATAAACGTTTCAAGCTCAGACCCAAAACCTGCGACTGCCGAACCGTAACCTGTAAGTGCAAGAATCAAGCCGCGTGGATGTACATAAACGATACCGGCCCGTTCTTTCAAGCATCCTTGCTAAGCGTGATAGACCCGTCTAAGTGGAATGAGCCTATCGTCACTCCCGAGGAATACGCGCTCATCCTAGAGGGCAAGTCGCAGCGCGGCGCGGCTCAACTAGATGACGACATGCGCAAGTACAACCGGCTAGAGAACGAGATAGGCGCGCGTCTGCTAGGCCAGCTCAACCGCGGCTTTACCGCCGCGGGAATCAAGCTGAATAAGAAACAATGGTTTGGACCTGGCCAGGCTGCGCAGGCGTGGATGCGGATTGACCGCAAGCTGGAGGCCACTACCGCGGCGGTACACGCCTACCCGGTAAAGCTCAAAGAGGCGTTGATTGCTACTTACTATGGTGGCTGGTTTGAGATTCCCGTGCATGGCATCGTGCCAGGCATCACATGGGAATACGATATTAATTCCGCCTACCCTGCTATTGCATCGCGTATGCCTTGCATGTGCGGAGAATGGAAACACGGCAATGGAACACCCCGCGGGAATCTATCACATAAGTGGCTATATGAGGGTAGACAATCAGTATTGCGATTGTGCCGCGTGTCTGTATCGGGAGGGTCTGCCTATCTGGGGCCTCTGCCTTATCGTGATAATAAGGGTGGCGTATCACGTCCTAGGTTCACGGAAGGTTGGTATTGGCAACACGAAATCGACGGGGCCAGACGCGCGGGATTGATAGCCGACATCGCTTACTACGAATGGTGGGAATATGGACCATGCAAACACGCTGCGCCGCTACGTTCTCTATCAGGTCTGTATGAGGGTCGCCTACGAATCGGTAAGGACACGCCAGAGGGCAAGGCTTACAAACTTGTCTATAATTCCGTCTACGGAAAACTTGCCCAATCGTTGGGCGACCCCGTTTACGCCAATCCCGTATATGCATCTCTCATAACCAGCGGTTGCCGAACCTACATCTTGGATGCGATAGCAACGCATCCCGATAAGGCCGCGGCGGTTGCCATGATCGCAACAGACGGCGTGTATTTCATGACGCCTCATCCTGAGCTAAATAAGCGCGTGAGTAATGCTATGGGTGATTGGTCGCGCGAGACTAAGCATGATCTCACGCTCTTTAAGCCTGGCGTTTACTGGGACAATCACAGTAGGGAATTGATCAATGCGGGTAAAGCACCGAAATTCAAAGCGCGCGGTATCAATGCACAAGACTTCGCTAAGTCCATCGCAGACGTTGACAATATGTTTGACAGTTGGTCTGTTGACCAATTGCCTGATGTTTCTTGGCCGGTTGTCACTTTCCGTTCTAGGTTCTCTCAAGTATCGGTACTACAAGCGCTCCAATGGACAGAGGGAACCAAACAGCCAGGACTACAGGAGGGAAAGTACAGACGACTAGCGGGCCAGGTGATGAACGGCAAGGCGCTAGAACAGAATGCTTGCCCAGACGTTAAGCGCAACCCCCGTAGTCTGCGCCTAGATGACTACTGGGGAGTGTGGCGCACAGAGCCATGGGATCACAGAGGGTGGCCACCCTCTACCCCGTATGAGCGCAGGTTTGGAGTCGATCTAGAGATGAACGCTTGGAACGAGTATGCAACGCCAGACGGTAGCGTGATGCTCAGTTTCCGTGAGGCTTTGTACGCAGGCTAAATGTTACGTAACTGTAGCTAGCCGGATAGGTCCAAAACGGCCTATCCGGCTAGTTTTTGTATTAGGATTGAGCCGAAGGCTCAACCGGGGCCGGACTAGTTAGGTAAGGGGAAAGATCATGACTCTCAACGCCAAGCACGATGTAGGAATGTTCCTCAGCGAATACGACTCGGTTATCGTCCGTACCGGGCCAGACAGTGAGCCGCGCGCCTGGCGCGTGGCGCGAGTCGAGAGGATTAACCAGACGGAAACCGACCCTGGTATTCATCTGGTCACTATCAAGTCTGGCGCTGGCATCTGGGCTATCACGCGGACGCTGGCATTCCGCGCAGGCGAGCTATGCGAACGCCTAGACAACCACAATGACCGGGTACACGGGCCGGTACCCGGACCAACCACGCATGAGCAGAAATACGCGCTGGCGCGGCGCGTGATGGAATATGCCAAAGCGAATTATGGGGCCGGTGGATGGGACGTGATAGTGGAATGCTGGACTCTAGACCAGATAGCCGACTCGCTTACCTACCATCACCACTACGCAGGATGGGAAGTGGATTGCCGCACATTGGATGAGGCGCTTAAGTTCTCTACCATCGCAGCGTGCGTGGATGTGTACGCAGACCAGCAAGCGGAAGCGCGTTACCAGGGCCAGGTGTGAGCAATGCAGACGGAAACGCATCCCATGCTAGACCTAGCAGCATGGGATGCCGCGAATGGCGACACTGGCCTAGTCATAGCGGACGGTAAGACGGTGGCGCTCAACGTCTACGATGGAATGCTCGTTATCAAAGACGGTCCAATGGGCGCAGCGCGCGAACGACGTTTTGCGCGTGTCCCGCGGACGGTTAAGCATGTCGTGATCCTGTCTGGGCATGGCTACATCTCGATAGACGCGATGCGCTGGCTAGAGGATTGCGAGGTTACTTATGCGGTAATCGATCGTTCCGGCCAGTCGCCTAGTGTCCTGGCTACCTCCGCGCGGTACGTCAACCCGATCAACATGCGCCGACAGGCAATGTGCGGGCCAGGAATGCCAGCCGCGGCAACCGGTACAAAGATCTTCCGTCACCTGCTGTCGGTCAAGCTAGAGGGCCAGGCGCGCAACGCAGAGCGCATTCTCAGGGATGACGTAGCGGCTAAGGCCATACGCGGCCAGCTTGACGGCCTGGCCGTAGCGCGCGATGTGACGGCGCTCATGGGCTATGAGGGTGGCGCGGCAGACGCCTACTGGCAAGCGTGGGCGGGTATGCCGATTGCCTGGCTGCGCCAGCCGACTAAGCCGCACTGGCTTACCTTCCCTATGCGCAAGAGTCTGCGCCGCAACTGGGAAACCAACCGCGGCGCGACCGACCCTGTAAACGCGCTACTCAATTTTGCGTATAAGTGCGCGGAAACAGAGTGCATTCTGGCGTGCTATGCCTGCGCGCTGTCTCCCGATATGGGGATAGGCCACGTGGACCGCGCGGGCCGTAGCTCGTTCGCGCTAGACCTCATCGAAGTGATGCGGCCAGAGTGTGACGCGATCGTTGCGGGCATCCTGGCTGAGCGCCTAGACAAGCGCATGTTCCGAGAGGATAGGGAAGGGTGCGTGTCGGTCTGCGCGCCTCTCACGCATCGCGTAGCCGCGGAGGTACATTCCGCGCGTAACGCCATAACCAAAGCGCTCTTTACCGTGCTACCTCTACTCGATTCGCCGCAATCGCGGCGAGTTGAGACAAAGCGCGCGGCAATTGACGCTAACGATCTTGAGGTAGTAGCGTCCTAATCTGTGTCCCTCTGCGCGGTAGACCCGGTGGTCTCTCCCCGTCGCGTAGGGGGACACGCTCTTATACGGGGGTAAGGGAAGGTGAGTAATGGCTATCTATCGCAGAGCTAAGCAAGTGCCATGGTATTACGCGCCTAAAGAGCAGTGCGAGGCGGAAATCATGCGCGACAACGCGCAGTGCTCTAACAGTGCCACATACGAGGGATTCCCATCTAAGGGCGGTAAAGTAAATCTCTGCAAGATACACGCGGCAATGTCGGAATTCCCGGTAAAGGAAATAGGCGAACCGGGACTCATCAAAATACGAGAGGATTAACCCATGGTGCGTAAGGTAGTCGAAACTATCTACTGTGACGTGGACATAGCGCAGCAGAATGACACGCTTGTTATCGCCACCCATTACGCCGTGCCTATGCCGTTCGGTGAACCGCTGGACATGTGTGATCACTGCCTAGAGGTCATTAGCAAGAGTCTAGGCGTCATCCTGTCGCCAGACGGCCTAATCACAATCGCGTCTACGCTAAAGATCGAAAAAGCGATAGAGGGTGCCATGGCACATGTCATCCCTGAAAAGGGGTCGCCGGAATACTATGCGGGAATGCGTGCATTCGCAGACGCGCAAAACCCGCCCATTCGCTATATGTTCGGTAAACAGGGCCAGGAAAAAATTACTTATTCGCCTAAGCTGCGCCAGCTCTATAGCGATAATCTAGAACGGCTAAAATCGCTGCAAAACGAGTAGACGCAAGAATGGCCCGCGGCAAGGCGGATAACAAATGCCGCGGGCCATTCCCGGTGATTGCGTGAGAAGCCTTGCCCCCTTACGGGGTCTGTTCGATGGCATCACTCCCCTCTTGTGGATTTACATTCTCCGCAGCGTGTTTCTTGGCTGCGATGCTTTCGGTTACTTTGGCCTCTACCATGTTGAGCGCGTGTAGCTCTAGTATTTCGAGAGGGATTATTCCCTTGATATTACTAATCCATTGCTCGACGGATTGCAATTTCAAGAGGCTGCGTTGTGGGTAGTAGTCGTGCATTGCCAGGTCCTACTAACTGCCAGGTCTATTGCTAGGTCTAACCACGTAGCCGGGACCTAGCAGAACCGGCTACGTGGCCAGGGGTAACCCTAAACGCTCGGAGGGACGCATGCAACCCGGCTACCCGTTGACATGATCAACTGGCCGTCTGTAGGTTGCCAGAATCCAACCCAATAGTTACGGAGCGTGACACAATGGAGCGGGTACTAGAACAACTGGTAAAAGAATGGACAATGTACGCAATGGCGAACGGGGGTGACGCGCTAGGCTTCACTCGCGCTCTGCTGCATTGCGCTTATCAACTGAGCGTGGCAATCAAGGACCCGACTAGCATTCTGCCAGCTCAGGGGCGTTGACAGGCTGTTACAGTCGGGGGTATGTTCTGTGATCACGGCGCGGCTGGCCGGAGGGAACCTTTCCAGTGCTGTCCCCGTGGCACACGGATTGCTGAGCCAGCCGCGCCCCCAGACCTAGCGAATCGGGAGCGATCATGAATGCTTACGCCGTACCCGCTGGCCCGCGATCGATGATCCACGCCAGCGCCTACTGTTCACTCTTTAGTGGCCTAGTGCATACGCCCTGTAACGGATTGTGCAACCGTCACACCGTAGACGAGTACGGCTGGCAGCAGCGATGCACTACGCGCTGTGAGTGCGCGTGCCACGTCACTTACGCTCGGCTACTCATGCGCGTAGGGCATGAGCTAGCCGGTATCCCGCTACTGACTGTTGCCGCATCCACGGCGCGCGCTCACCTTCC
>Ga0335083_10012532_pt1 | contig 10136 bp, 8 predicted proteins | sample Lox_Sample_42_FD_206716 | JGI IMG/M metagenome (GOLD analysis project Ga0335083, IMG submission 206716) | Soil microbial communities from Loxahatchee National Wildlife Refuge, Florida, United States - Lox_Sample_4.2 | ecosystem: Environmental > Terrestrial > Soil > Wetlands | place: USA: Florida...
GAAGTCGCGGTCCATTGCCAGCCACGCCCTTCAGCGCATTGAGTTCCGCATTCAATTCAGCCACCGCGCTCAGCCGGGCATGGGGCGGTTGCTCCCGCCAATAGCGGTAGGAATCCGCTTTCAACGCCTCGAAGTCGCAAAAGCGGCGCAGGCTAACTTGTCTTTTCGTGGGCCATTCTACCATCGAAGGGGCGCATATTCACTCCCGATCGTGGTCCGGCAATAGGACCTCGCGCTTGCCTTGATGGTTGGGCTTGGAGACCACGCCTTCCTCTTCCATGCGCTCGATCAGCTTGGCGGCGCGGTTGTAGCCGATCTCCAGGCGGCGCTGGAGGTAAGAGACCGTCGGCTTCTTGTCGCGCGCCACGATGGCGAGCGCGCGGTCGTAGAGATCGTCGCCCGAATCCCCGTTACCCCCATAAAGCGAAAAAGGGTCGTCGCCGTCCTCCTCGGGATCTTCGGTGACGGCGTCGAGATATTCCGGCGTGCCTTGGGTCTTGAGGAAGCGCACCACGTCTTCGACTTCGTGGTCGGTGACGAAGGGGCCGTGGATGCGGCGGATGCGGCCGCCCGCCATCATGTGCAGCATGTCGCCCTGGCCGAGCAATTGCTCCGCACCCTGTTCGCCCAGGATGGTGCGGCTGTCGATCTTGCTGGTCACCTGGAACGAGATGCGGGTGGGGAAATTCGCCTTGATGGTGCCGGTGATGACGTCGACAGAGGGACGCTGCGTCGCCGCGATCAGATGGATGCCGGCCGCGCGCGCCATCTGCGCCAGGCGCTGGACGGCGCCCTCGATCTCCTTGCCGGAGATCATCATCAAATCGGCCATCTCGTCCACCACGACGACGATGTAGGGCATGGGCTCGAGCTCGAGCACTTCGTCTTCGTAGACGGGCTTGCCGGTCTCGCGGTCGAAGCCGGTCTGCACCGTGCGTTTCAGGACGTCGCCCTTGTCCCTGGCCTTGCGCACGCGCTCGTTGAAGGCTTCGACGCCGCGCACGCCGAGCTTGGACATCTTGCGGTAGCGGTCTTCCATTTCGCGCACCGCCCATTTGAGCGCCACGATCGCCTTTTTGGGATCGACCACGACGGGGGCGAGCAGATGCGGGATTCCATCGTACACGGATAATTCCAGCATCTTGGGATCGATCAGGATCATGCGGCAGATGCCGGGCGGCATACGGTAGAGCAGCGACAGGATCATGGTGTTGAGCGCCACCGACTTGCCCGAGCCCGTGGTGCCGGCGATGAGCAAATGGGGCATCTTGGCGAGATCGGCCATCACCGGCTCGCCGCCGATGGTCTTGCCCAGCGCCAAGACCAACGGCGCGCGCGCCTTCTCGTATTCGTTGCTCGACAGGAGCTCGCGCAGATAGACGGTTTCGCGGCCGTGGTTCGGCAGTTCGATGCCGATGACGTTGCGGCCCGGGATCACGGCGATGCGCGCGGCCACCGCCGACATCGAGCGCGCCACGTCGTCGGCGAGCGAGATCACGCGGCTGGATTTGACGCCCGCGGCCGGTTCGAATTCGTAGAGCGTGACGACGGGGCCGGGGCGCACGGCGGTGATGCGGCCCTTGACGCCGAAATCGGAGAGCACCGCTTCCAACATGCGCGCATTTTCCTCCAGCGCGTCGTCGGAGAGCGCGCTCGCGTCGTGCTGGCGCACCGGCTCGGCGAGGAGGCCCAAGGGCGGCAGTTGATATTCGCCGTCGGCGAGATTGAGCGCGGGCTGGCGCGCGGATTTGGTCTTGGCCTCGCGCTTCAGGGCCTCGCGCTTGATGCGGCCCACGATCTTTTCTTGGCGGCGCTCGGCAAGCCTGGCCTCGGCCATCGAGACGACGGGCGCATCGAAGGACGGTTCGATCTCGGCATCGTCGGCGAATTCGTCCAGCGTTTCCACCTCGCCGTCGTCGAAATCCGCCTCCGGCGCGCGGGCGCGCGCGCGCTTCGGCAGCTTCACCCGCACCAGGACCCAGGCGAGAAACGCGACACTGTTGGCGGCGCCGTTCCAGAGCGGACGCCAGCCGAGCCCGCTCGCAACCAGCGGCAGCGGCAGGCCGGCGGCGAACAAGAACAGCGGCAAGGCGGTCGCGATCCAGCTTATGTGCTGGGAGCCGGCAAGATCGGCCGCGAATTTGGCCGCGGCGATGCCGATGAAGCCGCCGGCGCCGGCCGGCAGCTCGGCCGTCATCGGAAAAAGGCCCAAGCCCGCCGCCAACAAGACCGTGCCGGCGATCCAGGCCGCGGCGCGCCAGGCCGGCCGGCTCATGTCCCAACCGGCGAAGGCGCGGACGCCCCACACCGCCGGCGGCAGGAGCAGCGCCAGGGCCGCGATGCCGAAGGTTTCGAGCAGAAGATCGGCGGCGGTGGCGCCGAAGCCGCCCAGCCAGTTGGCGGTGACGCGGCCGGTGGCGTTGTTCAGGCTGGAATCGTTGGGGCTGTAGCTTGCGAGCGCCACGAGCAGCGCCACGCATCCGGCGAAGACGCCCGCGCCCGCCGTGCGCTCGGCGCCGGTGCGGAGGATGCGGGCCAGGCGCTCGCGCATTTCCGACAACGCATCGGTCATGGCCGCGCGACGGGTGCGGGGCTCGTAGACGCCATAGCCGCGGCGGGATGCGGGCATGCGGGCACCGGTGAAAGGGTCTTCCGACCCACGAGTCTGACCCAAATGGTTACCAATTTCCTAACGCGGGCGCGCGTTCGATGGAATCGATTGCAATCGCGATACAATTCGTCATGGCCGGGTCCGCGCGAAGCGCGGCTCGAGGACATGCTTTTCCCGGCCGTCCATAGTCTCGGTTTAGAAAGTCCTGAAGAACGGGTGTTTATGGATGGCCGCCACGGGGCGGCCATGACGGTTTTTGGAAGAAGCCAATCGCAACGAGCTTCCCAAACAAAAGGGGCGCCCCGAAGGGCGCCCCAGTTTTCGGGGAAAGATGACCCGCCTCAATCGTGGACCGTCTCGCCGTGGAGGTTGATGTCGAGACCTTCGACTTCCACCTCGGCGGAGACGCGCAAGCCGATCACGATGTCGATCACCTTCAAGATGATGAAAGTGACCACGGCGCAATACACGAACACGCCGCCGACGTCGTAACACTGGATCAGCATCTGCTTGAAATTGCCGTCGATCAGCCAGCCATGCGCGCCGGAATTGATGACGTTGGAGGCGAACGCGCCGGTCAGCAGCGCCCCCAACGCCCCGCCCACGCCGTGCACGCCCCAGGCGTCGAGCGCGTCGTCATAGCCGAACAGCCGCTTCACCCACACCGAGGAGACGTAGCAGACCACGCCCGCCGCGAGGCCGATGATGAGCGCGCCCATCGGATCGACGAAACCCGACGCCGGGGTGATCGCGACCAGGCCGGCGACCGCGCCCGAGATCATGCCGAGCACGCTCGGCTTCTTGGCCACGATCCATTCGGCGAACATCCAGCCGAGCGACGCCGCCGCGGTCGCGATCTGCGTCGCCGCGGCCGCCATGCCGGCGTTGTAGCCGGCCGTCACCGCCGAACCCGCATTGAAGCCGAACCAGCCGACCCACAGCAGCGATGCGCCGATGATGGAAAGCGTGAGATTGTGCGGCGCCATGTTCTCGGTGCCGTAGCCCTTGCGCTTGCCGAGCACGAGGCAAGTGATGAGGCCCGCGGTGCCGGCGTTCAGATGCACGACGGTTCCGCCCGCATAGTCGAGCGCGCCCATCGCGCCCAGCCAGCCGCCGCCCCACACCCAATGCGCGATCGGGCAGTAGACGACGAGCAGCCACAGCGCCATGAACCACAGAAAGGCCGAGAATTTCATGCGGTCGGCCAGCGCGCCGGCGATCAAGGCCGGCGTGATGATGGCGAACGTCATCTGGAAGAACATGTAGACCGATTCCGGGATGGTGCCCGCGAGCGGACTGATGGTGTTCACATGCTTGGTCATCGGCTCCAGGAACAGGTAGCTCAAGCCGCCGATCCATTGATTGACGCCGGCATCGGCGTTCGGCGTGAACGCGATCGAATAGCCCACGATCATCCACAGCACGGTGATGATGCAGGTGGCGCCGAAGCTTTGCGCCATGGTGGCGAGCACGTTCTTCTTGCGCACCATGCCGCCGTAGAACAATGCCAGGCCCGGGATGGTCATCATCAGCACCAGCGCGCTCGACGTGATCATCCATGCGGTGTCGCCGGAATTCAGCGGATCCGCCGCCGCGAACGCGGTGCCGGCCGTGGCCCAAAGCGCCGCGCTCCCCGCGGCAAGCCCAAGCCCGATCTTCTTCATCGGTGTCAGTCTCATTCGTGTTCCCCTTCGCCTATTGTTCGCGTGCGCCTCAGAGCGCGTCGCCATCGGTTTCGCCGGTGCGGATGCGCACGACGGAATCGAGCGGCGTGACGAAAATCTTTCCGTCGCCGATCTGTCCGGTCTTCGCTTTCGCGCCGATCGCCTCGATCACCGCCTCGGTCATTTCGCTCTTGACCGCGACTTCGATCTTCAGCTTCGGCAGGAAGCTCACCGCGTATTCCGCGCCGCGGTAGATTTCGGTGTGGCCCTTCTGGCGGCCGTAACCCTTGACCTCGGTAACCGTCATGCCCTGCACGCCAAGACCGGAGAGGGCTTCGCGCACCTCGTCGAGCTTGAAGGGCTTGATGATGGCAGTGACGAGCTTCATCGCTTGACCCCTTGCTATGGTTGAGAAACCCTTCATCAAGAACCGTGCCGCGTTGCGGCATGGAGCTAGTTGATTGATTTTGTTATGATTTCTGGATGGCGGCGTGTCGCGCCAGATCCTGGCCTGCCTATTTCCTAGGCAGAGTAATGGGATTGCTCAGATTCCAGTCAGCCGCTTCGATTGTGTCGGTGGCGACCTCAGAACAGGTGCCCGGCTTTCTCTTTGGACTTGAGATAGCGCGCGTTGTGCGGGTTCGCGGGGAAGGCGTGGGGCACGCGCTCGGCGACCTTAATGCCGGCGGCCTTCAGGCCCTTCACCTTGGACGGATTGTTGGTCATCAGGCGCACCGCTTTGAAGCCGAGCAGCGCGAACATCCGCGCCGCCACCGGATAGAGGCGCTCGTCGGCTTCGAAGCCCAGACGCTCGTTCGCTTCATGGGTGTCGAAGCCCTGATCCTGCAAGCGATAGGCGCGCAGCTTGTTGACCAGGCCGATGCCGCGGCCCTCTTGCGCCAGGTAGAGCAGCACGCCGCCGCCGGCCCTGGCGATGGCCGCGATGGCGCCGCGCAGCTGATCGCCGCAGTCGCATTTGAGCGAACCCAAGAGATCGCCGGTGAAGCATTCCGAATGCAGCCTGGCCAGGACCGGCGCATCCGTCGGCGGCGCGCCGATGACGATGGCGTAGTGCTCGGGTCCGCCGTCGGGCGCGCGAAACGCAACAAGCTCCGCGTTTTCCGCATCCATCAGCGGCACGCGCGCGCGCGCGACCATCTTCAAGGCGCGGGCGGATTGAAGTTCGTAGTTCCAGATGCCGTCCACCTCAGCCTGCGCGAGGTTCGGCGGGATGCGCGCAATCCTGCGGACGACGGTTGCCGGCAGCAGGCCTGCAAGTTTGGCGAGCTTGACCGAGGCGGCGAAGGCTTGCGGCAACGGCTCGCGTCCGGCCTCGAACGGACCCTTGAGCGGCGCGGACAGATCCGCGGTCGGATCGGCGATGGCGCGCAGCGAGTCTTCCGGCGTGCCGGGCGCGACGGGCAGCGCCACCACCTCCGGCGTGTAGAGCCTGATCTTCAAGGTGCGGGCGCGGGCGTGGCTCAGCAACAGCAGCGGCGATTTGCCGAGGGCCCGGACGCCGCCATCCGGCGCGGTTTCCACGGCGAGCGCCAAGGCGTTCCCGTCCTTGCCGCGGATCGCGACCGGAAGTCCGAGGCGGAACGCCTCCACCGCCCGGGTCGTGCTTAACAGCGCCGGGTCACGAGGGCGTGAGCCTTTGCGCTTTCGCGTGCCAGGGCTTGGGCTTGCAGGCATCCTTCCCACATACACCGGGACCCCAAAACCGGGTAGACTCATTGCCCCTGGCGGGGGCCGGCGGATAGGAGTGCCCATGCCGAGTGCAAAACGGGTGTTGCTGGCGGACGACGACGCGATGTTGCGGGGCTCGCTTGCCGAACAGCTGGCCCAGGAAGGCGAGTACGAGGCCATCGAGGCCGGCAGCGTGGCCGAGGCGCGCGAAAAGGCGCTGACCGGCCTTTTCGAATTCATGATCCTGGACGTGGGGCTGCCCGACGGCGACGGGCGCAAGCTCTGCCGCGAACTGCGCGAACGCGGCGTCACCTGCCCCATCATCCTTCTGACCGCGGCCGATTCCGACGCCGACACCATCGAGGGGCTGCAATCCGGCGCCAACGATTACGTCACCAAGCCGTTCCGGTTCGCCGTCATGATGGCGCGCATCCATGCCCATCTCAGAAGCCACGAGCAAAGCGAGGAAGCGGTCTACCGCATCGGTCCCTACACCTTCCGGCCGAGCGCGAAGCTGTTGCTCGATCCGCGCGGCAGCAAGATCCGGCTGACCGAAAAGGAAACCAACATCCTGAAGTTCCTCTACCGCTCGGGCGAGACGGTACCGCGCGAGACGCTGCTGCACGAAGTGTGGGGCTACAACCCCGCCGTCACCACCCATACGCTGGAGACTCACATTTACCGTCTGAGGCGAAAGATCGAGACGAATCCCAGCCAGGCGCAGATTCTGGTGACCGAAAGCGGGGGCTACCGGCTGGTGGCGTGAGACGGCAAGCGGCGGGAAAGGCTGCTATTTTGTTCGCGTGCCGGCGGAGCATGGCAAGGCTGCAAAATTGCCGCTCTATGCGCACTAATGGGACCAGCCTATTTGTGGACCGGCACACGGCGGCGGAGCCAAGCGCTCCCCCAGGGCCTTCGAGGAGACGGCGATGAACGGCAGGCTGAAATCCATTCTGATCGGGACCGCGGTTGCGGCGACGCTGATCTTTCCCTCGCTCGCGGCGACGCCGCCGGCGCCGGCCGCCGAACCCGCGCCGGCCGCGCAACCCGCGCAGGGCGCAATCGTCGTCGCCATGAACAATGGCGGCTGGGTGAAATGGCCGGCCAAGAAATACGGCACCCACGCCGTGCGGCTGGACGACATCGTCGGCAACATTACGGTCGCCGTCGCGCCGTCGGGGCCGATGGTGCTGGAAGTTTCCGGCGAGAAGAGCCGGCTCAACGCGCTCGAGGTCGAGGCCGACGGCGACACGCTCCGCATCGAAGGCTCCGACGTGCATGACGTGTGGGACTGGAAGAACTGGTTCAACTTCAATTTCCACGAAACCGATCACACCCGGAATCTGAACATCAAGGTCACGGTGCCCAAGGGCGCCGACGTTCAGGTGCACGATCTCGTCGGCAACGCCAATATCGGCGACACCTTTGGCCCGTTGCGCTTCGACGCGGCGGCGACCGAGGCCAAGATCGGCCATGTCGGCAAGGCCGACGTGTCGCTGGCGGGCGCCGGCAAGGTGGACATCGCGCAGGTCGACGGCCCGCTCAGCCTGGACATCGCGGGCTCGGGCCGGCTGAACGTCGGGCCGGTGAACGGCAAGCTCAAGGCCGACATCGCCGGCGCGGGCGACGCAACCGTCGGACCCGTGACGGACGGCATGTCGGTCGATATCGCGGGCTCGGGCGATCTGTCGGTCGCCAGCATCAAGGGCCGCACCTCGGTCGATATCGCGGGCTCGGGCTCGGTCAAGATCGCCGACGGCGAAGCCAATCCGCTGCACGTCGACATCATGGGCTCGGGCAATCTCGATTTCGGCGGCACCGCCGTCGATCCCAGGATCAGCGCGCTCGGCTCCGGCAACGTCCGGCTCAAGGCCTATCGCGGCAAGCTGTCGAGCACCGGCATGGCGAGCGTGAAGATCGGCGACAAGACCGTCACCGTGAAGAGCGACGACGATGACGGGGACGACGACGACAATTGATCCTTCGGGGCCCGCTCGCGCGGGCACCTCAGGATGACGGTCGTCGCACCCGCGCCATGCCGAGGTGCGAACGCCGTGAGCCCCGGAGCATGACGCCTCACTCGTGCCTGAGCGCTTCGATGGGATCGAGGCGGGCAGCGCGGCGGGCGGGGAAATAGCCGAAGCCGACGCCGACCGCGGCCGAGAACACCACCGCCATCACGATGACACCCGGGCTGATCACCAGGGGGAATTTGAGGAAGTGCGCGGCGATCGCCGAGCCGCCAAGACCCAGGACAATCCCGGTCAGCCCGCCCATGGCGCTCATCACCACCGCCTCGATCAGGAACTGCATCAGCACGTCGCGCTCGACCGCGCCGATGGCGAGGCGGATGCCGATCTCGCGCGTGCGCTCGGTCACCGACACCAGCATGATGTTCATGATGCCGATGCCGCCGACCAGAAGGCTGACCGCGGCGACGGCCGAAAGGAACGCGGTCAGGATGCCCGTGACCTGCTGGACCGTGCTCACCGCCTCCTGCAGGTCCTGGACGGTGAAATCGTCGACCACGCCGGCGGCCAGATGGCGGCGTTCGCGCATCAGCCGGTCGATCTCGGCCTTGGCCTGGGGAATGTGGTTGGCCTGTTCGACCGAGGCGATGACCACATTGACGTCGGTATTGCCGGTCAGGCGCCGCTGCACCGCCTCGATCGGCATGACGATGATGTCGTCCAGGTCCTGGCCGAAGGTGGTCTGGCCCTTGGGCGTGAGCAGCCCGATCACTTCGCAGGAGATCTTGTTGACGCGGATCTTGCCGCCGATGGGATCGGCCGCGCCGAAGAGATCCTTCTTGATCGTTTCGCCGATGATGCAGACCGCCTTGCCGGCGCGCAATTCGCCCAAAGTGAATTGCCGGCCTTCGACGAGAGTCATGCTGCGGGCCGGAAACACTTCGTCCGTCGAGCCCACGATTTGCGTGGCGTGATTGTTGTTGCCGAGCACGGCCTGCGCGTTGGTCTCCGCTTCCGGCGCGACATGGGCGAGGCCCGGAATCTCGCGCTCGATCGCCATGGCGTCGGCGATCTGGAACGAGGGTGCGGCGCCCGGCGGGCCCTGGCGCTGGCCCGGGATGACGACGATGAGATTGTGGCCCAGCGAATCCAGGCTGTCGGTGACGCTCTTGGTGGCGCTGGCGCCCAGCGTCACCATCAGGATCACCGCGGCGACGCCGATGACGATGCCGAGCGTGGTCAGGCCCGCGCGCATCAGATTGTTGCGGATCTCGCGCAGCGCCAGGAAGAAGGCATTGGCGATCATCGGCCACCCGTGTCCGATTCGACGTGGCCGTCGAGGAAGCGGATCTTGCGCCGCGCGTAATTGGCGACGTCTTCCTCGTGCGTGACCAGCACGATGGTGAGGCCGCGGTCGCGGTTGAGCGCCTTCAGCAGCCGCATGATCTCGTGGCTGCGCGCGGTGTCGAGATTGCCGGTGGGCTCGTCGGCGAACATCACGCTCGGCTCGGTCACCAGCGCGCGCGCGATGGCGACGCGCTGCTGCTGGCCGCCGGAAAGCTCCGAGGCGGTGTGGTGCTCGCGGTCGGCGAGGCCGACATCGGCAAGCGCTCTGCGCGCGCGGGCGTGGCGTTCGGACGCCGGCACGCCGCGATAGATGAGCGGCAGCTCCAGATTCTCGAGCGCGGTGGTGCGCTTCAGGAGATTGAAGCCTTGGAACACGAAGCCGATGTAATAGCGGCGGAGCAGCGCGCGCTGATCGCGGGTGAGCGCGCCGACGTCGGCACCGCGGAAGAGATAGCGACCATCGGTCGGCACATCGAGGCAGCCCAATATGTTCATCGCCGTCGACTTGCCGGAGCCGGACGGCCCCATCACCGCGACGAACTCGCCGTCTTCGATCTCCAGATCGATGCCCGCCAGAGCGACGACTTCCGCCTCGCCGCTGCCATAGGTCTTGGTCACGTGGCGCAAATCGATCAGCGGCGCGGTCATTGCTCGCCCGGCGTGCTCGATTTGGTGTCGGTGACGACCTTGTCGCCGGGCTTGAGATCGCCCTTCAGGACTTCGGTCGAGCGTCCGTTGGTCGGGCCGATGCGCAGATCGTGCGGCTTGATCGTCTTGCCCGACTCCATCCAGACGCGTCCCGCCGACGGATCGCCGGAGAGCGGCGGCGCGGCGGAAGAAATTTCGTCCGGCGCG
>Ga0335083_10012535_pt1 | contig 10135 bp, 8 predicted proteins | sample Lox_Sample_42_FD_206716 | JGI IMG/M metagenome (GOLD analysis project Ga0335083, IMG submission 206716) | Soil microbial communities from Loxahatchee National Wildlife Refuge, Florida, United States - Lox_Sample_4.2 | ecosystem: Environmental > Terrestrial > Soil > Wetlands | place: USA: Florida...
CGCGAAGGCGACATCCGACCGAGCCGCGACTAAAAGGAGCGGTAGGCCGGCTAAAAGCCGGCTGCGGGCATGATTGCCCGCCTTACAACAAATCTTCATCGCGGCACCGGCACCTCGTGCAAAATCCGATCGAGCACTTCGGAAATCCGCACGCCTTCGAGCTCCGATTCCGGGCGCAGCAGAATGCGGTGTTCGAGCACCGGAGAGGCCACCGCGCGGATGTCGTCCGGGCTGACGAAATCGCGTCCGGCGAGCGCCGCCCAGGCGCGCGCGCCGCGCAGCAGCGACTGCGTCGCGCGCGGACCGGCGCCCACCAGGACGGAATCGTCGCTGCGCGTGCGGCGAACCACCTGCACCGCGTAATCCACGAGCTGATCGCTTACCAGAACCAGGCTCATCGCCTCGCGCAAACCTGCTAACTCAACATCCGTGACGCACTGCGTCACCTCGCCGCGCAGCAGGACCGCTTCCGGCGCCGTTTCATTCAGACTGCGCCGCGCCAGCGACAGCTCTTCCTCGCCCTGCGGCCATGTCATCGGAATTTTCAACATGAAGCGATCTTTCTGCGCTTCCGGCAGAGGATACGTACCTTCAGATTCGATGGGATTTTGCGTGGCGAAAACCGTGAAATCGGGCGAAAGCTTGTGGCTTTCGCGGTCGATGGTGACGGTCCGCTCCTGCATCGCCTCGAGCAGTGCCGATTGCGTCTTGGCGGGCGCGCGATTGATTTCGTCCGCCAGCAGAAACGTGGTGAACAGCGGCCCTTTCACCAGCGTGAATTCATTGCGCCCGAGGTTGAAGATGTGGGTGCCGGTGATGTCGGCGGGCATGAGGTCGGGCGTGAATTGAATGCGTTTGAACTCGCCGCCGAGGCAGGCGGCGAGCGTCCGCGCCAGCAGGGTCTTGCCGAGCCCCGGCACGCCTTCGATGAGCGCGTGCTGATTGCAGAGCACCACCACGAGTGAGTAGCGAATGGCGTCGTCCTGGCCGATGATCACTTTGCGGATGCCCGCGAGAATGTTGTTAGTGGCAGCTTGAAATTGATCGAGGTTCAAAGCGGTCCTTTCGCATGCAAAACGGTTTGGATTTCGCGGGCGGCCGCCAGCGGGTCGCGCCCGCGGTCACGCAGGACAGCCTCGGCGCGCGCGCGGCGCTCGGGCGAGAGGTCGCGGCCATTGCCGGTGAGCCATTCGTTCCAGCAGGCAGCCGCCAGGCCGGCGGGCTTGATGTGGCGGCGCAGGAGCGTGTTCAGACCGGAAATCGAGGTGCGGCCAGAGAGCGTCTCGCGCCGCGTGGCAGGGGCCGGCGGCGGAAAACTAGCGGCATTCTTCCAGATGAATAGCGGGGCGCACAGGGCGAGCCCGGCGGCCAAACCGATGAGGCGGAAATGGCGCGCGAGGCCGACCACCGTGCCCGATTCGGAGATGCCGAAATGCTGCTCATCGAAAATGACGCGCGTCTTCGAACCGATGGCGGTCGAGATGAAGCCCAGGCGATCGAGTTGCGATACGTTTCGATTGCTGAAATCGCGGCTCGTCGCGAACAGCGCGATGCTGCCTTTGCCGAAATCCTTCTGGATAGCGAGAATTTCGTTACCGGAACGATCGAGCACTTGCCAGCCGGGCGCTCCAACTATGTAGAGCCGCTTCAAATCCTTATCCCGGTCGAGTTTCACCTGCCAGCGTTTGGCGAGTTCGTCTACGTTGTCCGGTTTTTCCTCGCGCTCCCAAGCGAGCGCTGCTACCACTCGATTCCCGCGGCTGGCCAGGCGTTCGAGCGGTTCCAGGTACGGCTGCGCAGCACCGCCGAACTGGTTGGCGTTGATGGCCAGGAACAGATATGCCGCGTTATTTTCGTCGGAGAGATCGAGAGGCGCGAAGTTGCGGCCGACGGCGAGCCCGGGCGTTCGCGAGAGGGCATCGAACAGCAGTTTCGCGCCCGACGGGCTGGCCTTCATGCTGGAATAATCCGGATAGACATCGCCCGTCGCGAAACGGATGGAGAACGCGCGAATCAGCCCGTAGGTGAACACTGCCGCCAGCAGCACGATGACGAATCCGGCGCGTGCGTCGCGCAGGGGCGCCTTCATGCCACTGCTCCGCGCGGGGCGGCGAGAGCTATTTTGATGCTCTCCGTCCGCTGGTGAAATTCCGCCGCATCGCCGGCGGAGACTTCGTGCTGCCCGTACCAGGCGCGCTCGAAGGCCACGATGTTGACGGCGAACTCGCGCCGCGCATCGGCAAAGGCGCGCGCTCTGCGCCGCAACTCCAGCTCGTATTCGCGATTGGTCTTGCCGGTATCGATGGTGATGAACTGATTGCGCCCCAGCCATGCCAGGTTCGCCAGATAGTACGCGCGCAGCGCGAGCCGGAAGTTGCCTTCCGCGATCATGCGCGCGGCCAACTCCAGCCAGCCGTCCTCCGGAAGCCGGTCGGCGGTGAGGTCTTCGGCATCGAGGCGCACCGCCGCGAGCGCCGGAGCCGGCGCTTGGGGGCGCTTGCGAACGAACCATCGCCGACGCCACGCAATCAACCCGGCGACCAGCAGCACCAGCGCGATCAGGACGTAGAGGCTCCGGTGCAGGCCCGATACCGGCAGCGCGCCTTCCCGCTGTTGACCGCCGGCGATCTGCAGCAGCTTGCGCAGCCACTCGAAAAACGCGCCGATCGCCTTACCGATGGCGTGGAAAATGGACTTGAGGCCGTCGATCAGCTTGTCGGTGACGCGAATCAGCCACGGCACACCTTGGGGAGCGGCCTCCGCGCGCGCCGGCAACCGCCAATCGTACTCCGAGGACTGCATCGCCTGGCGGACCGACTGCTCTAGTTGCGGCGGCGGCACATTCGCGAAGGCGTGAAGCGGCAAGAGAACGAGCAGCAATGCGGCCGTGGTAGTCAAAATTCGCAGGCCGGCGCGGACGTCCTCGCCAGTGCTGGCCGATTCCCCGTAAAAACTGTGCAGGCAGTAGACGGCCTGAGTAAACGGATCGAAGATCATCCACGAGATCGCCAGTGTAGCCCAGAAAAACAATGGGGTGAAGATGTAATATCCGCCGCTGCGGCTGAACTGCGATTCGTAGCCGGTCAGCGTGTGAATGAGCTGCGGCAGGATCGCCAGCGCGAGCGCCAGATTCGCCGTGAAGATTAGCCACAGGAAACCGATGATGGGGAGGAGGAACCAACTCTGCCGGCGGTCGAAGCCGGCCAACCTGCGCGCAGCAGCCATCAACTGGGTGGGGTCGAGATCGCCGCGGTCGGCGAGAGCGGTAGCGCTGCGGTAGAAGGCCACCGTCCAGGAGAATCCGAAGATCGTGAGCAGGCTCAGCGGCAGCGCCACAAGTTTGGTGGCGCCGAGGAAGGCCTGGCCGGCAACCAGATTCCAAAGGTGCCGCCAGGTCCATGGAACATCGGGGGTAGCGCTGAGCTGGCGGCGCAGGCGGCCGGCGAAAATCGCGCGCCAGCAGTTCATCCAGACGAGCAACAGCGCGAGAATCACCGAATCGCGGCCGACGGCGGCGTCGGTTGTATGCGGATTGTTGACGTCGTTCCAGAAAATCAGCAGCGCCAGCGCGAACGGCATCGAGCCGATGGTGTGGCAGACGAGCGTGCTCCGCGGCGTGCGGCGGAGGAGGTGGACGGCCTCTTCGAGAAGCGGGATGGCCCCGGGAGCTACGCGCACGGGCGCCCCCGGAAGGAAGAAAAAACGGCAAGATCAGAGGAGCCTGCAGAGCCGCGACCTCCCTCGCGGTCGCGGCTCATAATGGAGCGGGCGTCGCGCGGCGAATTACGGACGACGGTTATTCTCGTCACCGGTCCTGCCATGTGGGCTCCGGGCGCGCGGTCGATTCCAGGAAGGCCTGCCCCACGCCGTAGAAAACGAACCAGGCGAACACGAATCCCGCCAGCGCCAGAGCGGCGGGAAGAAAGCGCCGAAACGCGCGGCGGGCCGATGGGCGTGCCTTTGCCGCGGCCTCCAGGCAAGCCGCGCACAGAAGCTGCGATTGATGCTCGGTGACGCACTCGCGGCAAAACGACCGCACGCAATGCGGACAGCGGCAGGACGCCTCGCGGTCCGGATGATTCCAGCAGCGCTGTTGAATGGCCGGGCTCATGCTTCGGTCAGTCCTTTATGATAGCCGTCTCGTCGCGAATCATGCCGCGAAGCGTAACGAAGGCGCCGATGAACCCGAGCAGTAACTCCAGCGCGTAAGTCACCTGGTGCGCCACGATGAACGGACGGAGGGGGGCGGTCGCGGAGGGTCCCGCTCCGGCCCTCATTCCGTTGAGGAACGAAAAAGTAAAAGTCTGGACGTAAAAGGTCACGCCGGTGAGCAGCATCGCAACCGCTGCGACCCGCTGCATGGCGCGCCGCAACTTGCCGCGGGAGTGCTCCACCAGTACCACCACCGCCGCTACGATCAGCACCACTGCCAGCCCCGTGTTTGCGCGACTCCAAATCACGTTTGTGGAATGGACCGTGGCGAGCCCCACGATCGAACTCACCACCAGTACGGACACGAACAGATCGGATGCCGGCGTATGACTGGCGGCGCGCGCATGGGGCCGGATTTCCGCGGGCGCCGATGCGGCCACTACCGGACCGCCGCTGCTCTTCTCCGCCTCGGCCCACGAAGGGTCAACCCTGCCTTGCACCTCCTCGATCCGCGGCTCGATCTGGCGCAGGAAGCTTCGCGCGGTCCAGGTGCGGAACAGTGATGGCAGCTCGTCGCGGCTCACGGCGGTGTATAGCCGGCAGCGGCATCCTCCGGCGAGCGAGACCGCGAGCCACGCCGCGATCCATACAACCGACGCAATCAGCCAGCCGACGACGACCGATTGCGGCCAGAAGGAAAGGAACGATGCCGAGAACAGCCACGCCACCGCGAAAGCCAGCATAGGGGCCGAGACGTAAAAGCGAGCGCCCGGGGCCACCACGATGGCCTGAATGTCGCGCAGGTAGAAGCGCTTGTATTCCTCCCGGAACCACGCCGATTTCACCAGCAGAATGTGATCCGAGCCCAGCCACAAGCTGGCGCCCGAGATCAGGCCTCTACGACGGCCGGGCAACCTGCGATAGGTCTCTTCAGCGGGGGGCGCCATTGACTCCCATCCGGAATTGTTCCCACGAATAAATCACCAGCCAGATCCAGCCGATGGTTTCGGCAAGCCCGATCAGGATGGCCACCACGAACCGCCATCGACGTTTGCGCACCAGGCTAAGGGGACGCTTCCACATCATGGCCGAGAAAACTACAGCTCCGGGGCCGGTGAGGATGGTCGCCGGCCAGAAGATGAGCGATGCCAGCGGCACCGCGAGCGCGATGGAATCGTACAAGGTGCGCGAGGGTTCCAGGTACACCGCATTGCTATGCCCGCGGCCGGCGGTCACGCATGCCGGGCACCACACCTGGCCATCGAATTCCACCGAGCATAATTGGCACACGAAGCGCCCGCAGCGATGGCACGCCGCGACGGCGCGTTTCGTAGGGTGGTCAAAGCACGCGGCCTCACCCTCGAGCGCGCTCTCCGGGAGCGCTGGAGCGCCGGGCGCCGCGAACAAAGCGGGAAACACGCGCACGGTATTGGGTGAACCGCACGTCGTGCACACCGCCGCTCCGGTGGAAGACAGCTCCCACAACGGTAGCGGCGAATCGCAGCGGGCGCACGGGAGAGGCATCGAAGATCAGATCCGCGGGGGCTCGGGCGTCGCGTAGTCGGCCTTCACCACGCGAGTGTCGACGATCATATCGTGCATCGCGCGTTTTTGCGCGTCAACTCCGGCGATGATGTATCCGATGCCGAAAGTGAGAGAGCTGAGCCATTTCGCGAAGTAGCGTCCGAACGAGCGGCCCAGCGTCACCGGAGCGCCGTTCGGCCGCACCACTTTCAGCCCCAGGACCATCTTGCCGGGGGTGGCGCCCACGCGCGCGACGAAGAATCCTTCGTATACCGAGGTGATGAGCACGTTGACGAGCATGCCGAGCGCCAGGGTTCCCATCATGGCTCCAAAAACGGCCAAAGCCTCGTCCGGCGGCACCGGCTGTTGCACACTCATGAATGGCCGGAATGCACTGCCGATCAGCAGGAACTGCAAGGCAGTGGAAACTACTCCCAGGATCACCCCGTCGATCAGGGCCGCGACGAAACGAATCCAGAATCCGGCATAGCGGAATGCCGGCGCCACCGGCGACACGCCTTCGCGCAATTTCTGCACGTAACTGACTTTGCATTCGGGGCAGACCAGCGTGTCGCCGAAATGGGCGAGTTGATCGGGGGGCGATGGCCGGCCGCACTGCGAACAGTAGCGCACATCGGGATCGATTCCAGTGGCCATGGGTTCCTTTGGCTTACTGTAGCAGCTTCGGGTATCGCGGCGCGCCCAAAAAGAATGGGAGACCGCGAAGGAAGCGCGATCTCCCGGTTAGGACACGGACTAAGTTGAGGGTTATTGATAAACGGGGGTATTACCGGTTCCCACTCCGGCAGTGTACGAGCCTTGCACCTGGGTCGTCGTACCCGTCAAGTTGGTCGTGAATAGAACCGGCGCGGGTCCGGAAGACACACTCAGATACCCGACGCCGCCAGCGCTGCTCGCCCCGGTCGCAGGCAATAGATTCAAGACCTGTGATGAAACCGTGAATCCGCCGGTGCCGGCCGTGGTGGTGCAAACGAATACCGTCGCCGTGGTCGTGATATTGGGCGATGTTCCGGTGCTCGTACCTGAAAAGCCTTCGATGGTGACCACGTCAGTCGCGTTCCCGCCGGTCCAGGTGAGCGGCAGACCCGCGCTTCGCACAACCGTCGCCGGCAGCCCCCCATTGATGTTCAGCGGCGCGCCGAGAGTGATCGAAGTGTTGAAGCCAGTGACCCCGGTGCCGCCGGCGGCGGTTATGGGGTAGGCGCCCGCGCCCAGTGTACCGGTGGGAAGGCCCGGGAGACCGAGTCCTGTCTCGCCAATCGTGAACGAATAAAAGCCATTCGAATCGGTGAGAACAGTGTTATTCAGGTTCGAGACCGCCGGTCCACTCATGGTAACGGTGCCGGCATCCAATGGAGTCGCTACGCCGCCCGCGGACGGCGTGGGGTTGGGATTACTGCCCGAGAATGTGGACGTATAGACGACACAACTGCCGATCGTCGTGGTGCTGACGGTTCCCGAACCGCCGGTCGCTACCGACGGCAGCTCGAGACCGGTAAGCTGCGAAAATCCACCCCCAACCGAGGCAGTGGTGAGCGTTCCGGTGCCCGGTATCGAGAAGGTGCTCTGGGTCAACTCGAACCCGCCCGTATTAATGGTGGCCCCATTATCCAAGGAGCTAAGCAGCGTGGAGGTGTATCCAGCTAGCGTGCAGACGCTGGCGGAAGGGCTGTCCGCGATGGAAATCGTCGTCGCCGGGCTCTTCACGCCATTCACCGAGATCTGCAGCACGACCGTGCAGCCAGTGGCGACATTTGCCGGCAGAGTCACGTTGATCTGATCGAGCGCCGGATACCCCGACGCGCCGGCGTAAAGCGGAGTGATGCTCGTTCCGCCGATGAGCACCTGTACATTGCTGGGCTTGGTGAAATCGAAAGCTTGCGGCGGAACGATATTGTCGGCGTACGTCACCGCGCCAAGTCCGGTGGCCCAGACGATAATGGTCTGGCCCGGTTTGGCCGGTGAGATTGTATAGCCGTTGACCGAGCCGGTAGTGAGCCGGTCGATGTCGTATTGGGTGGCCGAGATGATGTTCTGCACCACGCCGAGTCCGGACCCGGTCGTGTCCTGCGTGAAGATTCCTGGATTTGACGCCGCTACCGTGACAGTGACTGCGTTACTGGTGGTACCGGCGTACGTTACCGTGACTTTGTAAGTGCCGGTGGCCAGAGTGGACGGCACGATTCCGCCGAGTTGGTTCACGCCGCTCTGGTTGTACGTGTAGAACAAATAGATCTGTGTCCCACTACCCCCAGCTGACGGGGTGAACGTCACGGAGGTCCCGCCGCTGCCGGTCGATGTGGGATAGGGCAGCGACATCTTGTTGTACCCGCTGGCGCTCATGTTAGTGCCCTTGATCACAACCAAGCTGCCTTGCGCAACCGTGTTGGCGGTGCCGTAGGCGTTGGTGGCATCGTTCTGGACCGCGGTGATCGTGGGCGGCGGGTTGGTCACGGTTCCACCCGTGGTGAGAGTGCCGGGACCGCTGAAGTTAAAATTGATCGCACCCGTCGCGCTAAACCCACCAGACCCCGAGAGGTTGGGAAAAGTTCCGGTGTCACCGGCGTAGCTTGCGCTGGCGCTGTCGACAGTGGCCGAAATGCCGGAAGCCGAAGTCGCACCCCCAAGCAACGATTCAAAGGCGGCTAACGGGATGGTGATCTTCCCGGCCATGGTGCCTTTCGAGAGCGTCAACGTGTAGGGGGTGCTGCCGCCACCGGCGAGGGTCGTCAGGTCAATGGTTGCGCTGAATGTACCGTTGTCCGTAACATCGCCGGTCAGCTTGGCCGTCCCTGATGCCGCGTACGAAGTACCGGAACTGGTGAGCGTCGCGGTGACACTCAAGGTGACGTTTTGGGTTGCGGCCTCCGCCGCAGCGCAGACCAATAAGACTGTCAAAAGTCGTCGCATTTCTCCTCCGTGAGGCGCCTACGCCTCCGTCCCCCGGAAATCTACCGGAGCATATAGGCGCCTCCGAAAGTGTAACGCAGGAAACGACTGCCAGGTGGCTCATTCGGATGCAGCGTATCAGAAGATACAAAAACGGCGGGAATCCCCGGACGAGTCTACGTCACCGATGCCTTAATTCAATTCACTCTCGTTTAGCGGAAACTGCCTGCGGCCCTCTTCCCTCGACCCCGGAGCCGAAGCCTTCGCCGCCAGATTGGCCATTACCCCCGACTGAGCGCGTGATTCTGCGCGCACCCCCACCATTTCGCTCAAGCGTTCCACGGTCTCTTTCAGGGAAGCGGCCTGGGCGGTCAACTGCGTCGAGGCTGAAGCGCTTTGCTCGGCGCTGGCGGCTGCCTGCTGAGTGACGTGCTCCATCTGGGTGACCGCTCTCGCCACCTGTTCAATTCCGCGCGACTGTTCCTGGCTGGCGACGTTCACTTCGTCCACCAGCAACTGGATCTTCTTGGAATCCTCCACGATGGCGCGGATGGCTGCGGCCACGTGGTCCACCTTCGCTTTGCCGTCGCGCGACCGCGCGATCGACTCCTCGATCAGCGATGCGGTGTCTTTCGCCGCCTGCGCAGATCGTTGCGCCAAATTGCGAACCTCGTCCGCCACCACCGCAAACCCCATGCCGGCTTCGCCTGCCCGCGCCGCTTCCACGGCGGCATTCAGGGCCAGGATATTGGTTTGAAACGCAATCTCGTCAATGACTTTGATAATGCGGGAAATTTTCTCGCTCGACCCGGTCAGCTCCTGCATGGCGGCGACCGTGCCATCCAGAGAGCGATTGGCATCGGAAAACGCTGTTTGCAGGCGCCCGACCAGTTCCGCCGCGGCGCGGGTATTTTCGGTGTTTTTCTGCGCCATGGAGTTGATCTCCTCGCTCGACGAAGAGGTTTCCTCCAAGGATGCCGCCTGTTCCGAAGAGCCTTGCGCCAACGCCTGACTGGACGATGAAATCTGCGCCGCCGCACCGGCCACCTGGGCCGCTCTCCCGCCGATTTCCGATACCGCTTCCATCAGCGCCCGATTGATTCCGCGCACGATCGCAAAGAGCAGGGCCGTGCTGCAAAGGACCGACAGCAACAGAACCACCCAGATCAAAGCTCGGGCATGGGATGCTTCGGAACGTGCCTCCCCGCTATGCCGGACACCGGACGTACGGTTGTATTCGGTTTCCGCCGCGACTGCCCGTTTGACCGCATCGAAGGCTGGGGCCGCCTCGGCAACGTATTTCTTGTACGCTTCTTCCTCTTTTCCGGTCCGGCTCAAATCGACGATGCTATCCCAGGCACGGTAATACTGTTCGAGTAACGGTTGAATCCTGTTATTCAACTCGCGCTCTTCGTCGCTGAATACGGCCCTTCGCGCCTCATCCAGGCTGGTCGAGATTTCACCTTTCAGCCGCTGTACCTCTTCTTCCTGCCGGCTCTTATCCGCGGAATCCGTGGAAGCAATGTGCCGCCACATATCGCCGCGCAGT
>Ga0335083_10012536_pt1 | contig 10133 bp, 9 predicted proteins | sample Lox_Sample_42_FD_206716 | JGI IMG/M metagenome (GOLD analysis project Ga0335083, IMG submission 206716) | Soil microbial communities from Loxahatchee National Wildlife Refuge, Florida, United States - Lox_Sample_4.2 | ecosystem: Environmental > Terrestrial > Soil > Wetlands | place: USA: Florida...
TGGCTTTTATATAAGCGACGGCGCTATGTGTATGATACGGACCCGCGCGTTTGGGGCGTTTGGTTGAGTTGCATAAGAAGAATCCGTATGCGGATGTTGGAAGGCGGCTCGGCGTACAAGATCATTGGCGGACCTGGGTCGCGCGACGCACTCATTCATTCTTCCCACGGGATTTTCCAGGAGAATTTATAAACATTCTCCTGCTTCTGTCCATTGCACGCAGTCCAGCCATCCATCCGACTTCAACGTGTAACCGCCCCATACACTCCTGGCAGCGTGCTACGTGCCTTTCGACTTGCTGTTTCTCCTGGCTGGAGAGTTCCCGCGCGACATACCGTTCCACCAGTTCAATAGAAAGGTGCTTCATGTATTCGATGATAACGCGTCTCGTTCGTACGAGGCTGTGGATGAGAACAGGCGAGGGGTAGCGTGGTCCCTTCACAAAGGCTTAATCGGCGTAAACGGAGACCAACCCCAGCCCCAGCGGAGTTCGAGGGTATTGTCAGAGTGTCAGTGGAGCATGGAATGGAGACACATAGGCTGCACGGAGAATTGTTGGATAGAAGAATCAGGGTATTGGTCGTCGGATGCGGGGGCACGGGGAGTTCGATCATCGGAGGATTGCCCTACCTTCACCAGGCGATGCTTGCGCAGGGGCACCCTTACAGACTGCACGTGACAGTAATGGACGGCGATACGGTTTCGCCGTTCAATTGCGTGCGCCAGCCTTTCAGTCGGGCGGAGCTTGGGCTCAATAAAGCGATCGTGCTCGTTAACCGTCTGAATATCTTCTGGGGGTTGGATTGGGAGGCGGTGCCGGAGAGCCTGACGGAGAATCATCGACTGCGGCAGATGGACATCGTCATTGGTTGCGTCGATATGCGCGCCGCCCGAGCCGTCATTGAACGTCAGACCACAGGCCAGAGCGCGACCCATTACGCAATCGACATCGGCAACGGACAGTCGAGTGGCCAGTTTGTTCTGGGCGAGCCGCTGAACACCGTCAATCGCAGGTCGAGAACCCGTCTCCGGACAGCCGCCGAGCTGTTCCCGGAGATTATCGACGCAGCGCTCGACAACGACAGCCAGCCAAGCTGCAGTGCGATTGAGGCGCTCGAGAGGCAACACTGCTTCGTCAACTCCGTGCTGGCGCAGCACGCACTGGCGTTGCTCGCTCGGTTGTTCCGATACGGCGAAATCAACTACCATGGCGCTTTCGTGGACGTTGCGAGTTCGCGGGCCGTGCCGCTCCCGGTTGATCCCTTGCTCTGGCGTCAGGTCAGGAAACGGGGACGGCAAAGCGCGAGAGGGGAGGCCCGCTGCTGATGGAAGGAGCGTGTTTATCGGCGGTGTCGAGCAGGCCATCGCATCCGCGACAAGATAGCATTCACCGCTTTAACGTCGAACTCCTCTGGCTGGAACCGTTCCGCCGCGTGGGTGAGGGCTGAGGGACCTCCCGCCCAACGGACGTTGTGCTCGTATTCCTCATGGCGGGGGTTGAAAATGACCTCCAAGAACTGTTCATATCCTGACGTGCCGCCTACATCCTCCGGCGGGCAGTGGCGATCGCCGGAAAGGCAGACGGGGCGCCCCGTCGTGGCCGATGCGGGCAGGACCTTGTCCAGCACCAGGTCGTGTCGCCAGTTGTCGCCCATGTCATAGACGTAGAGCACGGAATCGCCTGGTGCCTTCAGGATGGCGCTGACTTTCGTCCGGCGCTCATCGCCGATGTCAATATCGCCGTCTTCGTAGTGCCCGGGCACGCCCCAATACTTACCGTCTTTCTCGAACTGATGGAGATGGCCATCGGTCCAACCCATGGCAGCTTGGAGGACATCGTGAAGACAACACAGAGGGAGGGTGCTGGGGACTTGGATCAATCGCCAAATCGGCGGACGAATCTCCTGAAGAGTCAACCTCAGCTCGTAAATATAGGACTCGGTCTTCGTTTTTGTGGTCATCTCCACTCATTGTCGGTCAGGCACAGGTGTTGCGTTTTCTGAGGCATGGGGAAATCTATCGTAATGATGGAGGAAAAGGGGCGACTTGCTGGTCGCCCCCTCATCTTACGATGAGTTTCCGACCGGTTATTCCTCAGCGGGTTGCTCGCCAGCATTGCCCGCCTCCGCTTCACCGGCTGGGAATCATCTTGGGCGGTGAGGAGCGCCTTGTCAATCGAAAGGCTCGGATTCAGACGGAGAAGCCCACACGCCGTTCGTGCGAGCGCGGCGACGCGGTGATGGCCGCGTCGAAGGTGTTCCGGTCACCGATGAAAACCACCTGTTCTATCCCGCGCGTCAATGCAGTATAGATCAGAGTGCGGTCCATGAATCGGTTCCTGAAAAGAGGCACGATCACCCTTTTGAACTGGCTGCCCTGCGCTTTGTGAACCGTGATGGCGTAGGCGAGATCGATACGATGGAACTCCTCTTCCGGGATTTCCTGCCGCGCACCATCGAGAGAGCACAGCAGGGAGCATTTTCCGTTCGAGTTCAAAACCCTCTCGATTCTGCCCAGCGAGCCGTTCCACAACTCCTTCTGGTAATCGTTCACAAGATAAATGATGGGATCGCCCTCGGTGAAGCCCCACCCTTCCAACTTCGGTTTTGTTACGGAAGCCATCGCGTGCAGCGTCGCGTTGATGTTCCTAGTCCCGCACGCCCCTCGCTTGGTCACGCAGAGTACTTGCGCATCACCACACCTGCTCCAGTCACTGAGGACTCGGAGGATTCGGTCCATGACGGTACCATCGTTGGCTGGGATGAAGTTCACGCCGGCACACATTCCGGCGAACGGTGGCAGAGACGGGACCATGCCGCGCCGGATCTCGCGTGCGATCTGTGGAATGCCACTCGATAGTGCCTGCCGGTGGACCTCCACCAGTTCCACTTTCGGGATATGCGGGCTGGCGGCGAGCACCTGAAAGACGAGACCGAAGCCGATCGGCGGCAGTTGGTAGGGATCGCCAACCAGGAGCAGCCGAGCACGGGCCGGCAGGGCCCGAACAATGCGGTACATCAGCGGTAGGTCCAGCATAGAGGACTCATCGATGATAACCAGCGGCTCGCTTTCGGGATTGACACCCCCTTGCTCGGCAGCCAGCAGAAAGGCGGCGATGGTCGATGCCGGGCGCCCGGTTGCCTCGCGTAGGTGTTGGGCCGCCCGCCCACTGAGAGCCATCTGCAGAACTGGCACTGTAACTTGCTCCGCGATCCGATGAATTACCTGGAGTACAGTCGTCTTGCCCGTTCCAGCTCCACCGGTTAGAACGCTGAGGGGGTGATGGAGTGCCATCGCCACACCCCGTCGTTGCTCAGCGTTGAGTCGCAGTCCCGCGCTTTTCTCAAAGGTGGCCATCGCTTCGACAATGAGCGACGTGAGGTTGATCGAGAATAGATTCCGCTCCGGTCCGGGAACGCCGGTCAGCAGTCCGTGGAGATAGTTCGTGATAGCCTTTTCCATCACGGCGGCGCCAAGAGGCTGGTAACCATCCCCGGCGGCGACGATCGCCTGCTCGCGAAGCGCCCGTTCCACGGCCGCCTGCGCCACACCGGTGCTGCGGGTCCCCAGCGCATCACACACGCTGTCCAGGAGCATAACCTGCGGTGTGAGCGTGTGCTTGGTGTCGAGCCGTTGATAGAGGCAGGCTTCGACGGCGGCGACGTGCCGCCGCGGATCATCCTGAGCTACACCCAGCGAACGCGCCATTCGGTCCACTTTCTCCCAGGCTGTAAAGGCCAGCATCCGATACGGATTCTGCCTCAATTTGATCAGCGCATCCCCAGGCCAGATCTTGCGAACCTTGTCAGCCAGGCGGGCGTCGAAGCCGTGGTCATCAAGGAACGATACGAGGGTGGCCTCTTCGGAGACCGTGCACCAAGCCTCGACCAGTTTCTCCGCACTCTCCTCCGTAAGCACAGTGGCGAGTTTTTTGAGATCCCCTTGCCTGAGTATTTCATACAGGTCCGAGCCGAAGTTCTTCCACAATCGTGTCGCCTTGGCTTTTCCGATCCCCAAGCCGTCAAAGGCCGGATGCTTCAAGAGAAAGTCGATGATGAGCCGACCCGTGGGTTGAACCCAAAACGCCCGCTCCACGTGCACTTGATCGCCGTATGTGGGATGATGGCGGCTTTCTCCTTCGAGTGCCCAAACCTCTCCTGCAAGCGGGGCGCGGAAAATGCTATGGCCGCCAGCGACGAAGCGCAGGCACTTGCCCACGGCATCGCGCCCCGAAAAGACCGCCCCGCCGCGAATTCCAGGGTAGACGGTGGTGACCGTCACCGTCGCCGAGACTTTCATGGGATTACACGACGGCCGGCTTGCAGGATTTCTTCCTCAATCACTTTGTAACCGGCCAGTTTTTGTTCGGCTGCCGCCAACCGCCTACGGAGTTCCTCAGCCTCCGCTTTGACAGTCGCCAATTGCTGCTCGAGTTGGAGAATGCGGCGGTCGTTGATATCCAGTTGGTGTTCGGCACGGACCAGGCCGGCCAGCGGTTCCTTCCTCCGACCGGAGTCGCCCGTAAAGTCGGCCAGCAGCCGTTTAACACCCGCATTGGTATAAAAGACGTTTCGGAGCACGCCCGAGGCTTCGGCCATGGCGGTGATGTTGGGTCGCCCATTCTCCAATGGCAACGGTTGACCGGACGCGTGGAGACCGGCAAGATAGCGGCGTACCTTCGCCAGATTCTCCTCACCGCGTTCCCGGCCGGATGGTCCGCTAATGGTCATGCTTGGCCCTTGCCTTCAGCGGGATGCGTCCTCTGGCTTGAATCCGACTAATCTCTTCGCGGAGCGAAGCGTTCTGCCGCTCGTAGACTGCAATCCGGTCGGCTCTTTCCCGCTCCGCCAGGACCTGCTGGCCAATGCGGTTGACCTCCAGGGCCAGCAGTCGGTTTTGCCCGCCCAGCCTTTCGACCTCATTTCGCAGCTCGGCAATCTTCTCATCCTTCGTGTCGGAGCTGGTCGCCGCCCGTTGCCGTTTGTTTCGGAGTTGTCCGAAGCGTTCGTTAATCTCCGGAAACGCCCACAGACCGTTCGGCAGCTTCCGGACCACGGTATTGATGTTGACCCCCGCTTCCCGCGCCAACGTCGTCTTGGTCCACTTGAATTCCGGTCCGAGCACGACCGTGTGACCGCTCTCCATCCGGCCCAGCGCTTCCAGGAGCTTCAACCGGGTCTTGATGGGGCGCTCCGCATGGTAACGGCGCAAGCCGGCCAGTCTTTTCGCCGAGGCTTTCATGCCAGATCCCGCAGGATTTTGTTGCTGGCTGCTTGGATATCCCGGAGCGCCTGCTGGTAAGGCTCCGCCTGTGGTTTCAGCTTCATCACATCATCGCAATCGCGTTGAACCTTTTCCCAGTGAGGCTTGTGCTCCAGCGTGATGATCGAGTTCGTGCAGGCCCCGGGGTTACAGTGTTTGAGAAGCGGATGATCGCCTTGGGTGCAAAGCGCCGATTCCGGGCGGAACCAGCAGTAATTCGACGCCGCGCAAGGATAGACACGCTGTCCCGAGTCGACCAGGTTACGGATCATTTCCTTGCGCAGATGGTCGCCCGCCTCTCCTCGGAACTCCCTGGGCAGGCGGCCCTCGACAATCGCCTCATCAATCTTTCTCTTTAGCCGGGCGCCGCCGGGGCCCGCCATGCGCTCGGCCCTCAGGGCTTTGTCGAAACTCTCAAAAAGCAGCTTCTCTTCCTCCTCCATCATCAGCGTCCACAGTTCCAGGTCACTTCCCACGTAATAGTCGGTCATGGAGAGGGAGATGTGCTTGAAGTGCTCTTTCAAGGCCATCAGGTTCGTGGTGTCGTGCCGCACCACGTGCCGGGCAAAAGTCCGCCGAAACATGTGCGGATGAACGTGGAAGGGATGGCCCTTTGTATCTCTGAGCCTAAACATGGTCGCCAACTCTCCCAGGCGATACCTAATGGTGTCGCCCGTGAGAGGCCCAGCCGGTCGAGGTCGGCGAACGAACGACGGTATGGGTACCCATAAGGATCGAACCCTGGTCTGTTGCCGCGTTCGTCGACTCAAGCGCTCCAAGACCCGTACCGCCCGGGCACACAGGGGGCCGGCCAGCCACTTCGCCCTGCGTCCCTCGGGTACTCCTTGCATTTTGAACACTCGGCTGCGCAGCCAGACGAGGTCGGCTTGACCGGGTTCCTTCTGTATTTCACAACAGCCAACCTGGAGCGAGAGGATTTCACTGACTCGCATGCCCGTCGCGAATGCGATCAGCACAAAGCAGGCGGTCTGGAGATAGCACAGTTCTCTGTTTAATTCGTGCCCAGATGACAGCTCCTTTCCGAACCTGCTACCGGCGAGCCCATAGACAGACGGAGGATGTTCGTGCAACCAGCGTGTCGCGCAGTGCTCCCTTGTGCGTCTTCCAGAGTCTCGCTTACGAATGCCCTCGATCGCCTCGCTAGCATGCAGTAGGTAGTCGGAGGAATGATCCACGTATTCAAGCGATCCCTGCACCAGGGGCCTGAGGATTGCATCAGGGATGATTTCCGTTTGGCTTTCGAGCAACAAAGCCTTGTTCCATCCGAGCACCTTGCCGGCGGGCTCGCCCTTCAACGGGTCGATGACCAGCCCGTCCTGCATCAGGCGGCTGTATAGAGCCAACTTCTCCAAGACACTCAGGCAGTGGTATTTGTAGCCCACGCTGAGACGGGAACCCAACAACTCCTCGATGTAATCGTCACAGTGGTGCGGCAATACATCCTTAAAACGAAGGATTGCAGATGGATATCCAAGGAGATGGGCGACGAATCGTTTCGTGTGGCGGAACGCGTTCGGCAGTGTCCCCGGGGCAAACGGCACCGAGTCCAGAGGATGCCAGCGCAAGGCGTAGATGAACTGTTTGAACGCGGTCAGCAGATTCCGGAATCGTGCGTCTGTGAAGAGGCCACCGCCCGGCGGCGCAAACGCCCAGCGTATCCGCTTCATGGACCTGTCGACGGCCGGATTCCGATTTTCGTTTGAAAAATCCCATATCGCGTCGTGGAACCTCGAGACGGCGGAAACCTGGGGATTGTCACCATTGGAGCCCGTGAGCAGCGGTGCGCGCGCACCGCTTCTCAAAGCCAGTGACAGTTGCTGGTTCATACCAACACCCCCTTGGCCACAACGAGCGGTTGTTGCCGGCCCCTCGCTTCCACTTCAGCGGCTTTGATCTGCTCTGGTTGAAACGCTGCGATGATGTGCTCCTCGATGATGCGCACACTGGCTCCATAGACCATCTCCCAATCTTCCGGCCTCATGTCTGTTTTCAATGACACAAGGCGATCACGCGTGGCGACGACTTGGGGCAAGTCCTCCAGAAACCAAAGGCCGTTGGGGCAGCTAAAGCAGGCATGAAAAGATGTGCAGGCTCGCCCTTTCTCTTCCCCCGGCTGCGGCGAATCGTACGGGTCGAGGCAAGTGCCGCACCCGGTGTCGAACCGTCCGGCCACAATCTTCCGTGCCTGGGCCTTCGGCAGATCCAGTCGCGCCACGCCCTGGGCGCGCTTCTCCGGGATGACGGTGATTCGCTCAATCATTCGTTCCTGGGCCTTCTGGAGTGCACGCGCGTTGAAGGATTCGGTGATGCTGTTGAGCAGATACCTTACCGTCGTGCGAAGGTTCACGTGTTGAAGAAACTGCTGGACTTTGCGCAAGTTCCCACCGGTTTCCAAATAGAGCTGGGTCGCGGCCGTCGGCCGGATGCTCGCCAGCGTGCACTGTGGCAATCTGTGACGTTCTATAAACTCGTGGAAGTGCCTCTCGACCCACGCTCCGTGCTTACCGGGCGCGATAAGCCTGCTTTTGCGATGATGGGGGCCTCGGCTGAGGTAGAGAAAGAGTTTTGTGCATTCCGGTCGGCCTGCCACCGACGCCAGCGGCTCCGTAAAGTGACGCAGGAACTGGATCAGTTGCACGACGCCCGTCGGGTTCCGAAGATCGGCGCGATGCAACTGCTTTTGCTGTTTACCGGCTCGCGGCTTGTCCCAGGTGCAGTAGAAGAGGTTCTCGTCGAATTCATGGGGGCTAAGGCACTCGCGGTCGAGGTTGTACAATGCGGCGGCATTGATGCCGGTGCGCGCCGCAATAATCACCATGAACGGGATCATGTCCTGACCGCTGGTGGGCACCGCTGCCGACTTGTAGGTCTCTTCGATTCGCCGGATGTCGGTCTCCGCAGCAGCCAGGAGCTTCTGGAAGTCGGACCGTGAAAGGGTCCTCGACTCGGTGCGATCATGGTTCGCCCCCGCAAATAAGTTTTTCGGGGTAGAGAAGAGGGGATTAAACTCCTTGGGGTACAGCCGTCGTGACCTGCGCAGGAAACAGCAGCAGGCCGCAAAAAGACCCGCGGCCGACTTCCGTTTCAAACCGTGCGGGGCGATCAGCCAGACCGCAAACTCCTTCAACAAGTCTGCAGTGAGATCTTTAGCAGTTTGCACGTCTGATTGGCTTTGGGAGCGGTAATTGAGAAAGCGGTGGAACAGTCTCAGGGTCTCCATTGTTCTGTGCGCGGTTGCCCATCGCGGTCCAGGTTGGTAGATCATCCAGAAGCTGTTGGCCAACACCTTCGCCAGCACGGGACGAGACGACAGAAAGGTCAGATCTACCGAGAAGGGTCGGCTACCGGGCGGCTCGAAGGTTTGCACTAAAAGGGCGTTCTCGGCTTGCAACTGAGCAAGGTCGTGCCTCCGAAGAGTCGCCTCTCCCACCGAGTCCCATCGCCCTCCAGTGCCGCCTTTTCGCGTAGGTTATCACTCCAGCAGTCGATCTACGAAGCTGTTGTGTGTTTCGATCACCTCGCTGCGCATTCGCTCAGTGAGATGGAGGTATCTTTCCGTCGTTGCCATATGTGCGTGTCCCAGTTCCATTTGCACCACCTTCAGCGGATTCGGGGCACCAATGTCCTCCAGGTAAGCCAATCGCTCCACGGCATAGCCGTGCCTCAAAAGATGAGGCCAGATGTGCAAGCCCGTCCGTTTGTAATTGGTCGAGAACGCACGATTGATCGCCGAGGTGTGCAGTGGTTTTCCCGTCCGTCCCACAAATACACTGCCGCCGGGGCTTTCCCTGCTGCTACGCACGCGGCGCCAACGTTCCATATGGACGTACCTGTCAATCGAACGAAGCAACCGGACAGGAAAGAGGACCGCTCTCCGCTTCTGTCCCTTACCCGTGATCTTGACGGCTACGGTCTCGTTTTCAATCGAACCTGGGTCCTCAGGAAGTACATCCAGAGGTAGCGAGCACACCTCCTTGGACCGCATGCCGGTTAGCCACATGATCTCCGCTATGAGTTGATCCCGCCAGGTCCGGAAGCTTTTTATAAAGTGCCGCACCTCTTGCCGCGACGGAATTCGCAATTCTTCCTTCAACTCCCGAAGCCTCAAATTGTTTCCTGCCAGCACACGACAATTCGGCTCCGCCTGCCGAGTGAGATCTGCGCTGTAAGGAATTCGAGCCGCTCCCAGTTCGAAGGGAAGTGCATCGACCCAGCCCTTGCGGTGGGCGAACCGATAGAACTGACAGATTACGGTCAACTTGTGATTGATGGTGCTTCGCTTGAGCGGCCGGTTTATTTGCGGACTCGATTCCGAGGCAAGAATGTTCCGGTAGGTGGCAATGTTGAGTTCTGTCACATGTCGCCACTGCACTCCGATCTTTTCGCAGAAACTCAACCAATCTGCGAACTGATAGGCGTAGCTTCTCCAAGTGCTCGTCGAACTCGTCCTTCCATTAACCAGGCTCAAGCGTGCCAGAAAAGCGTTTGGCTCAACTTCCCATCTCATCTGGGAATCCAGCAGAAATGGCCGTCTCTGCGAGTCGAAGAACACATGCATACGACCATCAGACGAACCCTAACTCAATCGGTTAGCTGGATACGCTCGAAAGCCAGATGAGGCATGGATCCGAATGGTTGAATATAAGTTTGGCTCGAAGCAAAGTCAGATTCGGAAACACAGCATTTGGTCAAATCAGACATACAGGAAAAAACGCTGAGATAATGGCTCGATCTCGGGAATAACCCCGACAGCGGCCAATTCATTCTTGGCGAGCCCTTGAACCAAGTCAACCGGCGCAAGCGGACTCGCTTGCGCTGCGTCGCGGAGTTGTACCCTACCATTGTGGATC
>Ga0335083_10012537_pt1 | contig 10133 bp, 7 predicted proteins | sample Lox_Sample_42_FD_206716 | JGI IMG/M metagenome (GOLD analysis project Ga0335083, IMG submission 206716) | Soil microbial communities from Loxahatchee National Wildlife Refuge, Florida, United States - Lox_Sample_4.2 | ecosystem: Environmental > Terrestrial > Soil > Wetlands | place: USA: Florida...
GGCCGTGGACACACGCACCGGCAACCAGGTGTTTCAGCAGAACGAGTTCCACGCGGCTCCCACCAGTACCACGTCCCAGATCCTGCAGCAGGCGATCGTCGGCGCGGCACGCGCGCCCACGGGCGAAGTGCACATCCGCGGACAGCACGCCGAGTACACCTATTACGTGGACGGCGTCCCCGTCCCTTCGGGTATTTCCGGCAGCCTGAACGAGCTGTTCGACCCCTCGGTCGTGAACCAGATCGAGTTCCAGACCGGCGGGTGGGATGCCGCCTACGGTGGTAAGAACGCGGCGATCGTCAACGTCACGACCAAAATTCCCGCGGGCGGCTTCCACCTGGACCTCACCGGGTACGGCGGATCGTACAGCGCGAACGGCCAGGGGGCGTCCGCGAGCACCAACGCCGGACGCTGGGGGTTGTTCTTCTCCGGCGCGCGCCAGAGCACCGACATGCGCCAGGAGCCGGTGGTGGCGGATACGGCCACCGGAGCACCGGTCAATTTCCACAACTCCGGCACGGACTACTTCGGGTTCGGCAAGGTGCAGTACCGGCCGCATGCGGGCGATGTGATGAACCTCGACCTCAACTGGGCCACCACTAATTTCGAGGTGCCGTACGATTCCACCGGCGGCCTCGTGCTCGATGCCCATCAGAAGGATGTCAACGGCTTCGCGAATCTGGGCTGGGATCACCTATTCGGCGAAGCGAGCGGTGGGGAGGCGCCGGGCGAACTGTTCACCGGGCTGTTCTACCGGCACGGGAGTCTGCTCTTCACGCCGGGGCCGAACGATCCCCCGTCGTTCATCTTCTACCCGGATCCGACCCCGTACAATCTGAACGAAGACCGGCTCTTCAACACATACGGGGTGAAGCTCGATTACACGCGGCATCTGAGCCACGAGGTGGCGTTCATGCTCGGCACCCTGGACTCCTGGACCACCGGCCACGAGAGCTTCGTCACCACCGACTCGCTCGGAAACCATGGCCCGGCGTCGAACTCCGACCTCTCCGGGCACGATATCGGCGTCTACGCGCAGACGGTCCTGGAGCCGGTTGAATCCTGGGAGCTCCGCGTCGGCGTTCGCTACGACGCGCACACCGCGCCGTTCGCGGGGACGCAGGATCAGCTCAGCCCGCGGGTGAAATTGAGCTTCTTCCCCACCCCGGGCACGACCCTGTTTGCCTACTACGGTCGCCAGTTCATCCCGACCAACGTGGAAGACCTGCGGGCGATCACCGACGTCGCCGATTCGGGCGTCGTCACCCAGCCGACCCTGCCGGAGCGGGACGATTTCTACGAGGTCGGTCTGGCCCAGCGGCTCAGCAGTTTCGTCGTGAAGCTGTCGGGATACTACAAACGCTCGTCCCCCGGTATCGACGACAATACGGTCCCCGGTTCGGCGATCGTGACATCGGTCAACATCGATCAGGTTCGCGTGACCGGCGTGGAGCTGGCGCTCGAAATCCGGCCCGCGGGGCCGCTCTCGGGGTATGCGAACTTCGCGCTGAACCACGCCTATGGGCACGGCCCGATCACCGGCGGATTCTTCCCCGCCGACCTGCCCACCGGGTACTTCGACCTCGATCACGATCAGCGCATTTCCGCGGTCGCGGCGATCAACTACTCGCCCAGCCGGCTGTACATGAACCTGTCGGGGATCTATGGCACCGGGCTCACCAACGGGGCCGATCCGGCGAGCTGCGGCTGCGCGTACGGGACGGGGCTGTTCGATTTCAACACGGGCATCCACGTCACGCCGAGCCTGATCCTCAACGCAAGCGCCGGCTACACCATTCCGGTCGGCTCGAGCGTCATCCGTCCGCAGGTGTACGTGGACAACCTGCTGGACCATCACTACCTGCTCAAGGGTGCCTTCTTCAGCGGGGCGTCCATCGGCCGCCCGCGCACCGTGCAATTCAGACTCAACATCGCCATGTGACGAGCGACCCGCCGGGTCGCTCGTGGGTGTGGCACCAGGGGGAGGCATGGAAAGCAGGATGAGGACGTGCGCGACGGCGGTCGTCCTGGCAGGGGCCGTTGCCTGCAGTGGTGACGGCACGGCCCCGTCGATGGCCAAGTGCGACGTGTCGCTCGCCGTGGGCGCGTATGTCGCCCTCGATCCCGCCGGCACGGGTGGTCATGCGTGCTTCGGGGCCAACGCCGCGGGAGACAGCGCCGAGTACCTCCTGGTGCCACAGTCCGCGGCGGGTAGTCCGGGGCAGTCGTCGCCGTTTCAGCTGAGGGGGGCGACGGCCGCCCCAGTCGCGCCGTCCCAGCGGCTTCTGGCCGCGCGGTGGGCCACCAGCTCGGCCGTGCAATTCGACGCGATGTTGCGTCGGCTGGCCGCCACCGGCGCGTACGCGGTACCCCGTCCCACTGGGCTCGTCCCGTCGCGGGCGGTGGCGGCGGGGCCGCCGGCGCCGGGATCGTTACGGACCTTTCTGGTGTGCGCCAAACTCGACTGCTCGATGTTTCAGCACGTGGCCGCCCGCGCGCAATCGGTCGGGGCCCGCATCGCCATCTACGTGGATACCCTCGCGCCCGCCGGCGGGCTGGACTCGGCCGATCTCGACACGCTGACGCAGCTGTTCGATCAGCGCCTGTTCCCGCTCGACACGGCCACTTTCGGCGGCGTCTCCGACATCGACGGCAACGGCGTCGTCGCGGTGCTCATGACCGGCGTCGTCAATGCGCTGGTGACGAGCGGCCAGTGCGCGACGAGCGGGTATGTAGCGGGGTTTTTCTTCGCCGGGGACCTGGATCCCGTGTTTGCCTCGCAGTACAACAACGGCGAAGTGTTCTACTCGATCGTCGCCGATCCCTCGGGTACGCTGAGCTGCAGTCATTCCGTCGCCGCGGTGAAGCAGGGGACGCCGCTCACCTTCACGCACGAGCTGCAGCACATGATCAGCTTCGTGCAGCACGTCCGGGTCCTGGGAGGACCGGCGGAGGAAGGCTGGCTCGACGAGGGGTTGTCGAAGTACGCCGAGGAGCTGGCCGGCCGGAGCTTTCTGCCCGGCGACTCCGTGTCGTTCGGTCACTACGTCTTCGATGATCTCTACGACGGCTACCAATACCTGGCCGCGCCAGGTGATTCGCCGCTCTTGATCCCCTACGACAACGGCACGCTGGCCGAGATCGGGGCGAGCTGGCTGTTCACGCGTTACGTCGTGGACCAGTTTGGCGGGGGGTTGCCCCGCCAGTTGCACCAGACTCGGTTGGTCGGATCGGCCGCCGTGGCCGCGGTCACGGGGCAGCCGTTCACGACCGTGGTGACGCGGTGGGCGCTCGCGAATTGGGCGTCGGCATTGCCGGGATTCGTCACCCCGCCGGAGTTGACCTACACGTCCTGGAACTTCCGTACGACCTATGCGTCGCTCTCCGCGCAGGACCCCGCCGATTTCCCGTTCAGCTTCCCGCTGATCCCGACGGAGTCGTCAGGGAGCGCCGTTGCGGTCGGCGACACCCTGCGGTCGGGTTCGGGGGTCTACATCCGGGCGTTTCAGCCCCCGGGCGGGGCGGGGTTCACGTTGTCCTTCACCAGGGATGGGGCCGCCGCCGTGCCGGCGGCGGTGGCGCCACGGCTCAACGTGCTGCGGATTCGGTAGCGCGGAGCTCAGGAGCTGTGGGCGCGCGCGGCACCACGGAGATCAGCACGACGAGACCCGCGACAACCATCGCCGTGCAGAAGATCTGGCCCATACTGAAGGGGCCCGCTACGAGCCCGAGCTGAGTATCGGGTTGGCGGGTGAACTCGAGCAGGAATCGAAGCACTCCATATCCGATCAGGAACCCGGCCGCGAGCATGCCGGGCCGATACCATCCTCGCGCGATGCCACGGCGTTCGAGCGCCCGCAGCAGCAGGAACAGGATGATCCCCTCCGCGAACGCCTCGTACAGTTGTGACGGATGCCGCGGGAGCTGTTGCGGGTCTGCCGGGAACACCATGGCCCACGGCACGGTGGTCACGCGGCCGTAGAGCTCCCCATTGATGAAGTTACCGAGACGCCCGAAACAGAGGCCGGGCGTGCCGGCCAGCGCGACCGTGTCGGCCAGCGGCCAGAACGAAACACCGTGCGCGCGTGCGAACATGAGGCACGCCGCCGTCATGCCGATCAGGGCCCCATGAAAGGAAAGCCCCCCGTGCCAGATCCGCACGAATTCGATGGGATCCTGCAGATAGTGTCCCGGCTGGTACGCGACCGCGTAGGTCAGGCGGGCCCCCCCGAGCATGCCGACCACGAGGTAGCCGATCAGCGCGTCGAGATCACGTTCGGTCAGCAATACCAAGCCGCGCTTGATCCGGCCGTGCACGATGCGGTAGCCGACGACATAGCCCGCGAGATACATGAGGCCGTACCAGCGCACGGCAAACGGGCCCAGGCGAAACAGCTCCGGCGGGATCCGCGGGTAGGGAATCGTCACGCGGCGCACCTCGCATTCGGCCGGCCCTCTCCACCCGGGTCGGGCGGGATGGTCATCGTCGGCAGGCTATCCCGGCAGGCCAGGCGAGACTGCCACCGTGCGGGGCAGGCTGCTGCGCTGCCACAGCATCACCGTCGTCCCGTACCCCACCAGAGCCGCCAGCGTCACGTCGCTCATGAAGTGGGCACCACTCGCCACCCGCGTGAGCGCGCAGCCGACGGCAAGCGCGTACCAGAGCAGCCGGGATTCGGGAAACAGGCGGGCCAGTACCGCCGCGGCGGCGAATGCCACGGCCGCCTCGCTGCTCGGCAACCCGAGCTGGGCGGTCGAGAACGGCTGGTCAGACCACGGCCGCAGTACATGGGCGCCATCGGTCAGACCGGGTCGCTCGCGACGGATTGCCACCTTGAGAAGCTCCGCGACGATCCCGCCCAGGCCGGCGGACCAAAAAAGCAACAGGCCGCGACGGCTCGCCCGGCGCAGTGTGGTCCGCGCCCGCGGCACCCAGTCATGCAGGAAGAGCGCCAAGGCCACAAGTCCCCACATCGGGAAGTACCCGGGAACCCGCAGCATGCGGCTCCAGTCACGGTCGTAGATCCTGGGATATGTGAAGTGATGAAAGATCCACTGATCGGATACCTGGGCGAGGACAAACAGCAGGAGCAGCGCCGCCGCGAAGCGGATCTCGGGACCAGGCCGCCCGCTGTGGTGAGTCTCCGGAGTCATCCGCGTTCTTGGTCGAGAATTGGAGAGTTTGGTCCCTGTACCGTACCCGGGTATTATGCCGTTGGGTCCGTGGCCGTCGGAGAACGGAGGACACGTGGCGCAACCCATTCGCACTGAGGCAAGGCTCCCGCAGCGTGGGGCGCTCCGCCGCTGCATTGCCTCGATGCTCGCGTGGATCGCCGTGGCGGGGTGCGAAGGCCTGACGCCCACAGCCGTGTCGACGCCTGCGCTCCCGCTGGCTGATGCGGTGTCGATCTCGGCGGCGGAGCACGATGTGGAGCAGGCATTCGACACCCCTGCGCTGCAGAGCCTCGCCGCGCTGGCGCCGATCCTCACCATTCCTGGGGGCGTTGCTTCGCGGACGGTGGCGCTATCTCACCTCGGCTCGACCTGCGGAGCCGGGCTCGTATCGGACGGTGCCGGGGCTCTGGCAGTGGCCGCCGGAATTCCCGACTCGATACTCGGCCGGGTGCTCGTCTACGACAGCGTGGCCCAAGGCTACGGCGTCGGCGCGGATACGGGTGGGCCCTCGGATGGCGTGCGGTTCCTGCTCTACACCCCCGGACTCTTCGGCCGACCGGCGTTCCCCCTCGCGGTAGATGGGTGGCTGGACTTGCGGGACCAAACGGCGGGGACCTCCACACTCCTCGCCGTCCAGGTTGTGAACGGGACCGAGCCAAATGCGGATTACACGATCGTGCCCTGGGGCGGCCAGGGCGTCGATTCGGGGTTTGTGACCGGCGCCGTCACGCAGGGGAAGCACCTATTCACCTTTGCAGACTCGATCGCCCAGCAGGGATCACAAACGGTGACGGCCGCCACGATCACGGGCCAAGGCCAGGATCTGCAGCTGCGGCTGGCCGCGACCCGGAACGCGATCGACCCGTACGACTCGTTCTACGACCTGGACTACACCTTCACGCGCAAGGCGGAGACGATTCGGATCGTCGGGAGTATCACCACGTACTGCCTGCTTCCGGCGATCACCACGACGGTCAGCGTAAATGGCGTAGCCTTTGCCCAGATCGGCATGACCACCGGATCGGTCGACGTCGTCCGTGTCGACAGCCAGCCACTCACGAGCGATCAGCAGCAGGCGATTCTCGATCTGCTCTATGGAGAGGAACGGCTGTTCGCCTCGTTGACGGGCCTGTTCGCGCCGGCACGCCAGTTCGTAGCGCCGTGACGATCTGTTGCTGACGGGGCGGACGGTGGCCTGCGAATCCGGTAGCGCCGGCAGCCGCGCTCCACTCTCAGGCGCAGGGGAAGGAGGAGGTACCGAAAGTTTGCCGAAGGATCATCGGGGGAATTCGCCGTGTCGAATGACACACGCTTTGTTTATGCATTTTCCCCTAGAAGTTGCAAGCTGCTACCCCAGGAGTGTCGGATCGCACCTCCCGCGCAAATCCGACTTCCCAGCTCAACATTGACTATTTGCACCTCTAAAACCATCATATCCCGCCATTTACATAGGATGCGCATTACGAGCAGTCTGTCAAAGTTTTTGACAGTACCTCGTAGCATCCCTAGGCATACCGGTTGCCTTGAGGAGCAGTGACTGCGAGGTGCGCGAGGCGATGGACGGGCTACGCGTTCGCGCGGTACGACAAGAAACCAGCAGGCGACGGACAACCAGTCACATCATTGGAGATGACACAACATGAACAAGCGCATGACGCTGGTGGCCGCTGCCCTGCTCGGGCTCGCGGCGACGACTCAAGTGAGCGCGCAGACCTGCTCCACGGCACCCTCGTGCTCCGTGAACAACACCGCCTCGGTCACGGTGCCGACCTTGATGCAGCTGACGCTCAGCTCCACCACGACGGCCCTGACGGTGCCGGCGGTCGCCAATTTCGACGGCGCCGCGGTGGCCGACAACGGCCCCACGGCGACGGTGAAGGCGAACAAGGGCTGGAACCTCACCATCGCGTCGTCCGCCAACGTGTGGACGGCTGCCGGCGGCGCCAACGCCGCGAAGGCTTCCACGGACCTCGCGTGGTCGACGGCGGCGAACGGGACCTTCGCGGGACTGTCGACGACCCCGGCGACCGTGCTCACCAGCGGCACCGGCAGCAGCACGAGCCAGTCCATCTTCTACCAGACGAGCTGGCACTCGGCGGGCGACACCCCCGGTACCTACTCGCTGACGGTCGTCTACACACTCAACGCGCCCTGAACTTGCTTCGCTTCTTGCGGGTGCGCGCCTTCACCGGTGCGCACCCGTTGACGCGGCGTGGGTGCGGGACTGGCCTCGCCGCGTTTGCACTTTGGGCGCTCGCCGTGAGACCGCTCGCGGGCCAGATCTCGGTCGATCAGGCCGAGCTGTTCCTCCGGCCGTGGGTCGACTCGACGGCCACGGCGTCGTTCAACGTGCGCAACGAATCGGACACGGTCGTCGAAGCGACGGTGTACCTGATGGACTGGGACCGTGCCGAGGACGGCGCCAACCGGTTCGTGCCGTCGGGGTCGCAGGCCCAATCGTGCGCGCCATACCTGAAGATCTTCCCGCTGAGCCTCCGCCTGCCCCCGGGCGCCTCGCAGATGGTCCGCCTCGATGCGGCGGGCACGGACTCCCTGGCCGCCGCGTGCTGGAGCATCGTGTTCGTGGAATCGGGGCGCGGGACCATGCGCGCCGGGCACAACATCTCCTACGTCATGCGGGTTGGGGTGAAGGTCTACATCACTCCTCCGGGACTCGTGAAAGACGGCGAGGTCGAGGAGATGACGGTGGACACTGCGGGAACGAAACCGGTCCGGGGCCGCGCCGGAACCGACACGGCCGCCGCGCTCCACGTGCGCGCGGTCTACCACAACACGGGCGGGATTCCGTACTGGGTGCGGGGGTCGGTCGAGTTTCGCCGCCTCGACAACTCGGTCGCCGCGGCCGACAGCATCACCCCGTTTCCCGTCCTCCCCGGCGCTCGGCGCCGCTTCGCGCTGCTCGTGCCCCGGCTGCCGGCCGGGCACTACGTGGTCCTCATGCTCCTCGACTTCGGCGGCTCCGAGCTGGCGGCGGGCCAAGTGCTGATGGACGCTCGCTGACCATGCGCGCCGGCGTTCCCCTGCTCCTCCTGGTCTCCCTCGTCGCCGCGACGGCAACCTCGGCGCGGGCCCAGAACGTCACGGCCGTGATCACCGGGGGGCCCGTGTCGTTCCCCGCTCCCACAGCCGCGGACTACAACAATGGATTCGTGAACGACGGCACGCCGCTCACCTACACGCTGACCCTCTCGACCGGCGCGGCCAGCACGACCACTGTGGCGATTCACTCGAGCTCCGCGAACCTGGGCGGGGGTAAAGCGCTCTCCGACCTCCAATGGCGTCGTGGCGACCTCGTGGCCTGGAACGCCATGACCACCGCCAACGTCACGGTGCAGTCGGTCCAGCTCACGGCGGGCACCCCCTACTCGAACACCATCTTCTTCCGCACGCTGCTGTCCTGGACCGCCGATGCACCGGCGACGCATTCGGCCAACCTCGTCGTCGCGATCTCGGTGACGACGCCATGATCATGTCGCGCCTGGTCTCGGTCGTGGCATGGCTTCTGACCCTGCTGGGAATCGGACTGGGGGTCGGGCGATGGGTGCGCGCTAACGCGACCTTCGCGGAGGGATCACCCGCGCTGGTGAGCAGCGCGGCTCCGACCCCGGTCCCCCCCACCGCAGCGGCGAAACGACAGGTCTTCCCATCGCGTGCAACGCGACGCGCGGTCTCCCCCCTTGGGGCCGCTCCGAGCGCTGCAGCCGCGCCCGCGGTCGGGACATCCCAGACGCCGGCGGGGACCGGCTCAGGCAAGGACGGGATCCCCATGCGCCGCGCTCCGATCGTTGCGTTGCTCCGTGCCGAGCCGGTCTCGGCGCTGCCGGCCGCCGCGGGAGCTGGCGCGGTCTGGCCCCCAGCGAGCCTCCGCGCCGATCCGGGAGGCCGCTCTGTCACAGGTTCCGCTGCGGTCGCCCCCGACGCGCTTCCCCCCCCGCGAGGAGCCGCAGCCGCCATCGAGGTCGCCGCGAGTCCTCACAGCATGCAGATCGTGACGGTCCCCGTTCCGGCGGAGCTTGCGTCGGACGGCCGCGTGCAGTACACCATCGTGCCGGTGGCGGGAGCGCGGATCCTGCCGCCGTTCGACGGCGTGGCGGGGGCCACTCCCGTCGTCGTTACGGCCGACGTGCCGGCGGGGACGCCGGCCGGCTCGCAGCCGGTCGCGTGGGTCGAGTTCCGCCAGGGTGGGACCGTGCGGCAGCGCGTGCCCGTGCGCCTGAAGGTCACGCAGGCCCACGGCGCCACGCTCCGTCTCGCCCAGTCGGTATTGGGCGCTCGCGCCGGCGACCGCGTGCCGTTCCGCTATTTCCTGACGAACACCGGCAATGGACGCGATACGATCGACCTGCGGGTCGTGCTGCCGTCGGGGTGGCGCGTGGAGGGGCTGCCCGTGCGTCAGATACTCGAAGCCGGTGCCACCATCACCGCCGACGTTCTCGTGCTCATTCCCCAGACCTCGGGTGACGGGTCCCTGCGTCTGCGGTTCGTCGCCACCCTCGGCGGCCGCGAGGTGGCCGCCGCCGACGCGACGATCCAGGTGATCCGCGAGGGGATGCTCACGGCCCGCGGGGGAGGGCCGCAGCTGACGGTCGGCGTCGCGTCGGTGCTCACCGATCAGGCGACGGCGAGTCCAGTTGTGGGTTTCGATCTGCAGGGGCCGCTCACGAGCGACTTGCGGGTCTCCGGCCGGCTGGTCCAGCCGACGGATCGAGAGACCGCGGATGCGCTGGCCCTCACCCGAGTCGGGTACTACCTGGGGGGCTCGTACCTGTCGGTCGGCAACGACCGATGGAGTGCGACCGCGGGTTCCTCCGGGTGGTCGTTCTCCGAGATCACGGGCATGAACGTGTACGCCCGCGGCGGGGCGTTCACCTACAACGACGCGCACTGGACCGCGGACGCCCTCGCCGGCGCGCCCGCCTCGGGGGATGTGACGGGAA
>Ga0335083_10012538_pt1 | contig 10132 bp, 6 predicted proteins | sample Lox_Sample_42_FD_206716 | JGI IMG/M metagenome (GOLD analysis project Ga0335083, IMG submission 206716) | Soil microbial communities from Loxahatchee National Wildlife Refuge, Florida, United States - Lox_Sample_4.2 | ecosystem: Environmental > Terrestrial > Soil > Wetlands | place: USA: Florida...
TGCTGGCTGCGATAGAAGGTGCCCATGCCGGCGTTATTTTTCGCCCAGACGACGAGCTGCTTGAGCTGGCTGTAGACGCCGTCCGCTGCGTCGAGCATCTCGCGAATGTGACGCCAGTCCATGCACTGGAAGTGGATCGAGCTCTCAGCTGAAAAGCGCACACAGTTGCGGAAAACGGCGCGTAGAAACGCCGTGAGTTCCGCCGGCGTCTGCTCGCCCGACATCATCGCAAACTCACGGTGCTTCGCCTTGCCGAGGCCGGAGACATTCCCGTTGATCTTCACGCCATAGGGCGGATCGGCAAAGATCATTTTGGCGAGCTCACCGCCCAACAGCACTTCGTAGCTGACCGCGTCGCGAGCATCACCGCAGTAGAGCTTATGCGGGCCGATCAGCCAGAGATCGCCCGGCCGGGTGATGGCCTTGTCGTTGGGATCGGGCAGCTCAACGGTCTCGGGCGCATTGGGCGTCTGCCCTTCGATGGCAAAGTCGAGGTCCGCAGTCGTGAACCCGGTGACTTCCAGGTCGAAGCCCTGCTCGAAAAGCGCGTTGAGTTCCTGCTCGAGCAGGTCCTCATCCCAGTAAGAGAGCTCGGCAATGCGATTTTCTGCAAGAGCGAACGCGCGGCGATCCGCGTCGGTCAAAAATTTGGCGCGGATGACTGGCACCTCGGGCAGATTGCTGAGCTTGGCCGCCTCCCAGCGGCCATGGCCGGCAACGATCATGTTCTGTTCGTCAGTCACGATCGGCACTAGAAAATCGAACTTCTCGATGCTTGAGGCGATCTGAGCGATCTGCTCCTCCGAGTGCTTGCGTGCGTTGCGCGGATTGGGCGTGAGGCTGGTCGTAGAGACCAGCTCGAGCTTGGGGTGGTTGGTGAGTTTCATCGTTTGCTCCATTCGAAGTGGAGCAGTTCAGCTATGCGATTTGGCGCCCCTGCTTAACGACAATAAATCGGGTGGGAGGCCTCAAAATGTTCCACCTTCCAACCCGGCCGCAACGTCAACTCGGCGGTCTCTGAATCGATCTTTCCCCCGTAAGCCGGAAAGAAATCAAGAAAGCGCATCGGCTTCCCGGCATATCTGCGCCGAGCCGCTCGCATGATTCCGACAATCTGGGTTGTCGTCGCACTGGGCTCTATGTGGCGGGCAAGGCGGATGACCGTCTCACCCGTCAGATTTGTTGCCTGCGGATCGTACACATTATCCCTCTCGGCTTGAGCCATAGCCGGTAGCCCGCACGTTTCTTGACACAGCGCCATCAGGGCTTCGACATGATAACGCAGTCCCAAATCCTCGGGCCTCCCGCGTCGTGGGTTCACAGTCTCCAGTGTCTTTCTCGCGCCTTCATCGATGTCTTCTTGGGTCAACGTTGGATGGTCCGACCCTGTTCTCGTGCGAGCGTGATTACGCGCATGGAAATTGATGAGCAGTTCCAGCTCAGGATGAATGCGCTTTCTCGCCGGCAGTCGCTTGGCAGTCTTCGACAGGCTATTTTTCAAGAGGCGTAGGTCCTCGTTGAAAGTGCCAATAGGTCCATGAGCTTCGCGGAAAAGAGTGTAGCTCTGAAGGACATATGCAATCCGTCGAAGGAACTCGTCGGTCAACTCCTGCTCGCGCTCAGGAGTCTTCGCGAGGTTTGGTTCAGAAGGCAGATTTAGAGGATCTCTGGAACGTGGCCGCGGCATGGTTCGTCCTTCCGACGCCGAAGCTAGAAGTTCAATTCCCACATTGCCACCCACTTTTTGCGGTAAAGTTGCCTGCTTGATCAACTAGGCAACTTCATCCGAGAAACAGCGGAATATAGGGCTGCCGCAATGTGAAATCGGGGCAGGACGCGGCCAAATTGTAAAATTCCCTGCAGAATCCCTGCAAAGCAGGGAATTCGACAATGGAGACCAGTGTGCTCCGGACTGCGTCCCGCACCAGTCAGTGATTTTCCTTCTGAACCCAGTAACTTCGGCATGGGCCGGAAGGAAATTTCCGGCTGCCGTCCCTCCCTGACCGGATATTTCCTGCCGCACGAAGTGCCTTGGCATCTACCCGCTTGTCATCCCGACAACTGTTGGTATCGCTCCCATTCGGACGAGGAAGACTTGCCTGCCGACCCGATATGCCGGGCTGGCGGCAGGACAATGAAAGGCGGCGAAAATGCGCAAGGCGGCCCTGCTCCTGATGACCTTGGTGCAACTGGCTCCGACGCCATTACGGGCAAGCGTGGTGCAGCAGGTGCCGCTGCCGGTCGGCAAATGCGTCAACACCGGCAATCATCTCGAAACGCCTTCGGAGGACGCCAACGGCCAAAAACGGCTGGAGGCGGCGGACTTTGTCCGCATACGCGCCGCTGGCTTCGACACCGTCAGAATTCCGGTGGACTGGTACAAGCACAGCGCCTCCGCGCCGCCCTATCGCATCGAGCCCAAATGGCTGGATCGTGTTGACGAGGTCGTGCGACAGGCGCTTGCGGCGCATCTTCACGTCATTCTCGACAGTCACAATTTCAATCTCGTGCACAGCAATCCCGCGGAAGGTTCGCCATGGCTCGGCGAAGTGTGGCGGCAGGTGGCCGCGCATTTCGCACGGCAACCGACATCGCAACTCTGGTTCGAGATCGAGAACGAGCCGCACGACAAGCTGACCAACGCAAATCTAATGGCGACGCTCGGGCCGGCGCTCGCCGCGATCCGCGAAAGCAACCCCGACAGACCGGTGGTGATCGGCGGCCAGAACTGGAGCGGGATCGATTCGCTGGCGACGCTCGACCTGCCGGACGATCCCCATGTCTACGCGACCTTCCATTATTATGAACCGTTTGCGTTCACGCATCAGGGTGCCGGCTGGGTCAATCCGTCGCCGCCCCTGGGCCGGCATTATGGCCTGCCGGAAGACAAGGCGCGCCTGATCACGGATGCCGCCAAGGTCGACGCGTTCGTCGCGCGGACCGGGCGGGTTCCGTTCATCGGTGAGTCGGGCGCGTTCGAATCGGTGCCGCTCGCCGAGCGCGCCGATTATCTGCGCGCGATTTCGACGTCGCTCGCGCCCCACACGTCCGGCCTGTGCGTCTGGGCCTACACCAATACCTTCCCGATGTGGGATCATGTCGGCGGCCATTGGCTGCCCGGCATGCTCGAGGCGATCGGGTTGCCGGGCGAGAAGCCGTCGAAGAGCAAATAGCCCGGCTCAGCCCATTGCCGCGCAATTCTCCCGGATGAAATCGTCGTGGCGCGGCATATAGTCTGCTGAATGCCGGATGGCGCTGAGGATATCCTCCAGCCGGCGCCGGGTTTCAGCCTCGCCGACCATATTGGCCACCGGATCATAGGTGCGGGGCTTCAGAAGCTGGCCGGTCATGACGGCGAACCAGCTCGTGTCGTTGAACAGTTCCTCATTCTCGCGGAAGCAACGACCGGCGCTTTCGAACACGCGAATCTTTTCGGCCAGGCGATCGGGGATGTCCATGTCGCGACAATAGGTCCAGAACGGCGTGTCCGTCCGCTCTGTCGCCTTGTAGTGCAAGATCAGAAAATCGCGGATTTCCTCCGCTTCGGTCGTCACAATGCGGTTGTAGCGCGCGATGCAGGCCGGATCGAAATTGCGATCCGTAAAATTCGACAGCAGATGCGCTATGGCACTCTGCACCATGTGGATGCTGGTCGATTCGAGCGGCTCCATGAAGCCCGACGCGAGACCGACCGCCACGACATTCTTCTCCCAGGCTCTCTCGCGGATGCCGGTCGTGAAGCGGATCAGCCGGGGCTCGGCCATCGGCTCGCCGTCGAGATTGGCGAGCAGGGTCGCCTTTGCAGCGTCGTGGTCGATATATTTGTCGCAATAGACATAGCCGTTGCCGATGCGATGCTGCAGCGGGATGCGCCATTGCCAGCCGGCGTCACGGGCCGTCGACCGCGTGAACGGAGGGGTAGTTTCCGACCTGGCGCAGGGGACGGTGACGGCGCTGTTGCAGGGGAGCCAGTGAGACCAGTCGCGAAACGGCACGCCGAGCTTGTCCGCGATCAGCAGGCCCCGAAAGCCCGAACAGTCGATAAAAAGCTCGCCGGGCACCGTGCTGCCGTCCTCAAGCTCCACCGCCGTCACGAAGCCGCTGTCGCCGTCCTGGACAACGTCCACGATCCTGCCTTCCTGGCGGATCACGCCGGCCGCCTCGGCCTTTTCGCGCAGATAGGCCGCGTAGAGCCCGGCGTCGAAGTGAAACGCATAGGCGATTTGCGAAAGGGGCGAATGGCCCGCATTGACCGGACGCATGAACTTGCCGTCCATGGCGGCCTGGGCGGCCAGCGAATAGGCGTTGATATCCGGCGCGAGCCCCGCTTGCCGCATGCGCAGCCAGAAGGCGTGAAATGATACGCCATTCATGTCGACCCCATATTTGCCGAAAGGGTGAAAGTAGACATGCCCCTCGCGCGCCCAGTTCACGAACTGGATGCCGAGCTTGAATGTCCCCTTGGTGCGCCGGACGAATTCATTCTCGTCTATGCCCAGCAGGCGATTGAAAATGTTGATCTGCGGGATCGTCGCCTCACCGACGCCGATCGTCCCGATCGCGTCGGATTCGACGAGCGTGATCCGGGCATAGTCGCGGCCGAGCACCTTCGACAAGGCGGCGGCGACCATCCAGCCGGCGGTGCCGCCGCCGACGATGACGATCTTCTGGATCCGGTCTTCATGCATGGTTCGGCTGTTCCATTGCTTCCTGCAGGGGTTTGCCCGGGCAATGCCGCGCCAGATATTGAGCATGGGTTGGCATTTGCGGAACGATATGCCCGAACAGGCCTGTTATGTCCTTCGCAAGCCGCTGCAGGGCCGCGGGATCGAGGGCGTCGGCGAGCGGATCGTAGCGTTCCGGGATCAGGCCCTGGCCGATCATCACCGCGCTCCAGTTCGGATCGGTGAAGAGCTCGTCATCATAGCGGAACATGCGCCCCGATCCGGCGAAGAGGCTGAGCTTGCGGGCCAGGGTCTCCGGCACGTCCATGGCCGCGCAATGCCGCCAGAGGTCGCTGTCGCCGCGCCTGTTGACCTTGTAGTGAAGGATGACGAAGTCGCGGATATAGTCCCATTGCAGCGCGTTGAGCCGGTTATATTCGGCACGTTCATTGGCCGGGTGGGTGGCGTCGGGAAACAGTGAAATGAGTTTCGAGAGTCCGCTCTGGACGAGATGGATGCTCGTTGATTCAAGCGGCTCCAGGAAGCCGCTGGCGAGCCCGAGACCGACGCAATTCTTGATCCAGGCCGAGTCCCTGCGCCCGGGGGTGAAGCCGATGAACAGGGGATCGGCGAAAGTCTCTCCCGCGATATTGCTCCGCAGCAGATGAGCGGCCTCGTCGTCGCTCACGAGCCGGCTGGAATAGACGAGCCCATTGCCCGTCCGATGCTGCAGCGGGATGCGCCATTGCCAGCCGCAATGATGCGCCGTTGCGCGCGTCAGCGGCGGCAGGTCGGCCAGCCGCACGGACGGCATCGCCACCGCCCGGTCGCAAGGCAGCCATTCCGACCAGTCGATGAACCGGCTGCCCAGGGCCTGACCGAGCAGCAGCGAACGAAAGCCGGTACAATCGAGAAAGAAATCGCCTTCGATCCGGCGACCATCCGTCAAGGCAAGCGCGGCAATGAAGCCGTCCTCGGCGCGCTGCTCGACCGCGCCGATCTTGCCTTCCACGCGCGTCACGCCATTGCCCTCGGCCAATGACCGCAAAAAGGCGGCGTAGAGGCGGGCGTCGAAATGGAAGGCATAGTCGATCAGCGAGAGGGGAGAATGCGGATCGGCGGAGGGCCGATCGAATTTGCCGCCGGCGGCCGCCATCGCGCTCAGGCAGAAGTCGCCATAAGGCGCCGTCAGGCCCTCCGATTTGAGCTTGAGCCAAAGCTGGTGAAATTTGATGCCGGCCACCTCGCGGCCATAGGTGCCGAACGGATGGATATAGCTTTCGCCCACGGCGCCCCAGCCGGCGAATTCGATACCCAGTTTGAAACTGCCCTGGGTGGCGCTCAGCATCTCATTTTCATCGATGCCGAGCATGGCATTGAAACTCTTGATCGGCGGTATGGTGGCTTCACCCACGCCGACCGTGCCGATCTCCTCGGATTCGACGAGAACGATCGACGTGACGTTCATGTCGACAACTTGCGACAGGGCGGCAGCAGCCATCCAGCCGGCGGTGCCGCCGCCGGCGATCACGATCTTGCCCAGGGGGGAGGCGATCATCGGCCCTCCCCGGCGGGTCCCGCGTAGACCGGCATCGCACGCAGCCCGGCGATCATGATGGCGCGAAGCCGCTCCGCATGCGTACGCAAGGCGTCGATCGGTACTGCGCTGAGTTGCGGATCGGCATCGCGCGGTTCGAGGCCACGGGCATCGAACACATTGATCCAGTCGACCTCGCTGACCGGCTCCTCATCGAACATCGCAACCCTGCCGCAGTCCGCATAGAGCGCTCGTTTGCAGCCGAGCGCCGGTGACTCCGCTTCTGTCTGGCCGAGCAGCTGCGCGGCATAGTCCTGCGCGGCGGCAAGCTCGCTGGCGGTCAGCCGATTATATTCGCGCATTTCCACCGAACTGCCGCTGCATTGCGGCAGCAAGCCCAGCAAACGGTGCAGCATCGAAAGCAGCAACTGGAGGCCAAGGCCCGCCATGGGATCCACGACCCGCCAGGCCAGTCCGAGATCGACGATACCGCCGCACCAGGCCGATTGCCCCGCAGCAGCCTCGAACGGAAGGCGCTCCATGGTCCTTCCGCCGTTTGCCAGCGGCACGTGCCGCAACAGACGATCGGATCGTTGCTCGAGATGGACATAGAGGGGAGGGACGTTCGCGGGCGTAGCGAGCGGAGCCGCCGCGCCCGTTCGGACATCGATGATGAGATCGGCGGCGATATCCGACCCGGAAGACAGCCGAACCAGGGGAGCTTTGTCGTCCTGCACGAGAGCGACCTCGCTCGCCGTCACGGCGGCGACACCGGACCGGGTCGCGCGCTGTCGCAGGGCGGCGGACCAGGCTGGCGCGTCGATGGAAATGCCATGCTCGAGCGAGGCCGCCACGCTCTGCTCGTCGATCGCCGGCGGCGCATAACGGGCCGACTGGGCGCAAAGCGCGTTGAGACAGTAATTGGCGAGCCGCGCGTCGTCGCCGGCCTGCCGCAGCCGCCTGGCCACATGGTGAAAGGGCACCGGTCCGAACGGCGCGCCGGCGGCCGAAAAGCTCACGAAGCCGGGGGCCTGGCCTGCCCGGTCGATGACCGTTCCCAAGATGTGTGCGCCGCCGCCCTCGGCGAGGATGCGATCTTCGTCGATGCCCAGCGTCAAGGCCAGATCGATGCCGGCCGGCGATAGCGTTTCCGCGCCCTGTGGACCTGGATCGCATTCGATCACGCTGATCGCGACATCCGCGCGCGCGAATGTCCGATGCAGCAGTTCCGCCGCCAGCCAGCCTGGCAGCCCCCCGCCGACAATCGCGATCCGTTCAGGCAGCATATGCGCCGATCGATTTCAAATGCTGGACATGATCCGGAAAATTCGCCGCTGCCTGGCTGAAGCGACGCTCGACTTCATCGAGCCAGGCGCTGCGGTCGTTCATGCCGACCATCGCGCAGCGTGGGTCAAAATGCTGCGGGATGATGTTTTGCCCGACCATGACCGCGATCCAGCTTGCCGGCAGGAACATGCCGTCGCGATACGCCATGATGATGCCGCGTTCCTTGAATGACTCGATGCGGGCTTGCAGGCTGTCGGGCAGTGCCATGTTGCGGACATAGCGCCAGAACGGCGTATCGTCCCGCTGCGTGGCGCAATAATGCAGGATAATGAAATCCCGGATCCGCTCGTGTTCGAGCTGCATCAGCCGGTTGAATTCGTCGCGTTTGACTCGGTTGTCGCCCTGCCGCGGGAAAAGATCGAGCAGGCGGCCGATCGCGATCTGGATCATGTTGATGCTGGTCGATTCCAGTGGCTCGGTGAAGCCGGCGGCCAGACCCATGGCAATGACATTGTTCATCCACTGCTTGCGTCGGCGGCCGGTCACGAAGCGCAGATGATTTGGCGGCGCCAGCGCCTCCCCGTCGAGCTGGGCACGAAGCTGCGCTTCTGCGGTGTCGGCGTCGGTAAAACCGCTGCAATAGACATGGCCGTTGCCGGTGCGATGCTGCAGCGGGATGCGCCAGATCCAGCCATGATCCTGCGCCGTGGCACGGGTATAAGGGGTTATGGAACCCGGTGCGCTGGCGCAAGGTAGCGCAACCGCGCGATCGCAGGGCAGCCAGTGGGACCAGTCCTCATAGCCGGCGCCGAGCGCCTCCTCGATCAGCAGGCCGCGGAATCCGGAGCAGTCGATGAACAGCTCGCCGGCGACACGCTGCCCACTTTCGAGTTCCAGCGCGACGACATCGGCGGTCGCTTCATCGCGCTCCACGCGAGCGACCTTGCCTTCGATCCGCTCGACGCCCCGGGCCTCCGCATAGCGCCGCAGATAGCGCGCATAGAGTCCGGCATCGAACTGATAGGCATAGGAGAAGGAACTGCGAATGTCGTTCGGATCGGTCGCGGGGCTGCCGAAACGATCGATCCGGCACATGGCGCTCGGCAGCGAGAGAAGATCGATATGCCGGTCGATACCCTCCGCACGCGCGCAGGCCCATTGCTGATGGAACTCGACGCCATCGAGCGGCAAGCCCAGGACCCCGAAGGGGTGAACATAGCGGTCGCCGACCCTGCCCCAGTTCCGGAACTCGATCCCGAGTTTGAAGGTGGCCTTGGTTTCGCGCATATATTCGGCTTCGTCGAAGCCCAGCGCGGCGTTGAAATGCCGGATTTGGGGCACCGTCGCTTCGCCCACGCCGATGGTGCCGATGGCCTCGGACTCGACGAGTGTGATAGCGATATCCAGACCTTTGGCGCGCTGCGACAAGGCGGCCGCCGCCATCCAGCCCGCAGTACCGCCCCCGAGGATCGTCACCTTTCTTATCGGCGGTCGCCCCGCGTCCTCCATCCCCTCAACTCCATTGCCCGCTCGGCACGGCGGCATTCACATCTTTTGTCACAATTTTCATAAATTGCAGCTGGGCTCTTGTGCCCCGAACCGAGTCAGGTTAGCAATCCTCTAATGTTAGCGCTACCCTGCCGCATGACCGAGCAGGGAACGCTGACATCAGAGCTTGCTCAAAGTCTTTGTGGAGGGGGTTTGCAATGGATTTCGATTCGGCTTGGAGCGTGTCGACGCTCGACGAAAACGGCAGAACGGGTCCCGTGCGCGGCATCGGAAGCGTGAAGCTGGGCCTTCTGTTCGGTGCATCCGTTGTTGCGCTTTCAGCCCTTCCCTCCCCCGCTTCCGCGCAGGATGTCAAAGCAACGACCGCCGCGCCCGCAGCAGCGCCCGCCGCGGATGCTGATTCGAAAGATGACAATGCGATCATCGTCACGGGCTTTCGGGACAGCCTGAAGAAAGCCTCGGCCATCAAGAAGAACGCCGACACGGCAGTTGATTCGATTTCAGCCGATGACATCAGTTCCCTTCCCGATCGGTCCGTCACGGAGGCCATCCAGCGCATCCCTGGTATCGCGATCAATCGGTTTGCGGCCGGCGTCGACCCCGACCACTTCTCCGCCGAAGGTTCGGGCGTCGTGGTACGCGGCCTCACCTACACGCGCTCGGAATTCAATGGTCGCGACGCATTCTCGGCCAATAATGGGCGACCGCTGAGCTTCGCGGACGTGCCGTCCGAGCTCCTTGGCGGTGTCGACGTGTACAAGTCGCTTTCGGCCGAGCATATCGAGGGCGGCATTGCCGGCACGGTCGATCTCAAGACGCGCAAGCCCTTCGACAGCAACAAATCCTTCATCGGCGCGACCCTGACCGCCAATTACAGCGACTTCGCCAACAAGTGGTCGCCGGCAGGTTCGGTGATTGCCAGCAAGCGGTGGGACACCGACATCGGCGAGATCGGCATTCTCGCATCGTACAGCGTGAACCGTCTGTTCGACCGGTCGGATCGCCTGGCGCTGTCTCACTTCCGGCCATATTGCCTTACGACCGTCTCCGGCCACACCGTCACCACCATCGTCCCGGTCGGAACGCCCTGCGCGACGGGCGCCACGCCGGCATTGGTGCCGAGCGGCGCGGTCGA
>Ga0335083_10012539_pt1 | contig 10132 bp, 6 predicted proteins | sample Lox_Sample_42_FD_206716 | JGI IMG/M metagenome (GOLD analysis project Ga0335083, IMG submission 206716) | Soil microbial communities from Loxahatchee National Wildlife Refuge, Florida, United States - Lox_Sample_4.2 | ecosystem: Environmental > Terrestrial > Soil > Wetlands | place: USA: Florida...
CGGCTGGCTGCGCGCCGGCGGGCCCTTGCGGGCGGAAGAACACCCGGCCGCCGCTCCGCGACCGCGCCCCACTTGATTGCGCGGATCTTGCGGGTGGGCGGCGCCCAAGGCCCGGAGGTCCCCAAGGGATGCTCGAAGATGTGATGCATTGTCAGCGTATTCGCGGGAGAGGCGCAGAGGCGGAACCTCCGCGTCGGGCGCTCGACTGGCCGGCGTTGGGGCTAGCGCGCCGGTTCGGAGCCGGTGAGGCGCGCTGGCAGGCCGTGGAGCCAGGCCTCGACGGGGCGCACGTAGCGCGGCGGCAGGTGGGGGCGGGCGAAGTAGCCGGCGCCGGCCACCAGCGCGGCCACGACCAGCACGCGGAGCGCGATCTTCCCGGTCCACCGGCCGACGCGCCGCAGGAGCGGCGGTTCGTCCGCCTCGTTCGCGGCCGCCTTTCGCCTGGCCGCGCCGCCCGGCGGATCGCGGGTCATCGCGGCCAGCCGCGCGGCTCGCGCCGGGGCCGCGACCGTGGGCGCGCCGTGCACGGGACGGGTGGCCGCCGTCGGCGGGGAGCGCTCCGGACGTTCGGCGGCCGTCGATTGCTCGTCGCGCGCGTCGATCTCCTCGAGGATCGTGACCGGCTCCAGCTCCAGATCCCGGGTCACGCCGCCGGCTGCGTTCGCCTCGGCCGCCTCGCGATCCTCGTGCGCCGCCGAGCGGACGCCGTCGCGCGCGACCAGGCTCTCGAGCCAGCGCTTGAGCGCCGCCGGGCCGCTGGGCTGCCCCAGCTTGCTCAGGATCAGATCGATGCGATCCGCCATCTGGTCGGCGGTCTGCCAGCGCGTGTTGCGATTCGCGCGCAGGGCGCGCGCGATGAGCTTCTCGACGTCGGGATTGAAGTCGCGCACGAACGACGACGGCTTCTCGTAGCGGCCCTTGCGCACCTGCATGATCAGGTCGAGATCGGTCGGGCCTTCGAACGGCTTCTTCCCGGTGGTCAGCAGGTACAGGACCGTCCCGACGGAGAACAGGTCGGAGCGGTGGTCCAGCTCCTCGCCCGCCGCCTGCTCGGGCGACATGTAGGCGAACTTTCCCTTGATGACGCCGGTGGCCGACTTCTCGCGCTTGCCCAGCGCCTTGGCGATGCCAAAGTCGGCCAGCTTGACCTCACCTTCGGCGCTGAGCAGCACGTTCTGCGGCGTGACGTCGCGGTGCACGATCCCCAGCCGGCGCCCGTCCCGCGTGCGTGAGTGGACGTAGGCCAGCGCGCGGCAGAGCGACCCGACGATGTTGAGCGCCAGTGGCAGGGGCAGCTTGAGCTTGGCCTTCAGGGCCCGCCGGCGCACCTGCTCGAGGCTCCAGCCGTCGACGAACTCCAGAACCAGGAAGTACTCGCTGCCCGAGTGGCGCAGATCCAGCACCTGCACCAGGTTGCTGTGGTTGAGGGTCGAGGCGATGTGCGCCTCGTCGACCAGCATCCGCACGAAGCTCGGATCGGCGGCCAGGGTCGGCAGGATCCGCTTCAGCACCACCTGCTTCTGGAAGCCTTCGACCCCGAGCTGCAGCGCCAGGAAGATCTCGGCCATTCCGCCGCTCGCGATCTTCCGCAGCACACGGTATCGCGCCGCATCGGACATCGGCTTCAGGATACACCGGCCAGCGGGATGCCAATCGTGTGACAGACGCGCGCGGTGAACCGCAGGTGCAGCGCGGCCACCAGCAGGCAGGCGGTGAGGCAGCCGAGCCAGAGCGTGACCGCTCCCTGGCGCGCCAGTACCGTCGATCCCACCAGCGGAGCGAGCGTGCTGGCTGCTCCCCAGGCCAGCTGGTAGGTGCCCTGATAGGTGCCGCGCTGGTGAGCCGGCGCGAGCGCGGCCAGGATGGTCGGCACGGCGACCGAGAAACAGATCTCGCCCAGCGTCCAGACGGCCATCGAGCCGATGAAGCCGGGCGCGCCGCCCGCCAGCGCGGTGGCGCCCAGCCCCAGCCCGGCCAGCGCCGCCCCCGCGGCCAACCAGCGAACGCCGCCGAAGCCGCGGATCGCCCGCAGCGCCAGCGGCTGCAGGAGCACGATCATGAGGCCGTTGAAGCAGAACAGCTGGCCGATGGTGCCCGTGCCCAGGCCGTGGGCGCGCATGTCCAGCGGCAAGGCGAGCAAGACCTGCGCGAACGCCAGCAGCAGCAAGAGCTGGATCGACGTGAACAGGACGAAGCCCCGGTCGCGGAAAGGCGCCGCGAACCGCGCCCAGATCGCCGGCGTCGCGTGGCCGACCGGGTCCGCGGGTCGCGTCTCGGGCAGGCCGATGAGCACGATCGCGCCGTAGGCCAGCGTCGTGGCCGCGTCGATCACGAACAGCAGGGTGAAGTGATGCTCGGCCAGGGCGCCGCCCACCGGCGCGGCGGCGGCGAAGCCCAGGTTGAACGCCCAGTAGAGCAGGCCGTAGGCGCGCGGGCGATCGGCCGGCGGCACCAGATCGGCCACCGCCGCCTGCTGGGGCGGCCGGCAGAGGTCGGTGAAGAACCCCAGCAGGGGCGCGATGACCACGATCGCGAACGTCGAGCGCGTGAGCCCGAGCGCCAGCATGAGCAGCCCGGCCGCGGTGGTCCCGGCCAGCAGCGTCGCGCGGCGCCCGACCCGGTCCGTCAGCGCGCCGCCGATCGGTCCGGCGAACAGGCCGCCCGCGGCGTTCAGGCTGATGATGAGACCGGCCAGCTCCGGGCGCAGGCCCCGCTCGCGCGTGAGGTACACGCCGAGCAGGAAGAACACCGTCCCGCCCAGCCGGTTGAGGAGCACGCCGGCCCAGAGCACCCAGTAGGTGCGCGGCAGCCCCAGGAATCCCGCGCGCGGCAGGGCGACGGGCGCCTGGACGTCATTGGCGGGCGCGACGTCGAGACGCAGCTCGATCGCCGTCGGCGCCGCGGTCTTCCCGTTCTTGTGTCCCTGCTGGCTCATCGTCGTCTCCGGAGCAAGGCCGAAGACCGAGAGCCACCGACAAGCGACCCGCGGCCTTCAGCCGGGGTCGTCTCGTCTAACGTTCAGCCGCGACAGACCCTGGCCCGGTTGCCCAGGCGGGCAACCGGCAGAATCCAGTACGAACGGCAGGTGAACGTCGACACGAGACCTTCATCCTATCGTGCCGCCTGCATCCGGGTCTACCCCGAACTCGTGAGGGTGGGCATCAGCCTTGTTCTGCGACGGAGGTCTGCGTGGCCAAGCCGAAGGCTTGGCCGGAGAACGGCCGCGCGAAACCGGCTAGAGCGCGTCTTCGCCGCGCTCGCCGGTGCGGATGCGGACCACCTCGTCGACCGTGGTGACGAAGATCTTCCCGTCGCCGATCTTTCCGGTGCGGGCCGTCGCCGTGATCGCCTCGACGACGTCCGCCGCCATCTGGTCCTTGACCACGACGTCGATCTTCACCTTGGGGACGAAGTCGACCACGTAGGCCGACCCCCGGTAGATCTCGGTCTTGCCGCCGGTGCGCCCGAAGCCGCGGACCTCGGTGATCGTCATCCCCGAGACACCGATCTGCTGCAGGCGCTCTTTCACCGAGTCCAGCGTGTGCGGCTTGATCACGGCCTCGATGCGCTTCACGGCGTGACCCGCGCCGGGACGCTGGTCGAGACGGCGGTCGCCTCGTCGTCGGTGCTGTGGCCGCTGATCTCCTCGGGGTGGTAGCCGGCCTCGCCGTGGTCCGCCTCGTCCAGGCCGCGCTCCTCGTCCTCGACGGCCGGGCGCAGGCCCATCACCGCCTTGAGGCCGTAAGCGATCGCTGCGGTCGCGGCGATCGACAGCGTGACCGTCAGGCCCATCGCCTTGAGCTGCTCGAGCCAGAGCGTCTTGCCGACCACGCCGGCCAGGTTGGTGTTCAGGTTCGAGTTGACCTCGGGGGTGGCCAGGATGCCGCTGAGCAGCGCGCCCATCGTCCCGCCGACGCCGTGCACGCCAAAGGTGTCCAGCGCGTCGTCGTACTTGAAGATCGCCTTCAGCTTGGTGCAGGCCAGGTACGGCACGACGCCGGCCAGCAGGCCGATCAGCACGGCGCCCGTCGGGGTCACGAAGCCGGTGGCCGGGGTGATGACCACCAGGCCCGCCACCGCGCCCGAGCAGAACCCCAGGATGCTGGGCTTGCCGCGCGTGATCCACTCGAGCGCCGGCCAGACCATGGCGCCGACCGCCGTGGCCAGCGTGGTGGTCGTGAAGGCGTTGGCGGCGATGCCGTCGGCGGCGACCGCGCTGCCGGCGTTGAAGCCGTACCAGCCGACCCAGAGCATGCCGGTGCCGACCATCGTCAGGACCAGGCTGTGGGGCAGGAAGGCCCGCTTGCCGAACCCGGTCCGCTTGCCGAGGATCAGGCACAGCACCAGCGCCGACCAGCCGGACGACATGTGGACCACCGTCCCGCCCGCGAAGTCGATGGCCTTGATGCCGGCCTTGGCGTTCCAGACGCCGTTCATGAAGCCGTCGACGCCCCACACCATGTGCGCCAGCGGGAAGTAGACCACGAACATCCAGATGGTGATGAACGCCATGATGGCCGAGTACTTCATGCGCTCGGCGATGGCGCCCACGATCAGCGCCGGCGTGATGATCGCGAACATGAGCTGGTACATCGCGAACACGTTCTGGGAGACCCAGGCGGCGTAGTCGGTGTTCGGGGCCGACGTCACTCCGTTCAGCAGCGCGAACTTCAGCGAGCCCAGGATCGGCGTGCCGCTGGCGAAGACCAGGCTGTAGCCGGCTGCCCACCAGAGCAGGGTGACCAGGCCGGCACAGCCCAGGCACTGGGCCATCACGGAGAGGATGTTCTTCCGGCGAACCAGGCCGCCGTAGAACAGCGCCAGGCCGGGCAGCGTCATGAACAGCACCAGCGCCGCGGAGGTCATCATCCAGGCGTTGTGGCCGGGGCCGGACGACGCGAGCGCCTTCGGCGTGCCGTTCGTGATGTACGCCTCCAGATCCGCCACCCGGGTGGCCAGGTCAGGCGTCGCGGCGGCCGCCGCCGACTGCGCGTGCGCCGACTGGGCGGCGAACGTGATGAAGAGGGCGCAGGCCCCCAGGGTGGCCAGCAGGACCGATCGAGCTCTCGCGTTCATGCTGTTGCGCCCTAAGCAACGCCCATGCCCACACACTTGAAATCCTGTTGCGGCTAGCAATTTCAGGTGCTTGTGGGGTTTTGGAAATGAGTCGGGCAGATGACCCGAAACCTGCCCGAAACTACGCCGCCTCGATTCGCCGCGTTTGGCGGCGGTCGTTTGGTTATTGGCGGCGCGGCTTGTCGCGCCGGTAGAGGGTCGACGGGTCGACGCCCAGGATCTCGGCGGCCCGGGGGCGGCTTCCGTCCACCGACTTCAGGATCCCCTCGATGTAGCGGTTCTCGACCTCTTGCAGTGGGAGCCGCAAGCGCACCAGCGGCCCGATCGGATCGGCCTCGCGGGTCGGTCCCAGCGCGGCTTTCACCTCTGCCAGCGTCGCCAGCGGAGCGGAGGCCGACACGACCAGCCGGTGGACGACGTTCTCGAGCTGGCGAACGTTGCCCGGCCACTCGCACGCGGCCAGGAAGTCCAGCGCCGCGGGCTCGAACCCGATCAGGATCGACGGCACCCCGCCGGCCAGGCTCTTCTTCAGGAAGTGCTCGGCCAGCGTCACGACGTCCTCGCGGCGGTCGCGCAGCGGCGGGACCGGCACCCGCAGCACGTCCAGGCGGAAGAACAGGTCCTCGCGGAACAGGCCCTTGGCGACCAGCTCGGCCAGGTCCTTGTGGGTGGCCGCCACGCAGCGGACGTCGACGGTGCGGCTGGTCTCGCTCCCGACCGGGCGCACCTCACCCGACTGCAGCACGCGCAGCAGCTTCCCCTGCAAGGGCGGCGGCAGATCGCCGATCTCGTCCAGGAAGATGGTCCCGCCGTCGGCTTCGACGAACAGGCCGCGGCGGCTCTGCGCGGCGCCGGTGAAGGCGCCCTTGGCGTGCCCGAACAGCTCGCTCTCCAGCAGGTACTCGGGCAGCGCGGCGCAGTTCACCGCCACGAAGGGTTTGCCGCCGCGCGGGCTGTCGGCGTGGATGGCCAGCGCGACGAGCTCCTTGCCGCTGCCCGTCTCGCCCGAGATCAGGACCGACGCCCCGGCTCCGGCCACCCGCTCGATCATGGCCCGCAGCTTCTGCATGGACGGGCTCTTGCCCAGCAGCCGGCGCGACGAGGCGTTCTCGTGCAGCGCCTCGCGGAGCTGGGCGTTCTCGCGCGACAGGATCCGCTCGCGGCAGGCCCGCTCGACCAGGGCGAGCATGTCTTCCATGGCGAACGGTTTGGTCAGGTAGTGGAAGGCGCCGCTGGCCATCGCCTCGACGGCGCTGTCGACGTCGCCGAAGGCGGTCATGACCAGGACGGGGACGCCGGGATCGGCGCGCTTGATGGCGCGCAGCACGTCCATGCCGTCGACGTTCTGCATGCGAAGGTCGGTGACCACCACGTCGGCCGGCTCGGAGGTGAACCGCTCGAGCGCGGTGCCGCCGCTGCCGACCACCTCCGTGTCGAACCCGGCGGCGTCCAGCTCGTTGGCGACGGTCTGCGCCACGTCGATCACGTCGTCGACGATCAGCGCGCGCAATCTACGCATCGGTCCGCACCTTGACCGGTTTTGCCTCCGTCGGCCACCTCATCGTGACCTTGGTCCCCTTTTCCAGCGTGCTCGAGAGGTGGATGTCGCCGCCGTGGTTGCGGACCACGCTGGCCACGATCGACAGCCCCAGGCCGGTCCCCTCGCCGCGCTTCTTGGTGGTGAAGAACGGATCGAACACGGCGTTCAGGTGCTCGGGCGCGATCCCGCACCCCTGGTCCTCGACGTCGATCTGCAGGAAGCCGTCGTCGCCGGGGCGGGCGGCCACCGCTACCCGCCCGCCCTCGCGCGAGGCGTCGCAGGCGTTCAGCAGCAGGTTGACCAGCACCTGCTCCAGCTGGTCGGGGTCGGCGGACAGGCGCGGCAGATCTCCGTCGACCAGCCAGGCCAGCTCCAGATGCCGCGCGTCCAGCTTCCACTGCAGCAGCGCCCGGGCGCGCTCGAGCACCGCGCCCAGCTCGACCGCCCGGCGCTCGATCGACTGGCGGCGGGAGAAGTCGAGCACCTTGCGGATCGTCCTCGAGATGTTGTCGATGTGCTTGATGATCGTCCGCAGGTCCTCGCCGCGCGCGCTTCCCTCCACCGCGCGCAAAACCTGCTGGGCGCGCCCCCGGATGACCGCCAGCGGGCTGCCGATCTCGTGCGCGATCCCGGCCGACAGCACGCCCACCGTGATCAGCTTCTCGGCCCGCACCAGCTGATCCTCCAGCGCCCGCAGCTCGGACTGGTCCTCGACCAGCGCGAACGTACGGACGCCACGGACGCTCAGGTCGTGGCTCTTCACCGGGACGATCCGGATCTGGAACTGGTGCGACCCCGTGGTCACGAACCGCAGCTGCTCGTCCTCGACGTTGGCCTGGCCGTCCAGCTCTGTCAGGAGCAGGTCGACCAGGTCCTGCATCGGCGCCGCCTGGCCGGCGGGGAAGGCGTCCGCCAGCCTGTCGCCCACCCGGATCGGGCCCAGCCGCTCGGCGAGGAAGCCGTTGACCAGCGCGACGTGTCCGTCGCGCGAGACGCCCAGCACGCCCAGCGGCGCGTTCTCGACGATGGACTGGCTGGTCTGGCGCGCGTCGGCCAGCGCCTGCGTGTAACGCAGCCGCCCCTCCAGCTCGACCGCCTTGCGCTGCTGCCGCAGGATCACCAGCCCGATGATGACCACCGCGATGACGGAGGCCAGCGCGGTCAGCACGACGCGCGCCACCATCGACTGCTGCTGCACGACGATCGGCCGCGTCGAGGCGCGCCAGGTGACGACCCAGCTCCCGGTCGGCCGGTCGACCCGCTCCGACACCTGCACCGTCGAGGTCGGCGTCTGTCGCACGACCATCGATCCGCGCGGGCCCATCGTGCGCGGCACCGGCGGCCCGGCGGGCTCGTCGTCGATCGGGCTGCCCGGCTTGATCGCGCGGCACCCGGCGGGCGTTTCGCAGCCCGCCCAGACCGTTCCGGCCGGGTCGGTCACGAACAGGCGCGCGGCCGCGAGCGGGGTCCAGGCCACCGCGCCCAGGAAGACCGCCGCATCGCTGGCCACCACGATGGCGCGGCCCCCGCTGACCGGCTTGCCGTAGAGCAGGAATGAGCGGGAGCCGACGCGAAAGGGCTTTCCCAGCGCCTCGGCGTGCCGCGACGAGACCTCGAATGCCAGCTGGCGCAGGTCGGGCTTGAGGTCGGCGGCAGCCGTCTCTGTCGGATCGAGCGCCAGGACCTGGAAGGTCCCGTCGGGCTCGACCAGACCGATCGCGCGGTACTGCGCGACGACGGCCGCCAGCGCGCGGAACGCCGCCTCCCAGACCGGCCGCTGTCCTGCGGCGTTCGAGTGCTCGACCAGGTCGCTCAGCACCCGGGTGTCCTGATCCAGCGCGTCGAGCCGCTCGGACAGCACCTCGACCGAGGCGTGCGCCTGCTGGCGGGTGGTCTGCGTGAAGTCGTCGACCAGCCGCTCTTGCTCGCGCAGGCCGCTGGAGATGGACAGACCCAGGATGCCCGCCACCGCGACCAGGATGACGGCGATGCCGCGGAACGTCTTCACCCGGACTCAGTCTACACGGCTCGCGGAGACCCCTCCGTGATCGGAAACAGACCCCGCCCTAACCCTCCCCACTTCGTGGGGAGGGGATCTGATCCGAGGTCCCCTCCACTTCGTGAGGATCCGAGGTCCCGTCGGCACTTCGTGGGGAGGGGATCTGATCCGAGGTCCCCTCCCACTTCGTGAGGATCCGAGGTTCCGTCGGCACTTCGTGGGGAGGGATCTGATCCGAGGTCCCGTCGGCACTTCGTGGGGAGGGATCTGATCCGAGGTCCCCTCCCCACGGAGTGGGGAGGGTTAGGGTGGGGTCCGGTCACCGGCGCGGTGTCTTGTTGGCCAGGGCCGCGGCGAACGGGTTGTTGAACGGCGCGGCGGCCTTGGGCGCCGGGGCCGGGGCAGGGCGGCGGTCGCCGGGCGCCGGCCGAGGGGTCGGCTGGCTATGGGCCGGCCGCTCGCCCTGGCGCTCACTTTTCATGGTCAGCGCGATCTGCTTCTTGTCGAGCTTCACCTCGAGCACCCGCACGGTGACGCGGTCGCCGGCGCTGACGACCTCCTTGGGGTCCTTCACGAAGCGATCGGCGAGCTGCGAGATGTGGACCAGGCCGTCCTGATGGACGCCGATGTCGACGAACGCGCCGAAGTTGGTCACGTTGGTGACGATGCCGGGGCAGACCATTCCCGGCTGCAGGTCCTTCAGCTCGTGGATGTCGGCCCGGAAGGCGAACGGCATGAACGTCTCGCGCGGGTCCCGGCCCGGCTTCTCCAGCTCGCGCACCACGTCGGCGAACGTGAAGTCGCCCAGCTCCTTCTTCAGCGAGGCGGCCTGCTTGACCAGCTTCACGCCGGCGCCCAGCAGGTCCTTGGTCGAGACGCCCAGCTCGACCGCCGCGCGCCCCAGGGCCGCGTAGCGCTCGGGGTGGACGCCGGTGTTGTCCAGCGGCTCGGCCGAATCGGGGACGCGCAGGAAGCCGGCCGCCTGCTCGAACGTCTTCTTCGAGAAGCGCGGCACCGCGAGCAGCGCCTCACGCGATCGAAACAGCCCCTCCTTGGCGCGGTGCTCGACGATGGCGCGCGCCAGCCCGGGCCCGATGCCCGACACGCGGCCCAGCAGATGGTACGAGGCGGTGTTCACGTTGACGCCCACCTGGTTCACGCAGGAGTCGACCACCTCGTCCAGGCTCTTCTTCAAGCCGGTGGCCGACACGTCGTGCTGGTACTGCCCGACGCCGATGCTCTTGGGATCGATCTTCACCAGCTCGGCCAGCGGGTCCTGCAGGCGCCGCGCGATCGAGATCGCCCCCCGCACGGTGACGTCCAGCTCGGGGAACTCCTCGCGGGCGGCGTCGCTGGCGCTGTAGACGCTGGCGCCCGCCTCGCTGACCATCACGACCGGCGGGTCCAGCTGGAAGTGGCGGAGCGTGTCGCGCACGAACGTCTCGGTCTCGCGCCCGGCGGTGCCGTTGCCGACCGCCACCGCCCGGATGCCCCCCTCCTTGACCAGCTGCGCCAGC
>Ga0335083_10012540_pt1 | contig 10132 bp, 9 predicted proteins | sample Lox_Sample_42_FD_206716 | JGI IMG/M metagenome (GOLD analysis project Ga0335083, IMG submission 206716) | Soil microbial communities from Loxahatchee National Wildlife Refuge, Florida, United States - Lox_Sample_4.2 | ecosystem: Environmental > Terrestrial > Soil > Wetlands | place: USA: Florida...
CCGCGGCTCGCTGCGGATGTGAAACGGGTGGAAAGCCTCCGCATCGACGAGGGGGACATGGTCTCTCGATCGAAGAGTGCGTCATTGGTTCGCGAAGTGGAGCATAGAGCAGATATCCCGCGCCGTAGGGGCAACGACACTAAACCCAGGACTTCCGTCATGGGCTACAGATTGGTTGTTCCGCTCTTCGAACTGGAGATCGACCACACTGCCGCGATCCGCGTTGGTGGAATTTAGAGAGAGCTCGATCAGCGGTAAACTGCGGAATCCACCACGTCTCACGGAGAGAGCCGAGAAACAAGAAATCTGAACAGATTCCTCCGTGGTGATCCTGGTTTCCGACAGGCGCTTAGTCGCCGTATTGTGCGCGCATGTCGCGCCAGGTGCTGGCGCCGCGACGCTCGGCTTCTTCGACAAAGCCTTCGCCCAGCTTCTGCAGAGTGCCGAAGATTTGCATGCCCTTCTGCAGGTAGTCGGGAGCGTTCTCCCAAACCGCTTCAAACTTCTCGGGATATTCGCTGGCGAGTATAGTCAGCCCGGCGGCGGCAAAACCCATTCCCAGGCCGCGTCGACCGGTGAGGATTAACACGGCACCCGCTCCTATGCTGCCGAATACCAACGTCTTCTTCCAAGTCTGCATGTTCACCTCAAGAAAACATCTGCGGGCAAGCCGCAACTTTCATTAGACACGCATTCTGCCTTTTGCTGTTGTATCGCTTTGCGCGGGAACTTTGCAATCGGCAGAGGTTGCGGGCGGGAGAGCGCTCCGGCAGCTACAAAATGGAAAAGGCTGCGACTTTGGTTATGCTCCAGCCGTGGACTCCTGCGAGGGAGTTGCCGGCGTGGACGCATGTACCGTCGCAGCCCTTGATACGATCACCGCTTTCGCAGTTCCAAACCTCGGCAGAGATCTCGCAATCCTGTCGATTTTTTCGGGTCTGGCGGTTCCGCGAGTCACCTCGCTCACCGACCGATCAGCCTACTTCAGGTAGGCAACGGATTATTGAAGCCTACCCTTTTCGACCGTCGACTGTGGACCTGCCGCATTGGTTATGCTCGAGCCGCCAACTCCTGCGAGAGAGTTGCCGGCGTGGACGCATGTACCGCAGCTGTCCTGGATGCAATCACCGCTTTCGCAGTTCCAGACCTCGGCAGACATCTCGCAACGCTGTCGATTTTTTCGGGTCTGGCGGTGTCGCGAGTCGCCTCGCTTACCGATCGCTTCGGCTTAGTTCAAGTCGGCTCCCTACTGGGTGCCGCTCTTTTCTGCCGTCGACGAAAGCCATCCTAACGGAGGGCGGAGAAAAGTCAACGCCCAAGGTGTGTGCACAGCCAATATTCTTGCGGGTCATGAACAGTTGGCAGCAAGCGATAGAAGCGAGAGGGGTTCCCGCACGCGCGTCCAAAATTTTCTATAACGATTCACATCTTTTTCACAGAAGGGTAAGCGTAAAGTGCTGTCATTTGGAGGAACCCAACTCGCGTCTTGACGAATCTTGCGGGATGAACGACCTTAGAGGGGAGGAATGAGCGCCTTAACCGCCTACGTCGACGGAGGCTCACACGGGAACCCGGGCCCGTCGGGAATCGGCGTCCTCATCCGCGACCTCCGCGGCGAAACCGTCCGGATCGCCAGATGGATTGGCCACCAGGACAACAATGTGGCTGAGTACTTCGCGCTGTTAGAGGCGCTGCAGCACGCAGTGGCCTCCGAAGCCAAAGCCCTGCACGTCTTCTCCGACTCGGAGATAGTCGTCAAGCAGATGAACGGGGAGTACGTCTGCCGCAGCCCGCGCCTCTATTCGCTCAACTGGACCTGCCGCAAGCTGGCACGTTCGCTCGACTTCTCCATCGCGCACATCAGCCGCGAAGAAAACCAAGAGGCCAACGAACTCGCGCTTCAAGCGGTACAGTCGCGTGTGACCGAAGTTGCCTAACCGCGAGATTGTCGTGATTCGGAACTGGCTTAAGCTGGCAGGCGGTCTCGCGTATAATCAGCTAGGCACGCGCCCGTAGCTCAGCTGGATAGAGCGATTGCCTCCGGAGCAATAGGTCGGGAGTTCGAATCTCTCCGGGCGCGCCAGTAAACACCACCTTCCTATCCCTTGCAGGCTCCTTCGCGTCGCTCAGAGTTCGCCTACGGGGGGTTTGAGAGATTCTTCTCCGAGCAACGGACCCCCGGGCCAGTGGCGTTCATTTCTGTTTGAACGGAATTATGGAGCCGAGTTGGACGTTTTCTTCTTCCGCCGCCCTTTCTCTTTCATGGCTTGATGCAGCCCTTCGCAAGAACCGTGGGGACACGTTCCAGCGATGACCGTCGTCGGTGATTACCGTGACGGACTTCTTGTTATAGCGAGTCAGAATTCCGAAAACAGGAGTTCCACCGTCAGGCTCAAATGTAACCCGATCGCCAATGCGGAACTCAAGCATGGTTTTGTGGGCATGTACCTGACTCATGAGTCTGAGGCGCTGCACGATGCGATGGTTCAAATCGATGAGTTCGGCTTCGGTCAGATGATCTATGTCGACGCGGTTCATGGGTGTTTGCGGGGATTATACGTCCAGAACAGGAGCAGCGAAACCGGTGGCAACTGTGGAACACAGAACCTACAATGTTCGCCTGGCGCGGACCAAGAACCCTCGTTCTTCTAGTTCATTTCCAGCGGTCTTGGCGCTGTGCCCATATTGGGTCGTCACTTTCAAGATGAAGCTGAATCCCCTTGACTTCCAGTCGCAATGAGCTAAGATAGCCCCTCCTCCCCCCGAGGTGAAAGCCATCGCCGCGCAGCCTCAGCACTTCGTCACCTGCTCTGCGCATCGGCTCAGTGTCTTCATCTTGAGTTACGGTCAGCCCGAGGTGAGGTGCTATGAAATTGCAAGTCTTCCGGCGCACTACTCTAACGTCTTCATTCTCCATGGGTTCGCAGGATCGGACGCGGCTGGCGATCAGCAGCCTGGTGTGCATCGTACTTCTGGCATTCTGCCAGCCCTCGCTGGCGCAAGAGAACTTTCTCGTCGCCACGCAGGACGGAACCTTCACTGTTCTTGATTTGAATAGCTACTGAATCCTGAAGGAGTTCAAGAGTGGCCCGCTGACTTACACAGTTACTTCCGGACGAAACAATCGGCTGGCATATACGGCTGGCGGTTCGGGCTATGGCTTGGCAACGGACACCTCGATAGGGCATGACATAACCCGCCTCAGTGGAGTCAGGGCACCGGCAAGCACCATTGGCGGAGCCGGCAAATACTATCTGGCGGCCGACTACAACTTCGTTCTCGATGTGGTAGACACTGCCACCCTACAGGTCGTGCAGCGAGTGGATTTCAGCTCGGTCATTCCACGTATAGGCAATCCCGGAGCCATTGTCGCGGCGAACAATCAGGCATATATATTTCCGCGCGCCCAGAACCCGCAGAACCCAAAGGCCGCGGTTATCGCGCTCTCGAACTTCCAGTTGTCCTCGATTCAATTGCCGGCAGGCGGCTTCTGCCGAAGATGTGCTTCGCGGCTTCCCGATGGCAGTTTCGTGGTAGCGGTGGAACGTGAGAACTCCGATGGCAAGACGCATGTTCTGCTGATCGACACTACAACTAATCAGGTCACGGCGGACTTTGCACAGACGAAGAACTATGGCGTACAAAGTGTTATCGTCACGCCCAACCCGGGAGGCCCTTTGTACGGCTACGTGTTTTCAGGCAGTGACGGCACGGCGCTGGCCCTGGATTTGCAGCCTAACTCGCCGACCTATGGACACATACTGGGCGCTACCGCTGTGACCATCCCTAATCTTCAGGTCAACGAGATGGCCCTCAGCTCGGATGGAGCGAGATTGATCGTGGCCGGATCTCTCCTTGTGCAACAGCCAGCGCCAAACGTAGATGTTGTCGATACGGCGAAGATGCTGTCAGATCCGGCCCACGCTCTCATCGCACAGCTCACGGTCAACAACGGCATCGTTGCAGGCACCGTCTGCACCGGCTTCTTCGTGACCACACCCCCCAGCAGCGCCCCCACTGTGAGCGGTGTCAGCGGCGATATCACCAACGACAAAGGGAACGACATTACGATTACCGGCACAAATTTCCAGCCTGGGGCCTTGGTGGGCGTCGGTAGCCTGAGCTTCTTTGACACCACGTTTGTCGACAGCACTACGCTTTCAGTACACATACCCAAACACATGCCGGCTGGTAAGGCGCAAGACATCGTCGTTACCAACCCGCTCACCAATAGCCCACCCGATCAGCAGGACCAAAGCGGGCTGTTGGCCGGCAAGTTCAACATTCTGCCTAACCCGAGTTTCCTGCCTAAAACAGAATTTGCAACCGGCAATCAGGCGTCGATTCAGCTTTACGATCTGGCACAGCTGAGCATGGTCAATTTGCCGACCGACTCTCCCGGGGACATTCCCTACTCGACCGCCATCAATGTGGACGGCAAGGAGCTGTATACAGTCAAGCTTGGCTTTGAGGGTTTCTTCGTCGTTCCCACTGACCTGAAGACGCGGTCGGCTGCCAATCCGATACCGCTTCCATCCACAGCCCAGGTTGCTTATGGCCAGGTGTTTGCGGCCAGCCGTGATCCACAAACTGACGGCCCGGTAATCTACACTGTCTGGACCGACGCTACCGACCTGCATATCAGCAAAATCGACTCCGATCCCAATTCACCGACATTTAATACCATCGTTCACACCTTTACGGCTTCCCTGAACGGCGGCAACTTTGCTGCTCCTCCCATAATGACGGTGGGACCTGACGGCAAGTATGCATACGTATGGTATGGGTCGAACATTTCCTACCTGGGGATCTTCAATCTCACGACGGGCGCCTTTACCAATGTCGGGTATGACAGATTGCGAGTACAGGAGTTTCAGTCGCAAATCTACGTGGCACCCGACGGCAAGTCCCTGCTGTTGTCATCCTTCCATGGGAATCGCACGCACATCAGAGTGTTCGATATTTCCAATCCGACCAGCCCAAAGAGTTTGCTTGAGCTTACTCCCATCCCCATTCCGAGACGAGGCGCCCCCTACGTTAACAATTATCAGGTTCTAGGCAACAAGCTGTATGCCATCGATCTGACCGGCGCGGTTGTTGTGTTCAACTTTGATCGCACAAAAGGCGATTTTCGAGAACGAGGATGGGTGGCCTCGGAGTCGACCGAGAACTCTTCAGCTTTCGGCTTCTCGGCTGACGGGGTGTATCTCTACCTATCGGATTATTTTAGCGATCTAGTTTTCGTTGCAGATACAAATAAACTGGCTTTAGGAGGCGATCCGACGGTGACCAACATCCGTTCGCCATATACGCCAAGCTTTGTGACAGTCAGTCCAGTTCCCCCACCAGCGAAGGCGGCGACGGCAAGAAAGCATGGTCAGCAGCACCGAATCGTGCCACAAGGGGAAATGCAGCCGATAATCAGCAGCGAACCATAAAAGTTTGTTGCCAAATTATCGCTTGTCACATAGGTTAGAGAGTTATCCTCCTCTTGAAATAGTAGCTTCGCAACAAAATTACCTCATCAAAGGTAGAGGTTAAGATAATGAAAAGAGTGTTCCTGATTGCAGCCTGCTGTTTGCTAATCACCTCTCTGGCCTTTTCGCAGATGCAACCGGGCCAGACCCAACCGATCCGGCCGAAAACCAAGGTGATCCATGCTCCCACAACGTGTCCCAATGATCCGGTATTAATGTCAGACGGGACCATCAATGGCGATGATTTCCTTTTTGCGCCACCAAGTACGAACTACTACGCGCTCAACGCCAAGGGCGGACACTCGTACAGTGTCGAGGTGTGGGACGTATTCGACCCTACCGTGGGGATGTCGCCAAGCATCACTGTGACTTCGGACTGCACACATGCCATTTCCGGGGTGATGGACGTTACCAGCCTGGATCCAGATTTAAGCAATGGGTTCTCCCATCGTGTGAGTTGGATACAGTCCTCAGATCAGATGCTATATCTCGCAATCGCCAGCCCCGACCAGAACCAGAACGACGTCTATGATTACTACATCCGGGTGACGGATACCTCGCTGCACAACATTCACTGGAGCACGTTCTCCTACAACACGCTGTGGTCGCTGGCGAATCTTACTCCGGTGGATATCTCAGGTACCCTCACTGTAGTGAGCCAGCAAGGCGTTACGCTTGGGACGTTTCCACTCACAGTGCCGGCAGACGGATTCGCACAGGTCAACGCCAAAGTGGCAGGAATTCCTGCGAATCAACAGGGTGCTGCCACGTTCGTGTATGTCGGTCCCGCGGGGGCCGTCCGGGGGGATGTCTCGCTGATCAGGAACGATGGTAACGTGGTTGCGCTGGAGTTCTTCTTACCCCAGCACTCGTCTTATTAGCGACGGATAGGCAATAGAGGGCCGCTTGGATGGAGGTCCTGGCGGTCGCTGTGCCCATTTTGTGCTCTGGGGCGGCTGGTCAGGCTGCGGGGAAGCTCTCCTTTGCCACGGCTCGCTTCAGGGCATCCTTCGGCTTCGCTCACGATGGCCTGAAAGACCTCGGCCGCCTCGAAAAGCTTTTTTTTCGCACCGCGACCCGGCCTCTAGTCCGCGAGCGATTCGTGCACCGAGTCGTTCCGTCAGTTTCCGGCACCGGAATTTTGCCTTGCCGCGCGAAGCTGAATAGCTTCGCCGGAGGAGATGGCCCACGCTGAAGAGGCTACCAGCGACCAGTTCCGAGGTAAGATCCAACAGACTGTGAGCCACCAGCTACTGGGAAAAGCGCTCATCGGTCGCTAGGCGCTCTGAAAACTGGAAGTCATGGAGATAAGAAAAGGGGACGGTGCGCACACACCGTCCCTCATCAATTGATCGCTAATCAAGCTGCACAACCTACGAATTCAGCAGGTCGTGCGACTCAACTACATTCATGGCAACGGAAGGCATTGCCATGGCAAGCGGGGAGCATGCCCCCGGGTTTAGAGCTTCGCGTAGCGGCGCAGCACGCCGGCCAGGCCCGCAATGCCAGAACCAAACAGCATCAGGCTGCTGGGTTCCGGAACTTCCGAGAACTGGTTCGTAAAGCCCCCCAGGATGGCGGTGCTGCCGTTGTCGCTGCCGCCAAGCACTTCGACGTTTGCGTAGACGTCGACGACACTTACCGGATTATTGAAATTCACGGTGGCGCTCAGAAGGCTCGTGTTGCTGTTGAGGAGTGTAAGCAGAGTGCCTTCAGTCCCGTTTGCGCACAGATTGGCAAATGTGTCGCCCGCGCAATAGGTCTCGGCAACAGCGACCTGGGCATTTCCGAACGTTGCCGCACCGATCATCAAGAGGCTCAAATCCTGAATTAGAGGGCCGCCGTTGTCGGTGGCGGTGTACCCAATCAGCGATTGCTGGGTTTGGCCGGTGGATGCGTTCCATGGAGCGTTAAACAGGAATCCAGGGTTGAACTGGGTGGTGATTGGATTCACAGTGATGTCGGTGGCGTTCATGTGGTTTGAGCCTGCGGTCGAGTAGGTAAAATTCGAGAAGGTTTTGTTGTCGATTCCGCAAGATCCGCCGATGTACTGGTCATAGCTGGTGACGATACAGTCGCTGGCGAATGCGGAAATTCCGCACACAAGCACCAGCAACAGAGCGAATGCAACTGTCTTCATTGAGCTTCCTCCTGAGTGACGCACATTCCGTATCGTTCGAATTCAAGTGGGGGGACGAATTCGAATCGTAAGCCTGGGGTATTCGGTGCTGTAATTTGCAAAATTGCTTAACTGAGCGACACGCACATCGCCCATGCGCAACCTTTGCAAGCCTCCGACTAGTAACCGAATCGATTACCCCATTTACGCCTCGACAGGTTAACCCCATTTCGGGCAGGATTCAAGGGGAAAAGCCTAGCACTAAAGTGGAGGGGTGTTACTTATTCCATTTCGCAATGTAAATCTCTGAATAATAAGATGTTTAGGCCTTGCCGCAGGCGTTCCCGATTTGGGTCACATGGACATCATTGCGAAGCTGTCCTGGAGAATAGAGTTTTGCTATCTGCGGCTGTTTTAGTGAAAGTCGTGTGAGCGTACGGCAGCATCCGTTATGTCTACTCGTTCCGGGGCATAAGCCTCGCGAAGCGGGCGCAGGCGGTCAACCTTTATCGAAACTACCCCTTCCTGATTTTGCAAAACACCTTCCAGCAGCAGAAATTTCTCTGAAAGAATCAGGATGCGATGTTTCTCAAGCAGGTTTGGGGCAAGAATGGCGTTACTGATGCCAGTCTCGTCCTCCAGGCTGAGAAAGACAAAGCCCTTGGCCGTCCCTGGCCGCTGCCGCGCGATGACGCACCCGGCGGTGCGCACTCGCTTCCCGTCTGGGAGTTGAGTTAGGTCGTGTGCCGATAGAATGTGCGCTCGTCTCAGCTCTTCCCGACGATAAGCCAGCGGATGCGGGCCTACCGTGAGCCCGGTTCCGTGAAAGTCGGCCACCAGGCGTTCTTCGGCCGTCATTTGTGCGAGTGGAGATGTCATGTCGTTCTCGGGGATACCATCGAGCAGCGGCCCGGCGCAACGCGCTGCCCGTTCTACCTGCCACAAGGCGTCGCGGCGATGCAGACTTGGCTTCTGGCGCTGCGGGTTGAGTTGGTCAAGGACATCTTTCTTGTCACCGCCAATGGAATTCAGCGCGCCGATCGAGGCAAGCAGTACCATCTCATCGCGGCGCAACTCGGGTACACGGTACGCAAGATCAGCAATCGAAGTGAATGGACTACGATTGCGCGCGCGAAGAATGGCTTGTCCCGCCTCTTCGCGAAGTCCTCGGGCGTAGCGGAAACCCATGCGCAAGGCAAAGCGGCTTTGAAAGGGCACGCCTTCAGGCGTGCCGGAGGGACGCACACAGCTTTCGGGCTTTAGCCCCTGAGGTTCTCCATTTGCCGTCGTCTTCGTCGAGTTATTACCGGCTAAATCCAACTCATTAGAAAAAGATGAAGCGGTTTCGGCACGCCTAGATGCGTGCCCCTTCAAACTCGAATCTGAAATTCTCTGTGTCCTCCGTGCCTCCGTGGTGAAGTTTTCTTCCAGCGTGCAGGTCCAGTCTGACACTGTTACATCAATCGGTTTCACCTTCAGCCCGTGCCGCTGCGCGTCTTTCACAATCGTTGCCGGCGAGTAGAAGCCCATCGGCTGATTGTTCAGCAGTGCCGCAGTGAACGCCGCCAGGTAGTGGCACTTGAGCCAGGAGCTGGCATAAGCAATTAGCGCGAAGCTGGCCGCGTGCGATTCGGGGAATCCATACAACGCAAACGAGGTGATGGACTGCAGGATCTCCTCCTGCGCTGCACCGGTAATCCCGTTGCGTTCCATGCCGGCGCGCAGCTTCACCTCAATGTCGCGCATGCGTTTCTCGCTGCGTTTGAAGCCAAAGGCCCGACGCAACTCTTCGGCTTCGCCGCCGGTAAATCCGGCAGCGATCATCGCTACCCGAAGCAGTTGCTCTTGAAACAGCGGCACGCCCAGCGTGCGCTCAAGAACCGGCTCGAGTGACGGATGGGGATAGACGACTTTCTGCCGTCCCTGGCGACGCATTAAATAAGGGTTCACCATCTGGCCGACGATGGGGCCGGGGCGGATAATCGCAACCTGTACCACAATGTCGTAGAAGCATGTGGGATGCAAGCGGGGCAGGCACGACATTTGCGCCCGGCTCTCGATTTGAAACATGCCTACAGTGTCGGCTTTCTGCAGCGTGCCATACACCGTGGGATCATCAGCCGGGAGCTTGGCCAGGTCCACATCTTCTTTATAGTGGTCGTTAATGAGGGTGATGGAATCCTCCAACACGGCCATCATGCCCAATCCCAGCAAATCGACCTTCACGATGCCCAGGTCGGCGCAATCTTCTTTGTCCCATTGCACAACCACGCGATCCGGCATGGTAGCCGGCTCGAGCGGTACGATGGAATTAAGCTGGCCCTGGCAGATGACCATTCCGCCGGAGTGCTGGCCGAGATGGCGTGGCAGGTCCTGAATCGCCAGGCACAACTCGAAAAACTTGCGAATACGCGGATGGCGCAGGTCGAAGCCGGCATCGCGAAATTGACGCTCCAGCGTGTCGCCGGGATCTTTGTACTCCCACGAACTCACCAGGCCTGCGAGACGTCCCAGAGTTTCTTCGTCAAAGCCCAGC
>Ga0335083_10012541_pt1 | contig 10131 bp, 10 predicted proteins | sample Lox_Sample_42_FD_206716 | JGI IMG/M metagenome (GOLD analysis project Ga0335083, IMG submission 206716) | Soil microbial communities from Loxahatchee National Wildlife Refuge, Florida, United States - Lox_Sample_4.2 | ecosystem: Environmental > Terrestrial > Soil > Wetlands | place: USA...
TGAGCGTTTTTTGCAGCGCGGGCTCGGCCGAGCTGAGATCGATTTCCGGCGATTCCGCGGCCAGCTGGTTCTCGAGCTGCCGGACGCGCTGTTCGAGCGAGCGGGTCTTGGCGATCTTGGCCAGCACCTGGCGGATCTGGTCGGGCGTGAAGGGCTTGGGAATGAAATCGAACGCGCCCTTGCGCATCGCCTCGACGGCCGCGCTGATGGTGGCGTAGGCCGTGAACATCACGATCGCCAAGTCGGGCGCCGTCTTCAGCAGCTTGTCGAGGACCTCGAGCCCGTCCTCCCCGCCGAGATTGAGGTCGAGGAAACAAACATCGAAGGCCTCCGTCTCCAGCGTCTTCAAGGCGCGCGCGCCGCCCGGCGCACTCACCACCTCGTGACCCATGGTCTCCACGGCGATGGTGGTGGTTTTTCGAATGCTCACTTCATCATCGACGATGAGAACACGCATAAATTTTGGCGCGCAAACTAACTTTTGCGCTCACGCAGGCCAACCCGAAAAGCCAAGGCGGGGCCGCCTAAGGCAGCCCCGCCAGGTCCAGCTTCAACTAACAATCCCGGAACTATTGCTCCGGGAACTCAAAATTTTTCCGCAAAAAGAACCGTTCTTTCCGGCCGCTTTCAGTGCAGCCGTTGACGTCTGATTCGATTCACAAGCCACAGTATCAGCGCAACGGCAAAAAAGCAACCGGCAAGAACACTTGCGGAATGACCGGCAAACTCATGCTCGGTTCCAAAAAAACCCAGCGCGGCGCAGACCACCGCGAGGAGCAGGAAGGTGATGACCCAATTGACCATGGAGGGGAGAAAACACTTCCCTTCCGCTATTTCCGTGCCACGAACGGGCCGGCGGGGTTTACCCTTTTGATCGCAAAATACTTGGACCGGACGGGAAAGAATCGCCGACGGCGCCGCCCTTGCAATTTGCGGCCGTATTTTTGTCTTTTTTGGCAATTTGCACACCCTGGCATACGGCCTGCAACCCGGCCGCGGGTGCAACTTTCGCGCGACATTTTGCGTCAGACCAGTCACAACTCAATGTACACTGAATGGACATCTCCGACTCGACCGATCTGGCCGATCTCGTCCGCCAAGCCCAGCAGGGTCGTGACGCCGCCCAGCGCGCGCTCATTGGCCGTTATCAACAACGCGTGGCCGGGTTTGTCTATGCCATCACCGGCCAGAGCAGCTCGGTCGAAGACCTGGCCCAGGTTATTTTCATCAAAATGTTTCGCGCCCTCGACCGGCTCGACGACCCCGGACATTTTGAGGCCTGGCTTTTCCGCCTCGCACGCAACAGTTGCATCGACCACCTCCGCCGTGAAAAATGGCGGCGCTTCTTCACCCCGATTGAGACCGAACACGAAACCATCCCCGAAACCGACTCTTCCGTTGACGCCGCCGAGCTCGACGCCTTACGCCACGCTTTGCAACAATTGAAACCCAAGGACCGCGTCCTCCTCGCCCTGGCGCAGGAGGGCCGCAGCCAGGTCGAAATGGCCGCCATCACCCGTACCACCGTCGCCGCCGTCAAAGCCCGCCTGCACCGCGCCCGCGAACAATTGCGCAAAATTTATGAACATGATTCCTGACTCGCCCGAGGCCTGGTTCGCGCTCCGCCGCCGCGCCGTCGCACAGCTGCCATCCGATTTTGCGGACCGCGTGCTTCGGGCCCTGTCTGCGCCCGCCAATGCCGCGCAACGCGCCACCGGGCAGTTCCTGGTCGCCGCCTGCACCGCCGCAGTCTGTCTGCTCGTGGTCATGCTGGTGCACGCCTACGACATCCGGGAAACCAATCGGGAAGCGCTCGCCGACTGGCAGCAAATCTCCGCCCAGGCCGACTCGTTCGCCTCCGTCCCATGAAGCTGCGTCTGCTCGTCGCCACCCTGACCGTCCTGGTGTTTGCCATCGGTTTTGGCGCCGGCGTCTGGACGCAGCGCCATCGCGCCCTGCTCTCCCCGCCCATCGGCCTGCTCGGCGAAATCAGGAACCACTCCTTCGACGTGCACTTGCAGCTCAACGATCCGGCGGCCGTCGCCAAAATCAACGCCGAGATCGAGCAGATGAAGCCCGACATCGAGGCCTTCCGCCAGAGGCTCGACGTCCTCAACGAAGTCTTCCGTCGGGATTTCGAGGCCATTCTCACCGCCGATCAGCGCGCCCAATTCGAAAAAATGCACAAGCGCTATGAGGACAGCCTCCGGGCCAAGCGTGCCACTTCTCCCCTGCCCACCGTCCAGCCCACGTCCGCCGGCGGCGCCACCCTCACCCTGCCCTTCTTCAATGAGCCGGTGGAAGGCATGACCTCCATCATCGTCGTGCCGCTCGCGCTCGATCATTTGACGGACCAGCTCAAGCTCGACGACCATCAACGGGCCGCGCTCCGGCAATTGCTGCTGCAACGCCGCGAAAAATTTCTCGCCCTGATCGACGCCACGCCGCCGCCGAGCATCCGCCTCAACCGCCTCGCGCCGATCATCAACAAATTCGCCGGTCCGCCGCCGCCACCCCCGCCGCCGGGCAACCCCTAGGCCGCACCCTTCGGGAGGGAAAAGGCGCCCCGCGCCCTTCGCCGGGCGGCCAATTTCTTTTGTCGAATCCCCCCCGGAAATCTGCATGCTGTGCGGCCCTTTCGCCCGCCGCATGTCGCCATCCCCTTCCGCCCAGCCCGCCGCGCCAGCCCCGGCCGCAAGCGTTGCCGCCCGCCTGCCCGACCTTGAAATCAAGGACGCGCAGCTGATTTTCGAGTCGGTCTGGCAGAGCCTGGAGGCGGATTTCGGCCGGGAAAATCTGCGCTTCCCCAAGGAATTCATTCTCCTCGGCGGCGCGCCCGGCGCCGGCAAGGGCACGAATACGTCCTTCATCGCCAAGGCCCGCGACCTCACCTGCCCGCCGGTGGTCGTCAGCACGCTGCTCGACAGTCCGGAGGCCAGGCGCATCAAGGACGCCGGCGGCATGGTCGGCGACCGCGAAGTCGTCAGCCTGCTCCTGCGCCATCTGCTGCAGCCCGAATATCGCGACGGCGTCGTCCTCGACGGCTTTCCCCGCACCAAGGTCCAGGTCGAGTGCCTGAAGCTGCTCGTCACCCGCATGCAGCAATTGCGGCGTGAGTTCTACCAGACGCCGCTCGGCATTCATTTTCGCCAACCCACCATCCACATCATGGTGCTGTTTGTGGACGAGCACACCAGCATCGCCCGCCAGCTCAAGCGCGGCCGCGAGGTGCACGCGCACAACGAGGAGGTCCGCCGCAGCGGCATGGGCGTTCTGCTCGAAGAGCGCGCCACCGATTATGACGAGGAGCTGGCCCGCCGCCGCTACCGTGTCTTCAAGGAGCAGACCTGGGAGGCGCTTCAGTCGCTGAAGGAAATCTTCCACTACCACTTCATCAACGCGCAGGGCCCGATCGAGGAGGTCGAACAAAACATCCTCCAGGAACTGCAATACCAGAGCACGCTCGAGCTCGATCCGCGCACGCACGACCGGCTGCGCACCCTGCCCGTGGCCGGCGAGATCATCGTCCATGCGCGGCAGGAACTGGTGAAGCGTCTCGACGGCTACGAATTCGACCACCCGGAGCTTTTCCAGAAAGTCGTGGCCTTCATCGAAAAAAAGATGATGCCGATCGTGCTGCGCCATGCCATCTCCGGCCTGGCGCTGGTCAACACCGAGGACCTGCTGCTCGACGATCCCCTCGCCCTCGCCATGCTTATCGACGTCTTTTCCGAGCGCGGCTACCACGCCGTGGTCGATCTGCACCGCATCGAGATTCCCGAAAAAGTCGATCTCGCCACCGGCCTGATCCAGTGCCGGGTGAAAAAGGTCTTCCGTCTGCAAATCCGCTTTCACGGCTCGGAAATCCGGCGCGGATAAAGTCCCTTCCGGCCGGCCGGCTTGGTGGCTGATCCTGTTCTTCATCCCGCTGGTCAACCTTGTCATCGCCATCATGGTCGCGATCGATGTGGCCAAGGCGTTCGGCAAGGGCGCGGGCTTCGGCCTCGGCCTCGCATTCCTCTGCTTCATCTTCTATCCGATCCTCGGCTTCGGCAGCGCCACCTATGGCCAGGCAGCCAAGGCTCCGCCGGCCACGGCCTGAAACAACTCATTCCTGCCGCAGGGCCGCGATCGGATCGAGCGACGCGGCCTTCCAGGCCGGATAAAGTCCGAAGCCCACGCCGATGGCGGTGCACACGAGCACGCCCGCCGTCGCCCAGCCCAGCGGGAAGACCGCGTCGGCCTTCATGCGCGCCGCGACAAAATCCCCCACCACGACGCCAAGGACGATGCCGGCGAAGCCGCCGACGAGCGAAAGCGTGACGGACTCAAAGAGAAACTGCGCCAGGATGCTGCGCTTTTTTGCGCCGATGCTTTTGCGGATGCCGATCTCCTTGGTCCGCTCGGTCACGCTCACCAGCATGATGTTCATGATGCCCACGCCGGCGGTGAGCAGGGCGATGGCGCTGATGACAAGCGCACCCGAGCCCACGATGTCGGCCACCTTGCCGAAGGCGGAGATGAGCGAGTCGTTGGAATAGACATCGAAATCGTTCTCCTGCTCGGGCCGGAGCTCGCGCGCGAGGCGCATGGCGGCAATCGCCTTGTCGAGCGTGGCGTTATAAAGCTCGTGCGAAGGCGCCTCGGTGGCGATGCTGAGCGAACGGTGCGCCGAGCCGTTGTCCTCGAGAAAGCGGGTGATGGGCACCAGCGCGATGCTGTCCTGGCTCTGGCCAAAGGACGTGCCTTTCTCGACCAGCACGCCGATGACGAGGTAATTGTGCGTGTTGATTTTGATCGTCTTGCCCAGCGGGCTTTCCTGCGGGAAAAGTTTTTCCCCGACGTCCGTGCCGATGACCGCCACCGGCCGGGCCAGCGCCACGTCCTCGTCCGAGAGGTTCCGGCCGTAGTCGATGGTGTACTGGTTGGCGACGAGGAAATTTCCGTCGGTGCCGGCGTAGAGAATGTTGGGATTGGTCTGATGGCCGCCGTAGACAATCTGCGCGCCGTTGATGAAGCATTTGAGGCAGACGGAGGAGGCCGCTCCCTCCATCAAGGCGGCGTAGCGCTGCGACTGGCCGAGCGTGATGTCGCGGCGGTTGGCGTACTTGTAGCGGTTGCCGCCGCCCAGGTTGAAGTTCACCGGATATTTTCCGAACTGGAAGTTGTTCGCACCGAGTATGCTCAGCCCCGATTCGATCGAGCTGCGCATCGCCGACACCGCCGTCATCACGCCGATGACGGAAAACACGCCGATGGTGATGCCGAGCATGGTGAGGATGGAGCGGAGCCGGTTGACCCCGAGGGCGGCAAACGCCAGGCGGAGAACTTCAGACAGGTTCATCTCAATTGGGAATTTTGAGTTTGGATTTTGGATCGCCCGCAACACGCAACACGCGGTTTGTTTTCTGCGAGCTGACCATCATGGCCGTGATTTCATTGGCCTCGGCAAGCAACAGAGTCGCTTTCTCCGCAGACAGCATTCCATCCTCGACGATCAATTCCAGCCAAAGTGCAGTCTCGTCCGCCTCTTCTTCCACCACGCTCAATTTGTAGGCAAAATCGGAATCGGACTTGGCCCGGCAGGCCGCGCGATAACCGGAAACGACCGCCGTGCCCGACCGGACGATCTGACGCTTGATTACATCAGCCTCGATCGTATGCGGAAGCGCCTCCGCTAGCCGCAGAACTCGCAGAGCAAAGGTTTTCGTCCGTTGCTTCATTTCATTTCCGGTCATGACTCATTCCAATCCAAAATCGAAATTTCAAAATCCAAAATTCATTCATAGCGCAGCGCCACCACCGGATCGAGGCGCGAGGCGCCCAAGGCGGGAGCAAAGCCGGAGATGACGCCGGTGATGACCGAGACCACGATGCCCACCACCACCAGGCCGGGCGAAAACTCGACCGGCAGCTGCGGCTTCCAATAAGCCACGCCGACGAACAATCCATAGGCCAGCGCCAGCCCGACCACGCCGCCGACCAGGCAGATCGACACCGCCTCGATCAGGAATTGCAGCAGGATGGTTCGCCGCCGCGCGCCCAGGGCCTTGCGCGTGCCGATCTCGCGCGTGCGCTCCTTCACGCTCACAAAGGTGATGTTCATGATGCCGATGGCGCCGACGAAAAGCGAGAGGCCGGTGATAAAGAGCCCGGCCATGGCGATGCCGTTGCGCACCGGATCGAGCTGGGCCTTGAAGATCTGCTGCTCGTTGATGGAAAAATTGCTCCGCTCGCCCGGCCGCAGGCCGCGCACGCGCCGCATTGCGCCGGTCAACTCGTCCTCGGCGGCGGCCAGACGCGTCTTGTCCTTCACCTTGACGCGAATCTCCGCGTCCTGGTTGGCGGAAAAATATTTTTCGTAGGTCGTGAGCGGAAGGATGGCCTGGGAATCAAAACTGAAAATACCGAGAAAACTTCCCTGTTTGGCCAGCACGCCAATGACCGTGAACGGTTCGTCGTGCACGATCACCGTCTGGCCGAGCGCCGAGCCGTTGGGAAAAAGGGCGTCAGCCACGTCGTAGCCGAGCACGCAGACCTGGCGGCCGTTGCCGGCTTCGACCTCGTTGAAAAACCGGCCCTCGAAAAATTCGGGCACGAGGATGCGCGCGTAATCGGCGTTGGTGCCCACGGTGTAGACGGCGTTGACCTGGTTGTCGCCAAACTTGATCGCGCGCATGGACACGGCGGCCGGCACGGCGACGTCGAGCAGCGAGTCGGGCGTGGCCGCGATGATGCGGTTGAGCCGCGCGGCGTAAGCAGTGCGGATGTTCGGACGGTTGCGGTAAACCCACCAGTCATCGACACGGCCCCAGGGCCACTTCTGCACGTAGACGATGTCGTCGCCGAGCATGGAGAGGCTGCGGTTGAAACCGACGTCGATGCCGCGGATGGCCGTGCCCATGAGCGTGACCGCGACGATGCCGATGATGACGCCGAGGGCGGTGAGCGCGGAGCGGAGCTTGTTCGCCCGCAACTGCGCGAACGCGATGCGGAAGGATTCGTTGAACTCGTAGAACAGCCGCTTCATCTCATGGCGGATTGCCGATTGTGGAGTGCGGATTGAACTGCGCAGAAAGATTCAACGGAATTTCGGAGAAGGATCTGAGAAGCTCAGTCCGCATTCTGCAGTCCGCCTTCACTCCGCCGGCGCGTCGCTGGCGATGAGGCCGTCGTGCAGACGCACGATGCGGCGGGCGTGGCGGGCGATGTCCTCCTCGTGGGTGACGACGATCAAGGTGTGGCCCTGGGCGTAAAGCTGCTCGAACAGCGCCATGATTTCCTCGCCGGTCCTGGAGTCGAGGTTGCCGGTGGGCTCGTCGGCGAGGACGATGGAGGGATGGTTGACGAGGGCGCGGGCGATGGCCACGCGCTGGCACTGGCCGCCGGAAAGTTCGCTCGGGCGGTGGTGCAGGCGATGGCCGAGGCTGACGTTTTCCAGGGCCTGCCGCGCCCGCTCCCAGCGTTCCTGCCGCGGCACGCCGGCGTAGATGAGCGGCAGCTCGACATTGCGCAGGGCGTCGGAGCGCGGCAGCAGGTTGAAGGTCTGGAAGACAAATCCGATCTCGTGGTTGCGGATCTCGGCCAGCTCGTCATCGGCCATGGCAGCGACGTCCCGGCCGTTGAACTCGTAGCGGCCGGCCGTCGGCGTGTCGAGGCAGCCGAGCAGGTTCATGAGCGTGCTCTTGCCGCTGCCCGACGGGCCCATGATGGCGAGATACTCGTTGCGGTGGATTTTCAGCGCGACGCCGCGCAGGGCGTGGATGATTTCCGCGCCCATCCGGTAAAGCTTGGTCACGCCCTCGATCTCGATCACGAGCGGCCCGGGCGGGCGCGTAAGACGCGGCGCTTGGGCGGCGGTGGCGGCGGCGGTGGAGAGCATGGGAGGGAGGGCGCGCCGCTCACGGCTGCTTGGGCTTCACCGGCTTTTCCAGCCGGACTTTCATGCCGTCTTTGAGCGTGCGACTGATCGCGGTGTAGCTGCCGGAAACGACTTCATCGCCTGGCTTCACGCCGCTTTTGATTTCGGTGTAGGTGTCGTCGGAAATGCCCATGTCGACCTTCTGCAGGCGGACGTGGTCGCCTTCCTTGATGAAAACGACATAGGGCAGGCGTGTGCGGCTGGCGCGGGCCTGGTCGCGCAGGTTGGTCACGCTGGCCTGGTTGTCGCCCTTGTTCGTCTCGGCCTCCCTGGCCCGGGCCTGCTCGACTTCCTCGGCGGATTTGCCGCTGGCCAAGTCGCGCACGGTGACGCTCTGGATCGGCACGGTGACGGCGCCTTTCACCGTCTGGGTTTCGATGTCGGCTGTCGCGCTCATCCCGGGGCGCAGCTTGACGTCGTGGTCGGTGATGCGGATTTTGACCTGGAAATTGGTCACTTCCGACTGGGTGCCGGTGCCGGTGGTGGTGCCGGTGGCGGCGATCTCCTTGACCGTGCCGTTGAATTTGCGACCGGGATAGGCGTCGATGGAGATGAGCGCGTGATCGCCGGGTTTGACGTTGACGACGTCGTTTTCGTTCACGTCCACGCGGGCCTCCATGCTGCTGAGGTCGGCCACGCGCATGATTTCGGTGCCGCTGAACTGGCCGGTGGCGACGACCCGCTCGCCCACTTCGCAGGAGCGGGAGCTGACCGTGCCGTCCATCGGCGAATAAATGATCGTCTTGGAAAGCTGGTCGCGGGCCTGGTTGAGCAATCCTTCGTTTTCTTGGACGTTGGCCAGGGCGGAGGCATAGGCCGCCTGGGCGCCGTCGTAATTGGTCTTGTAGAGGGTGTAATCGGAATCCGACACCAGCTTTCGCTGGTAGAGATCCTGGTATTGCTTCCAGTCCTGCTCGGCTTTTTCGAGCTTGGCCTGGCTCAGGACGGCGGCGGCGCGCGCGGAGTTGACGGCCGCCGTCTGCTGCTCGACCTGCGCCTGATAAAAGTCCGGCTTGATCTTCACCAGCAGGTCGCCCTTTTTGACCGTGTCGCCCTCCTGAAACGGCAGGGCCACGATTTCGCCGTAGACCGAGTCGGGGGTGATCTTGACCTCGACCTCCGGCTGGATCTTGCCCGTGGCTGTGACCAGCTGGGTGAGGTCGCGGACGGCGGCTTTTTCAGTGATGACCGCGGTGATTTCACCGCCGCGGCGGCGAAAAATGAACGCGAGCGCCACCAGCACGATGAACAGGGCGCTGCCGATGATCAGCCATTTGACCGGCGATTTCCGGCGCGGGGCGGCAGGTGCGTTCGCCGCCATCGCGGACGGATTCGGCACCGTTTGAGGCGAGGAAAGTTGAGGCATGGGTGGCGGCGATGGTGAACCAGACTTGGATAATGTCCGGCGCAAAGCAAGCAGTGCGAATTGAGGAGTTCAGCCCGTCCGGCAGAAGCGGTTGGAAAGGAGACCGCCCCGGCTTCAAACCGTTCCTTTCTCCTGCTCGGCCCAGAGGGCGGCGCCCACGATGCCGGCTTCATTGAGAAACCGCGCCGGCACGACCGGGGCGCGCAATTTCAGATAATGGAAAAATTTTTCGTGCTTCGCGCTCACGCCGCCGCCGATGATGATCCGCTCGGGCCAAAGGACTTTTTCCAGCAGCTGCAGGTAGCTGTTCACGCGCCGGCCCCATTCCTCCCACGAAAGGTCCTTCCTTTTGCGCACCGAGGCGGCCACGTGTTTTTCGGCGTCCTTGCCCTTGAACGGCAGATGGCCGAGCTCGCAGGGAAAAACCACGCCGCGTTCGAACAGCGCCGAGCCCACCCCCGTGCCCAGCGTGATCATGAGCGCCTTCCCCTTGAAGTCGCGGCCGGCCCCGAACTCCATCTCGGCCAGGCCGGCCGCCGCCGCGTCGTTGATCAAGGCCACGCGGCAGCGCGTCGCCTGGGAAAAAAGCCGGCGGGCGTCGAGCCCGATGAACTTCTTGTGCAGGTTCGCCGAGGTCATGGTTCGCGGCCCGTGAATGACGCAGGGCAGGCCGATGCCGATCGGACCGCGCCAGTTGAAATTCGCCGCGATCTCGGCCGCGAGCCTGGCCATTTTCGCCGGCGTCACGATTTCGGGCGTCTCGATGCGATGGCGCTCCGCCAGCAGCCGGCCGGTCTGGGTTTCCACCGGCGCGCCTTTGATCGCCGAGCCGCCTACGTCGATG
>Ga0335083_10012542_pt1 | contig 10131 bp, 12 predicted proteins | sample Lox_Sample_42_FD_206716 | JGI IMG/M metagenome (GOLD analysis project Ga0335083, IMG submission 206716) | Soil microbial communities from Loxahatchee National Wildlife Refuge, Florida, United States - Lox_Sample_4.2 | ecosystem: Environmental > Terrestrial > Soil > Wetlands | place: USA...
GGCCGTCTGGCGAGTCCAGACGCCACCAACCCCGACGTGGCGCACGACTGACCAGAGCACTGATAAAGACGAAGACCGGTAGCCCTGACACCCATTCCCCTCAGGGCACGGCGGTTCCCTCATGGCACGGCAGGCCAGATACCATCGGTCCGGCCGATTCCGGCCGCCGGATGGTACCCGGCCAGCATTCGCCAGCTGGAGGACGAACATGGATCACGATTCCCTCCTCGGCGACCACCCCGAGACCGGGCACGTATCGACCGGGGTACTCCCGCCAGATACTGACGTGCAGGCCATCATCTCGGCCGGCTACGAGCGCTATCGCCATCTCGGCGAGGGGGCGGTCGCCGACTATATTCCTGCTCTGGCCGCGGCGTCGCCCGATGCCTTCGGCGTGTGTGTTGCCGGGGTTGGCGGGCGACTGTTCTCGGCTGGCGACGCTGACCAGGAGTTCGCCATCGAGAGCATCTCCAAGCTTTTCGTCTTCGCGCTGGTCTGTCAGACCCTCGGAGATGCTCAGGCGCGGCGGAAGCTAGGCGTCAACAGCACCGGGCTGCCCTTCAACTCGGTGATGGCCATCGAGCTCAACGCCGATCGCACGATGAACCCGTTGGTCAATGCCGGCGCCATTGCCACCACGAGCCTGGCGCCGGGCACGACTGCTGACGAGAAGTTCGAGAGCATCGTCGGCGCGATGTCGCGATTCGCCGGGCGGCGATTGGCGATGAACGACGACGTGTACGAGTCCGAGGCGGCGACCAACGACCGCAACCGGGGTATCGCGCACCTCCTCGACGGCTATGGCCGCATGTACTGCGACCCCAACCTCGCCACCGACGTCTATACCCGCCAGTGTTCGGTGCGGGTCAGTGCACGGGACCTCGCCGTGATGGGAGCCACCCTGGCGAATGGCGGAGTGAATCCGGTAACCGGCGAGCAGGCCATCGAGACCCGCTACTGCAAGCGGGTGCTGGCCGTGCTGGCCACAGCGGGGCTCTACGAGCGGTCTGGCGAGTGGCTGTACGACGTGGGTCTCCCGGGTAAGAGCGGGGTCGCCGGAGGCATCGTGACGGTGTCACCGGGCAAGGGGGGCCTCGGCACGTTCTCGCCGCCGCTCGATGCGGCAGGCAACAGCGTGCGGGGGCAACGCATCACCAGGTATCTCTCGGAAGCGCTGGGGCTCAACCTGTTTGCCTCGGCTCCGCTCGCCTAAGGAACTCCGCCGCATCTCACGCCTTAGTCGAGGCGCACCTCGCCCATCTCTGACCAGCCCGCGCCAGGCAGCTCCTGGTACACGATCGACGGGACTCGCGAGACCACCGAGGGCAGCCACCCGAAGAACCATTGCGCGTGTTCCGAGGCCACGTGGGCCTCGCCGGCGGCCTGATCGGCGTAGTTGGCCACGACGACGAACCGGTTGCTCTCCTCGACGTCCTCGGAGCAGGTGAAACGCCAGTTGCCGGGCTCCGCGCGAACCTGAGCGCAGTAGCGGGTGATGCCGGCGAGGAAGTCGTCCCGCTTCTCCGGGCGGATGTCGATGCTGATGACGACGAAGATCACGAGACCAGCCCGGGGTCGATGACCGCGAGGGTGTACCGGTCGTCCATGTCAGTCTCCTGAGAGTCGGCTTCCTGCCGTCGCCCGGCCGACGGCTCATACGTACGGTATCGATCCCCTGTGTCCGCTGGCTACACACGTCAGACTGCAGACGGCCGGGCCGGGATCGTTCCGGTTCCTGCGTTGCGTGCGTGGCCGCGTTCGCGCTCGTCCTGGGGCTGCCGCTGACCTGGCGCTACGGCGGCGCGCGCACATTTGGCTATATCGCCGGGGCCGGAGGGCTGGCCGTCGTGCTGGTCTACCTGGCGGTGAACATCGCCGTCATCCGCGCGTTCCGGACCGAGTTCCGCGCGGAGTTCCGTCTGGGGCGGCATCTGCGGACCGTTCGGGACAATTCCAGCGGTCATTATTCCGAACGGGCGGCCTCGAGTAGTCCCAACGCCAGGCTGCCCGGACTCGGCCGGAGTGCCCGGACAGGTCGCGCCCGGCCCGCCGTCCGGCCAGGTCAGATCGCCTCGATCAGGATTACCAGCGCGGTCAGGGTGCGCTGGGGCGGGATGGCCAGGCCGATCTCGGCCAGCGCGGCCCCTGATACCTCGATGTCGGGGCTTCGCGCATCGGTCAGGCCGACCCGGCGGGGGAGCCGCGTGCCGGGGGTCGCGTCGGTGACCCGGTAGCGCCGCAGCGGGTCGAGTCCCGGGACCCGCAGGGCCGCCGGCTGGTCGTTGACCGGCTCGTCGAGCTGGACGTAACTCATCAGGGCCGCCGAGGCGTCAGCCGCGACGACGCCGTACAACCAGGCGGTGTCGTCCGGGGTGTCGATCCGGACCATGCGGCCCGCGTGGATGAGCGCGCAGTGCCGCTTGTACAGCCGGATCCAGGCTCCGATCTCGTCCACGCGCCGGTCCCGGGGCGTCCCGGCGTCCATGAACCTGTACGAGGCCACGGTGGGTGAGGGCGGCCGTTCGGTGCGCCTGGGCTCGCAGCTGATCCGGCTGCCGGAGGCAGTTGTCGTGGCGCATTCCGGGCTGGCCGCCTACGCGGGCCGGAGTGTCGTCCTCGGACTGCGGCCCGAGCACCTGCCCGCCGCGGCCGGCGGCACGGCCGGGCCGACGCTGGTCGCCGACGTCGAATTGGTCGAGGCGCTCGGCGCCGAGCTGGTGGTGCACTTCACGATCGACGCGCGCCGGATACGGCCGGAAGGAGCGACCGACGCGGACACCGAGGCGGTCACCGAAGCAGGCGAGGGCGTCGCCCGGATCGACCCCGGCGCCCCGGTCAAGCCCGGCGAGCGCGCCACCTTCGCGATCAACGCCAGCGGCATGCAGTTCTTCGATCCCGCCTCCGGCGAGGCGATCTGGGCAGCGTGACCGCCGCCCGCAGCCCGGCCCGACATCCCGTAACACGGCACACGCCGGAGACAAGATTCAAGCGCCCGGGTTGCGCGCCGCAGCCGCATCGGCGGCCTAATCCGGGAATATTCGCAGGTCACATCCGGTGATGTGACATCGGCATCACCGACTTGACCCCAAAAGAGAACAAGTGATTAGATCTCTTTGTGTCGGGAGAGATCAGGCAACCGGCCGAGGGCGAAGACGTTCGATGACCCGGGCTCTGCGGATCGGAATCGTCGGCGCGGGATACATCGCCGGCGTGCACAGCGCCGCATACCGGGCCGTCGGCGGGACGTATCCGGGCCGGACGCGGCCGGTGGAGCTGGCCGGCATCGCCGACAGCGATCCGGCCAGGGCCGAGTCGCTGGCCCGGGCGTGGGGCTGGTCGGCTGTGCGCGGTGACTGGCATGAGCTCACGCGCTCGGATCAGATCGACGTGATCGACGTGTGCGTGCCCAATGCGCTGCATGCCGAGATCGCCGTCGATGCGCTCGAGCACGGCAAGCACGTGGTGTGCGAGAAGCCGCTCGCGGCGGATGTGCGCGCCGCCGCGGCAATGACGGCCGCGGCGAACGCTTCGCCCTGCCTTGCGCAGGTGTGCTTCTTCTACCGGGTGTGGCCGGCGATCGTCTGGGCCAGGCAGATCATCCAAGCGGGGCAGATCGGGCCGCTCGTGCATTTTCGCGGCTGGTTTCTGCAGGATTATGCGTCCGAGCCTTCGGCGGAGATGGGGTGGCGGGTCGATCGTGCCCAGGCGGGGGCCGGCGCGCTCGGCGACCTCGGCTCGCATATCTTCGATGTCGCCCGGTACCTCGCCGGCGACATCGTGCGCGTCAATGCGCTGACGCGTACGACCGTCGATCGCGGCGCGCGCGGGGACCGGCCCGACGACCTGGCGGCGATGCTGGTCGAGTTCTCGGACGGCACCTCGGGTGTGCTCGAAGCGAGCTGGGCGCTGAAGGGGCACAAGGCGGATCTCGGGTTCGACGTCGTCGGCCGTGACGGCGCGATCCGTTTCAGCTGGGGGCGCGCCAACGAGATCGACGTGTTCACGCGCGATTCCCGTTCGGGCGGGTTCGAGCGCGTCCTGATCGGGCCTGAGCAGCCGTCCGTGGGCAATTTCGTCGCGGTCGCCGGGCAGGGCCTCGGGTACCGCGATGCGTTCACGATCGGCCTGGGGCGGCTCGTGGAGGCGATAACCGGAGGCGATCGATTCGTGGAGCCGAGCTTCGAGGACGGGCTGCGCGCCTGCCATTTTGTCGAGGCGGCGCAGGCGTCGGCGCAGGCACGCACCTGGGTCGAGCTCCCTGGCGGCGCAGCCCGGGTGGCCGCAGGCCGGTCGTAGGGTAGTTCGACGTCCAGCCGCGATCGGCGACGCGAGCGTCTGGCCGATCAGGCCCGCCCGGGCCGCCCGGGTCCGCGGCACCCGCTCACCGCGCACCCCCCTCGTGCCCTGGGTCATCAGTGCCGATGCCGGCCCGGCGCAGCGCTCTGATGCACTGGCGCAGGTCGTCCAGGGGTGCGCCGCTGCCGGGCAGGCGATCTTGCTCGATCGTCGCGAACCCGGCGTAGCCGATACGGCGAAGGGCGGCAGCGACCGCCCCGAAATCGACGATTCCGCTTCCGATGGGACAGAAGACGCCGGCCGCGATCGCTTGCCAGAAAGTGAGTTCGCCTCCCTGTATCCGTCTTAGGACCGTACGGTTGACGTCTTTGAGGTGCACGTGCGCTAGGCGCGGTGCCACGGCGATGAGAGCATCGTCGGGGCGTATTCCCGCGTATGCGGCGTGGCCCGTGTCGAGGCAGAGCGGCAGGTCGCAGTCGGCGAGTAGCCTCTCGATCTCATCAGGGAACTCAATGTAGCTGCCAGCGTGCGGGTGGACCGCTGTGCGCAGTCCGTGGTCTGCCGCGATCCGGCCGACGCGGGTGATGGTCGTGAGCATCGCCTGCCACTCGCCGTCGCCGAGCCGCCGGGCATCTTGTGAGCGGCCCGCGGTGGCCGCCCGCTCGTCACCAGGGCGGTCGATGAGCACGAGAGTGCCCCCGCCGACCGCGGAGATCACCGTGCTCACTCGCCCGGCGAGCCTGGTGATGCGCTCCTGCTCGGCGGCATCGTGGAGGTCTTCGAACAGGAACGAGCCCACCGCGGTCAGGCGCCGGGACGAAAGCTCGGCGCACAGGCGCTCTGGCTGTTCGGGCAGGTAGCCAATCGGCCCGAGTTCCAGCGCCCCGATGCCTGACTGCGCGATCTCATCAAGCACCTGCGGCCACGGGGGGTTACCGGGGGAATCGGCGAAGTCGACGCCCCAGCTTACCGGGCCGGTTGCCAGCGTGACCTTGGATGACATGGTGAACTGGGCTCGCTTACCGGTAGTGGCGCTGGTCCTGGGCCGACTCGGCCGGGTCCCTGGTGGTGGCCGGGAGGACCCCGGCGAAGACCGGGTGGTGCAGGACACCGGGATTAGCCACATCAGCTGGCAGGCGTCCGGACAGGACATCGACCACCGAACGGGTAGCGCGCCGGAGCATGTGGTCGACCGACTGAGCGCTGAGACCGGCATTGTGCGGGCTGAGCACGACGTTTGGCAGGCTGAGCAGCGCAGACCCGCGGGGAGGCTCGTCCTGGAAGACATCCAGCGCCGCTCCTCGCAACCGGCCCGCCGCCAGTTCCCGCGCCAGTGCCTTCTCATCGACAATCTCCCCCCGGGACGTGTTGATCAGTACCGCATGCCCGGGCATGCGCCGCAGTTCCGCGGCGCCGATCAGCCCGCGGGTACTCGGCAGCAGCGGCACGTGCACGGAGACGATGTCTGAGCTGGCGAGCAGCTCATCGAGGGATTCCACGCCGATCCGGTCATCGGCGGGTTCCACCGGATCGCTGGCGAGGATGGTCACCCCGAACCCGGACAGGCGATCAGCGACCAGGCGGCCGATGCGCCCGTACCCGACGAGCCCGACGGTCGATCCGGTGAGCGTCCAGGGGATGTGGCGGCCGGTCCGGTTCCATTCGCCGCGGCGCACGGCTGCGTCGTGCTCACAGATACGGCGCAGGAGGGCAAGCATGAGCGCGAGCGTGTGATCGGCGACAGTAGCCTCATTCGCACCCGGCGTCACCGTGACGGCGACGCCATGCCTGGTCGCGGCGTCCAGGTCGATGGAGTCGACCCCGATGCCGACGCGGGCGATCACGCGGAGATCAGGGCTGGATGCGATCACCTGGGCGTCGAAGGGGTCTGTGCTCACGATAGCTGCCGCCGCGCCTGCCGCTAGCTCGCGGACCTGTGCGGCAGATCGTGGACCCAGCTTCGGGGCCAGCCGGATCTCCAGCCCGGCCTCCCGGAGGACCCGGCCGAGGCAATCGGCCTCGAGGTCATAATCCGGCCAGGTCACGAGGACCTGGCGTGACCCACTCCGAGCCGGTCCGGCCCGGTCAACGGGAGCCATACAGTGATTCAATCACTGTATTTCATCATGTCAAGCAGGCTGCCGGGTGACCTCTTCCGAGGGAACCAGCCGCCCGCGGTCGGCGCCGGACCGGTAGCCCCCCAGATACGCGGCGATCGTGCTGAGGTGCTCGCTCATGGCCTGCCTGGCCTGGGCCGGGTCGTGACTGGCCACCGCGGTCAGGATGCGGTTGTGCTCCGGCAGCGCCCTTTCCTGGCGGTATTGCGGTCTCGCCAGCGGGTAGCGTGCCAGCACCAGGGCAGAGTGGAGTTGCCCGACCAGCTGGGCCAGGGCGCGGTTGCCGGTAGCGTTGATCAGCTCCTGATGGAACGCGACATCGGCCTCATGGAACAGCTTCTCGGCTGCCTGGCTGGGCGGGCGCCGTGCGGCCTCCTCGATGCGAGCGAACGCTTCCGCGAGCCGCGCCACGTCCGCCTCGGATGCCCGCTCGGCCGCCAGGCCAGCGGCCTGAACCTCGAGCAGGCGCCTGCATTCCAGGTAGTCCCCGAGAATCTGGCCGCTACGCTCGCTTTCAAGGATGGCGGCAAGCACGTCGGGGTCGAATACGTCCCAGGACTCAGCGCCGTTGACGGTCGCGCCCTTGCCGTGCTTGACCGATATAAGGCCACGTTCTTCCAGAGCGCGGATCGTTTCCCTGGCGACCCCGCGGCTCACGTCAAACTGCGCGGAAAGGTCCACCTCCCGGGGCAGCATTTCCCCGGCCGGCCGTGAACCCGACACGATGTCGGCGATAAGGAGCTTCATCACGTCACGATGCAAGCGTGCCATTAGATCATCAAATCACGCTCTGATGCCGGCATCCTGGCCATCGCCATCGCCGCCGGTTCGTTCCGACTGAACCCGCCGCGGCCGCGTGCCGGGTGGCCCAGCGGCGCTTGACACATGATCGGCGGCCTGGCCGCCGGAGGAGCCAAACGGTCCCGGGCGGCTAGCCTGGGCCTGTGGACGAGCGCGTCTTCGGGCTCAGGAAGGATGACGCGCGTAGTGCGAATCTGTCTGCGTGGGGTATCCGCGCCTGACCGCTGTCTCGTCCGGGCCGGCGGGAGCCGCGGTCCCGGATGTGAGGTGGCCCGTGTTCGGTTCCCTGGACTACATCTACGTTCCGGCGGCCGATGTCGACGGTGAGGCGTTGCGTTATGTCCAGACGCTGGGAGCGGAGCTGGTCTGGAAGGTCCGCGGGATGGGAACTACGGTCGCCTGCCTGCGCGTCGGTGAGCACGGGCCAGCGATCCTGCTCTCGGGGCACTTGCCGGGCCCGGGCGCGATCTTGGTGTACCGCGTGCAGGATTACGCCGCCACGGTCGCCTGCTTGCGCGCGCAAGGCGTCGCCGTCCACGAGCTGGAGATCCCGCACGGCCCGTGTGCGACGTTCACCACCGAGGGTGGGCAGAGGTACGCGGTCTACCAGCTCGTGCGGCCCGACGCGATTCACCTGTTCGACGGCCGCATTGACCCGTAATCGTTCGCAACAGCCGCCCCTGCGGCGAGGCCGCCCGCCTGCGCATGATTTTGGACGGCATGCTCACCGGGCGACGGTGCCGGTGGTACCGCAGAGCCTCTTTGCCACTGCCGTGACCGCTGATACTGGCTCGGAACCCTCTTGATACGGCGTGGATGCCGCGTTCATGTCGTCCGAGCCGCGTCCGAGCCGCGTGGTAGCGGCATCCATGCAGTATGGCGCGGGGCTGGCGAGGCCAGCGGGACGGAAAAGGGCGTTTCCAGCGCAGACCGTGGCGGTGGCGAGGCGCGCGAGCGCCCAGTAATGGACGCTGGTGCGCGCGGCGTGCAGCATGAGTGGACGCAAGGATGAGTACGGAGGTTCGCCCCATGGCTGCACTTACGACCGAGGCCAGCCGCCCGCGCAGGGGCCAGGCGCGCGCCGACGCCGACGTCGTCGTCATCGGCGCCGGGTTCGCGGGGCTCGTGGCCGCGCGCGAACTGGGCCGCGCGGGGCTCGACGTGCTCGTGCTGGAGGCCCGTGACCGTGTCGGCGGGCGCACCTGGACCGATCGCAGGCTCGGCCACGACCTGGAGCTCGGCGGCACCTGGGTGCACTGGGTGCAGCCGCACACGTGGGCCGAGATGACGCGGTACGGGCGGGAGGTCACGCGCAGCCCCGCGGCCGGGGAGGCGTACTGGCTTGGTGCGGGCGACGCTCCGCGCGCGGGCACGCTGGATGAGTTCATGGCGCTCATCGGCGACGGGCAGCAGGCGATCGTGGACGACGTACGCGCCGCCATCCCGCGCGGCATCGACCCGACGGCCGGTGAGATCGGCGGACTGGACGCGCTCAGCATCCAGGACAGGTTCGACGCGCTCGGGCTGGACGACGAGGCGCGCAGCGCGAATGAGGCGGTGTGGGCCGGGCACGTGAACGCCCGGCTCGACCAGGTCGGCCTGTCGAGCGCACTGCGCTGGGCGGCCGCGGCGGGCGGGCACTGGCAGCTCATGCACGAGGCGTCCGCCACCTACCGGGTTGTCGGCGGCATGAGCGGGTTCACCCAGGCGATCGCGGCGGACATCGCGGGCGAGGTCCGGCTGGGCGCCACGGTGACGAGGGTCGCGCAGACGGCAGACGGCGCGGTCCTGACCTGCGTCGGCGGCGCCGAGGTGCACGCCCGGCGGGTGATCTCGACGCTGCCGGTCAACGCGATCGCGGGCGTCGAGTGGGAGCCTGGGCTGCCGGCCGCCTGGGAGCGGGCGAATGCCGAGACCGTCGCGTCGCAGGGTGTGAAGGTCTGGGTAAAGGCGCGCGGCCGGGTGCCGCGGTTCTTCGCGTACGCGAGCCAGCGGCATCCGATCTCGGTGCTGAAGACCGAGTTCACTGGCGACGACGCGACGGTGCTGGTCGGGTTCGGCCCCGACCACACGCAGCTCGACGTGACGAGCGTCGCCAGCGTGCAGGCCGCGGTCGACGCGATGCGTCCCGGGCTGGAGGTCGCCGAGGTGGCCGCGCACGACTGGATGAAGGACCCGTTCTCGCGGACCACCTGGATGACGCACCGGCCCGGGCAGCTGACCCGCGACCTGGCCGGGCTGCAGCGGCCCGCGGGCGTGGTGCACTTCGCCTCCAGTGACAACGCAAGCCTGTGGGGCGGCTTCGTCGACGGCGCGATCGAAAGCGGACTGCGCGAGGCGCGGCGGGTCGCGGCGGCGCACGCGCAGGCCGGATAGGCCGCAAGCGCAGCGTCGTCATTGCTGCCGCCATGACCAAGCAGCGCAGGCGCCGGAGACCTCGCTGGCCGACTGCCGGCCGGTGCACGGTAATGCGGTGATTACGCCAAGACGTAAACGCAGATATGGCGCGGCCGGGTTTCTCCTGAAGTGCAAGCGCTCGTACTGGCCAGAAACCTTCCTGTACGTGCCTGATCACCGTTCCGGTGCGGCAGCGTGCTCGTGCCGTCGGAATTGCCTACGATTGGTTCGGTCAGTACGAGAAATGGAGAGAATCCGTGGCACAGAAAGTGCAGACCCTGGTCGTTGACGACATCGACGGCAGCGCCGCCGAAGGGACGGTCCGCTTCGGCCTGGACGGCACCGATTATGAGATCGACCTGAACGCCAAGAACGCCCAGGCGCTGCGGGACGCGCTGGCGCCCTACATAACAGCTGGCCGCCGGGCCAGTGGCACCGCCCGGCGGGCGGCCCGTAGCGGGCGCCGGGCATCGGCGAACGGGGTGAACACGACCGAGGTCCGTGAGTGGGCCAAGGCGCA
>Ga0335083_10012544_pt1 | contig 10131 bp, 7 predicted proteins | sample Lox_Sample_42_FD_206716 | JGI IMG/M metagenome (GOLD analysis project Ga0335083, IMG submission 206716) | Soil microbial communities from Loxahatchee National Wildlife Refuge, Florida, United States - Lox_Sample_4.2 | ecosystem: Environmental > Terrestrial > Soil > Wetlands | place: USA: Florida...
CTCCACGTACGCCCGCCGAAAGAACGGCGGTGCAGCAGGGCCTCGCACGCTTGCGCGACGGAGATGCCATGTTCGTGATGTCGCCCGCCGCGGGCTGCCGCCTCCAGTCCGTCAAGCTGGATTTCGGTGCGCTCACGCCGGCGTTCGAGACGGTCGACGGGAAGTCCGCGCCGCCGCCCGCCGCCGCGACTGACGGGCACGCCGATCTCGACGCCGACTATACCTTTCATTGCAAGGCGCCCGAGGCGCTCCGCCAGATCGATGTCGCGCTGTTTGACCCCTTTCCGGGCATCCAGCGTGTGGGCGTGCAGCTCGTCACACCGAAATCGCAGGCGGGGGCGACCCTCACCCGCGCGAACCGCAGGCTGTCATGGTAGCCGTGGGGAGCCTCGCCCCGAGCGGTCGCCCGGCTTCAGCCGCTGCGGAATGGGTCGTCGAACTGGAAAACGTTCGCTTCACCTGGCCGGGGCAGGAACAAGCCTGTCTCCGGATCGATGGATTTCGCGTGGCGGCTGGTGAGCATGTCTTCGTTTCCGGTGCCAGCGGCAGCGGCAAGACGACTTTGCTGGGACTGCTCGCGGGCGTTCTCGTGCCGCAGCAGGGCGGGATCGTGGTGGACGGTACAGCGCTTGCGGCGCTCGGCGGCTCCGCGCGCGACCGCTTCCGCGCCGGTCACATGGGGATCATCTTCCAGCAACTGAATCTCCTTCCGTACCTCTCCGTACTGGACAATGTGCTGCTCGCCTGCAAGTTTTCTGCCGCGCGCCGCGCGCGCACCACGGAGCAAGGCGCAACGCCGGCAGACGCGGCCGGCATGCTGTTGACTCGGCTCGATTTGCCGGAATCCTTGTGGCGCCGCCCAGCCGCGCGGCTGTCGATGGGGCAGCAGCAACGCGTGGCGGCGGCTCGCGCGCTGCTTGGGCGCCCCCGACTGGTACTTGCGGATGAACCCACGTCGGCGCTGGACGCCGACCGTCAGGCCGCCTTCATGGACCTCCTGCAGCGCGAGTGCCGGGAAGTCGGCGCGAGCCTGGTGTTCGTCAGCCACGACGAACGGCTGGCCACACGCTTCGACCGTCGCTTTGCCATGCCCCCCGGCGCCCTGTCGGAGACGATGCGATGACCTTGTCCGGAATGGCCATGCGCAGCGCCTGGAACCGCCGCCATAACCTGTTGCTGATGGTGCTGGCGATTGCGCTGTCCACCGCACTGCTGCTTGGCGTCGAACGGATCCGGCAGCAGGTTCGAGCGGGCTTCTCGCAGGCGGTTTCCGGCACCGATCTCGTGGTGGGCGCACGGGGCAGCCCGTTGCAACTGATGCTCTACACCGTGTTCCGGCTGGGCGGTGCGACGAACAACATGGGCTGGGACAGCGCACGCCGCATCGCGAGCCATCCGCTGGTGGCATGGAGCATCCCGATTTCACTTGGGGATTCGCATCGCGGCTTCCCGGTGCTGGCCACCTCACAGGACTATTTCCGCTACTTCCGCTACGGCGAACGGCACCCGCTCGAGATGGAGCAGGGCCGGACGTTTGCGGGACTGTTCGACACCGTGCTCGGCGCTGAGGTGGCGCGGCGCCTTCAATACAAGCTCGGCGATCGCATCGTGCTCACCCACGGCGACGTGGCCGGGCCAATGGCGGCCCAATTTCAGCATGCCGACAAACCGTTCGTCGTGACCGGCATCCTTGCTCCCACGGGCACGCCGGTGGACCGCACGGTCCATATCAGCCTGGAGGCCATGGAAGCCATTCACCTGGATTGGCAGGCGGGCGTGCCCATTCCGGGCATGTCGATTCCGCCGGAACTCGTGAAGAAGTTCGACCTGACGCCCAAGAGCATCACCGGCCTTCTGGTGGGCCTGAAATTGCGATCCCGTGTCTTTGCATTGCAGCGGGAGATCGCAGAGGATTCTCGCGAGCCGCTGATGGCGGTGTTACCAGGCGTGGCACTCGACGAACTCTGGGAGATGGTGAGCGTCGGCGAGAAGGGCATGCTGCTGATGTCCGCACTGGTTGTCGCCGTCGGACTGGCCGGGCTCGTGTCCTCGATCCTGGCCGCGCTCGGTGAACGACGGCGGGAACTGGCGATCCTCCGCGCGGTAGGCGCCCGCCCGATCGACCTGCTGATGCTGCTGGCGGCCGAGGGATGTTGCCTGATGCTGGCGGGAACGATTGCCGGCTATCTGCTCCTGACGGCGCTCTCGGCGGCACTCGCCCCCTGGCTGCAGGCCCGCCTGGGTGTGGCGCTGGCGGCGACGTGGCCACAATCGGGCGATCTGCCATTGCTCGGCGCCATTGTGGTCGCCGGCGCCCTGGCTTCACTGTTGCCGGGTTGGCGAGCCTACCGGCTCAGTCTCGGCGACGGACTGACCCCGAACACATGAACAGTATGCGGGCCACGCGGCGCGCGAGCGGCAGGAGACGACGAGATGCTGAAATCAATGAAATCGATGGTAGACCGGCTGTCTCCCACGCTGCCCATGGTCGCCATCGGCGCGGTGACGCTGCTGCTCGTCGTGGTGGGCGTCGGTGCCCGGCATTCCGCACCGCGGGCGCAGCAGGCCGCCGCCGCGAGTCCCGCGTCGGCGCCGGCCGAAGGCGGCAATGCGCCGGAAGGTACCTATCGGGAAATCGACTGGCAGGCGCTGCTGCCCAAGGGCTGGGATCCGCTCGCGCCGTTCAGGGGCATGCGTCTGCAGCGGATGCAGGACGGCGATCCCCGGGCGCAGGAAGCCCTCTTCAAGGCACGCGAGTACTGGAAGACTGCGCCGACGGAGCCCGGAATGGATGGCGCGCGGGTGCGCATACCGGGCTATGTCGTCTCGCTTGACGCGGAAGGCGACCAGTTGCGCGAGTTCTTGCTGGTGCCCTATTTCGGGGCGTGCATCCATGTGCCGCCGCCGCCCTCCAACCAGATCATCCATGTACTGGCGAGCCGGCCTCTGCCAGGCCTGCGTACCATGGACCCGGTGTGGGTCAGCGGGGTGTTGCGCGTGGAACGCGCGGAGACCATGATGGGCGACGCCGGATACGCCATGCACGATGCGCGCCTGGAACGCTACCAAGAGCGGTAAGCGCTTCGCCCCCGGGTGCGACACCATGGCCGGGGCCCTGCCATGTCACACTCTTCTTGCGTACCACCCACGCAATTTCTAGCATGCTTAAGAGCGCCCCATCCCAGGGGACGCACGCGTTGCCGTTCGTGACGGCCAGAATCTGGAGCTTGCCATGACCCAGTGCACACTGCCTCATCCGCCCAATCACACTCATCAGCATGGGCCTCAGTGCGGCCATACGGCGGTACTGCACGAGGGCCATGTCGACTACCTGCATGACGGCCACCTGCATAACATGCATGGCGATCATGTCGACGAGCACAAGATCGAGGTCAGCGCGACCAATCCGGACCGGTGTACGCCGGGTCACCAATGTGGCGGCCATGAGGCGGCCCACGTGCACGGGCCAGGCTGCGGGCACGAGGCCGTGCCGCACGGCGACCATATCGACTATCTCGTCGGCGATCATCTTCATCATCCCCATGGCGATCATTGCGATGACCATGGTCCCCTGACTCGCGCCTGACGGGTCCGGATCCGGTTCGACCCGGATGCCGGAGCGTGCCACGTCATGGCCAATCGCGGAAGGGATTGCGCCAGCCCGTCCATACGTTCGGACCTGCGGCCATTTCCTCGTCGGTCAGGAGACAAGCGTCGAAGCGCGCGGTCAGCGAGGCTTCGTCCATCTCCATGCCGATGAGGACGATTTCCTGGCGCGCATCGCCCACGCCCTCGTGCCACTTGGCGCGAATCAGTGCCACCGTTTCTGGGTCTTGCGGCCACTGTGCCGGCGGCACTGCCGCCCACCAGAGGCCGGCCGGCCCATGACGGGCCACGGCGCCCGCCTGTGACCAGGTGCCGGCCAGCGTGGGATGGCTGGCAAGCCAGAAGAATCCCTTGGAGCGGATCACGCCGGGCCAGTCGGCTTGGACCAGCTCGAAGAACCGCTGCGGATGAAAAGGCCGGCGCGCGCGGTAGACGAAGCTGCGAATGCCGTACGCCTGCGTCTCGGGCACGTGCGCTCCCCGCATTTCCTGCAGCCAGCCTGGCGCTTTCGAAGCTTCCTCGAAATCGAACAGCCCGGTGCCCAGCACGCGGTCGACCGGCACCTTGCCGAATTCCGCCAGTTCGATGCGGGCACGGGGGTTCAGGCTGCGCAGCATTGCCGTCAACCGTTCTCGCTCGGCGTCGCCGACCAGGTCGGTCTTGTTCAGCACGATCACATCGCAGAATTCGATCTGTTCGACGAGCAGGTCGACCACGGTGCGCTGGTCCTCCTCCCCGAGCGATTCGCCGCGGGCCTGCAGGCTGTCGCAGGAGCCGTAGTCGCGCAGGAAATTGTAGGCGTCGACCACCGTGACCATCGTGTCGAGCTGGGCGATTTCATTGAGGCTGCGCCCGTCCTCACCCTCGAAGGTGAACGTTTCGGCCACGGGTAGCGGCTCCGAAATGCCGGTGGATTCGATCACGAGATGGTCGAAGCGGCCTTCCTTTGCCAGCCGTTCGACTTCGACCAGCAGGTCCTCGCGCAATGTGCAGCAGATGCAGCCGTTGCTCATCTCGACCAGCTTTTCCTCTGTCCGGGAAAGCTCGGCGCCGCCGTTTCTCACCAGCGCCGCATCGATGTTCACCTCCGACATGTCGTTGACGATGACCGCGACGCGCCGGCCTTCCCGATTGCCGAGGATGTGATTGAGTAGTGTCGTCTTGCCTGCGCCGAGGAAGCCGGACAGCACCGTGGCAGGGAGTTTTCTACCTGTGTGGGATGAATTGGGAAGCGGGATCAGGGTCATGGTGTGGGAGGAGACTGTCGGATTCGGGCGTCGCCGGACGGGGAAGGGGGGCGCCGCAAACGCTAATGCAACTACGTTGCAACATCATAGTTGCAATCTAGTTGCATTACAAGGGAACTCCCTCAGTCTGAAGTTGGACAGGCACTTCGCGCAAAGCGACTAAACCGTCCGGCTACTGTTCCCCTCCGCACGCATGGCGCCTAATTCCGCCATCCCGGCACACTCGGGCGGTCGGGCGGTCATCTCACACAGGGGTCAAGCGATGCATACATCGGTTACAACTATGGGAAACAACCTCCTCCTGTCGCAGCTTCCCCAGGCGGAATGGGAGTTGATACGGCCATTCCTCGATCTGGCGACGCTGCGCAGCGGCCAGTTGCTTTGCGACGCCAACCAGCGCGTGCGGCACGTGTACTTTCCAAATACCGGAGTCATCTCGATCCTGTCCCTGCACGCTGACGGATCGACCGTGGAGTTGGCCGCCGTCGGGAAAGAAGGCTTGGCGGGGCTGCCCGCATTGACGGGTGCCAATACCATGCCGCAGCGGTGCGAGGTAAGCCATTCCGGCAACAGTTGGCGTATCGCGGCGGCTGACATACGCTCCCTTTATCCCACGCTGCCCGCTCTGCAAAAGCTCGTCATGCGGTACATGCAACTGCTATTGACACAGGTTGGGCAAACGGCGGCATGCATCTGCCACCGGACGCTGATGGAGCAGTTATGTCGCTGGATTCTCCAAACCATCGACCGCATCCATGGCAACGAACTTTCCGTCACGCAGCAAAGAATTGCCGAAATGCTCGGCGTGCGGCGCGAAGGCGTGACCGAAGCCATGGGAAAGCTCGAGGGTCTTCAACTCATTGAGCACACACGCGGGAGGATCCGCGTCATCGACAGGAGCGGGCTGGAGCGGCTCTCCGGGGAAGACTATGAGATCGTCTCAAAAGAGGCCCAGCGACTGGTAGGCAGTATCTCGATATGAATCCTCGCCCAAGTAAGGAACTGGAACCGACAGGGCGCTGCACCGCCCGAAGGTTCTTCGTGCGCCGGTAGATTTGGGGGCATTCCCCGAGCCGATTCAAATGCTGGCGATGTTCCGCAAATGAGAGATTCACCTTGGCTTTTTCAATTCCTGTAGGCCAATCTTGAACGAGTACCGGATTCGGGGGAGCCATCCCGGTGCAACCCGACGCCTCGGCCAGGACACTTTCCCTGACTGATCGATTACGCGCGCAGTGGGGCCCTGTGGAGATTTTCCTGGACTCGAGGCATTCGTTCCTGAAGGGCGCAGCCGACGTAACCAGGGGATCGGGGTGAACACCGCATTTCGTATTGTCTGGCGCACGACTGTACTGCGGTGGGTGGCGGTGGCGGAAATCGCCTGTTCACGCAGCAAAAAGGAGGGCCCACCCGATCCATAAAGCCCATCCCCAACCAATATCTGCCTTCAACCTGGGCGGCTACACGATCAGTGGCGGCACCCTGACCTTGGGCGGGACCAGTCCGACGATCACAATATTCGGTGCGGCGACCATCAATTCAGGCATTGCCGGTACGGCAGGCCTCGTCAAAAGCGGCACTGGCTCGCTGACACTGAGCGGGTCCAATTCCTACAGAGGCGCCAGTACTGTTAACGCGGGGACGCTGACCTACTCCGGCGCCGCCACCTCGTCCGGGGGCGGTAACCTCAACGTCGCGACGGCGGCCGGGAACATCGCGGTGGTCAACTTCAGCAGCAGCGGGACGCTAACCGTTGGTGAGGCGCCGGTCGGGGTCGCGACATTCACGGGCGGGACGGCGACTGTCGCCTCAGGGTTTCGATTTCTCATCGGCGATTCAGACGGCACCGGCGTCCTCAATCTCGGCACCGAGTCCGGCGGCACCGCGGTCCTGACCAGCCAGAACTCGGGAGGTGTACAGGTCACCGACGGGAACCACAGCGCCGGAAGCGGGACCCTCAACCTCAACAGCGGGGTGCTGAACCAGACGGCGGGGAGCATCAATAAGGCAGGCGCGGCCGGCGCCACCGCGGTCGTGAACTTCAACGGTGGCACCCTCCGCGCTGGCGCGAACAACCTGACACTCATCAACAACACGCTCGACAGCGTGAACGTCTACAACGGCGGAGCCAGGTTCGACACCAACGGGTTCACGGCCACGGTCGCAGCCAACCTGCGCGGCACGGCCGGGAACGGCATCTACCCGGCAGGCGGCATGCTGAACATCGCCTCCGGCGGAGGAACAGGTTACATCGGAGCGCCGTACGTGCAGGTGACCGGTGGCTCAGGCAACGGCGCGATGGCGATCGCCGATGTGTCCGGTGGCGTGGTGACCGGTGTCACCCTGACCAATCCCGGCCAGAACTACCAGGCTGGCGACACCCTGACCTTCTTGTTCAGCGGCGGCGGCGCTGCGGCCGCTGCGGGCCCCTTCCAGTACACGCTGACCGCCGGCGACGTGGCCACCAACACGTCGGGCGGTCTCACCAAGGTTGGCGCCGGGACACTCGTTGTCACCGGGACGAACACCTACCAGGGCGGGACAAATGTCGAAAATGGAGTTCTCCAGCTCGGGAGCAGCGGTGCGCTTCCGGCGGGGACGGCGGTCACCATGGGCGCTGGATCCACCAGTGGCACCCTCGACCTGAGCGGCTTCAGCCCGACGGTTGGAGGGCTGGCCACGGCCGGCACCGGCACCGCGAACGTGATCGGGAACAGTAGTACTTCGACAAACAGCACACTAACGTTCGCCGGCACCGGGCCGATTTCGACGTTCGGCGGCACGATCCAGGACACAGTCGGCTCGGGAACGATGACGGTCGCGCTAGTTGTGTCGTCGGGGAAGCTGGCGCTGACGAATGCCAACACCTACACCCGTGGCACGGCGGTCAACGGCGGCACGCTGCAGGTATCCGCCGACAACAATCTCGGTGCGGCGGCGGGTGGCCTGAGCTTCGATAGCGGCACGCTGGCAGTCACGGGGTCAGGCTTTGCGTCGGCGCGCGCCACAACGCTGAACGCGGGTGGCGGCATTTTCGATATCGCGCCTGCGGCCACCCTCACCATGAGCGGCGTCATTGGTGGCACGGGGAGCCTGACCAAGACCGATGCCGGAACGCTGATCCTTCCGGGCGCCAACTCATACGCAGGCGGCACGATGATTTCTGCTGGCACACTGCAACTCGGCAACGGCGGGGCCAGCGGCAGCATCGTCGGTGATGTCACCAACAACGGCATCCTCGCGTTCAAGCGCAGCGACACGCTTGCATTCGGCGGCGCAATCTCCGGCAGCGGCGCTCTCGTGCAGATGGGCAGTGGCACCACAGTACTCACCGGCGCCAGCACCTATGGCGGTCCGACGACCGTCCAGAGCGGCTCGCTGATCGTCAATGGTTCGATCGTCTCGCCAGTCACGGTCCTCCCCGCGGGGACCCTGGCCGGGTCCGGTATCGTCGGAAGCGTGGTGAACCAGGGCGTGGTCTGGCCGGGCAACCCGGTCGTTGGGGACACCGGCTATGGCGCACTGACCGTCCGGGGCAACTACAGCGATCCGGAAGGACAAGTGATTTTCAACACGTTCCTGGGTTCCGACGGCTCACCATCGAGCCGGCTGATACTCGACGGCGGCACCACGAATGGCACCAGTACGGTGGTCGTGCATCCGACCGGCCTGAACGGAGCACTGACCCAGAACAACGGGATCCAGTTGGTGCAGGCGGTCAACGGCGCCACCACCGGTGCGCAGGCGTTCGTCATGCCCGCTGAACTGCGTGCCGGCGCGTTCAACTATCGCCTGTTTCAGGGCGGCATCAATGGCAGCGCCCCCAACGACTGGTTCCTGCGCTCGCATTTCGCCGTGGCATCTGTCGAACCGAGCGTGATACCGCCGCCCACCGCGCTGCCGGTCGATCCGCCGCCAGCAACGCTGGATCCAGGCAGATACCCGATCATCGGGCCTGAGCTGGCCACCTATGGCGTGGCGCAACCGCTGGCACGCCAGTTGGGACTCACCACGCTCGGCACGTTGCACGAGCGCATCGGCAACACGCTGGGCGAGCCTCACGAAGGCAGCGGCAGCGCAGGCTGGACCCGCTCCGGCTGGGGGCGCGTGTTCGGTCAGCAGATCGACAACCGCTACCAGGCATTCACGGCCCCGGGCACCAGTGGATCGCTACTGGGATTCCAGGCGGGCCTCGACCTCTGGCGCGGCAGCTCTCGCCCCGGCCACCATGACGCCGCTGGCGTGTACTTCGCCTATGGCAATAGCAGCGTCAGTGTCGATGGTTTGGTGACCAATGCAGCGGCAACGGCCTACGAGCGCGGCCACACCGGATCGGTCAGCCTGGATGGATACACGGGCGGCGCTTACTGGACGCACTACGGTCCGGGCGGCTGGTATGTCGACGCGGTATTTCAGGGGACTTCCTACAACGGCCACGCCTCGACGCAGTTCGCCCGGCTCCCGGTTTCGGGTTCGGGGTTAGCCACCTCACTGGAGGGCGGCTATCCGTTGCCATTGGCGTTCGGCCCCGGGTTCGTGCTGGAGCCGCAGGTGCAACTCATCTGGCAGCACGTCGGCCTGAACGAATCGAGCGATGGGCTCGGCTCCGTCGATCTCAGTGCCACTTCCGGAGGCACCGGACGTATCGGCGTGCGCGGGCAATGGACCATCGAGCGTGGGAACGGCCAAGTGTGGCAGCCATATGTGCGCACGAATCTTTGGCGCGACTGGGGCGCGCAGGCCACGACGACGTTTTCGGGGGTCAACCAGGTGCCGCTCGCGCAGCAGGCGACGCGCATGGATGTGGCCGTCGGCTTTACCGCGAAACTGGCCGCGAGCATGAGTTGTTTCGGCCAATTCGGCTACCAGTTCGCGGTCAACAGCTCGGAGAGCGGGCAGCGCAAGGGAGTCTGGGGCGATATTGGGATTCGATACGCCTGGTGATGGCATGCAGAGCACTTCGTTCCAATGCGCATCCGCGCTGGCGCGCCCAGACAGACCGGTCGTGAATGTCCCTTCAACAGCGAGCTGCGGACGTTCAACTCCTTACCTTGAGCGTCGCTTTGTGGCCGGCTACGGCCCCCCGATCCTTCTGGCTGGAAGAATCCGCAGGCCATAACAGCCAACAGCCTCGACCCTGCAAGCGCCCGTCCCCACATAACCTGACGGCAAACGCCAATAGACGTCCGAGATCCGCTTCGCTTCGTCCGCGGCCCCGCCCCGCCCCGCCCCGCCCCGCCCCGCCCCGCCCCGCCCCGCCCCGCCCCGCCCCGCCCCG
>Ga0335083_10012545_pt1 | contig 10129 bp, 3 predicted proteins | sample Lox_Sample_42_FD_206716 | JGI IMG/M metagenome (GOLD analysis project Ga0335083, IMG submission 206716) | Soil microbial communities from Loxahatchee National Wildlife Refuge, Florida, United States - Lox_Sample_4.2 | ecosystem: Environmental > Terrestrial > Soil > Wetlands | place: USA: Florida...
GGCAGTTTGAGATTATCGGCCAGTTGCAATAGTCGGAGCTATTCCTCACCCTGCATAGGCCTGGTAACACGCGCCGCCGATGGCATTGGGTTGCGTAGGGCAGCAAAGCTGCGACTTGAGAACTGAAACTTCTGATAACGGCAACAGGCAACTGAATTGGAGGATGGGTAAGCATGCGGCTTCAACTCCGCCACGCTATAGCGATCGCGGCCCTGTTCTTGGGAGCAATGGGCGCTGGTTCAGCGGAGGCTGGTTCGGCAATGGCTACAGGCGAGCCCGATGGCTATCCCGCGTTGGTCAAGCTTTTTGAGCAATGGCGGGAATTCGAACGTCCGGTGATGAAGAATGGTGTTCCCGACTACAGCGCGAGCGCGATGACCGCTAAGGCGGCAGCGCTGTCCCGGTGGCGTCAGCGGCTCGACGCAATCGATCCCAAGCCGTGGCCCATTGCAGAGCAGAACGACTACAAGCTGGTGAAGGCCGAGATGAATGGGCTCGACTTCAACCTGAGGGTGCTCCGCCCCTGGGCGCGCGATCCCGCGTTCTATACGAGCGTGTGGTCCTCCCGCAGCGATGTACCCTCGCGCGAAGCTCCGGTTTCCTACCCCGAGATCCAGCTCTACAACTATCGTTTTCCGCTCGACGCCGAGGCGCAGAAGGACTTAACCGCGAAGATCGGCATGATTCCCGCCTTCCTGGCCGAGGCCAAGGAGAATCTCAAGACGAGCAACGCGCGCGACCTCTGGGTGTATGGCGCGGAGGAACTGCGCAATCAGTCCCGTACCCTGGCTTCGCTCGAGGCGGGGACGCTGACCGTCCACACGTTAGCCGAGCACCAGCACGCCGACTTGAGCGGCGCCAGCCCGGATTTGCGCGCCGCCGTGAGCAGCGCCCGCACGGCGACCGACGAATTCGTGGCCTGGCTGGTGAAGCTTGCGCCCACGAAGAACGGCCCTTCGGGCGTGGGCAAGGAGAACTACACCTGGTATCAGCAGAACGTGCACTTCATTCCGTACAACTGGGACGAGGAGGTCGTCCTGCTACGCCGCGAGCTGGAGCGCGCGCAATCATCCTTGCGTCTTGAGGAACACAGGAACCGCAACCTGCCTCCGCTGGAGCCGGCTGCCGATGCCGCCGCGTTCGACAAGATGGCGCAGGACCGGGTGGATAAGTTCGTGGATTTTCTGGTGAAGCAGGAGATTATCCCGGATAAGCCTTACATCCGGCCGGCACTGGCGGAAGAGGTCGGCCACTTTGTTCCAGAGGAGCAACGGGTGTTCTTTACCCGCATCACCCACCGCGAGCCCATGGTGCTTTTCTCGCACGACTATCACTGGCTCGATCTGTCGCGTATGCGCGACGAGCCAAACCCGAGCCCAATTCGCCGCCAGGTCCTGCTTTCCAACATTTGGGACAACCGAGCGGAGGGTTTCGCCACCGCCTTCGAAGAGCTGATGATGCACGCCGGTCTGTACGACGATAATCCACGCGCCAAAGAGCTGGTGTGGATTGCCCTGGCCAACCGCGCCGCCCGCGGCCTGGCCTCGCTCTATGTGCAGGCGAATCAATTTACGCTGGAGCAGGCGGGACAGTTCCAGGCGGAATGGACGCCGCGCGGCTGGGCGAGGGCAAAAGACTCGCTTACCACCTTCGAGCAGCTGCTTTATCTCCGGCAGCCCGGTTATGGTAGCTGCTACATCACCGGCAAGATGCTCACCGACGAACTCATCACGGACTATGCCCACCAGCAGGAGTTGGCCGGCAAGCCGTTTGTGCTGCGCGATTTCATGGATCGCTTCAACAATGAGGGCATGATTCCGATTCCCCTGATGGAGTTGGAGATGGTCTCTGGAAACGCTCGGGTCTCAGGGCCGCAGCAGCCCTAACCGGTTGTCGCCGAATTCTCACGGAGGAGCAATGAGCATCTTTAGAAACCACAAAGTTACGCGCCGCTCCCTGCTGCTCTCGGGCTGTTGTCTGGTTCCGGGCATCCGCCTTTTAAACGCGCTCGACACGCCGACTGTGGCTGCAACAGATTACGCCGTGAAGCCCGTGCCTCTTACCCAGGTCGATATTCTCGACGATTTCTGGGCGCCGCGCATGGAAGTGAATCGCAATGTTTCCATATGGCACTGCTTCAACAAAATGGAGGAGCCCGACGATTTTGGCAGCCCCAAACTGATCGAAGCGGCGGCTTACATGCTGGCCAAGCGTCCTGATCCCAAGCTCGAGGAATACGTGGATCAAGTGATCGACAGGCTGGTGACGCAACTGAACCCGCGCCTTACCGATCCCCATAAGGCGGTTCGCGTGCCTGGTCATTTCCTGGAAGGCGCGGTCGCCTACTATGCCGTTACCGGCAAGCGGAAGATGCTCGATGCTGCGCTCGAAGACGGCAAAGTGATTGATGCGAATTTCGGACCCGGCAAACGAGACTACATCTCCGAACACGAAGGCCAGAAAATCGGATTGCTGGCGCTTTATCGTCTGACCGGCGACGAAAAATATCTAAAGCTCGCCAAGTTCTTCATGGATGGACGTGGCAAAGACGGCTATCCGCGAACCGGAGAATATGCGATTGACCGCACCTACGCGCAGGACCATGAACCGGTAGTGAAACAGGACGAAGCCGTGGGCCATTGCGTGCGCGCCATGTTTTTATACATTCCGCTCGCCGATCTTGCGGCGCTGACGGGAAGGCCGGAATATCAGGAAGCTGCGGACAAGATCTGGGAAGACATGGTCCACCACAAGCTTTATTTGACGGGGAGCATCGGATCCATTCGTTTTCATGAGCAGTTCGGCAGCGCTTATGAGCTTCCCAATCTCAGCGCCTGGAACGAGACCTGTGCTGCCTATGGAAATGTTGTGTGGAACCAGCGCATGTTCCAGTTGCATCAGGATGCCAAGTACATCGATGTGCTGGAGCGGGTCCTCTATAACGGCTTCGCAGACGGCGTTTCGCTCAAGGGAGATCACTTCTTCTACCAGAATCCTCTGCGCTCCTTTGGCAACTACGAACGCTTCGATTGGATCGATGTTCCCTGCTGCCCTCCGAATGTGGTGCGCCTGCTGGCTTCTCTGGGAAGTTACGTCTATGCGCAGTCTTCCGATTCGATTTACGTCAACCTCTTCGTTGGGAGCAAGGCAAAGGTGGGCCTCCCCAGTGGAAGCACTGTCGCAATTCACCAGGAGACTCGATATCCATGGGAAGGAGAGGTCAGCATCCGCATCAACACCGAGCGAGCTGAACCATTCGCCATGCTGGTGCGCATCCCAGGTTGGACACGGAATGAAGTGGTTCCTGGCGATCTCTATGAGTACGCGGACAAGTTTGATGAGAAACCGACACTCAAGGTGAATGGCCAGCCTGCCGAGTTAACAATGGAGCGCGGCTATGCCCGCATCGAACGAAAATGGGCGAAGGGAGATACAGTTCAGTTGCATTTGCCGATGCCCGTGCGCCGGGTGAAGGCCAATGCCCAGGCGCAGGAAGATCGCGAGATGGTGGCCTTGCAGCGCGGTCCGCTGGTGTATTGCGCGGAGTGGCCGGACAATAACGGACACGCCTTAAACCTGATCGTTCCCGAGGACGCCAAGTTCGAGAGCCAATGGCGTCCCGAGTTGCTGAACGGCGTTGAGGTCGTGACCGGCAATGTTGAAGCCTTGCAGAGAGAAGGCAACAGCGGTGAACTGGAGGGGCGGCCCCATCGGTTGGTGGCGATTCCGTATCATGCGTGGTCGAATCGCGGGCCCGGGGAGATGGCGGTTTGGATGCCGGGCAAGCCGGATAAAGCGTGGGTTGCGCCTTTGCCTCCCGATCCCATCCAGGCAGTTCGCTCTTCGGGTGGAGTTGAAAAAGCCTGGACGGGCTACAACGATCAGAACGATGACATCCGCGCCCTTTACGACGGCAAAGACCCGCTCAGTTCCGCCGACGAGTCTTATTTGTATTTCAGGATGCGGCCCGAACCTGGAACCGCGGCATGGATTGAATACGAATTCAAAGCGCCGGCCCAGGTGTCTTCTGCGCAGGTTTATTGGTTCGACGACCGGCGATTCTGCCGCGTACCCGCATCTTGGCGCGTCCTGTATAAAGACGGGAATGCCTGGAAGCCTGTGGCGAACGTTGGGCCCTACATCGTATCCAAAGACAAATTCAATACAGTGAGCTTTTCGCCTGTGACCACGGTTGCCATGCGTCTGGAAGTGGAGCCGGCAACCAAGTTCTATAAAACCGGCCAGATCGGCCCACCGGCAGCCATGTTTCTTGATAAAGACACTCAATGGCGGGAGTTCGGGCTGCTGGAGTGGCGAATCTCGGCTTCATGATCTTTGGACGAATCCGCGCAGGTCATCCCAACAACGTCCTGGCATATGGATGCGCTTCGTACGGTCCCTCCCCGCCCTCCTTCGTCGGGCAAGTCGGGATGACATCGCTTTGAGGCCAGAGGACCCCTCCCAAAACGGATTCCTCAGACAATCTCAAAATCGCCGGCCCGTCAACCCTGCGAGTGATAGTACACACGGTTCCACTTCAGCTCTTTCTTGAAATTCGCGATGGTCGTGTCGCGATCGATCAGCAAGTATTCAATATCAGCTATTTCCGCGAAATCTTCCAGGTGTTGCGCGGTCAGGGCCCGACTGAGGGCGGTGTGATGCGCGCCACCGGCAAGAATCCAGGCGGTTGCTGCGATCTTCAGATCAGGCTCGGGTATCCAAAGCGCACGGGCCACGGGCAGCTTGGGCAGTGGGTGCTCCGGCGGCACCAGGTTCACCCGATTGACGATTAACCGAAAGCGGTCTCCCAGGTCGATGACTGAAGCATTCACTGCGGGTCCGCTGGAAGCCGTAAATACCAGCCGCACAGGATCCGCTTTCCCGCCGATCGAAAGGGGATGAATTTCGGCCGTCGGTTCATCCTCCGCAATCGATGGACAGACTTCCAGCATGTGCGCGCCCAGCACCTGCCCGCCATCTTTCAAGTGATAGGTGTAGTCCTCCATGAACGAAGTTCCGCCCTTCAGGCCGTGACTCATGACTTTTAGGGCTCGCACAAGCGCTGCCGTTTTCCAGTCGCCCTCGGCACCGAAACCGTACCCATCGGCCATCAAGCGCTGCACGGCGATTCCTGGAAGTTGCGCCAGGCCGTGCAAGTCCTCGAACGTATCGGTGAAGGCATTGGAGCCGGTTTCTTTTAGAAAATGCCGCAACCCCAGCTCGATTCTTGCAGCCTCCCGCATGGCTTGGCTCTGCGTCCCGCCCGCCCGCAGCGACTCGGCGACCTCGTATTCTTCCTCGTACTGAGCCGTCAGCTTCTCTATTTCACCGTCTGCCACTTCTTCAACACGACGCACCAGATCTCCGACGCCATAACCGTTCACCGCATAGCACAACCTGATCTCGGCATCGACCTTATCGCCTTCGGTCACGGCCACGTTCCGCATGTTGTCGCCGAAGCGCGCGACCTTTAAGTCTTGCGCATCATGCCAGGCGCAAGCAGCCCGAGTCCAAACTCCAATTTCCGCGTGAACTTCGGCATCTTGCCAGAACCCGACCACGACTTTGCGCCTAAGGCGCATGCGGGCCCCGATGAATCCGAACTCCCGGTCGCCGTGGGCGGACTGGTTAAGATTCATAAAGTCCATGTCAATGTCTGACCACGGGAGTTCCTGATTGAACTGGGTGTGCAAATGCAAGAAAGGCTTGTTCAGCACGCGGAGGCCGGCGATCCACATGCGGGCCGGGGAGAAGGTGTGCATCCATGTGATCAGCCCCAGGCAATTCTTCGAGCTATTCGCATCCAGGCATAACTGATGAATGGAGTCACTGCCGGTCATCACAGGCTTGCACACAATCTTCACCGGGATATTCGGCGATGCGGAAAGAGCGCCCGCGATGGCAATGGAGTGCTTCTCGACATCCTTCAACACTTCCGGCCCATAGAGATGCTGGCTTCCCGGCACGAACCAAACCTCGAGGTTTGCTAGATCAATCATTCAATCCTTTTGGGCACACTTGAGACTCTACGCCATGGCGCACGCGTACCGGACCCATGCATCAGGTTAGCGCACGCCGTCTCCGAGTCGTCGGCGAATTGAGGACCGGCGTACGCGTACAGATCACAGCAGCCAAAAGGCAGCCACGAAAAAATCTGAGACCGGGGCAGGATGCGGTGTGCGTCGTTGAAATCCACGGAGAAATCGACGGTTGCATATTGTATCCATAAAGATGCGTAGTGCCTACTGAATATTGAAATACCTCAAGAGGCGTCAGAATCCGAAACCTGGATCGAGCGCAACTGCGCGGGCGGACCGGAAATGGTGGTGCCTCGCTATGTGTGCAAAGGGGGACTGGGCCGGAAAATGAAAAAAGCGCAAGAGCGGCTCTCGGGTTTGCCGGCCAACGCGACTTGGAGAAGAGATTAGAAACTTTTACTTGACAAACTTTGTGAATACAGTATACAAAACCCGACATCGGTGAGCGCGAAGGGTGCAGAACCGCTCCCCCGAATAACCGAGCCAGGTGAACCTCAAGAGTGAAAATTAACGGGACTGCCCGGGCGAAGGGCAGTACCGCGTGGTATTTGAAGCGACGGCGAACGAGATAGTCATACGCCCGATTTTCGGGCGGCGGTTTCGCTTCCGTCGTGGGGCGGATTCCATCAAAAGAAATTTAGGTCTACGCAGTCGTAATTGAATGCTGGGTCTCGAGAGAGGGGGAATTATGTTCCACAGCTTTTCTCGTCATCGGCTGCCCCATACATTGTTGGGACTGTGCATGCTCATAGGGCTTGGGGCCGTATCAACCTGGGCGCAGATCACCCAAGGAAGCATTTCCATCTCCGTTACTGACCCGAGCGGCGCTACGGTTGAGGCGGCCGACTTGGTGCTTCAAGATCTTGCGACCAACGTAACCAGAGCTGCCACAACCGGATCCGGTGGATCGTACACCTTCGCGGGGCTGCCTACTGGAAACTACAGGCTGACGATTACCAAGCAGGGCTTCGAGAGCCAGGTGTTTGAATCGGTCATGGTTTCGGCGACCCGCGTTACCGACCTCAAAGCGGCGTTGAAAGTTGGCGCCGTGAACCAGCAGGTGGTGGTCAGCGCTGAGGCCGTCCCAGTCCTGGAGACTGCTTCCAACGCCATCACTGGAACCATCGACATGAAGCAGGTCGAAGACCTGCCCCTGAGCGGCCGCGACATCTCCGCACTGTCGCAGCTGGTTCCCGGATACGCCGGCGGCACCTGGAACGGTCTGCCCTACATGGCGACCGGAAACAACGTCGATGGCGTCGTGGGTACGACGCAGCGCATGAAGTTTGCCGGCGCAGCCCAGCCTCTCGTCCAGGCGCGCGTCGAGAACATGGAAGAAATGACCGTCCAGACCGATCAGCTGAATATGAACACTGGCTACGGCATCTCGGACATGCAGGTTAACTTTGTCACCCGCCGCGGCACCAACGCGTTTCACGGGCGCCTTTACGAAGATTTTCGCAATGCCGCTTTGAACGCCAATACCTGGCTGAACGACGCTACCGGCTCGCCGAAGCCCCAACTTATCAGGAACGAGTTTGGTGGCAGCCTGGGCGGTGCAATTATCAAGGATAAATTGTTCTTCTTCGGCACCTTTGCCATGGCGAAACAACCCAGCGGGGCCAACTCCGGGCATTGCGGCACTTGCACCGTGATGAGCCCGACGGCGCAGAGCGGTTTGTTTACCTTTACCTCCGGTGGCGCGCAGCACGCCGTCAATTTGCTTACTGACATCGCGGGTCCTGCGGGGCTGCCCAGCACCGTCAATTCGAACGTCGCAGCAATTTTCGGCAATATCAATGACGCAGTGGCGGCCGGTACCTCAACTCCTAACGCAGATTCCAATCTCGTCGACACAACATTTAACTATTCCACTCCTCTGACCCAGTATTTCCCTACGGCTCGCGTCGACTACAACATGCGCGACAATCTGCGGCTGTTCCTGTCCTTTAACATGACAAAGACCAGCCAGCAGAATTACGATGTGCCTCCATTGCCAGGTTCTTACTATTCGAAATTCGGCGGCAGCGGGAACTTCAAGTACTTCACGCAAGCGCTCGGTTTGGACTGGACGATCAAGCCCACGCTGCTCAACTCCTTCCGTGCCGGCTACTTGTACAACAGCGTTCAGTACGGATATGACCTTACTCCGGCGTGGCTGACGCAGCCCTCCATCAATTTTGCTTATGGCTCCTCCGGCGTTGAACTGAACAACTTACCTGTAGGCACTTACTACCCATTGTTTAACGCGTCCGACAACGTGACCTGGCAAAAGGGCGGTCATACCGTGAGCTTCGGCTTCTCGTTCTTCCGCGAGCAGGATCACTACTACAACTCTCCGGCCGGCTTCCCGTTTATCCATATGGGGCTTGACATCAACGATCCGGCGTACGGGGCGGTTGACAGTTATCTCACCTCACACTTCCCCGACATATCGGACAACGCCTTGACCAACGCCAGGAATATGTACGCAACCTTGGTGGGAAGGATCAACGGCGTCGACCCGGGTGGCGCAGGATTCCCGCTTGATATCAAGACCCAACAGTACTCGAGCAACGTCGGGGCATATTTCCTTGACGAACTCCAGCACGGCACCGGGCTGTTTGTGCAGGACTCCTGGAAAGCCACGCCACACCTGACGGTTAACGCAGGACTGCGTTGGGATTTCGTCAGTCCCTCGAAGGATTTGACGGTGGGCTATCACAGCGCGGACAACGTCGGCATCTGGGGCCCTTCGGGGATTGGGAACATTTTCAACCCAGGCGTCCTTACCACCGATCCCAACGGACTGAATCCGGTCTACCGTGCCAGGTCGAGTGCCTACAACGGGTGGTATAACACTCCTCAGCCTCAGTTGGGCATCTCCTGGAACCCAAGAAAGGACGAGGGCTTCCTGGGTAAACTGCTCGGCGGGGACAGTACCGTTATACGCGCGGGCTTTGGCCTCCGTCGTATGACCGAGCCTTACCAGTTCTTCTGGAACTCGGCGTCTAACGAGGGCTATGCCTTCTACCAGAGCTTCCGTCTATCTCCCCAGGTTCCAGGCTCCCCAGCCTCCCAAGCCGTTGGAGGCTTTTCTGCAGGCAGCTATGCGTTGGGAGACCCGCAGCCGAACGCCTACTTCGTAAGCCCTGCCACCTACCAGGCCATCATCCCCGAATCGCAGGAGACATTCTTCGGTTATTGGTCGGGAGTCAACGGTCTTAACGAGCACATCCGCCAGCCCTATGTAATGTCGTGGAACCTCGGCATTCAGCGGGGCTTGGGCAAGAGCAACGTGCTCGAGGTTCGCTATATGGGCAACCGGAGCGTGCACCAATGGATCGTCACGAATCCCAACGAAGTCAACATCTTCGAAAACGGATTCTTGAGCGAGTTCAAGCAGGCGCAGCAAAATCTGGCCATCAACGCCGCGCACGGAGTTAGCGGCTCGTTCGCCAATAACGGCTATGCAGGACAGGCTGCGCTGCCCATCATGACTGCTGCGGCAGGATCGGACGTAAATGGCTTTATGACCAATTCCGGTTTCGTCACCGACTTGAATAACGGCGCAGCCGGCGGCATGGCCTCGTCGATTGCCGGAAGCGCAACATATTTCTGCAACCTGGTCGGTGGCGCTAACTTCTCGCCTTGCGCCGGGACTACCGGTGCGGGCTATCCCATCAACTTCTTCCAGGCGAACCCTTATAACGCCGGGAAGGCCACCGGATACCAGAATGATATCGGCTACGGGAACTATCACTCCCTACAGGTCGATTTCCGTCAGAAGACCTGGCACGGCATGCAGTTCGATGTGAACTACGCATGGAGCCATGCTCTCGGCGTGCAGCCGAACAACTCCTGGACCGGTTCGTTCAACATGTTCACCATGCGCGATCCCCGCTTGAGCTATGGCCCAACCGGGTTCGATTACCGGCACGTGATTCATGCCAACGGCACCTACGATCTTCCCTTCGGAAGAGGTAAGGCGTTTGTCAACAACAGCGGGATTGCCGACAAGATCGTCGGCGGTTGGTCGGTGGGAACGATCGTGAACTGGCAGACTGGCGGTCCCTATCAGTTGCTGGGCGGCTTTGCCACTTTCAACGGGC
>Ga0335083_10012546_pt1 | contig 10129 bp, 9 predicted proteins | sample Lox_Sample_42_FD_206716 | JGI IMG/M metagenome (GOLD analysis project Ga0335083, IMG submission 206716) | Soil microbial communities from Loxahatchee National Wildlife Refuge, Florida, United States - Lox_Sample_4.2 | ecosystem: Environmental > Terrestrial > Soil > Wetlands | place: USA: Florida...
CAGCGCGCGCGTTTCGGAGCGGGCCGCATCCTGGTGATCGCGCTTCTGGGCGCGGCGGTGGCGCCGACGCTGCTCGCCTGGGGGCTGCAGCGGGTGGCGGGGATGACCGCGGCGCTGTTGCTGAACTTCGAGGCCGTCTTCACCGTGCTGCTGGCGCGGGCCGTCTGGCGCGAGCCGCTCGGGCGCCGCGTGGCGACCGCGCTGGCCGCCATGTTCGCGGGCGGCGTGCTGCTGACGATCGACGCCGGGCGAGGCGCCGGCCTGGGCCGTGTCGGCGGATGGGGCGCAGCCGCCATCGCCGGCGCGACCCTGGCCTGGGCGACGGAGAACATGGTCTCACGCGCGCTGGCGGAGCACGAGCCGTTCGCGGTCGTCACGGCCAAGTCGGCGATCGGCGCGGCCCTCACGACCGCCATCGCCTGCCTCGTGCGCGAATCCGCGCCGGGCTGGCCGCATCTGCTGGCGCTGGGGGCCTGCGGCGCCGGCGGCTACGGACTCAGCCTGGCGCTCTACCTGCGGGCGCAGCGCCGCATCGGCGCCGCTCGAACCGCGTCGATCTTCGCCCTGGCGCCCTTCGTGGGCGCGCTGGGGGCCTGGGTCCTGGGCGACCGCGATTTCACGGCCGCCATCGTCGGAGCGGCCGCGCTGTTCATGGTGGGCGTCGTGCTCCATCTGACCGAGGGACACCAGCACCGCCATCGCCACGAGGCGCTGGTGCACGAGCACCCGCACCGCCACGACGACGGGCACCACGACCACGTTCACGTCCCGCCGGTCGCTGGCGAGCACACGCACCCGCACCAGCATCAGCCGGTAGAGCACGACCACGAGCACATCGCGGACGTCCACCATCGCCACGGCCACGGGCCCTGACCCACCTTGCCCGCTCCGCGGGGAAGGAAGTGAGGAGTCAGACCCTCTGGCCCTCCCCGCTCCGCAGAGCTCCGCAGGGAGGGAAGTGAGGGGTCAGACCCTCTGGCCCTCCCCGCTCCGCGGTGCTCCGCAGGGAGGGAAGTGAGGGGTCAGGCCCTCTGTCCCTCCCCGCTCCGCGGGGAGGGAAGTGAGGGGTCAGACCCTCTGGCCCTCCCCGCTCCGCGGGGAGGGAAGGGTGGGGTCAGACCCTCTGGCCCTCCCCGCTCCGCGGGGAGGGAAGGGTGGGGTCAGGCCCTCTGGCCCTCCCCGCTCCGCGGGGAGGGAAGGGTGGGGTCACTCCGATCTCGGCCCGAGGCCCTTCTCCGCGGAACGCCGGCAGCTCGAACCAGAACGCGCTGCCGCCGGTCGGCGCCGGGTACATCCCGGCCGCGCCGCCGTGTCCCTCGGCGAGGCGCTTGACGGTTGCCAGGCCCAGGCCCGCGCCCGGCGCTTCCCGGTGCCCCTTCACGAACGGCTGGAAGATCTGGTCGCGAAGATCCGACGGGACGCCGGGGCCGCTGTCCACGATGGTGACGCGGACCATCGACCCGCGCTCGACCGCGCTGGCTTCGATCAGGCGCAGGCTGACGTCGCCCATGTGCTTGACCGCGTTGCCGATCAGGTTGGCGACCATGCTGGTCAGCACGCCCACGTTGCAGGAAACCTGGCACGAGGTGAGGGCGCCGACGCGCAGCTCGCAGCCCGCATCGTCGGCCGAGGCGCGCAGCGCGGACACGACGTCCTCGACGACCTGGGCCACGTCGGCCCTCTCGCCGGGCACGGGCTGGGCGCCCGCCTGGGCGAAGGCCAGCAGCCCCTCGACCAGGTCGTACAGCCGCCAGACGCCGCGGTCGGCGATCGTCACCCAGCGATGGGCTTGCTCGCCCAGGTCCAGCGTCACCAGGTGCGAAACGCTCAGTGACACCGGGGCCATCGCGTTGCGGACGTCGTGCGCGACCCGCCCGGCGAACGCCTCCATTTCGTCGGCGCGCCGCTCGAGCGCCTGTTCGTAGGCCCGCGCCAGGCGCTGGTGGCGCCGCAAGAGCCGCAGCAGCAGCAGCGCCGCGCCCACCGTCGCCACCGCGCAGATCACGTCCAGGCCGAACACCAGCCGGTGGCGCCGGATGCTGACGTCCTCGATCGTGCGGGCCAGACGCTGGGCCATGTCGGCGTTGATCTGCAGGCTGCGGCTGAGCGCTTTGCCAAGGTCCATGACCTGAGCGCGAAATCGAAGGTCCGCGGCGCGCAGCGCCTCCTGGCTCTGCTTCTCGGCGGCCAGCACGTCAGCCAGCGTGTGATCCAGCTCATTGAGCTGGCGCTGGGCTTCGTCCCACGCCTGCGCTTCGCCCGGATACTGGGGCAGTCCGCGGTAGCTGTTCAGCTCCTCCTGCAGGAGCGCGCGTGCGCCCAGCATCGCCTCCGGCGAAATTGGCTGACCTTCGCGGATCGCGTCGACGTAGTCATCCTCCGTGAGCAGCAACTGGCGCAGGCCCCCGCGGCTGGCTGCGAGGTGCTCGATGCTGGGCGCGGCGTTGGCCGCGATGCTCAGCGCCGCCTCGTTGAGCACGGACGTTCTCGACTCCGAGTAGACGGTGGCCGTGACGAACGCCACGATGACCACCGCAAAGGCACCCATCACCGGCACGGACGGGCTTCGGTCGACTCGCACAGGCCCTTCGCGCATGACCACACGACTCCCCAATTGCCCGAACGGTTAAATAGTTTATTGCCCCGGCAATCCCATCCCTGCGTCCAGGAGCTGCCGCCGCCCCTGCAGAACCCGATCGAGCTGCAAGATCTGCCGATACAGGATCTGCCAGTCGTCCCAGTCGACCTGCAGGTTCCGCAGCTCGTCTGCGATGGGCTCGATCTCACTCGAGAGCTCGGCGCTCGAAGTGCCATCGGACAACCCGTCGTGGTGCAGCTTCCAGAGCGGGCGAAGGCGCTCTTCCAGGGCCTGGGCCCGCGCGTCGCTGGTCTGCAGACCGTCGGTGTAGACGACCGCCTCCGCGATCAGGCCGTGCGCCCAGCTCAGACGATCGGGTTTGCCCCGCAGGACGACGCCGCTGGGATAGAGCGTGATCGTCAGGTCACCGGTCGCGAAGTGCTCGAGCCGGCCCGGCAGGTGCGAACCGAGCGCCTGGCCCCCCATCCGGCCGAGCAGCCGGATGGGGATGGTCACCCACCAGCCCGGCCGGGTCTCGCGCACCCGGAAACCATGGCGGCGCAGCACCCTGGCCACCTTGGTCGCGACGTCCGCGTAAGCCGGAGCATTCATGATGAGCGGGATGTCCGCGCTGCCCTCGCGCCGGAGCAGCGACACGATCCGCATCACGGGGACCGACAGGAAGATGATGGCGAAGGCGGCTGCCAGCCCGATGGTCAGCGGGAACCCGCGGAGCACGCGCGCGACGAAGGATCGGCCGGGCTGGGGGCCGACGATCGCCGTGACGGTCACGCCGACGGCCAGGGGGATCAGCAGCGCCAGCCCCATCCAGACGAAGCGGACGTCCATGGACGGGATCCAGTCGGGCAGAGGAAACAGGGCGATCATCTGCACGACCTGCTTTGGGGCCAGGATCCCGATCAGCAGCAGGGGCCAGGCGATGGCGGCCCCGGTGATCACGGGGAACAGGGCCCGCTCGCGGCCCGTCGTCCGACCGAACAGGGCGGCGACCGCCCACCCGCGCCAGAACCTCCGCAGAATGCGCACCAACGCTGAACCTAGGGTCGCTCGCGTCGACTGCTGGCGAGCGATCCCGTTCCGCGTTCGGTCTCAACAATCCCCCTACATCTCGAAGAGCTGGTGCAGCTCGCAAGTTCCGTCGCCGGCGACGGCCAGGAACCGGCGGGTCAGCGCCAGCGCCTCTTCCTTCGACTTCACCTGCATGACGGCGAAGCCGCCGACCACCTCCTTGGCCTCGGCGAACGGTCCGTCGGTGACGGAGATCTTGCCGTCGGCGGACTGGACGCGCGTGCCGGTGTCGCCCCAGGCCACCCCCTCGGTGGTGACCAGCCAGCCTTCCTTCTTGCCCTCCTCGATGAGCTTTCCCATCGCCGCGATCTCCTGCTGGCTCGGACCGGTGTTGCGCGCTTTGTGGGTGAACAGGCTGATGTAACGCATCGGAATCTCCTTTGGGTCGGGTTGGCGGGGCGGGCTTCCGTGCTCGCCCTCGTTCTGACGACGAACGAGCCAGGGCCAGATCGACACCGCCTCGAAAATAAATCCGACGCGTGACAGCTTAGCCCCGCGGGGGAAAGCCGGCGGCTCCTCCGGGGGTCAGGCCCGGCGGCGATGGTCCAGCGCGGTCCAGCCGGCGGCGGTGAGGGCGGCCCCAGCGATCAGGAATGCCACGTCCCACGAGAGCTGGTCGTCGCCGGGCCGCACGTGGTGGATCTGCAGCACCTGGTGCGCGATCGTGCCCTCGATGACGTTGAACAGCCCCCAGCCCAGCGCCAGCGAGCCGGCGAACGTGCGCGTCCCATGCGGCACCTCGCGGCGGCCGTTCACGTGCCAGAGCAGCAGCACCCCGACCAGCGTCGTGATCCAGGCGAAGGCCTGGAACAGGCCGTCCCAGACCACGTTGATCTTCAGGCTGGCCAGGTCGGTCGGTGGCAAACGGGCCGAGAGGACGTGGTGCCATTGCAGGATCTGCCGCAGCACGATCCCTTCCGCGAGTCCCCCCAAACCGATGCCGAGCAACGTTCCGGCGGCGATCAGCGAGCCAGCGTGGTTCGGCGACGGCTCTCTCATGTCGTTCTTTCTCCGTCGCTTCGCACTGTAAGGTGAGGCGCGTGTCGTGGCCGGCAAGGGCGCGCGCGTCTGCCGATCGAGTTACAGCGTCGCCGCAGAGCGGCGTGAGCTCGAGCGGAACTGAACGAACAGCAGCAGGTCGTACAGCGCCTCGAGGGTGCCCCCGGCGATCAGCGGCCAGCCGGTCAGCCCGATCGCGACCGTCCGGGCGCCGCCTGGGTAGAGCCACGGGCCGTCGCCGTTGCCGGCCCGGCGCCCCTCGTCACTTTGCCTTCGGGCGATAGACCCAGATCTTTCCGCTGATCGTGACAGTCACGGTGATCGTGACCTTGGCGGCCTTCATCTTCCCGTCGTCTGCCTTCACCGTCTGCGGCGTGCTGGTCGTCGTCGTTCCCGGGGTGATCGCGATGGTGTGCCGCTGGACCTTCTTGCCGCCCGGGTCGACGTTCTGCTCCAGCACGACCAGGCCGGCGCGGCCGGTCGACTCGACGACGGCGGTGTGGTGCGGCCGCTCGATCTGTTCTTCGGTCCAGCCGCTGGAGCTGCTGCCGTCGTCGAACGTGATGTCCGTGGTCGTCCTGACCGTTGCGACATAGTCGCGGAACTGGACGACGTCACCGGGCAGCGCTCCGGCCGGAATGACCTTGTCACCCCAGACGTAGTCGTCGTCGGGTCCGGTCGTCGTCGAGCTGGCCGCGCCGGCTGCGCGCAGGGCCTGGTCGGCCAGATCCCAGCACTCTCCCGCGCCGACCTTCTGGCCCATCTTCCCTCGTGCCCATGCGACGACTTGCTGGCTGATGTTTCCGGGCATTCAGTGCGCTACCTTCCTGGCATGCAGCGCGTGACCAGGAGCTGGCGAGCGCCGCCCTCTCCCTCGCACGCGGAGGCGTCCGTGAACGTGAAGCTGGTCGCAGCTGCTCCGGGCGCGTGCGGGGCCAGCGTGCAGGTGCAGCTGCCGTCCGCGCAGGCGATGGCGACGTCTCCGTCGCCGGCGGTGAAGACCCCCTGGCGCTCCACGCACTCGGCGTTGAACCAGCAAGAGGCCGGCGCGCCCTGCTGCCGGCGGGTGCTGCCGGCGTGGGGGACGCAGCGGGCGAACACGATGGCCGGCGCCACGCCGGGCGACGCCGGCGGGGGAGCGGCAGGCGCGCGCGGCCCACAGGCGGCGGCGGCAAGCCAGGCGCCCAGGCCGATCGCCCGCAGGGCTTGCGCGCGGTACCTCACGTGCGTGCGCGCAGGCGCACCAGCCCCAGGCCGGTGACGGCGGCGAACGTGCCGGCCGCCGCAGCCAGCGACGCGTGCACGGTCAGGAGGCTCCCGGCCAGACCCACGGTGATGCCGCTGAACGTGCGCAGCCCCGCCGACGACATGTTGAACAGCCCCAGGACACGCCCGCGAGAGGCGTCGGGCGCCTGCATCTGGACCAGCGTCTGCGCCATGCTGCTGAACGACAACTCGAAGAACCCCGCGGCGAAGAGCAGCGGCAGGGCCAGGACGTAGCTTCGCGCGAACGAGAACCCGAAGAGCGCCGTCGCCCAGAGCATCGCCAGCTTCATCGCCGCGCCGGGGCTGATCCGCAGCAGGCCGCCCCGGCTCTCGAGCAGAAACCCCGCGGTCAGCGCGCCGGCCGCGTCGGCTGCCAGCAACAGCGTGTACGCGACGCCCGGGTCGCCGTGCCCCAGGTCGTGCGCGAACCCCGGCATCTGCGCCTGGTAGCTGTTGCCGACGAAGAACGACGCGGCCCCCGCCAGCAGCACCATCGCGCTGATGCCCGGCAGCCAGCGGATCTCACGGATGGTCTGGACGATGTCGGCGATGCCGCGGACGGCGCGCTTGGGTCCCGTCGCCCCCTGCGCCCGGAAATGGCGGCCGTAGGGGGCGCGGATCAGCCAGATCAACAGCGGCAGGTAGAACGCCGCGTTCAAGAAGATCCCGCGGGTCGGGCCCAGCGTCAGCATGATCAGGCTGCCCACGCCCGGTCCCACCAGGACGCCCAGGTAGCGCGCGCTGGCGTTCAGCCGGACCGCGCTGGCCAGCGCCGCGGGCCCCACGATGTCGTAGAGCAGCATCTGGCTGGACGTCATCCAGAGGACCCCCGCGCAGCCGTGCAGGACCAGCAGCACCATCGCGTGCCACACCTGCAGGGTCCCCGTCAGGAAGAAATAGCCCCACCCCAGCGAGGCGGACATGAACATGGCGGCGCCCACCTGGATGATGCGCCGCGAGTCGAACCGGTCGTTCAGCGCGCCGGCGGCGACCGAAAACAGCAGGTACGGCAGCCAGTGCGAGACGACCGCGAACCCGCCGAGCGCGGCCGAATGGAACTTCTGATAGACGAGCCAGTAGCTGATCACGTGCTCGATGTTGTCGGCCATCATCGTGAGCGTGAACGTGGCCAGATAGGCCCGATACCCCCGGATCTGCAGGGCTTCGAAGGCGCGGCTCATGCGCGAAGCTCAGCCGAAACCCCTGATGTTTCAGGGTTGTACAGCATTTCGCGGGTCGAAGCTGGAGCTTGGGTCGTCAAGAACTATTGCAAAGCGAGGGGTTGCGCCGGGCCCAGGGATGAACAAGTAGTGAAGATACCCGAGTCGAATGAGTCGAGCACTGGCCCCGTGAATGGACGCAGCCGTAAAAAAGGACGAATTTAAGAGTCGGGATCCGCCCGTCTTGTCGCGCACGCCGAAATTCACGGGCCGGTCTGGCGCGGGCGATACGTCGCCGACGCGGGACGTCGATCGGGTGGTCTCGCTGCTGCGCGAGAGCGACGACCGGTTCCGGGTGCTGGTCGAGAGCATCCGCGACTACGCGATCTTCATGCTCGATCCGCTCGGTCGCGTCGAGACCTGGAACGCGGGCGCCGAGATCGTCTTGGGCTACAAGCGGGACGAGATCGTCAGCAGGCACGTCGAGGTCTTCTCGACGCCGGAGGACCGTGCTCGCGGGTTGACCTCCGACCTGCTCGCGCGCGCCCGGCAGGACGGGCGCGTCGAGCACGAGGGGTGGCACCTCCGCAAGGACGGGACGCGCTTCTGGGCCAACGCCGTGATGACGGCGCTCACGAACGACGACGGCCAGCTCATCGGCTACGCCACCGTCACGCGCGACCTGACCGAGCAGCGACGGCTGGACGAGGAGCGGGCGAAGCGGGCCCGGGCCGACGAGCGCTTCCGCGCCCTGGTCGACAGTGTGAAGGACTACGCGATCTTCATGCTCGGCCCGACCGGACACATCGAGACCTGGAACCGCGGCGCGGAGCTGATCAAGGGCTATCACGCCAGCGAGATCATCGGGAAGCGGCTGGACGTCTTCTACCCGCCCGAGGACCGCGAGCGCGGCAAGCCCGACCACCTGCTGGGGCTGGCGATTCGCGACGGCCGCGTCGAGGACGAGGGGTGGCGGGTGCGCAAGGACGGCACCCGGTTCTGGGCCGACGTGGTCATCACCGCGCTGCGCTCCGAGGACGGGGCGCTGATGGGGTTCAGCAAGGTGACGCGCGATCTGACCGACCGCTGGGAGGCCGAGGAGAAGCTCCGGCGCAGCGAGGAGCGCTTCCGGCTGCTCATCGACTCCGTCGAGGACTACGCGATCTTCATGCTCGATCCCGACGGCCGCGTCGCCACCTGGAACGCCGCGGCCCAGCGCATCAACGGCTACGCGGCCTCGGAGATCATCGGCGAGCACTTCTCCGTGTTCAGCCTGCCCGAAGAGGCGCACGCGGGCCGGTGCGAGCGCGAGCTGGAGGTCGCGACCCGCGTCGGGCGTTTCGAGGAAGAGGGGTGGCGGGTGCGCAAGGACGGCGCCCGCTTCTGGGCCAACGTCATCCTGACCGCCATCCACGACAAGTCGGGCGCGCTCATCGGGTTCGCCAAGGTGACGCGCGACCTGACCGAGCGGCGCCGCCTGGACGCCGAGCGCCTGCAGCGCGTGCGGGCCGAGGAATCCCTGCGGGTCCGCGACGAGTTCCTGTCGATCGCCTCGCACGAGCTGAAGACGCCGCTGACGTCGTTGCAGATCGAGCTGTACGCCCTGCGCGAGCGGCTGGCCGAGAGCCGGGGGGACGAGCGGCTCGAGCGAAAGCTGGGTCGGGCGTCGCGCAACGCCGACCGGCTCTCGGGGCTGGTCGACACGCTGCTCGACGTCTCGCGCATCGCGACCGGCCGCCTGACCCTGAGGCCGGAGCGCTTCGACATGATCGAGGCCATCACGCAGGTCATCGACAGCATGCAGGGGGCGGCCGGGCGCGCCGGCTGCACCATGTCGTTCACTGCGCCGCCCGACCCCGTGCGGGGCTTCTGGGACCGGCTTCGCTTCGAGCAGGTGGTGATGAACCTGCTCTCGAACGCCTTCAAGTACGGCGCCGGCCAGGCGATCACGCTGGCTCTGTCGGTCACGGACGGGGAGGCGGTGCTGGAGGTGCAGGATCGCGGGCCAGGCATCGAGCCCAAGGACCTGGACCGGATCTTCGAGCGTTTCGAGCGCGCCTCGCCGATGCGCCACTACGGCGGCCTGGGGCTGGGGCTCTACGTTTCGCGCGAGATCGTGCGGGCCGAGCACGGCTCCATCACCGCCCACAACCTGGCCGAGGGGGGCGCCTGTTTCCAGGTGCGCCTGCCGCTCGAGCCCGTCCAGAGACTGCCCGCGCCCGGGGCCTAGCCATGACGCCGGCGGGGTGGCGCCGCGTCATGATCGTCGACGACGACGCCGACATTCGCGAGAGCCTGATGGAGTTCCTCGAAGACCACGGCTTCGAGACCATGGGTGCTCGCGACGGACAGGAGGCGCTGGACACGCTGGGCGCCGCCGATCCGCCCCCCTGTCTGATCATCCTGGATCTCATGATGCCCAAGATGGACGGGCAGACGTTTCGGGAGAAGCAGCTGGAACAGGCGCCTCTGGCGGGCATCCCGGTCATCGTCATCTCGGCCTACCGCGACCCGGGCGGGGCCTCACGCGAGATGCGGGCGGCCGCCTGGATCCCCAAGCCGCTGAACCTCCCCGTCCTGCTGCGCGCCGTCCGCGATCGCTGCCCGGTTGCCTGACGCCGGTGTTAGAGTTGGCGGTCATGAGCACCGTCAACCGCGTCTGCCTGGTCGTTCTCGACGGCTACGGCGAGCGCGCCGAGCAGAAAGGCAACGCGATCCGCCTGGCCAAGAAGCCGACGTTCGATCGCCTGTACAAGACCTGTCCCTGGACGCTGATCGGCGCCTCGGAGAACGATGTCGGCCTGCCCAAGGGGCAGATGGGGAACAGCGAGGTCGGCCACCTGAACCTGGGGGCCGGCCGCATCGTCTATCAGGACATCGTCCGCATCGACAAGGCGATCGAGACCGGCGCGTTCTACGAGAACCCGGCGCTGGTGAAGCTGGTCGACGCGGTCGAGGCCAGCGGCGGGACGCTGCACCTGTTCGGCCTGACCAGCCCCGGCAACGTCCACGCCGCGCTGGAGCACGCCTACGCCGT
>Ga0335083_10012547_pt1 | contig 10129 bp, 7 predicted proteins | sample Lox_Sample_42_FD_206716 | JGI IMG/M metagenome (GOLD analysis project Ga0335083, IMG submission 206716) | Soil microbial communities from Loxahatchee National Wildlife Refuge, Florida, United States - Lox_Sample_4.2 | ecosystem: Environmental > Terrestrial > Soil > Wetlands | place: USA: Florida...
CATGCCCTGCATGGCGAGCAGCTGCTTGTACTGGTCGAGATTGATCGAACCGTCAGGATTCTTGAGCGACGAGATCACCGGGTCGGAGAGCAGCGCGCGGCGCACGGCGTCGTCCGAGGCGGTGAGATGCAGGCGCTGCGTTTCATCGACGAGCACGCGCTGCTGGATCAATCCGTCGAGGATGTCCTTGCGGTGCTCGGGGGTGTCGAACATGCTGGCGTCGAATCGCGAGCCCATGATCTGGCGGGCCTGGTCGAGCTGCTGGCGTGCGGCGTTGTCGTATTCTGCACGCGTGATCTTGTGTCCGTTGACGCTCGCGACGTTCGCGCTTTCGTCGAAGAAGCCGCGGAAACCTTGAATACCGACGAAGCCCAGACCTGGCAGGACGACCAGGAGCAGCATGAACATCATCAGGCGTTTGTGATTGCGGAAAAAGTCGAGCATGCGTGACCAGACGTTGAGGGCGCCAAAAAATGGAACGCCCGATATTACAACAGCGGCCAACAAAAAAGGCGAACCGGAGTTCGCCTTCTTGTCGAGATATCCTTGGCGGAGCGGACGGGACTCGAACCCGCGACCCCCGGCGTGACAGGCCGGTATTCTAACCAACTGAACTACCGCTCCGTGCGGTTTTACGCGATTTTGCGCGTTTGCACTACGCTTCGCGAGGTGCCGGACCTGAAGCTGTGGTGGGTGCTGAGAGGCTCGAACTCCCGACCTACGCCTTGTAAGGGCGCCGCTCTACCAACTGAGCTAAGCACCCAGCTTCATGTTTTCCAGCACTGCTACTTCTGCTGCACTGTCATCAGACAGCGAGCCCGCTAGTTTAGCTCATCTTTGAGTGCTTTGCCAGGCCTAAATTTTGGCACCTTCGCCGCCTTGATCTTGATCGCATCTCCCGTGCGCGGATTGCGCCCCGTGCGCGCCGTACGCTTGCCGACGGCGAACGTGCCGAAGCCGACGAGCGTCACCGATCCACCCTTCTTCAGCGTACCCTTGACGCCACCGATCACGGCGTCGAGCGCGCGTCCTGCGGCCGCTTTTGAGAGATCGGCTTGTTGCGCGATGTGGTCGATCAATTCCGTTTTATTCATTCCAGCCCCCGAGAATGTGTTTGGGCAATCGTAAGAAAGAACATCAACTTATAGGAAAGACGGCCCCGGCAGAGCGCCGGGCCCGCTCATTTAACGGGGCCGAAAGGCCCGTGTCAAGCGGGGTTGAGCCGGATTCGACGCACTCTTCGAGGGATTCCTCGAACCGCCAGGAAAAGTCATAAAGCGCGCTGGCGGACGTTGCAATGTCAACGACCATGACGCACATAAAAAAACCCGCGGACCAAGCCGCGGGTTTTTGCTTCCAACGTGCCGCGCACGGGGGGCGGCGCGCAGAAGGCTCAGTGCTTGACCACTTCGGTCGCGCCGGCATCCTTCGCTTCGGCCACGGGCGCCTTGGCGTCCTCGGCCTTCACTTCCTCTTCTGGCAGCGCCTGCGGCACACGTTCGAGCGCGAGTTCGAGCACCTTGTCGATCCAGCGGACCGGCACGATTTCGATCGCGTTCTTCACGTTGTCCGGGATCTCGGAGAGATCCTTCACGTTCTCTTCCGGGATCAACACGAGCTTGATGCCGCCACGATGCGCCGCGAGCAGCTTCTCCTTCAGGCCGCCGATCGGCAGCACTTCGCCGCGCAGCGTGATCTCGCCCGTCATCGCAACGTCGGCGCGCACCGGAATGCCAGTCAGCACGGACACGAGTGCCGTCGTCATCGCGATACCGGCTGACGGACCGTCCTTCGGCGTCGCGCCTTCGGGCACATGGATGTGGATGTCCTGCTTCTCGAACGCTTCGTCCTTGATGCCAAGGCGACGCGAACGCGAACGCACCACCGAGCGTGCCGCTTCGACCGATTCCTTCATCACGTCGCCGAGCGAACCCGTGCGGATGACGTTGCCCTTGCCGGGCATGACCGCCGCTTCGATCGTGAGCAGATCGCCGCCGACTTCCGTCCACGCGAGGCCCGTGACCTGGCCGGTCTGGTTTTCCTTCGCGGCCAGACCGAAGTCGTACTTGCGCACGCCGAGGAAGGTGTCGAGATTCGCGCTGTCCACCGTCACGGCCTTGTCGGCCTTCTTGAGCAGCAGCATCTTCACGACCTTGCGGCAGATCTTCGAAATTTCACGCTCGAGCGAACGCACGCCCGCTTCACGCGTGTAGTAACGAATGATGTCGCGGATCGCACCTTCTGTCACATCGATCTCGCCCGCCTTCAGGCCGTTGTTCTTCTTCTGCTTCGGCAGCAGGTAGCGCTGCGCGATGCTGACCTTCTCGTCTTCCGTGTAGCCCGAAAGGCGGATGACTTCCATCCGGTCGAGCAGCGGCGGCGGAATGTTCAACGAGTTCGACGTGGCCACGAACATCACATCGGAGAGATCGAAATCGACTTCGATGTAGTGATCGGCAAACGTATGGTTCTGCTCCGGGTCGAGCACTTCGAGCAGCGCCGACGACGGATCGCCGCGGAAATCCATGCCCATCTTGTCGACTTCGTCGAGCAGGAAGAGCGGATTGCGCACGCCGACCTTCGCGAGGCTCTGCAGGATCTTGCCCGGCATCGAACCAATATACGTGCGACGGTGGCCACGAATTTCGGCCTCGTCACGCACGCCGCCCAGCGCCATGCGCACGAACTTGCGGTTCGTTGCACGCGCAATCGACTGCCCGAGCGAGGTCTTGCCCACGCCGGGGGGGCCCACGAGGCACAGGATCGGCGCCTTGACCTTGTCCACGCGCTGTTGCACCGCGAGATACTCGAGGATGCGTTCCTTCACCTTCTCGAGACCATAGTGGTCTTCGTCGAGCACCGCTTCGGCGTTCGAGAGGTCGTTGTTGACCTTGCTCTTCTTGCGCCACGGCAGGCCGATCAGCGTGTCGATGTAGTTGCGCACGACGGTCGCTTCAGCCGACATCGGCGACATCAGCTTGAGCTTCTTGAGCTCGGCATCGGCCTTCTTCTTGGCTTCCTTCGGCATGCGCGCGGCCGTGATGCGCTTCTCGAGCTCTTCGAGATCGGCACCCTCTTCGCCTTCGCCCAGTTCCTTCTGGATCGCCTTGACCTGTTCGTTCAGGTAATACTCGCGCTGGCTCTTCTCCATCTGGCGCTTCACGCGGCCGCGAATGCGCTTCTCCACCTGGAGGATGTCGATTTCGGCTTCGAGCTGCGCGAGCAGATGCTCCAGACGCTCCACGACCGGGAACATCTCGAGGATATGCTGCTTCTGGTCGAGCTTGAGCGGCAGATGCGCGGCGATGGTGTCGGCAAGACGACCAGCCTCGTCGATGCCCGACAACGACGTCAGGATCTCCGGCGGGATCTTCTTGTTCAGCTTCACGTACTGGTCGAACTGCGAGACGATCGCACGGCGCAGCGCTTCGGTTTCGGCGCTGTCGGCGTGATCGGGCTCGAGCGGCATCACTTCGCACGAGAACTGCGTTTCCTGCTCTTCGATAGAGAGCGTCTTCGCGCGCTGCAGGCCTTCCACGAGCACCTTCACGGTGCCGTCGGGCAGCTTGAGCATTTGCAGGATGTTGGCGATACATCCCACTTCGTACATGTCTTTTTCGGTCGGCTCATCCTTCGCGGCGGTCTTCTGCGCGACGAGCATGATGTGCTTGCCGCCCTCCATTGCCGCTTCGAGGGCCTTGATCGATTTCGGCCGGCCCACGAAAAGGGGAATCACCATATGCGGGAAGACTACGACGTCTCGCAGCGGCAGCAGCGGGAGCGTGGTGCGTTCCGGCGGGAGGAGTTGGGTTCCTGACATTTCATTTCCCCATGAGTGGAATCAATTGTTCGGTAAGTGAGGCCTGGCAAACCGATTGCAAGCCTCGCGCGTGTGGGAAAAGTTCAGTGACTCCAAAATAGTGCGCCATCGACCACAAGATTAAACGAAAAAGCCGTTCATCCCATTGCATGAACGGCTTTTTCCCGGAACTCTTTAGCCGATCACCACCATCAGTTCGACCCTGCAACCTTCGGAGCGTCCTCGTATATCAACAGTGGCTTGCCGTCGCCCTCGATCACGTTGTCGTCGATGATGACCTTGCTCACGCCCTTCATGGCCGGCAGTTCGTACATCACGTCGAGCAACGCCTGTTCCAGGATCGAGCGCAGGCCCCGTGCCCCGGTCTTGCGGCGGATCGCCTTGCGGGCGATGGCCTGCAGCGCGGCCGGGCGAATCTCCAGTTCCACGCGCTCCATGTTGAAGAGCTTGTGATACTGCTTCACGAGCGCGTTCTTCGGCTCGACCAGAATCTTCATGAGGGCGGCTTCGTCGAGCTTGCCGAGCGTGGCGACCACCGGCAGACGGCCGATCAGTTCGGGGATCAGGCCGAACTTGATGAGGTCCTCCGGCTCCGTCTCGCGCAGCACTTCGCCCGCGTCGCGTTCCTGCTTGCTCTTCACGCTCGCGCCGAAGCCGATGCCGGTCTTCTCGGTGCGGTCCGTGATGACTTTTTCGAGGCCGTCGAACGCGCCGCCGCAGATGAACAGGATGTTGGTCGTATCGACCTGGATGAAGTCCTGATTCGGATGCTTGCGGCCGCCCTGCGGCGGCACCGAGGCCATCGTGCCTTCGATCAGCTTGAGCAGCGCCTGCTGCACGCCTTCACCCGACACGTCGCGCGTGATCGACGGGTTGTCCGACTTGCGGCTGATCTTGTCGATTTCGTCGATATAGACGATACCGCGCTGGGCCTTGTCGACCTCGTAATTGCAGTTCTGCAGCAACTTCTGAATGATGTTCTCGACGTCTTCGCCCACGTAGCCGGCTTCGGTCAGCGTGGTCGCATCCGCGATCACGAACGGCACGTTCAGAAGGCGCGCGAGCGTCTGCGCGAGCAGCGTCTTGCCCGAGCCCGTGGGCCCAATCAGCAGGATGTTACTCTTGGAGAGTTCGACTTCGTCCTTCTTGTCGAGGTGCTTCAGACGCTTGTAGTGGTTGTACACCGCCACTGCGAGAATCTTCTTCGCGCGCTCCTGCCCGATCACGTACTGGTCGAGGATGTCGCGGATCTCCTGCGGGCTCGGCAGGTCCGAGCGCGACAGCGCCGCGTCGACGCCCGCACCTGCGGCCTCGTCGCGAATGATCTCGTTGCACAGGTCGATACATTCATCGCAGATGAACACCGACGGGCCAGCAATCAGTTTCTTGACCTCATGCTGGCTCTTGCCGCAAAACGAGCAATACAACAGCTTCTCGCTGTTAGAACCTTTTTTGTCCGCCATGGATAGATGAGCCTCCGGACACTCTGTTACATGATACGCCGTTTCCCCCAGCGAGGACCGGGGGGCGCGTGAACCGCTTGCTGTGACGGCGTTGGGGCCGCAGGCCGCGAAGCGCGTTTGCCGATTATTTCACAAGGTCTGCGCGGCGCCGACTATCCCCTTTTGTACGGGGGCGAATCGTCCCTGAACATCCCTTGGCGTCGATTTTTCGCCGCCGGATCGCGTTCCCCGCTTGCCGTGCACGGGGAACGACCCGGAATGCCGCTAGCGCCGGATCACGGACGCTTGTGCAGCACCTGGTCGACGAGACCGTACGCCTGCGCGTCGTCGCCGGACATGAAGTTGTCGCGGTCGGTGTCGCGGGCGATGCGCTCGACGGGCTGGCCGGTATGGTGCGCGAGCAACTGGTTCAGGCGCTCCTTCAGATACAGGATTTCGCGCGCCTGGATTTCGATGTCCGACGCCTGGCCGCGCGCCCCGCCGAGCGGTTGGTGAATCATCACGCGCGAGTTCGGCAGCGCGAAACGCTTGCCCTTCGCGCCCGATGCGAGCAGGAACGCACCCATGCTGGCCGCGAGGCCCATGCAAAGGGTCGAAACGTCCGGCTTGATGAACTGCATCGTGTCGTAAATCGCCATGCCGGCCGAGACCGAACCGCCCGGGCTGTTGATGTACAGGCTGATGTCCTTGTCCGGGTTTTCGCTTTCGAGGAACAGCAACTGCGCAACGACGAGGTTCGCCGTCTGGTCGTTCACTTCGCCAACCAGGAACACCACGCGCTCCTTCAGGAGCCGCGAGTAGATGTCATAGGAACGTTCGCCGCGGCCGCTCGTTTCGACGACGATCGGCACGAGGCCGAGCGCCTGCGGGTCGAAGTCCCGCGATGCGTGGGAGGTCAACGTATCCAGCGATTGAGCGCGAATGGTCATGCGGTGCATCCTTGTCTGGAAAGGTTATTCTGATAAACCCGTATGGCGACGGACCCCGGTTAAATCAACCACACAGTCAGCATGGCCAAGAACCGCAGATACAAAAACGGCGTGCTGACCGTCGGTGGCTCCGACAGCCGGCACGCCGAAAGCGGGCAGATTTAAGCCTGCGCCGTTGCGCTTGCCAGTTCTTCGAAGCTAACTTGCTTGTCCGTCACCTTGGCCTTGCCAATGACGAAGTCCACGACGTTCGATTCGACGACATAGGCTTCCATTTCGGCAAGACGCTGCTGGTTGGAATAATACCAGCGCACGACCTCCTTCGGGTCCTCGTAGCTTTTCGCGAATTCATCGACTTCAGCACGGATCTGCTCGGGCTTCGCCTCGAGGCCGTTGGCCTTCACGAGCTCGGCCAGCACCAGGCCCAGCTTCACGCGGCGCTCGGCCTGCTCCTTGAACATTTCGGCCGGGATCGGCGCGTCCTTCGCATTGGGCACGCCGCGCTGCGCGAGGTCGGCACGCGCCATTTCGACGAGGCGCTGCTGGTCCTGCTCGACGAGTGCGTTCGGCACGTCGAGTTCTGCGATCTTCAGGAGCGCGTCCATGACCTGGTTCTTCACGATGGCCTGCGTACGGCGCTTTGCCTCGCGCTCGAGGTTGTCCTTGATTTCGCCGCGCATCTTCACGAGGTCGCCATCGGCGATGCCGAGCGACTTCGCGAATTCAGCATCGATTTCCGGCAAGTGCGGCCACTCGATCTGCTGCATCGTGATCGTGAACTTCGCGGTCTTGCCCGCGACGTCCTTGCCGTGATAGTCCTCGGGGAAGGTCAGGTCGAATTCGCGCGCCTCGCCCTTCTTCAGGCCGAGAGCGGCCTTCTCGAATTCCGGCAGCATGCGGCCTTCGCCCAGCACGAACGCGAAGCCTTCAGCGCTGCCGCCGGGGAACGCAACGTCGTCGATCTTGCCGACGAAGTCGACCGTCACGCGGTCGCCTTCCTTCGCTGCGGTGTCGGCGCCGCCGTCACCGTGCTCGCCGGCTTCGCCGCGTGCGTGGAAGTGCACGCGCTGCTTGCGCAGGATGTCGAGCGTACGGTCGATTTCGGCTTCGGTGATGGTGGTGGTCGTGCGCTCGATTTCGGCCGCGCCGACGTCGCCGAGCTTCACTTCCGGGTAAACCTCGAAGGTCGCGTCGAACGCGTAGTCGCCCTCAGCGGCTTCTGCCTTCGGCGCGAAGCTCGGCTGGCCGGCGACGCGCAGGTTCTCGGCGCGGCTGATGTCGAAGAATTCCTTGCCGACCTTGTCGCTCAGGACTTCGGCTTCGACCTGCCCCGAATACTGCTGGGTCACCATCTTGAGGGGCACCTTGCCCGGGCGGAAACCCGGCATGCGCACGTTCTTCGCGAGTTTACGAATGCGCGACTCGACTTCTTTCTGCACGGCATCCTTCGGCAGGGAAATCGTCACGCGGCGTTCGAGCTTGCCGAGGTTTTCAACAACGTTAGCCATGGCTTCAATCGTCCTAAAATTGTTCGAGCGAATCAGTAATCTGTGGTCTTTGCGTGCCGCAGTCCGCTGGGGTCGTTCCGCTGGGGTGCTCCGCAGAGGCCGTCCCAATGTGGCAACCCGCAACGCCGGCGCCTCGGTGCGCTGCCCAACAGCGCCGAAATGGGCGGTTTGCAGTGCGGTTCCGTCAAAAGAGCCAAGTATTTTAGCAAACTATTTCGCGGACCCCATGGAATTGCCTTTCGGGCCTGCGATGCGAACTGCCTTGCGCGTGCGCGGGCCATCGGCGCCAGCCCATTCCGGCTCATTGCCAGCCGCCCCGCCTTGCTCTTCTTGTGCCCTTCGTGCGGCCGCGCGGCGCATCCCGCACCACCCCCGATGCGCGCTATCGCAACGCCGGTATCCAGCGCACGCGGCGAGGCTGTTAAGCTTACGCTCGCGCTGGACGCCCCGCCGGCCGCAGCCGCTCCCTACTATTCTTCCAGCAGAGACACCATGCCGAATTCGTCGACTGACGCTCCCGTTATCGTCATTGCTCCTGACTCGTTCAAAGGCTCGCTCAGCGCGGACGGGGTCGCCGCCGCGATCGCCGAGGGCATCCGCCGCGTGCGCGCCGACGCCGACATCCGCATACGCCCCATGGCCGACGGCGGCGAAGGCACCCTCGACGCCATGCTCTCGGTCGGCGGCGAGCGCCGTGTGATCACCGTCGAAGGCGCCGCGGGCCCGAAGCGCGATGCCGCCGTGGGCCTGCTGCGCGACGGCAGCGCAATCATCGAGACCGCCGAGATCGTCGGCATCACGGACCCGGTGGGCATGGGCGTGCCGGTGGCCGCGCGCAGCACACGCGGCATGGGCGAAGCGATCCGCGCGTTGCTCGACGAGGGCGTGCGGCGCTTTTACGTCGCGCTTGGTGGCAGCAGCACCAACGATGGCGGCGCGGGCCTGCTCGCGGGCCTCGGCCTGCGACTCTTCGATGCCGCCGGCAAACCGCTCGAGCCCACGCCCGAAGCGCTTGCGCAGGTGGCGCGCGTTGACGTCTCCGGGCTCGATGCGCGGCTTGGCGAAGCATCGTTCGTCGGCATGTCGGACGTCGACAATCCGCTGACCGGCGAGCACGGCGCCACCCCCGTGTTCGGTCCGCAAAAAGGCGTGACGCCCGAGCAGGTCGCGCCGATCGACGCCGCGCTCGGTCGCTTCGCCGACCTGCTCGAAGCCGCGCTCGGCCGGCATGTGCGCGACGAAGCGGGCTCGGGCGCCGCCGGCGGCCTCGGTTTCGCGTTGCGCATGCTCGGCGCGAGCTTCGAGCCCGGCGCCGAAGTGGTTGCGCGCACCATCGGTCTGGACGAAGCCCTCGAAAACGCGGACTGGCTCATCACCGGCGAAGGCCGCTCGGACGTGCAAACGCTACACGGCAAGGCCCCGTTCATCGCCTGCCGCCACGCCGCGAGCGCCGGCGTCGCCGCCACGCTGCTCTCGGGCGCCGTGGACCCGGCTGCGCTGCCGCGCCTTGCGCAGCACTTCAGCGGCTGCTTCTCGCCGGCGCCTGGCCCCATCACGCTCGAAACGGCGATTCGCGACGCGGCGCGCCTGCTCGCCAACGAAGCCGAACAACTTGCGCGCCTCAAATACGCTGCGCGTACACACATCTGAACTTTCGCGCCGATCGGACCTCGCTGACAAAATCTGCGCGGGCCCGATCGGCAGCCCGCGCGCGCCGCGCATTCCGCAGTAAGCGATTAATAGATTCGTGCGCTGCGCGGCCCTTTCCGAACAAGGGTTCGGATGCGTTGACCCGCGCGCCGGAAGGGACAACAATCATGGAAGCGCGACACGATCGCGTCCTTCCCAAGCGACCAGACCAGGACTCCCATGAAGGCAAGCAAAGCCGGACTCGAACAATTCCTCACCTATCGGCTGCATGTCCTGAACAAGCTCTCCGAACGGGGTGCCAGCGAACGCTACCAGGCCAAGCTTGGCATCACGCTGCCGGAGGCCCGGCTCATTGCAGCTGTGGGTGCGTTCGGCCCGTTTTCCGTGATGGAACTTGCGCGCCACGCGAATCTCGACAAGAGCCAGGCGAGCCGTGCCGCCGAGGCGCTGATGCGCCGAGGTCTCATGCGCCGCGACGCAAGCGAGGAAGACGGACGCCTCGTACTCGTTTCGCTCACACCCGACGGGCGCGCGCTCTATCGCAAGGTCATGCCCATCGCACGCAAATGGAATGTCGACCTCTTCGCGAGCCTCGACGACAAGGAACGTGACACGCTCGCGCGTGCGCTCGACAAGGTGATCGAAGCGATGCAGGCCGAGCTGTGACGCGGCAGGGGCAATAAGCGAAACAGATGGGGGGCCGCAGCGGGCCGCCATCGTCCGCGTGCGGGCCTGGAGAATCGATGCATTTCGTTTCGG
>Ga0335083_10012548_pt1 | contig 10129 bp, 8 predicted proteins | sample Lox_Sample_42_FD_206716 | JGI IMG/M metagenome (GOLD analysis project Ga0335083, IMG submission 206716) | Soil microbial communities from Loxahatchee National Wildlife Refuge, Florida, United States - Lox_Sample_4.2 | ecosystem: Environmental > Terrestrial > Soil > Wetlands | place: USA: Florida...
GGGACGGCCAGCTCGGCGACCCGCGCGTGCACGAGATCGGCAACTACATCCTGCGCGGCAAGCTCTGGGAGGCGTTCGAGCACCCGACTCCGACCGTGGTGCTGATCGACGAGATCGACAAGGCCGACATCGAGTTTCCGAACGACCTGCTGCTGGAACTCGACCGCATGCAGTTCCACGTCTACGAGACGCGGCAGACGATCAGCGCCCGGCACCGGCCGGTGGTGATCATCACCTCCAACAACGAGAAGGAGCTGCCGGACGCGTTCCTGCGCCGCTGCTTCTTCCACTATATCCGCTTCCCGGACCGCGAGACGATGGAGCGCATCGTCCAGGCGCATTACCCGGACCTCAAGCAGGAACTGGCGCGCGAGGCGCTGAACGTGTTCTTCGCCATCCGCGAGGCGCCGGGGCTGAAGAAGAAGCCGGCCACCTCCGAATTGCTGGACTGGCTCAAGCTGCTGATGATCGAGGACCTGCCGCCCGAGGCGCTGCGCGGCGGCGACTCGCAGCACCTGATCCCGCCCCTGCATGGCGCGCTGCTCAAGAATGAGCAGGACGTGCATCTGTTCGAGCGACTCGCTTTTCTGTCACGGCGGGGAAGCTGAAAAGGCCAGGAGGCTCTGCCTCCTGGACCTCCGCCAAAGGGCCGAGCCCTTTGGAAACCCTTAACTTGTGCGGCAGTCCGGGGGCGGAGTGGCCCAAGGTTCCATCGGCCGGAACGGCCGATGGAATGGCCACGGAGGGGCTCGCCCCCGGCGGGGTGTGGGGCAGAGCCCCACCCTTTCTTGGGAGGCGCGCCAATGTTCACCCATTTCCTCGCCGCGCTGCGGGAGGCCGGCCTGCCGGTCTCCATCACCGAGTATCTCACCTGGCTCGGCGGGCTGCGGGCCGGGGTCGCGGCCTATGACCTCGACGATTTCTACTATCTGAGCCGCTGCGCCCTGGTGAAGGACGAGCGGTTCATCGACCGCTTCGACCGTGTGTTCGGCGCGTGCTTCCAGGGCCTCGCCGAGTCGGGCACGGCGGAAGGCGGCCCCGGCGGGCCCGCGGGAACGATCCCCGAGGCATGGTTGCGCAAGCTCGCCGAGAAGCTGCTGACCGAGGAGGAGCGCGCCGCGATCGAGTCGCTCGGCGGCTTCGAGGCGCTGATGGAGACGCTGCGCCAGCGCCTCGCCGAGCAGAAGGAGCGGCACCAGGGCGGCAATAAATGGATCGGCACGGCGGGCACCTCGCCCTTCGGCGCCTATGGCTACAATCCCGAGGGCGTGCGCATCGGCCAGGCGGAGAGCCGGCACCGGCGCGCAGTCAAGGTGTGGGACAAGCGGGAGTTCCGCGACCTCGATGACGACGCGGAACTCGGCTCACGCGCGATGAAGCTGGCGCTGCGCCGGCTGCGGCGCTTCGCCCGGCAGGGCGCCGCGACCGAGCTTGACCTCGACACCACCGTGCGCGCCACCGCCGCCAATGCCGGCTCGCTCGACCTGCGGCTGCGGCCGGAGCGGCACAATGCGATGAAGGTGCTGCTGTTCCTCGATATCGGCGGGTCGATGGACGACCATGTGCAAATCTCGCGCGACCTGTTCGCCGCCGCCCGCGCCGAGTTCAAGCATCTGGAGCATTTCTACTTCCACAACTGCCCCTATGAGCGCGTCTGGCGCAGCAACCGGCGGCGCGACGACACCAGCCTCTCCACCCCGGACGTGCTGCGCACCTACGGGCCGGATTACCGCCTGGTGTTCGTGGGCGACGCGACGATGAGCCCGTACGAGATCATCCAGCCGGGCGGCAGCGTCGAGCACTGGAACCAGGAGGCGGGCGAGGCCTGGATGCGCCGGCTGACCGGACATTTCCGCCGCGCCGCCTGGCTCAACCCGGTGCCGGAGCAGTACTGGCCGGGGACGCAGTCGGTGCAACTGATCCGGCAATTGATGGACGGGCGGATGTTCCCGCTCAATCTCGGCGGGCTCGACGCGATGGCGCGGGAATTGATGCGGTAAGGCGAGGAGCTCCGCCCCTCGACCCGGCTGGGGGCAGCGCCCCCAGACCCGCACAAATTTGCGATCATGCATTAGCGCGACGAGGTGACTCCGCGTCCAGGATGGCCGCCCGCTCCTTCAGGAACCTCAGGGCGCTCCTTTCACCCTCGGCGATGAGGTAATCGATATTCCGCGCGCCGCGATCGAGCTTGCCTTCGTAATCCAGCTTGGCCTGGATTTCCGCCGACATTTCGATGCATGGGATATGATAGGGCTTATCCGGATCCGCGCTGAACGACTTGGGGATGCGGATCGGCGACCTGATGTCGAGCTGCGCCAGGAATTCCGGCCGGAATGCGCCAAACAGGATCAGGTCGTTGATTGTCTCGACATACCCGAGTTGATGGAACAGCGAGATGTTGCCTTCCAGTTGGTTGCGGCGGTCGAGAATATCGTCCAGTTCCATCGGCGGCAGCTTGCGCGCGGTCGGGTTGATCTTGATGAGCCAGATCTCCTCGGGAATATTGTCTATGCCGACGCTGCGCGGGCGGACCAGTTCCTCGACGGGCGGGTTATCGGAAAACAGGCCATCCCAGAACACATCGTCGCCGATCCGCACCGGCGCGAAGATAGTCGGGACCGCACAGGACGCCAGAATGTGCTCGATACGGATCGGCTCGTGCGTCGAGACGAACTTGACCATCTTTCCGCTGGAAACATTGGATGCCCCCACCATCAGCACCGGCCGCGAGGCGCGCGCCCCCCAAGAGGCGACCTCGTCGAAGTCGATGTACTTCCTGAGAAGTGTTGGAAAGTCCAGGAAGTCTTTCCGATAGATCGTCCCCGCGAACTGCATCATCATCTGCATCATCGGCGATGAAGGACTGATCTGAAAGGCCGGAAGCATGCCGCTGTTGATCATCCGTATTAAGTTGATGACCCAATCGTTGAACGCCTCCTCCGCCCAGCCATGCGCCGTGTTCTCATGCCAAAAGTTTATCAGGCGCTCCCAGAGCGGATGCTCGCCCTTCATATACGAATACCAAAGCAAGGCCGCGCACACGGCGCCGCCGGAGGTGCCGCTGATGCTGACGACCTCGAATGCCTCGCGCACCTCGGCCTCGGCCTCGCACAACGCCTTGAGCGCCCCAGCCGTGAACGCGGTCTGGCTGCCGCCACCCTGGCAGGCGATTGCGATCCGTGTCCTCGCCTTCATGGCCACATGCCCCTTTCATGACCCGACAGAACTGCTTCTTTCGCATACGCAACAATGAAGCCAGCCTTCCCATTTGGTTGACTTCAGCAAGGCGACTTTCGCCCTTTTGCCGGGTTCCCGCGACGCCATGGCCGGCAATAACAAAACACCTCGTTTGCAGCATAAGACCAGAATCTGGGCATCAGAACGCCATTTAGAACACCACGCGGAGCAGCATTTTTAACAACTCGCCCAATGGCATCATGGTGAGTATCAACGGTGCAATTGGGATGACTATCGTCGCCACGATCCGAAGGATGGCATCCCTCGTAATGGGCGCTATACGCATAGTCCGTACCACTTCCAGGCTGTTGCCCAGATCGGCGAGGGATTGAATATCACCACTCCCCACAAGCGGCTCATCAGCTGGCGCACCGCCGCGCAGCCATTTGGCATCGAACTGGCGAACATACCGCTCGGCCAGGACGCCATATTCGAGATTACCGACCCGCTTCGCCTGTGCGAGCTGCGGCACAAACACCAGGAGCGGACCGAAGACGACGCACAGTAGGAAGACCACCAGACCGGCGATCTGAATCTTGAATTCAGGGAGTTCTGCCCCGAGGTAAAAAATGCGGTCCGCGATCTGTCCAGCAAGCAGCACACCGTGCGCCGCGACGAGCAGGCCGAAGGCGTAGACTGCGTTTGACAGAAATCCCAGCCCGGCATTGCGATCCGGATGCGTGGGAATCAAACTCAACTCGATGCGTGACACATGCCAGAGAAAGCGCGCCCATATAGCCAGTCGAAAATACCAGCGGCACAGCAGGAACTGGAAGATCGGCAGACTTACGAAGCCATACCACATCCCAGCGAACGAGAGCGTGCCCCCCTTCGCGGAGGGTGTCGCGTACCAAGTGGTCATGTCCAATGCGACGTAATGGCGCCAGATAATCAGGACCCCAACGACGTACACGAAGACGATCAACAGCACCTCGGCAAGCACCGAGTTACGCAGCCGGTAGGCTCCCGCAACGGCAGCATCGAACCGCGCCATCGCGCCGTCGGGAATTAACCGCCGTTCCAGGAATTGCCGCACCACGACCCGCATGCGCCGGTGCACCACAAGTTCCGCGCCGATCAGCAAGGGCACCGCCACCAGGAAGCGAACGTGAACCTCCACGTCCTGCAGGAAGGGCACGGCCGCACCCGCACCCATCAAATGTTGTTCGAGAGCCGAAAGCACCAGGAGCGGCAGCCACGTAAATAGCGAAATGACGAGAATGCGTTGTTGGAGCGCCGTCAATGCGTTATCCGACAGGTGCGCCCGGCTCAAAAGCTGGAAGAGCGGCCCACCCAGGACGAGCGAGAAGTTCTCGGGATCTCGTAGCCCTTCTTCAGTGAACGGCGACGTGCGCGATTTCATTTTGAAGCTTCTCCTCGCGGCTCTATCGCAAGTCCCCTCCGGGCCGCGGTCACGCCCGAGGCGCCCCCGGCTTGTCAGCCACCGCGCGGGAAGTGTGGTATTTTCAACGTCTTCACCAAATCACAGCACGGCCCGCGCGGATGATCGGCTAAATTGGCGGCTTTTTCGCCCAATCATAGCCATGACGGGCACGCTGGTAGCCGTAGTCAAACAAAGCGCGCATGTAACCCTGGTCAAACGGCCCTGGCAGCTTCTGGGTGAAGTCGGTTCCGATATAGGCCAGATTGAAATCGATGCCATCGTGTTGGGTCGTGTTATACATACGGTGCACGTCGTTGTAGCCGCTGGCTGCGATCATGGTTGAGACGGCGCGCCCGAGGATACCCAGCGTACTGCGCTCCACAGTCGCCCATTCGGGGTCGAGCCGGCCATTGCGGATGACATAGGCGACCGCCGGCATCACACGCTCGCCGCGCGCCATACGCACGCGCCGCTGCCGTGTCAGGGCGGCGGGGTAGAGGAATGCCTGCGCGAACGCGCCGCCATCCACATGCATCTCCTGATACGACTTTCCATCCAGAGTTACGTCGAACATGGTCGGCGGGAATGCGCCAGGAATGGCGGCGGAGGCGAGCAGGATGCGGCGGACCGTGTCCAACGCGCGCGGATGTCCGCTCTTGGCGATAGCGCCCAGATTCCAGACCACCGGTTGCTGGGCATCGAGGTTGGCGGTCGCAATGAAAAGCAAGCGCCCGTTTTCATAGCCCTTCGCGAGGGCTGCCAGCATCGCCTCGTTCAGGTATGCGGAGATGGTCCCGAACAGCGGGGAATTGTCATTCAGCGCGTCGTTGAACAGCGCGGCGGTGAAAGCGCGCTTCCAAAGCACGTTGGATGGCGTGAGCTGAGTATAGACGGCGCGCAGTTGCGGATCGTAGCTGGAGCCGAGATAGGCGAAGGGGGCGGTGAGCGCGCCGGTGCTGACGCCGGTCACCAACTCGAATTCCGGCCGCGTGCCGTACTCGGACCAGCCGCACAGCAATCCCGCACCGAAAGCGCCTTTCTCGCCACCGCCGGACACCGCCAGCAACTGTATCAGGGGCAATAGCGCATCCGGCGCCAGGCCTTGCGCCCGGCGCAGGCGGTCCCCGGCCGCCGCGAACTCAACTTCGAGTGGCTCCATTCCGTAAAATGGGAAGAAGCGCTCGTTCGGCACACCTAGCACGCTGGCCTGGGTCGTCCGCCCCATCGGCACCGCGATCCCGCGCTCCGACCTAAAGGCATGAACGATTCTCATCTCCGCGACGATAACTGATCATCCGATCCGGCCAGGCAATGGACGATCGGCGCGCCGCCCAGTCCCGCGCGCAGCCCTCCGATCACGTCGCCTGAGCCAGCATTCCCCGGATGGGTCGCCTGGGCGTGAACGGACATCGGACGCTGGGAAATATGCGGGCTGGAGCCAGCCGGCGCCCTCCACAGGCAGGGCCAGGCTCCCCGGCACCCGATCAATCGAGAAGCTGCACACCTTCTGGCGCTGCGGGAATTCCTTGAACACAGCAAGGAACTTGCCGGGCATATTGCTGCACCGGCACAAGCAGGAAGAGGTGCTCCAACCGCCAACGTGAGTAATCCATCCCCAGGAGCATCGAGCGGCAGTCCATTGCGGCCTTTCCGGCACGCTCGCTCATGACTCACGGTGTCGTGATTCACTTGGTTTGGATCTCACGAACGATGCAGCGACAGTCAATGTGACCCATGACGCTGCCGATCATCTGTAGTTGCCGCGCGGCACGGCCGGCAATAGCCGGGTGTCAATCAGCACGCAGTCTTGACCCCTGATCGGCGTCCCAACATTGACCCCATGAGCGGGTTGTCCCGATCGTGGCCGGTCGTGAGACGGGGCAGGCATTCATGGGCGCCGCCCGCGGCGTCATGGATGCGAAGCGCGTAGACCGGCTAAATGGGCGGCTTTTTCGCCCAATCATAGCCATGACGGGCACGCTGGTAGCCGTAGTCAAACAAAGCGCGCATATAGCCCTGGTCGAACGGCTCGGGCAGCTTCTGGGTAAAGTCGGTTCCGATATAGGCCAGATTGAAATCGATGCCGTCGCGTTGGGTCGTGTTGTACATACGAATCACGTCATTGATGCCGCTGGCCGTGATCATGGTTGAGATGGCGCGCCCGAGGATACCCAGCGTGCTGCGCTCCACGGTCGCCCATTCGGGGTCGAGCCGGCCATTGCGGATGACATAGGCCACCGCCGGCACCACACGCTCGCCGCGCGCCATACGCACGCGCCGCTGCCGTGTCAGGGCGGCGGGGTAGAGGAACGCCTGCGCGAACGCGCCGCCGTCCACATGCATCTCCTGATGCGGCTTTCCGTCCAGGGTCACGTCGAACATGGTTGGCGGAAATGCGCCGGGAATGGCGGCGGAGGCGAGCAGGATGCGGCGGACCGTGTCCAACGCGCGCGGGTGTCCGCTATTGGCGATAGCGCCCACATTCCAGATCACCGGCTGCTGGGCATCAAGATCCGCGGTCCCGATGAGTAGCAGACGCCCATCCTCATAGCCCTTTGCGATGTCCGCCAGCATCGCCTCGTTCAGGTATGCGGAGATGGTCCCGAACAGCGGAGAATTGTCATTCAGCGCGTCGTTGAACAGTGCGGCGGTAAGACCGCGCGTCTCGAGCACGTTGGACGGCGTGAGCTGGGTGTAGACGGCGCGCAGTGGCGGATCGTAGCGGGAGCCGAGATAGGCGAAGGGGGCGGTGAGCGCGCCGGTGCTGACGCCGGTCACCAGCTCGAATGTCGGGCGCGTGCCGTACTCGGACCAGCCGCACAGCAACCCCGCACCGAAAGCACCATTCTCTCCACCGCCGGACACCGCCAGCAACTGCACCTCGGGCAATGGCGCGTCCGGCGCCAGGCCTTTTGCCCGGCGCAGGCGGATCACGGCCGCCGCGAACTCAGCCTCGAGTGGCTCCGTTCCGTAAAACGGGAAGAAGCGCTCGTTCGGCACCCCGAGCACGGTGGCCTGGGTCGTCCGCCCTATCGGCACCCCGGCCTCGCGCTCCGGCAGGGCGCACCCTATCAATGAGGCCGTGACTCCGGCGCCGGCGGCAATGCCCAAAAAGCTCCGGCGGGACGGCGATCCGGGCGCGCCGGTCTTTGAAGTCCGTTCCACAGACATGAACGATGCCGTCTCCGCAACGATAGGGGTTATCCGATCCGGTCAGACGCCGATGCCATGCTCGCGTTGCTTGGAGAGGAGGATCTTCCACTGGTCGTGGCGAAGCGCCACGAGCGAGCCGTCATCGTTGAAGTAGAAAAACTCCCTGCGTGGGTCTGGAGTCTTGCCGACATGCTCGCTCATGGCTCACGGTGCCGTCGATCATCTGTAGTTGCGGCGCGGCACGGCCGGCAATAGCCGGGTGTCCGTCGGCACGCGATCTTGACCCTTGATCGCCGTCCAGTATCGCCCCCGTGAGCGGGGTGTCCCGATCGTGCCCGCCCGGGAGCGGAACCCCGAAGATCAGGCCGCCGTCTCGCCCCGCTCCAGCGCGTCGTAGCCCTTAAGCCGGTAGATGATCGCGGAAACGATCCAGCAGGCGACGAACAGCCCGATCACCAGCACGCCGATCAGGCCGAAATTGCCGTTCAGGCTGCCGATCACGTCCCAGAACGGCCCCTGCAGCGCGAATTGCTCGCCGATCAGCCCGAGCGCCTCGATGCCGCCGACCAGCGCCGCCACCCCCACCGACACGGCGGTGATCGTCATGTTGTAGTAGAGCTTGCGCAGCGGCCGGGACAGCGCCCAGCCATAGGCGCCGACCATCAGCGTGCTGTCGGCGGTATCGACGAGCGACATGCCGGCGGTGAACAGCGCCGGGAATACCAGGATGTCCCAGATCGGCAGCCCCTTCGCCGCCTCGGAGGCGGCGATGCCGAGCAGGCCGATCTCGGTCGCGGTATCGAAGCCGAGGCCGAACAGCACCCCGAGCGGGTACATCTGCCAGCTCCGGCGGATCATGCCGAAGAGCGGGCGGAACAGCCGCGCGAGCAGCCCGCCCTCCTGCATCATCGCCGCCATTTCCTCCGCCCGCAGATCGGCGCCGGCCTTCACCCGCAGGAAGCTGCGGCGGACGCTGCCGAGCGTGATCAGGTTCATGGCCGCGATCACCAGCAGGAACGCAGCGGAAACCAGGGTTCCGACGACGCCGCCGACCGTGCGGAACGCCTCCAGATGCGTCTTCAGCGCCACGGAGGCGGCGGCGATGCCGACCGAGGCGAGCACGACGATCGAGGAATGGCCCAGCGAGAAGAACAGGCCGACGCCCACCGGGCGCTGCCCGTCCTGCATCAGCTTGCGGGTCACGTTGTCGATGGCGGCGATATGGTCGGCATCCACCGCATGACGCAGGCCGAAGCTGTAGGCGAGCAACGCGGTGCCGAGCAGCACCGGATAGGCCCGGAAGGCGAGTAGCGCCCAGGCCCATACGGCGAGATTGAGCGCGATCAGGGCCGCATAGATCCCGGTCAGACGCCGGCCATGCGCGGTGGATATCCAGTCCAGGGGGACGACAAACATGAAGATCAGACTCCTGGACACGACACTATCCGGCGAGGTCCCCGCCCTACCCGCGTCTTGTGAAGTGTATCATGGCCTGCGGTCACGACTTATGCCGAAAGGCCAGGGCTCCCCCTCGATGGTCAGGCTGGAGCGATCATCCCTGGCCCCCTTGGCCCTTGGCGGAGAAGCGGGCGCGCGATGCCGAACAACCCTGCCGGACATGATCCCCTCACGATCCCGCGCAAGCCGCCCGGCACGGAGGGGCCCCACCCCACCGTGAGGGACAGATTCGTGCATGAGATCACGCGATTTCTTCGCATGTTCGCATATCTCTGGGTGCTGTTCGGCCTGCTCGCGCTGCACGAAAGCATTCTCCGCCGCCAGATGGGCCTCGGTTATCAGATGCAAGGCTTCGCGGCGATCAACGCGCTCGTGCTCGCCAAGGTGATGCTGGTCGCGGAAGACCTGAACCTTGGCGGCGAGATGCGCGGGCGAGCGCTTATCTACGGGGTCCTGTGGGAAGCGGCCATGTTCGCGATCGTCTTCATCGTCTTCCATGTCCTGGAAGAGCTTGTCGTTGGATTGCTGCACGGGTCGACGCTGGCACAGAGCGTGCCGGCGATCGGCGGCGGCGGGTTCATTGGCCTGCTGACCGTCGCGGTGATCCTGTTTGTCGCGCTGATCCCCTATTTCGCGTTCCGGGATATTACCCGGGTGCTCGGCCGGGAGAAGATGCGCGCGCTGCTGTTCACCAGCGCGGGCGCCGCCGGCGAAAATCCAACCGCGATGAAGTCCCAGCCTCCGGAGAAGGCGCCCGAGCCGTAAAGGCGAGGGCTCCGCCCTCGACCCGCTGGGGCCTTGAGGCCCCAGACCCCCAATACTTAGGATTAGGTTGGATCGGAAGACGCTCTAAGTAATGGATTCCAAAGGCTACGCCTTTGGCGGGGTCCAGGGGCA
>Ga0335083_10012550_pt1 | contig 10127 bp, 7 predicted proteins | sample Lox_Sample_42_FD_206716 | JGI IMG/M metagenome (GOLD analysis project Ga0335083, IMG submission 206716) | Soil microbial communities from Loxahatchee National Wildlife Refuge, Florida, United States - Lox_Sample_4.2 | ecosystem: Environmental > Terrestrial > Soil > Wetlands | place: USA: Florida...
CGCGGCGATGAACCGGTCCGGATCCCGGTGACGGACGTCTTCGATCTGCATTCGGTGCCGCCGCGCGACGCGAAGGCGGTGGTGGAGGAATACCTGGCGGAAGCGCATCGGCTGGGGCTGAAGGCGCTGCGGATCATCCACGGAAGAGGCATCGGAGTACAGCGAGAGATGGTGCGCGCGGTATTGGCACGGACTCCGTTTGTGGCGGAGTTTCGCGACGCACCGGGCGAAGCCGGCGGCTGGGGCGCCACAATCGTCACCTTACGATAGATCACGGCAGCGTGCTCTGCATTTCCGGAGTTGCAACCCCGCGTCCTGGTTTGGATTCCGCGAATGCAGTGTATACAATCGGACAAAGAAACATGCGCATGCTGCGGTACTATTTGGCGGAGGGACTACGTGCAAAAGGTGACCGGTAGGGCGTGGTGGCTGGCGATCGGGCTGCTGTGCTTTGCGCCGACCGCGGCGGCTCAATTCGAAATTACGAAACTGAATCCCAGTTCGGTTCCAGTCGGCAGCGGGGACTTCACTCTTGGCATCACCTTCGCCAACCCGGCAGTCGGAGGCGGCACGCCGGTGTATTCGGTCACCTTCGACGGTGTTTTTCTGTCTGGCGTGGTGCAGACCGGCGCCAACACGCTCACGGTCACGGTCCCCGGTAGCTACATTCTCGCGCCCGGTGTGGTTCCGGTGGAAGTGGGGCAAAACGTGGGAGGAACAACGCTATTCACTCCCGCGGTGAATTTCACGATTACGCCTCCCACCATTACCTCGTTCTCGCCGCCGTTCGCGGTGGTAGGTCAGGGCGCGTTTACGCTGACCGTGAACGGCTCCGGCTTTTACACAATTACCGAGACGGATGTCATCTCGCCGACGTTTATCATCGGGACGCTGCAACTCCCGACCACCGTCATCAACAACACGCAACTGCAGGTCAACATTCCCGCCTCGATTGACGCGGCGGCGCAAGTCTACAACAACGTGGAACTGGTCGGCCCCGGTGAGGAAGAGTCGAATGTTGTGAGCTACCAGGTAGTGCTGTCGACGCTGGCCATTGCCACGACGCAGATGCCCGTCGCGACAGTAAACGTGCCCTACGATTTCACCTTCGCCACCACCGGCGGAATCGGGACACTACATTTCGGCATGACGGGGCTGCCCTCCAATCTTTCCATCAATCCGGCAACCGGCGAGGTGACAGGAACCCCTTTGACGGCGGGAACCTATCCGGTGGTGCTGACGGTCACGGATTCGGCGGCAGGATCCGCCACGGCGCGATACATCCTCAGCGTGCAGACGCCGCTGTTGCAGATCACGACGACGCAGTTGCCGAACGGCACGGTCGGCGTGCCATACGGAGCCAACATATCGGCCACGGGCGGGCAGGGATCCTACACCTTCAGTCTTTCCGGGTCGCTGCCCGCGGGCCTGTCGATGAGTTCCAGCGGCGCCATTACCGGCACTCCGAACAAAGCTGGCACGACTTCCTTTTCGGTGCAGGTGAGCGATTCGGCCGGGAATAATGTTTCGGCCATCTACAGCATTACGATCCTGGTGCCGCCTCTCACCATTACCAACGGACCGCTGGGCAGCGTTCCCCAAGGATCGCCGCTGAATCTGACGTTTAACGGCAGCGGGGGCAATCCGCAATACACGTTCAGCGCCGGCAGCGGACTGCCGCCGGGCACAAGTTTCAGCAGCAGCGGCGTTCTCTCGGGCTCGCCGACCACGCAGGGAAGCTACACGTTCCAGGTGACGGTCAAGGACAGCACGGGAGTATCGTTCAGCAAGAGCTTCACGTTGACGGTGGTGGCGCCGCTGGTTTCGATTCTTGAGAATTCGCTGCCCAACGGCCAGGTTGGAGTCGCCTATTCGTCGCAATTGTTTGCCACCGGAGGGTCGACGCCGTACACCTTTACGATCACCGGCGCGCCTCCGGGCCTGACGATGACGACGAACGGATTGTTGAGCGGCACGCCCACGAGCGATGGGGTCTTTACGCCGACGGTTACGGTGACGGACGCGGTGATGGATGTGACGTCCGTGCCATACACCGTCACGATCGCGCCGGCTCCGCTGGTAATCACGACGCAGACGCTGCCTTCGGGCGTCGCGGGCACGGCATACACGACGACGTTGACGGCGACCGGCGGCGATCAGCCATATACGTGGACGGCGCCGGGCATCCCCACGGGCCTGACGCTCTCGGCGGCAGGCACTTTGAGCGGCACGCCCGCGTCCTCGGGGACATACAGCATTACCTTCACGGTGACGGACTCGAAGAAGGTCACGGCCAGCGTGGTACTCGGCCTGGTGATCAACGCGAACGGCATCACCATCACGACGGCTTCACTGCCGAATGGGACGGTGTCATCGCCATACTCGGCGACGCTGGCGGCAACCGGCGGGGCGGGGTCAAATCAGTGGGCCGCCACGAATCTTCCCCCCGGATTGACGATGTCGTCGAGCGGGACGATTTCCGGAACGCCAATGGCGGCGGGGCAATTCGTAACGGTGGTGACCGTGACCGACGCCGCGAAAACGGTGGCGGTGCAAACCTACACGATTTCGATCCTGCTGCCAACGACGCCCGGATTGAACTTCAGCAGTCTGCCAGGCAATGCGAATCCAGGAACCCAGTCCAATGTGCAGATCGGACTGGCGTCGGCATATCCGATTCCGGTGACAGTGACGTTGAACCTGACGTTCACACCCGACTCGGGCCCGGACGATCCGGGAGTACAGTTCTCAGCCGGCGGCCGCAGCGTGACGGTCTCGATTCCGGCGGGATCGACTTCCCCGATTGGGTCGGCGGCAGTGCAGTTCGGAACCACCGCGGGAACCATCCTGATTACGGCGGATCTGGTGGCCGCCGGCCAGGACATCACGCCAGCTCCGGCGCCATCGGTCAAGATTCGAGTGGCGCCCGCGGCGCCGGTGATCAGCAGCGTGACGGCGGTACGCGGAACCGGCGGATTCACGGTAACGGTGGTCGGCTTCGCGACGCCGCGGCAGGTGGCGCAAGCCACGTTCACCTTCGCGGCGCAGGGGAGCGCCAACCTGCAAACTACTTCCTTAACGGTGACGACATCCAGTCTGTTCTCGAGCTACTACTCGAGCCAGGCGGCGCTGCCGTTCGGCGGCCAGTTCTCGTTCGTGCAGACCTTCAACGTGACGGGAAGCCTTGCGGGGATCACCTCGGTGACGGTGACGCTGACCGACCCATCAGGCACTTCTACGCCCGCGACCGCGACTCTGCAGTAAGCTTGCGCCGCAAGAGCCGGGATACGACCAGGAGAACCGAGCCGGTCAGGAAAATCGACGACGGCTCCGGCACGGCGCCTGGTGATGGCGCTTGCGCCGGATCGGGCATCCAGGGAGTGAAGCTCGACTCCAGCGTAATCGTCGCAAAATCCGGGGACACATAGACCGGAAGAGCTGCCAGTTCCACCGTGCCGACGGTTCCGGCCGGGTAGGCGACGGTGAAATCGACCGTACAGTTGGGGTCGAGGGCAGTGGCCGCGCCCACGCAGATATTGTTGGGCGCGCCGAAGATTCCAGCGAAATCCAGGCTGCTGGCGCCGCCGGCGGTATCGTACTCGAAGAGCGTCAACTGGAACTGGTTGATGCTCGCGACGAGAGTTCCGTCAACGGTGAAGGCCGCCGAGAACGCGGACAGATCGCCGCGCTCGATGAAGCCGCCCGGCTCTACGGCGCCGGTGAAACTTCCGGTCAGCAAGGCGTTCGGGACGGGGCTCTGCACACCGGCGCCGACGGTATAGGCGGACCAGTTGCTCTCGGTGAACGTGAACATGTCGATGGTGTCGCCGCGGGCGGGCCAGGCCATCAGGACGGCGGCCGCTAGGACCCCGGCGAGGGGCAGGCTTTGTAGCATGATTGTCATCCTCCGACTTAGAAGCGATAGTCCAGCGCGAATTCCCTCAAAGCTCAGCGTTCGCGGCGAGCGGCGATTTCCGCCAACGGCACATGGTGCTATGGTTCTGGGTGATGACGGTGCGCAGACCGATTTTCGGCAAGTTGCTGCTGACGTCGATCCTGCTGATCGGCGTATCCCTGGCGGGGGCTGACCTGCTACTGACACGGTACACCGCGGATCGCGAGCGTTCGCTGGTGGAGCAGCAGATGGCGCAAAGCCTGCGGATCCTGGTTCCGGAGTTGACTGCGGGCCTGCCGGCGAATTTGCAGAAGTGGGCGGAAGACACAGACAAGAGGCTCAACGCGCGCGTAACCGTAATCGACCACAATGGCGCGGTTTTAGCGGACTCCCGGCACGACCCGGAGACCATGGAAAATCACGCCGGGCGGCCGGAAGTTCACGCTGCGCTCGACGGCGGGGCGGGCAACGCCGTACGGCGCAGCGCCACGCTCGACGTCGACTTTTACTATTCCGCCGCTCCTCTGGAGATCCCCGGCCGCGAGCGAATGGCGCTGCGGCTCGCGACACCCTTGCAGCAGGTGAGCGAGTCCATTTGGGCGGTACGAAAGCTCATCCTGCGAGCCTCGGCGATCGCCGCTATTATCGCCGTGTTGCTGGCGTATTTCGCGGCTCGCAGCTTCACCAGGCGCATCCAGCGCATCGAGAGGTACGCCACTGAACTGGTCAACGCCGACTACTCCGGCACACCGTCGGCGGAGGCGGACGATGAACTGGGATCGGTGGCCCGCTCGCTGCGAGTGATGGCGGAGCACTTTCGCAAAATGCTGGGGTTGCTGGCGCAGGAATCGTCGCGCCGTTCGGCGATCCTGAGCAGCATGGTGGAAGGAGTGATGGCGGTGGACCACGAACTGCGGATCACATTCTACAACGATGCTTTTGCGCGAACCGTCCACGCGCAAACTCCGGCGCCGGAGGGGATCCCGATGCTGCAGATGGTCCGGGATCCTGCGCTGCATGCGCTGGTGTCGCGGGCGATTACCGAGCGGACGACGGTATCGGAGCGGATCCCGCTGCTGAACGCCGACGGGCACGTTTTCCAGGTTCTGGCGGCTCCTCTGGAGGAGCCGAAGGGGACAGGCGCCATCGCCACGCTGCATGACGTGACGGAGCTGGAGCGCCTGGAACGGGTGCGGAAGGACTTCGTGGCGAACATTTCGCACGAACTGCGGACGCCGCTGGCGGCAATCCAGGGCTATACCGAGACGATGCTCGCGGGCGCGCTCGACGAACCGGAGAATAGCCGCAAATTCCTGGAGATTATCGCGGCCAGCGCGGAGCGCATCAACAATCTCTCGTCGGATCTGCTCATGCTCTCGGAGATCGAAACGGAGCGCGTGCCGCCGCCGGCGGAGAGGATATCGGCGATGGAACTGGCCGAGAACGCGCTGGGAATGGTGGCGTCCGCGGCGGCGGCCCGCGGAATCCATGTGTATCTCGGGGAGACCCAAGCCGCCTACCTGGCGGGACAGAAGGGGCGGCTGGAGCGGGCGCTGTCGAATCTACTGGTGAACGGGATCAACTATAACCGGCCGGGCGGGGAGGTCCGGGTGGATGTGCGGCGGCTCGGCGATACGACTCGCATCTCGGTCACCGACACGGGAATCGGGATCGCCTCTCAGGATCTGCCGCGGATTTTCGAACGGTTCTACCGGGTGGATAAAGCGCGATCGCGTCAAACCGGCGGGACCGGCCTGGGATTGTCGATCGTGCGCAACACGGTGGAGCGGGCGGGCGGATCGGTGGTGGTCGACAGCCAGTTGGGCATCGGCTCGGTATTCACGCTGGTATTTCCGTCGGCGTGAACCAGCAAGCCGGATCTTCACGCCGCATCACGTTGCCGAAATATTACAAACCGATTACGATGGAGTTCTTCTTCCAAAAGTTTCGGGGCGCATTTCGAAAACCCTATGAATCTATTGCCACGCGACGACAAGTTTCATTCTCTCTTCTTGAAGCAGGTAGACATCATTTCGCAGGCGGCGCACGTATTGCTCGAAGGGGTGCGGGTGGGCAACTCGCGCCTGGCCGGAGCGGCGACTGAAATCAGCGTGTTGGAGCGGCGCGGAGACGAAGTGATCCACGGGATCTTCACGCGGCTGAACCAGACGTTCATTACGCCGCTGGATCCGGAGGACATCCACAATATCTCGAGCGCGCTGGACGACGTGCTGGACGGCATTGAAGACACCGCGCACCGGCTGGTGTCGTACGAGATCGACACGATTCCGCGCGATATGGTGGAGTTGGCGACGATTGTGAATGCCTGCGCCGTAGCCGCGAAGAGCGCCCTACAGGCTCTGGAGAAGAAGGGCCCGATCCTGGAGCATTGCATCGAAATCAACCGCCTGGAGAACGAGGCCGATCTCATCAGCCGCGCCGCCGTAGCCGACCTGTTTCACAAACAGAAGGATCCCATCACCTTGATCAAGCTCAAAGAGGTTTACGAGTTCTTCGAAGATACCATCGACCGCTTCGAGGATGTGGCCGACGTGCTGCAAAACGTCGCCGTCAAGAACAGCTAAGCCATGTCGGTTTTGGGCCTGGCGCTGTTCATCATTGCGATCGCCCTGGTGTTTGATTACATCAACGGCTTCCACGACGCGGCGAATTCCATCGCGACCATAGTGGCGACGCGCGTCCTGACGCCGCTGCAGGCGGTGGTGTGGGCGGCGTTCTTCAATTTCGTGGCGGCATTTGTCTTCGGAACGGCGGTGGCGAAGACCATCGGCAAGGGCTTTGTCGATCTGAGCCTGGTGACGCCGCAGGTGATTCTGTGCGGCCTGGCAGGCGCGATTATCTGGGACCTGTTGACCTGGTGGCTGAGCCTCCCCACCAGTTCGTCGCACGCCTTGATCGGCGGTTATGCGGGAGCGGCGATGGCGCGCGCCGGCGTGCTGCGCGGGTTCGGGCACAGCTTCGACGCGCTGAAAGTGCCGGGAGGCGGAGAGTGGGCGCTTACCTTGACCTTCATCTTCGTGGCCCCATTGATCGGCCTGATTTCGGCGTACCTGTTGATGATCGCGGTGTATTGGGTTTTTCAAAACGCCAGCCCTTCGAAAATGGACGTGTATTTCCGTAAGCTGCAATTGTTGTCGGCGGCGGCGTTCAGCTTATCCCACGGATCGAATGACGCGCAGAAGACGGCCGGGCTGATCACCGGCGTGCTATTCACTTCAAACCTGATTCATGCCTTCGAGATACCGAGGTGGGTGCTGCTGGCCTCGTACACGGCGATCGCATTGGGGACCTTGAGCGGCGGGTGGCGCATCGTGCGGACCATGGGAGCCCGTTTGACACGGTTGAAGCCGCGGAGCGGGTTTTGCGCGGAGACGGGCGCGGCCGGCGCGGTCCTGCTGGCAACGCACCTGGGCCTGCCGGTTTCCACGACGCACGCCATCGCGGGGGCCATTGCGGGAGTCGGCAGCATCAACCGCTTGAAGGCGGTGCGGTGGGGGATCGCTACCAACATCGTGGGCGCGTGGGTGCTCACGATTCCAGCGGCGGCTACCATCGCCTGGCTGACGTTCTGGCTGTTGCGGCTCGCGGAGATGGCGTAGGCGGCAGTCGACATTCGACAGGCGACACAAACCGATCGCCTGCCCCACTCTATCTCCCAACCATGACGATGGTGAAGGAACCGGGGACGGCGCGGCCGCGGCCGCCACGCCCTTTCGGGGCATCGGGCGATGGAGCCGGCGGCGGTCCAAATTCCTGGCTCATGGTGAAAATGTGGTTGGTCTTGGTGTCGAGCGTGATGGTGCGGGCGCCGTTCATGGTTTGCAGGTTCTGCTCGACCTCGAAACTGGTGGGGCTGTTTTCCTTGACGATCGTCATCGTGCCGTTGCCGTGGGTGCTGAAGGCTTCCATGGTGGCGGGGTTGAAGACCGCGCCATCGGATCCGCCGGCCAGCGGGAGGTTGGCGAGAATCTTGCCATCAGTGGCGCTGAGAATGACCATCATGGGCTGCGGCGGCTGCGCCGGAGGATCTCCGGAACTGGCACAGGCGGCGAAGAGCACGTGATTTTTGGCATCCAGCGCCAAGCCATTGCAGCGGCCTTTGTCGCCAAACGGATAGTGCGCCACGGCCTTCATCGTCTTCACGTCGACGGCGGTGACGCTGCCTGGATTATCCTGCATCACCACGTAAAGCATGCCGTTGCCATCGGCGACGCCCTGTTCGGGGGTGCCGCCGAGATCGATCGTGCCAAGCACGGAGCCGTCCTTGGCGTCGATCACGGTGGCGTCCTTGGTCGGGTGGCTGAAGACGTACACGCGCGAGTTGAAGGCATCGCAATAGATGCCATCGGGCCGGGCGTTGGGCGCCGCGTCGATCGTCTTGATGAGCTTCATGGTCTTGGTGTCGAACATCGAAATCGGCCGGCTGCTGGTGAAGCCGTGACCGGACCTGGCGTCGACCGCCGTCCCATTGCCCCCGACATCGGGAATCTCGCCGAGTGGTTCCAGGGTGTCGAGATTGAAGATGGTCAACCTGGGAGAAGCGGCCGCGACGGCGGGCGTGGTGGCGGTGGCTTCGACCGCGGCCGATCTGCCGCGCGGGATGTAGAGGCGGCGTCCGGCGCTGTCGGCATAGATATAATCCCAGCCGCCTTCACCGCCCACTTTGGCGGTTTTAAGGACGCGGTAGGGCTCGGCGGGCGGCGCGCTCAGGATAGACGCCACGCCCACCAGACCAATTGAAAGGGACAGAACGATTCTTCGCACGGCGATCATCCTCGGGACGGAATCGTATCACAAAGCGGCGCGGCAGAGGGAACCGTGGCGGAGAACGGGGATGGGGTGTAACCTATGGCGATTTCCTGGCATCCTAATAGGCGGGGCAAGGTATGACGTCGGCCGAGATAATCGATTGCAATATCCTGCCCCCCGGGTCTGTCCTGATGGTTGAGACGCGCAACCGCCAATACCAGATCGAGTGCCTCGGCGGCAGCGCCATCCGCATTTCCGGCCATCCCGAATATTGCCCCACCCCCGTGCCCGGTGAATTGCGCAGTGACGGCGTGATCGAGCGCGGCCATCACTTGCGCTTTTTGCTGCAAGACCGGCGCCCGGTGACGACGACGCGCGTCATGCGGCTGCGCGTGCAGCGGCCCTCGATTCAGTAGGGATTCGCGCCGCAGCTTATTCCCAGCGCAGGGCGCGCATGGGGTCGATGGTTGTGGCGCGGCGGGCGGGCACGTAGCCTGCGAGCATGGTGACGGCGGCGATTCCCAATGACGCGGCGGCCAGAGTGAACAGGTCGGTGGGCTCCACGCCGAAGAGCTGAGTCTGGACGAAGCGCGTCACGGCAAAGGCGGCTATGAGGCCGATAGCCACGCCGATTCCGGCAACCGAAAGGGTCTCGCGAAGAACCATCCAGACTACCGAACCCTGGCCGGCTCCCAGCGCCATGCGAATGCCGATCTCGCGAGTGCGGCGCGCCACCATGAATGCCATCACGCCGTAGAGACCCAGCGCGGCGAGCAAGGTCGCGAGAAATCCGAAGACACTCGATAGCGTGGCCAGCAGGCGCTCGGTGAGGAGCGAGATTTCCATCTGCTGGTCGAGCGTGCGCATATCGTACATGGGGACGTTGGCGTCCACTCCACGGATGACGTTGCGTATAGTGTTGAAGGCGCGCGCCGGGTCGCCCGGATTGCGGATATACACGGTCACGCCGTCGGTAGGGCTCTTCTGATCCAAAGGCGTATACATCTCTTCGGGAATCGGATCGCGCATGCTTTCGTACCGGGTGTCGCCGACGACGCCGACGATCTGGATATTCATCGGTGTTCCCGGGTCGATTCCCATTCCTATGTGACGGCCGACCGGATCGGCCGCGCCCAGGTAGCGTTTCACGAATGCCTGATTGACGATGGCGACTCGGGGCGCGCCCTGGATGTCGCGATCGTCGAAATCGCGGCCCAGCAGGACGGGAATTTTCAACGCCTTAAAATACCCCGGGCTGCAGAATTGGACGTGAGGATCGGGCCGTTCGCCCTGTTTCGGCGCGTAGCCTTCAATGGTGACCCAGTTGTCCCATTCGTTGTCTTCCAATACCGGGACCACGGCAAGTGCATGGCCTTCGATGCCGGGGGTGCTGCTCAAGGTCTGGTACAGGCGGCGAAAGTAATCACGAACCCAGGTCCCGGGATAACTGTAGGTGGGATCG
>Ga0335083_10012553_pt1 | contig 10126 bp, 11 predicted proteins | sample Lox_Sample_42_FD_206716 | JGI IMG/M metagenome (GOLD analysis project Ga0335083, IMG submission 206716) | Soil microbial communities from Loxahatchee National Wildlife Refuge, Florida, United States - Lox_Sample_4.2 | ecosystem: Environmental > Terrestrial > Soil > Wetlands | place: USA...
GGACCCCGGCCGCCACGTCCTGCCCCACTCCATGCTCGAGGATCCTGAGAGCCTGGAGAGCTGCCGCCTTGCGACTGACCATCTCGTGCAGAGCAGGGGCACCATCCACGCGCAGGCTCACGACGTAAGCGACGTCGGACGACATCATTCCGGCCTTGGAACCGGGCACCTGGACTCCCATCGAGGCTTCAAACGTATCGCCGGAAGTCCTTGCCGGAAATCCGTCGTAGGGACTGCGCGCAGCGTGGATCTCCTCAAAGACAGTCCGCATCTCGAGTTTCGCGGTTACGGGCGGCCGCGGCTTGCGGATGAACTGGACGTAGGCCTTCTCTTCCAGATCGCGATACCAGGTCGCACCACCTATGTCCCAGACGACCTGGGGACCGTCGTAGGCGTAGTTCATGGTCATGACCAGCTCGCTGTGAGCATCGAGCTTCATGAGCGTGTCAGGCACTCGCAATTCGAAGCGGCGCGTATGCAATTCCCACGCTGCGCCGGAGGAGACGGAAACGTCCTCCAGCGACCGTGGCAACAGGGCCCGACGAGCGAGAAAAGCGCGCCACTGCGCGATGGTCCCCTCATAGGTCGGGGAGACCTGGTTCGCCAGCATCGACAGTTGGATCCGGCACTCCCGCAGCAGTTGCGAGGGTGCATACTGGATCAATGCGACATAGCCATCGGGAGTGGGCAGGAGTTCGGCGATGACGTGGAAATCCAGGGATGGAAACGCCCAGGTGCGCTGTTGCCAGCGGCGCCCGTAGAGATCCTGCCGTGTCACATCCGTCGTGGCGGCTCCAAGGGAGATCACCTTGACTGCGTCACTGCCGATCGGCCGACGCAGATCCAGCGCCTTCAGTGCAAGGTCCATGAAGGCCCTGGAATCCGAATAGAAGGCGTCATCACTGGCTTTGTCGCCACGATGCAGGGTGAGCAGGGCCGCGCCCGGGATCTCGCCCACGCCCAGCTTGCCGTCACCGGGCAAGTCCGTCGTCCGCAAGCCCGGTTTGTGCAGGCTCCAGTCCCCGTCGGCTTGCTGGATCACCACGGCTGGGTCGCGCCCCTCGACGTTCGGTCCGTACAGAATGGAATCGGTGCCGCCACCTTTGGGAAACATCGTGCCGGCATAGGCATTCAGCAGTGCTTCACGCGCCTTGTCGTTGTGACGGTCAGTGAGCTCCTCGACGGCGCGCACGAACCCGTCCCAGGGCAGAGGCAATGCGAACTCATCCTTCAGGACGTAGGTCCTGGAATTGGGTGAGAACAGCAATTTGGTGACGGCGCGCCCGTCGAAGCGCGCGTGGGCCGGCGCATCCAGCACGTTGGCGATCGGCGCCGCATAGTTCAGATTCTCATTGGGCGACTTTCTGATGACGACGCCGATGACGCTACCGGTCGCATCCAGCAGCGGGCCGCCGCTGTTGCCGGGCGATGCGGCTGCGGAGAAACGTATCCACTTCCAGCGACCTTCCTGTTCCTCCGGTGTTTCCGAGGTGAACAGGCCGTCCCGGATCACCACACCCTCTCCCAGCGCATTACCCACCGCCAGCACCGCGTCGTCGATTCGAGGTGAGCGATTGACAGGAAGCGGACTCGGCTTCAGATCGTCCTTGACCGTGAAGACGGCAAAGTCTTCGGAGGCGGAGTATTTCTCCACACTCGCTATCGGGTGAACGGTCCCGTCTGCGGTGCGTATCGAGGGCGCGCCAAACTGACTGCCAACACCCGTTGCGAGGACGTGAGCCGCGGTTACATACGAGTTCGGGCCGATGGCAAACGCCGTGCCGACCGAGCGGTAGGCGTCGGTTCTTTCAACATAAGGCAGCAGCTCGAGCGGCAGGGGCTTTTCATAGGCGACGGAAGTCTCGCTCGGCTTCTTCATCACCACTTCGAACGTGCCAGCCCGGATCTGCCGCTGCAGCTCCGGTGTGACCGCTGCATCGACTGGCAGCGCGGCTGCGACGATGAGTACCAGCGCCAGCAGCCTTCGATCCATGATGATGGACATCGTTATCGTTATCTGGCGCCCCAGCGCGCCTCCCTGCGCGGCAGGATACCCGAATTGACCGGGACAATGACACCGGGCGGATAGGCCCAGTGCCGCATGTTGCGACGCCGGCCCCCTGGCGACCGTCCGTCAGATCGAAGCGACCTATGGGCTGATGCGAGTGGCGGTAATCGTCCCGGTGACGGTCAGAGCGGCGCACGCGACATCTGTTCAGGAGCCCCTGATCTGCCGTTGCGATCGGACAGCACGGCGCACAGGCGTGACCCACAGGAGGCGAAGGCCTTCTTCGTGGACTTACCGGCCGGAGCGCCGCGCGCGGCGGTTCTTGTCGGCGATCCCGATGATGAACAGAACGAAGGCCAGCAGCCGTACCAGGTAGAGCAGGTGCAGGGGTTCCCGTCCCGGATCGATCAGCGCCAGGCCGACCCAGTGAAGCGCCATGATGGCGAACCCGCAGGCGAAGAACAGGAACAGCCTGTCGCGGCCGACGCGCCAGAACCGGGTCAGCAACAGCGCGGCCATCAGATGTGCCATCGCGAGCATGCCCCAGAGGAACTGCCGGATGACCATTCAGCGCGACTCCCGCACCAGCCCGTAGAGGAATAACATGACGCCCAGCAATGCTGGCAACGTTCTCCACAGGAACAGGTCCACTTGCGGCAGAAGGATCAAGTCCACGAAGAGCAGGAGGTTGTTGAGGGCGAAGCCGATGAAGCACAGGCTGGCCCACAGCAGCAGCCGGATTCGGCTAGTGCGAAATCCACGCCACAGCAGTGCCGCGCACAGGATGCTCGTGATGGCGCACAGTGCGTAGACGACCTCAGCCATCGTCCCGTTTCCTCGTGAGAATGAACGCATCGGCGAAGGCCTTCAGCGCCGAGGTGCGCAGCCTTTCTATCGCACTGGTCGTCATGAACCTGATGACCTCCGCCGGATTGGCGTCATATTCGCGGACCAGCGCGGTTACCGCGATGCCGAGTTCTTCCGAGGCCCGGTACGCGTAGCGAGCGGGTGTCCCGCTGCCGTCCCGTTCCAGCAGTCTGGCGGTACATAACTCAACCAGCGCCATCTCGACCAGCGTTGCGGTGATGCCCAGTCTGGAACCCAGCTCGAGAGCCGTCAGGTTGAGAGTCGGGTCCCCGTGCAAGTGCAGCAGGATCGCCAGCTGCTCGTGTGATCCTACCGCAGTGCCAAGCAAGGCACGCACCGGCATCGGAAGAGGACTGAAGCTCATCCGCTGTCGCGCAGCTTCCGGTGCAACCTCATGACAGGGGCCCCCATGTGGTCGAAGTCACATCCCGGCTTATCTCACGCGATCCGACGGCGCTCGATGACCGGAGCGAGCCTGATAATTCGCGAACCCCCGCCAGGTTCCCGATCCCGGCGGCTCAGGAGGCAGCCGTCAGTATCCCGGTGGTCTCCCGGAGTCATCGAGGTGGGAATACTGCAGGGTGGCGACACACTGCTCGCCACGCAGGTCGTAACCCCAGTTGCATGCCCAGTCGTTGCCCGAGAAATCCAGATGCGCATGCAGCGGCAGTCTGACGGCGATACAGGTTTGTTCGCGGGAATGGAATCCCCTGTCGCAGCGCCAATCGTTTCCTGAGTCATCCAGATGAGCGTGAGCGGGCACGCGAATCACAGCGCAGGCCGAGCCACGTCGCAAGTATCCGCGATCGCATTGCCAGGTCGCGTCCCCACCGTCCCACAGCGCATAGGCATGCGGTGGGATCCGTACGGGCAGGCAGTCCCCGTCCGATCGCAGATAGCCCCGGTCGCACTCCCAGCGATTGCCGGAATCATCAAGATGTCCGTGGGTCGGAAGCTGGATCGCCACGCAGAGGTCGCCTGCCGTCTCCGCATACCCACGCTCGCATTTCCAGCCGTCGCCGGATGCGTTCAGGAATCCGTGCGTTGGAACCTGCACCGCGACGCAGTCGTTTGCCTCTTGCACGTACCCGCGCCCGCACTGCCAGCTCGAACCAAACGGACTGTACAGTGCGTACGCATGGTCCGGAATCCTCAGAGCAGTGCATCCCGCGCCCTGTTGCTGGTAGCCACGATCGCATGTCCATCCCATGTCCGTGACGTGGGCGTGCTGGGGCGCGAGCACGACAACGCAGTGATCGCCAACCCGTTTGAAACCACGGTTGCAGTTCCAGTCGGTTCCCAGCGAATTCAGGTAGGCATGCGCAGGCACGCTGAGGACTGCACAGGAATGTGTCAGCCCGACCTGCCTGTATCCGAAGTCGCAGCCGTAGCGTGCGTCGAAGTGCAGGTCCCGTCCCGCCGCGTCAACTCCGCCAGCAGCGAGCACGTCCGCGCACAAACCGATCGCCATGCCCAGCGCCAGTGCGAGGCCGCCACAACGGAATATCCTCGCCACGTTCAAAATCCGCTTCCCGCATCTGCGCCTGTCGCGGCTACCGCCGTGCCGGCAGGAGACGCAGGACTGACAGGCAACAGGGCCTGGAGTGCAAGGGAGAACGGCGGCCGGGACTTCGACCGCGCCTGGCATGCCAGCTCGAATGTACCGACTCTGTCGCCGATGGCCGGCAGCAGCGTGTCCTTCATCTGATCGAGCAGATCGCAGTCCCGGGCGTCGATGTGCGAGGGTCTGCCCGGCGCGATTGTCACGGGCTGCATCACCGCACGCAGCGTGGCCCAGCGCGCCGCGGGGCCGCTGAGCGGGCTGGGTACCGAGAACTCCAGTTCTACCCTGGGCGAGTCGGCGACGGCGCCCAGGGCACTTTCGCACTGATAGGTCAGGATTTTCATGTCAGGCCGTGCTCCCAGTGCCAGCAGCACGTCGTGAAACTTGTACCACAGCTCATCGCAGCTGTAGCGGTGCGGCAAGGCATGCAGTTCCACGATCAGCTCGTGCGGTGACCAGATCGCCGGCTCGGGCCCGGGGGGCGGGCGAGTTGGCGAAGTCGCCTGGACTGCGGCGGCGGTTGCGAGTGACGACAGCGCGAGTGCCGCAATGTCGATTGCGTGCCGGATACGGAACATTGCAGGAACGCCTCCGACTATGAGACGCCTGCGCGGCTCCGTGGTTCCCCCTGCACAGCAAAGTGCTTCGTCTTTTTCAAGGATGATCGTCCTGTGACGATCCGCAGGATGTACTCGACCACGGCGGATGTCGTCTGGCGCGTGATGGACGCGTGCTTGAACAGGGCACGGTAGTAGAAGGGTCCGGTCAACATATCCAGCACCAGTTCAACGTCGAGGTCGCTCCGGAGCTCGCCGCGCCGCAGCGCGCGTGCGAGCGCAGCCCGCATCGACTGCCGTCGCGAGGCCAACACATCCTGTCGGATCAAGGCAGCCAGCTCCGCATCCTGCGCCATCTCTCCGACCAGTCCGCCCAGCGCCTGCCCCAGCGGACCGGCGAACGCGGCCCATAGTGTTCTGACCGCCGCCTCCAGGTCAGCCCTGAGGTTGCCGGTGTCCGGTGCCGGGTTGTCCCCCATCTCGCTGATCACGGCATAAGCCACCAGGTGGCGTTTGCTTGGCCAGCGGCGATACAGGCTCGTACGCGCGCGCCGCACTTGTCTTGCGATCTTTTCGATGGTGACGGAGCGATATCCGCGGGTGCGCAGCATCTCCAGCACGGCGGCCACGACTTCCGAGTCGATCTGTACGTCCCGCGGTCGTCCCGGGCGCATCGGTGGTTGCCGGCGCGCCCGCGCAGGTTGTCGGGCGGCTCCGGATCGTACGCCATCGCTTCGGCTCAAGGTGCACCCCGATATCGGCTCGCCGCGAGCATGGGCCAAGTGCTCTGCGCCGTCCATTCACCTCGAGCGGGAGCGTCTTGTTGAATTACGAGACATAGTGTAGCGTATTGCTCTCCTTAGTCTGACTCGAGGGGGCCTGCCATGCGACGATCGAGGACGAGCCTGATCCTTGCGCTGGTGTTCGCGCTGTGTGCCTGCAGCTCGGCGCAGCAGGACTGGAACAAGGCCAGTACGGCCAACACCGTGGCTGCCTACAAGGATTACCTGACCCGGCATCCATCCGGGCCTAACAGCGTCGAAGCGGCCAACCGCGTGCATTCGCTCGAGGATGAGGCTGCGTGGTCACAGGCAAAGCAGGCCGATACACCGGACGCCTACCGCAGCTACCTGGAGCAGCAGCCGGCCGGATCCCACCTGAAGGATGCGCAACAAGCACTCAGCGACGCGCAGCGGGCGGCGGACTGGAAGAGCGCCGATGCCGCCGGTACGGTCGCGGCCCTGCAGGATTTCCTCACCAAGTATCCCCAGGGCACGCAATCCGATCAGGCCCGCGCCAAGCTGAGCTCGCTCACCGGCTACCGCGTGCGCCTGACCTCGGCGAACAGCCAGAAGCTGGCGCAGCGCGAGCGGGAGAGCCTGAACGCCCGGTACGCCAGGCTGCTGCATGACGTGGAGGTGGTTCCGTCCAAGGGCGGCAGGCACTTCGCGCTCGAATCGGCACCGATGAGCCAGAGCCAGGCCGATTCCGCCTGCCATGAATTGAAGAAGAGCCACCAGAGTTGCGAAGTGATCAGAAGTGAGGGTGTGAAGAGCTGAGCCGCAAGGCAATCAAGCGCCAGGAAGTACCCCCAGGGAGTTGAACGGCAGTCGACACCGCAACGATTGCTGCAATCGAGTACGATCTGCCGGCGATCTGCGACGCTTCCGTCGATGCGGTCGGCGGCGGCGTCGCCGTCTTGGCCCAGACTGCCAGGCGTCATCCATGACGAGGGGATGCCAGACGGGGTAACGCCGGACGGGGCGTACTGCCTCAATGCAGCGTGTGCAGGGTATCCAGGGTGGCCAGCCGCAGCTTCGTGATATCGCCATCGATACGATCGACGGCTACCTCATCCTCCCTGCCCAGTCCTTCCCAGTTCGACCGCCAGGTCTCGCGCAGGATGCCCGCTCGTGCCTGCACGGCATCGGGCATGACCTGGGCGAGATCGTTCATGACGATCACGTAGGTCCAGCCGGTTCGCGGGTTGCCATTGGCCTGATCGCGATCGTAATGCGCAAGAAACACGACGCGCTCGAACTCCGCGAGCTTGGTCAGCAACTCGAACGCGGCCGCGCGCATGTTGCGATTGTGCTCGGTGCGCTCGTTGCGCCAGGTGTTGTAGCCCAGACTGAGCAGCGCGATGACGAGGCTGGTCAGCGCCACCGCGTTGCTGCGCAACTGCTCGCGTACCGAGGTCATGTGGTGCCGCGTTTACCGACTATCGCACGCAACTGCTCGGCATTGGGCATGCCGCCAAACACCTTCACATCGTTGTGTTCGTCCAGGTAGACCATGCCAGGCGTTCCGTACAGATGCAGCGCCTGCATGAGTGCCTCGTTGACCGAGACGGTTTCCGCCGTGGCGGGTTGGACCGCGGACTTGGGTGTCACTCCGCCCCTGGCGTAGCGCCGTTCGTGCTGCTCGAGAGTCGCGGCCGGATCGGCTGACTCGAGAATGGCGGCATCCTTGCCGCGGCTGTCGGCGTCGATGACGGCCACCAGCAGGTAGCGAATCTGCACATCAGGCGCCCGAGCCGACTTCAGCGCCTTCCACAGATCATTGCAGAACGGGCAGTCCGGGTCGGCGAAGACATACACCACGCGCGCGGAGGATTTCGCCCCCGCGGCGATCCAGTGCGCCCGATCCAGTCGCTGCATCAGGCCGAGCGCGGATCCGCCCGGGGCTGCCACCCAGGTGCCGGCGCTGGCCGTATTGCTGCACAGCATGGCGAAGCACAGGAACAACGCAATCAGTCTGCTCATCGGTAGCCTCATGGGGTGATCGCGCCTTTGCAGGCGCCTGCTACCACGACCGGTCGGGCGGTCGGATTATTGCGCGACCCCGTAATACCGGGTCAGGTACGCGATGATCTTCTGCGCCTCGTCCTCGGAGATCGGCGCTCCCATGACCTTGATCATCTTGTGGACTTCGGCGTCCCAACCCGCCTGCTTGAGGAAGATCGAGTTCATCGGGATGTAGTCCGCGCTGTGGCAGATCGAGCAGCGAGCGGTCGCGAGGTCCGAATCAGGTCCTTCCCTGAGCGCCGCGTTCTTCTCATCCGTGGCGCCTGCAGCCCGGGCGAGCAGCGCGATCACGGCAAAGCCGAATGCTCTGTACTTCATGGCACGCCCTTAGATGATGGCGAAGTCGATCTTCTGCAGCGAGTTGTTGTGATAGCCCGCGGGGTTCGTGATCCAGTCCCGCGGTTGCACGGCACCGTGTGTATTGGTCGCACGCGCTATCAGGCTCCCGGTTCCAGGGCGCTCCGGCGTGTGCGTGAAGTGCCACTGTCTGAAGGAGTAGCGCCCCAGGTCCCTGCCCAGTCTGGCGGGGTTCCAGCTCTGGCCTCCATCGAGCGAAACATCCACCTGCCGGATGCCGCCGCCCGAATCCCACGCCACACCCTGGATCGTCACGGGTCGGCGCGCGTGAAACTGCTGACCCGCCTTCACATTGCTCACCACCGAACCCACATCGATCTCCAGGATCGGCGTGCTCGTCTCATTCTCCTGCGATTCGAAGCGCTCACCGACCGGAAACTTCCCCTTGGGCACGCGGTACGCCGTGTTCATCCAGAAGCTCTTCAACGGCTGGTTGAGGACATGGATCTGCGTGAGCTGCTTGACCCAGTACGTGGCCGCCCAGCCCGGCACGATCGCGCGCACGGGAAAGCCGTTCCACCGAGGTAACGCCGAGCCGTTCATCTCATAGGCGATCAGCGTGTTCTCATCGAGCGCCTTCCACACCGGCAAACTCTTGGTGAAATCCGGTGTCGCCGGAAGTACGGGTCCGTCGGCGCCCTCGAACGCAATCTCCAGCGCATCGGCCCTGAGTTGTGCGCGCGCCAGGATGTCCTTCAGCCGGACGCCCTTCCAGCGCGCGTTGCCCACCGCACCAGGTCCCCACTGCACACCCGGGACGTGTGGTTCGGCAAGACCACGCTGATTGCCTGCACACTGACACACGGCGATCAATTCAACCGGCTCGAACTCATGTCGCAACTGATCCAGGCTCAGCTCGAAGCTCTGCCCGGCCGCTTCGCCGCTGACCTGCAGTCGCCAGCTGCGCGCGTCCACTTGCGGAATGTTGGCCAGATGCCAGCGCACGAAAAAGCGATCGTTGGGGGTGATCGCCTCCCCCAGGTAGGCGGCGGGACATTCGTAGTTCGGTGGCCGGCTGGATCGCCGGATGAGCGGCTTCTTGCCGGCGATGGCTTCCAGGATCTGCGGATCGGCTGCCCCCGAGGGCAGGGTAGCTCGTGCCAGCCGCAGCGCCCCGGTTGCGCCCAGAGCCCATCCTCCGGCCGCCATCAGCAGTGCGCGCCTCGTAGCCATGCTCGCTCCTCCCTCCTGAAGTCTCTCCAATCATACTGCGTGGCGGGAACGCTGGCGCGTCCACGATCTCTTCATGGCCAGGGCCGACAGCTTCATCGCTTTGCGGTATGTTCGTTCGCTCCCGAGGCGCTCGGGTACGACCGCCAGACTCACCGAAGGAGTGCACGATGATTCGTTTCTACTACAGCCCGGCTCCCAATCCGGTCAAGGTGGCGCTGTTCCTCGAAGAAGCCGGGCTGCCGTACGAGTTCATCCCGGTGGATACCCGCCGGGGAGATCAGCACCGGCCTGAATTCCTGGCGCTCAATCCGAATGCCAAGGTGCCGGTGATCGTGGACGGTGACGTTCGCGTCTTCGACAGCACCGCCATCCTGCTCTATCTCGCCGAGAAGACCGGAAAATTCCTGCCGGACGATCCGGCCAGGACCCGCGGTGAGCTGCTGTCCTGGATGATGTTCATCGCCTCCGGCATCGGACCGTACTCGGGCCAGGCCGTGCATTTCCGGCACCACGCGCCCAAGGGCATCGATTACGCAGTGGATCGCTATGTATATGAGGCTCGCCGCCACTACTCCATCCTGGATGCTCAGGTCGCGGACAGGACCTGGCTGCTGGGCGCCACCTACACCATTGTTGACATCTCCGCCTGGGGCTGGTGCCGCGCCATACCGTTCGTGCTGGGCGAGGATGCCTGGAATTCACTGCCGAACCTGAAGCGCTGGTTCGATCGCCTCAGCGCGCGGCCGGCTGCCGTGCGCGCGGAAGCCCTGAAGAACAGGCACGGCTTCAAGAC
>Ga0335083_10012554_pt1 | contig 10125 bp, 9 predicted proteins | sample Lox_Sample_42_FD_206716 | JGI IMG/M metagenome (GOLD analysis project Ga0335083, IMG submission 206716) | Soil microbial communities from Loxahatchee National Wildlife Refuge, Florida, United States - Lox_Sample_4.2 | ecosystem: Environmental > Terrestrial > Soil > Wetlands | place: USA: Florida...
GTGCTCGACCTGTTCTTCGGGCGGCCGAGCACCGGCTGCTGCTCGGCCACCTGCCGATGACCGACGAGTTCATCGCGGAGGTGGTGGACGTGATCCTGGCCGGCGTGGCCGGGCCGGGGCCCTGAGGTTACCCGGGGAGCAGGGCTTCGGCCTCGATTTCGACCAGCCAGGCGGGATCGAGCAGGCCGGCCACGATCACCGCGGTGGCCGCGGGGCGGACGTCGGCGAAGACCTCGCCGTGCGCGCGGGCGACCTCCTCCCAGTGCTCCGCGGCGGTCAGGTACATGCGGGTGCGGACCACGTGCTCCAGGCTCGTTCGGGCCTGGGCCAGGGCCTCGCCGATCAGGTCCAGGCAGAGCCTGGCCTGGGCGTACGGGCCGGGCGGGGGCGCGCCGCCGCCCGGCGGCACCGGCGCGGTGCCGGCCACCAGGACCCGGTTTCCGGCCACCACGGCGCGGGAGAAGCCGAACACCGGCTCGTACGGGGAGTGCCCGCTGATGCGCTGACGCTGCACGCCAGGCATTGTCTCACCCGGCCTGGGTAGGGATGTTTGGCGGTGACCTATACTTGCGTTATATCTTGTTTACTGATCTGAGTTACAAGGAGAACCGGCGATGAGTGAGATCGAACGGCAGGTCCGCGGCTGGTGGGACCGCTTGCTCGCGTGGCTGCGCGGCGCCCAGAGCGGCGAAGCGGCCCGCAAGGCGCGGGAGGCACTGCACGACGTGCGCACCAGCGACACGGGCCAGCGGGCCGAGTCCGCCCTGCGCGACCTGCGGGACAGCGACGCGAGCCGCAAGGCCAAGGAGGCCATCCGCGACCTGCGGGACAGTGACGCGGTCGCCAAGGCGCGCGATGCCGCCAGGGACGTCATGCGCGACCTGCGCGAAGGCGACACCGGGCGCAAGGCCAAGGAAGCCATGCGGGACCTGCGCAACAGCGCGGCTGGCCGCGGTAAGTCCTGACCCCTGAACCCGGCCGGCCCCGTCCTGACCTCCCCGGACGCCACTCGTCCGGGTGCCCCCGGGCTACCGCCGTAGCCGTGCGGCGGATACGCTGAGGTGCAGGGAATCCGGGCGGCGGATTTTAGGAGAGCGTGATGCATGTCGCTGTCGGGGACGCCGAGGTGACAGCACCGTCACTCGCCCTGCACGGATGTGAACGCTAACGTCGATCCCGGCTGGCCGCACAGCCCCCGCGGCGCGGGCGGCATAGGGAGGCACGGCGTGACGTCGTCACCGGGTGAGAAGGCGAGAAGCCGGGTGAGGGCGCCCGCCACGTCAGGCAATCTGTCCCGGCCGCCGGTGATGGCCGACGTGGCCCGGCTGGCCGGGGTATCGCACCAGACCGTCTCGCGCGTCCTGAATGAGCACCCGAACGTTCGCCCGCTGACCAGGGAGAGAGTACTCGCCGCCATCCGCGAGCTCGCCTACCGGCCGAACGCCGCGGCCAGGACGCTGGTCACCCGGCGCACCCACACCCTCGGCGTGATCACCGCCGACACCATGCTCTACGGGCCCACGTCCATGCTCTACGGGTTCGAGCGGGCGACGCACGACGCCTATTTCGTCTCGGTGGCCAGCCTGCCCGCCCTGGACCGCCGGTCCATGCTGGACGCGGTGGACCGGTTCCTCGGCCAGGGCATCGAGGGCATCATCGTCATCGCGACGGTGGACACCGCGGTGGCCGCGCTGGCGCACGTGCCAGCCGAGGTGCCGCTGGTCGCGGTGGGCTGCGGCACTCGCGCCTCGGTTACCTCGGTAGCCATCGACAACGCGGCCGGGGCAGCCGCGGCGACCCGGCACTTGCTCAGCCTGGGGCACCAGACCGTCTACCACGTCGCCGGGCCGCTGTCCTGCCTGGACGCCAAGGAACGCGTCGACGGCTGGCGGCAGGCGCTCCGCGAGGCGGGCGCGGCCGAGCCCGCCGTGCTGGCCGGCGACTGGTCCGCCAGCTCCGGCTACGAACTCGGCGGCCAGCTGGCCGCGGCCAATCCCGGTCTTACCGCCGTCTTCTGCGGCAACGACACGATGGCGCTCGGTGTCATCAGGGCGCTGGCCGAGCGGGGGCTGCGGGTGCCCGACGAGGTCAGTATCGTCGGGTTCGACGACGTGCCCGAGGCGGGTTTCTACCTGCCGCCGCTGACCACCGTGCGACAGGACTTCGGCGTGCTGGGCCGGCAGGCGCTGAGTACGCTTATCGACCGGATGTCCGGCGCGATCCCGGCCGGGCGCAGGGTCCGGGTGGCACCGGAGCTGATCGTCCGGGCGAGCGCGATGAGCCCGGGCTGAGCTGGCCGGGGACGGCAGAATGCACGGCAAGGAACGTACGATAAGGCGGACAGATGGATGTTAGCGCTAACAAGAACGGCGACGACGCCTATGTGATCGGCGTCGACTTCGGCACGCTGTCAGCCCGGGCCCTGGTGGTGCGGGTCAGCGACGGCACCGAGGCGGGTACCGCCGTGAGCGAGTACCCGCATGGCGCTATCGACCGTTCGCTGGACGGGCACGGCGAGCTGCCGCCGGACTGGGCGCTGCAGGACCCGGCCGACTGGACCCGGGCGCTGGGCGAGGCCGTCCCGGCCGCGGTCAGGGACGCGGGCATCGACCCGGACCAGGTGATCGGCATCGCCACCGACTTCACCGCGTCCACCTGCATGCCGGCCCTGGCCGACGGCTCGCCGCTGTGCCAGCTGCCCGGGCTGGCCGCGCGCCCGCACGCCTACCCCAAGCTGTGGAAGCACCACGCCGCCCAGCCGCACGCGGACCGGATCAACGCGGTCGCGCACGAGCGGGGCGAGAAGTGGATCAACCGCTACGGCGGCAAGATCTCCTCGGAATGGCAGTTCGCCAAGGCGCTGCAGCTGCTGGACGAGGATCCCGAGCTGTACCAGCGGGCCGACCGGTGGATCGAGGCCGCCGACTGGATCATCTGGCAGCTGTGCGGCACCGAGACCAGGAACGCGTGCACGGCCGGGTACAAGGGCATCTACCAGGACGGCGGTTATCCCTCCCCGGAGTACCTGGCCGCGCTGGACCCGCGCTTCGCCTCCTTCGCGCAGGACAAGCTCGCCCACCCGATCTCCCCGCTCGGCGCCCGGGCCGGCGGGCTGACCCCCGCCGCGGCCGCGCTGACCGGCCTGCCCTCCGGTATCGCGGTCGCGATCGGGAACGTGGACGCGCACGTCACCGTGCCCGCGGCCGGCCCGGTCGCGCCGGGCAAGATGGTGGCGATCATGGGCACCTCGACCTGCCACGTGATGAACGGTGCCGAACTGGCCGAGGTGCCCGGCATGTGCGGGGTGGTCGACGGCGGCATCGTGGCCGGGCTGTGGGGCTACGAGGCGGGGCAGAGCGGGGTCGGCGACATCTTCGCCTGGTTCACCGCCAACGGGGTCCCAGGCGAGTTCGCCGGGGAGGCCAGACGGCGAGGGGTATCGCTGCAGCAGCTGCTGGACGAGCAGGCCGGTGCGCTGCCCGCCGGGTCACATGGGCTGATCGCGCTGGACTGGGAGGGTGGCAACCGTTCGGTACTGGTGGACGGCCGGCTGTCCGGCGCGATCGTGGGCCTCACGCTGGCCACCACCGCACCGGAGATCTACCGGGCGCTGCTGGAGTCAACCGCGTTCGGCACCCGGATGATCATGGACACGTTCCGCGACTCCGGCGTGCCGGTGACCGATCTGGTGGTGGCGGGCGGCCTGATCAAGAGCGCACCGCTCATGCAGATCTACGCGGACATCACCCGGCGCCCGCTGAGCGTGATCGGGTCCGGGCAGGGGCCGGCCCTGGGTTCGGCCATCCACGCCGCGGTCGCCGCGGGCGCCTACCCGGACGTGCCGGCCGCGGCGGCGGTCATGGGGCGCGAGCAGCGAGGCGTCTACCGGCCGGACCCGGCGCGCGCGGCCGTGTACGACGAGCTGTACGCCGAGTACGTGCGGCTGCACGACTACTTCGGCCGGGGCGAGAACAAGGCCATGTACCGGCTGCGGGCGATCAGGGACCGGGCCCTGGCCGAGCGGCCCGGGAGGACGGCATGAGCAGGTCGGTCACCGCCGCGCTGCGCGACGAGGTGCTCCGCGCCAACCAGGGGATCCCGCGCGCGGGGCTCGCCACCCTGACCTGGGGCAACGTCAGCGGCGTGGACCGCGACGCCGGCCTCTACGTCATCAAGCCCTCGGGCGTGTCCTACGACGGCCTGACGGCCGAGCAGCTCGTCGTGGTCGACCTCGAGGACGGGCGGGTGGTGGACGGGCAGCTGAGGCCCTCCGTCGACAGCGAGACCCATCGCCGGCTCTACCTGGCGTTCGCAGCCGTCGGGGGCATCACCCACACCCACTCCCCCGCCGCGGTCGCGTTCGCGCAGGCCAAGCGGGACATCCCGATCCTCGGCACCACTCACGCCGACTCCTTCAACGGGCCGATCCGCTGTACCCGGGACCTCACCGAGGCCGAGTGCGCCGCCGACTACGAGTACCACACCGGCCAGGCCATCGTCGACCTGTTCGCGGCCGCCGGCGACGACCCGGAGGAGGTTCCCGGCGCGCTGGCTGCCAACCACGGCCCGTTCGTGTGGGGCGACTCGGCTGGGGAGTCGCTGAAGAACGCGATCATCTGCGAGGCGGTCGCGCAGATGGCGATCCAGACGCTGGCCCTGAACCCGGTCGCCGGCGCCCCGCCGTACCTGCTCGAGCGCCATTTCCGGCGCAAGCACGGACCTGACGCGTACTACGGAAACCCGCAAGCCGGCCAGCCTGCCGAAGGAGCACAGCGCTGATGACCGCACCGACCGCCCGGGACGACTTCGAGGTCTGGTTCCTGACCGGAAGCCAGCATCTGTACGGGGAGGAGACGCTCCGCCAGGTGGCGGAGCAGTCCCGTGGCATCGCCGCCATGCTCTCCGAAGCGGAGGCCATCCGGGTCAGGCTCGTCTGGAAGCCGGTCCTGACCGATCACGACGCGATCCGCCGGACCATCCTGGAGGCGAACGCCGACGACCGGGTGATCGGTCTCGTGGCGTGGATGCACACGTTCAGCCCGGCGAAGATGTGGATCGCCGGGCTCAGCGCGCTGGACAAGCCGCTACTGCACCTGCACACGCAGGCAAATGTCGAGCTGCCGTGGGCGTCAATCGATTTCGACTTCATGAACCTGAACCAGGCCGCTCACGGCGACCGGGAGTTCGGCTACGTGCTGACCAGGCTGTCCGTGCCGCGTAAGACCGTCGCGGGGCACGTCTGCGATCCACGGGTCGTCGAGCAGGTGGCGACCTGGACCAGGGCGGCGGCCGGGTGGGCCGCGACGCGGACGCTTCGGCTGGCGCGGTTCGGCGACAACATGCGGTACGTGGCCGTCACCGAAGGGGACAAGACCGAGGCGGAAGCCGTCTTCGGCGTCCAGGTCAACACCTGGGGCGTCAACGACCTGGTGGCCGCGGTGGACGCCGCCACCCCGGCGGACGTCGACGCGCTGGTGGAGGAGTACGAGGACACCTATGACGTCGCGCCCGAGCTCCAGCGCGGAAAGGAGCGCCATCAGTCGCTGCGCGACGGTGCCGCGATCGAGCTCGGGCTCCGGTCCTTCCTCGACGCCGGCGGATTCGGGGCTTTTACCACCAACTTCGAGGACCTGGGCGGGCTGAAGCAGCTGCCCGGCCTGGCGGTGCAGCGGCTGATGGCGGACGGCTACGGATTCGGCGCCGAGGGAGACTGGAAGACGGCGATACTGGTGCGGGCGGCCAAGGTCATGGGCGCCGGCCTGCCCGGCGGCGCGTCGCTGATGGAGGACTACACCTATGACCTGACGCCGGGCCGCGAGTGCATCCTCGGCGCACACATGCTCGAGGTATGCCCGTCGCTCACGTCGGCCAAGCCGCGGCTGGAGATCCATCCGCTGTCCATCGGCGGCCGCGAGGACCCGGTCCGCCTCGTCTTCACCGCGGATCCCGGGCCGGGCGTCGTCGTCGCCCTGTCCGACATGCGCGACCGCTTCCGGCTCGTCGCCAACGTCGTTGAGGTGATCCCGCCCGCCGAGCCACTCCCCCGGCTTCCGGTAGGGCGTGCGGTGTGGCGGCCGGAGCCAGACTTCCAGACGTCCGTGACTTCCTGGCTGCAGGCGGGTGCAGCGCATCACACGTGCATGTCCACGGCGGTGGGCATCGAGGCGTTCACTGACTACGCGCGGATGGCTGGCACGGAACTGCTGGTCATCGACGAGACGACCACGGCGCTTGAGTTCGAGCACCGGATCCGCGCGAACGCCGCCTACTACCGGCTGGCACGCGGAATCTGACACGAACCCTGCCGGAGGGCAGGCGGGTGCCCGGCGGCGCCCCGCTTGCGGGTTCCAAACTAGATCTCCCCGAGCTCGATCGTCTCGACGCGCCCGGGCAGCGTGTCCGGCAGGCCGCGCAGCGCCAGCACGCGGGCCGATCCGGAGAGCAGGTAGCGGCCGGGGATCTGGCCGCATGGTTCGTGGTGAAATGGTCGCTAGGTTGATGGTGATCTGGTCGCTACGGCTCCGGTGGTCCGGCCGAAAAACCAGTTGCCCCGGCCAGAACCGGTGTGGCAACCTGCAGCAGTCCGGGCCGGCACTCGTCGGCTGAGCGAAAGGGAGGTGCCAGGTGTCTACGACCGTCGCGGGCGTGTTCACGCCTGCCACCCTGACCGCTCAGTTGAGGAGCACCATCCGTGCACGACTTTTCTTCACGCAGTGGAGAGTTCAGAACCCGCCGCGGTAAGCGGCGTTTCGACGACGACGAGCCCACCTCGGTCAAACGCGTCCGGCGGCGGACGCTGGCGCCGATCGAGGAATTCGACGCGACCGACGGCCTGCCCGAGGGCGACCGCTGGTCCACCTGGGATCAGTCGATCCCGACGCAGCGCGGCCCGCGGCCGCACCCCGGCTGGCTGGTCACCGAGCTGGCCGCCGTCGACACCGAGCTCGGCATCCTGAAGACCGGCAAGGAAGCCGACGTCTTCCTGATCAGGCGCGGCGTGCCCGGCGGCCGGTCCTGCCTGCTCGCGGCCAAGCGCTACCGCGACGCCGGACACCGGATGTTCCACCGGGACAGCGGCTACCTGGAAGGACGCCGGGTCAGGGAGTCCCGGGTCAACCGGGCGGTGGCGAGCCGGAGTGCGTTCGGGCGCGAGGCGATCGCCGGGCAGTGGGCGCACGCCGAGTTCGGCGCGCTGTCCCGGCTGTACGCAGCCGGGACACCCGTCCCCTATCCGGCGCAGATCCTCGACACCGAGCTGCTGCTCGAGTTCATCGGCTCGGCGGACGGCACAGCCGCACCGCGGCTGGCCGAGACCCGCCCCGGCCCGGCCGCGCTGGCCGGGCTCTGGGACCAGCTGGTGCAGGCGCTCGTCGCCCTGGCCAGGGACGGCCTGGCCCACGGCGACCTGTCCGCGTACAACCTGCTGGTGCACGACGGGCGGCTGGTGCTGATCGACCTGCCGCAGGTGGTCGACGTGATCGCGAACCCGCGCGGTGCCTGGTTCCTCACCCGCGACGCGGAGAACGTGGGCCGCTGGTTCACGGCGCGCGGCCTGACCGGAGTCCGTCCTGAACCCGCGGACCTGCCCGGTCTGCTGCGTCGCGAAGCCCTGCTCTAACCGGCGGGCGGGGGTGGCCCGGCGGGCAGGTCTGGCGGCTGAAGGCCGGACGATTGCGCCCAGGCCGGCTGGGCCCGGGCCGGCTGGGCCCGGGCCGGCTGCCTGAAGTTCAGGCGGCCGTTCTTCATCACGCCGATGCGCTGGGCGCGGCGGGCAATGGTGCTGTCGTGGGTGACGACCACCATGGTCAGGCCGCGCTCTCGCCACATGTCCTCGAGCAGGCCGATGATCTCGTCCCTGGTGTCCTCGTCGAGGTTGCCGGTCGGCTCGTCGGCCAGCAGGACCTTGGGCTCCTTGACCAGGGCCCGGGCGATGGCCACCCGCTGCTGCTGGCCGCCGGACAGCTCACCGGGCACGTGCCGCAGCCGGTCCCCGAGACCGACGGTCTCCAGGGCGGCCGCGGCCCGCTGCCGCCGCGCGGCCGCGGACACGTGCAGCGGGACCAGCGCGGCCTCCACGTTCTCCTGCGCGGTCAGCGTCGGCACCAGGTTGAAGGTCTGGAACACGAAGCCGACGGAAGTGGCCCGTACCCGGGTCACCTCGGCCTCGCGCAGCTGCGCGAGGTCACGGCCGTCGAAGTCGACGAAGCCGGCCGACGGGCGGTCCAGGCCGCCGAGGATCTGCAGCAGCGTGGACTTGCCGTGCCCGGTCGGCCCCTGGATGGCCAGCCATTCGCCGTCCTCGATCACCAGGTCGACCCCGCGCAGCGCGGCTACGGTGCCGCGGCCCTTGGCGTAGTTCTTGGTCACTCCGGCGAGCTTGTACATCGAGGCTTCCCTCCTGTGTCTTAAGCGACCTTGGACAGGGCGGCCGCGGGGCGCAGCCGCGCGGCCCGCCAGCCGCCGAACATCCCGGCGATGAGGCCGCCCAGCACCGCCAGCAGGACCGCGGCCAGGATCACGCTGGCGCTCACCGCGGCGGACAGGTGCACCGCCACCGTGTGGCTGGCCGCCGCGGCCTGGCGGAAGGCGCCGGCTCCGGGACCCCCGCCGGAGCCGCCACCTCCGCCCCCGCCGAAGCCGCCTCCGCCGGCTCCGCCAAAGCCGCCTCCGCCGCCTGCACCGACGCCGAACTGCCTGGCACCGCCGGGGGTGGCCGACCCGGTGGTCTGGCCGACCACCGCGGACAGCTTGGGCGACAGCCTGGAGACCAGTCCGGCGCCGATCAGGCCCAGCCCGACGCCGATCGCGCCGCCGATGAGGCCGAGGGTGACCGTCTCGCCCATCACCTGGCCGATGATGCGGCGGCTCTTCCAGCCGATGGCCTTCAAGGTGCCGAACTCACGGACCCGGCGCGAGACCGCCGCGATCGTCAGCAGGCTGGCCAGCAGGAACGACGCGGCCAGGACGGCGATCGCGAGCCACTTGCCCAGGTTGTTGGCCAGGCTGGAGGCGTTGGAGAGCGAGCCGGTGACCTCGCTGGCCAGGTCGCTCGAGGTGGTCACCGTGTAGCCGGGCAGCGCCTTGGAGATCTCGCTCTGGACGGACGAGATAGCCGACGAGTTGCTGGCCGCGACGTAGATGGTGTTGACCTGGTTCTTCAGGCCGGCCAGGTTCTGCGCCACCGCGAGCGGGATGTACACGTCCGAGGGGTTGTCGCCGGCCGGCTCGCTGACGATCCCGACGACCTTGAAGCTGGTCGCCTTGCCGCTGCTGTTGCCGATGGCGATGGTGGACCCGGTCCTCAGCTTGTTCTGCGTCGCGTAGGAAGCGTCGACCAGCGCGACGTCGGCGTTCGCGTCCGAGGCGGTGAACGTGCGGCCCGCGCTGAGCTTGCCCGAGCTGAGCGGGCCGAGCTCGCCGTTGCCGATGTCGACGCCGGCGACGCCGAAGCTGCTGGTGCTGAAGTTGGCGCGGAAGCTCTGCCCGCCGCCCGAACCGCCGCCGGAACCGTTGCCTGATCCGCCGCCGAAACCGCCGCCGTTGACGTTGATGGCCGGCACGGTGCCGCTGATCGTCCGGTTATTGAGGGTCAGCCCGCCCGCCGCCGCGGCCACGTCGTGCAGGCCGGCCACGGTGGCGACCGAGGACGAGCTGATCGGGGCGAGAGTGGGACTCGCCGCGAGCGTGTTGTCGTTGATCTTGGTGCCGGCCACGGGCCGCGTCCTGGTGCCGGCCCGGAAGCCGAAGCCGAACGAACCGGGGCTGAACGAACCGGCTTTCGGCGTCTTGGTCACCGTGACGTCGGTGCCCACCCCGTACAGCGCGTGCAGCACGGTGCCCTGGGCGTTCTTGACGCCGGCCGACGCTGCCGTCACGGTGATGACCAGGCCCACGCCCAGGGCGAGGCCGAGCGCGATGAAAACCGCCTGGCGCATGCGGCCGCGAAGCTCACGCCGCAGATAGGTGAAGAACATCTCGCACTCCTTTAGGGAGACCGCCGCCGCGCAGATGGCGGCGCGGTGATCCGCCCCGGGAGCGAACGCCGCGCCGGTTCAGAGCCTGGCGCTGATACCTGAGCGGGCCCTGAAGGCAACCTGCGGGGTTGCCCCGACTAAGCGAACGAAT
>Ga0335083_10012555_pt1 | contig 10123 bp, 13 predicted proteins | sample Lox_Sample_42_FD_206716 | JGI IMG/M metagenome (GOLD analysis project Ga0335083, IMG submission 206716) | Soil microbial communities from Loxahatchee National Wildlife Refuge, Florida, United States - Lox_Sample_4.2 | ecosystem: Environmental > Terrestrial > Soil > Wetlands | place: USA...
AGTTGACGGGGTTCGAGCTCTTGGCGGTGCGTTTTTAAAACATAACAGTCATATTTTCAATATCTTGACGGGGTAACGAGGTTAACGAGCTTAATTTCAGTGAGTTGACGGTGTTCGAGATTTGCTGTCCTTTATTTTCAATAAGTTGACGGGTTCGTTCGTAAGATTTTGAATTTTGCGTTTTTCGAGCCGGCTGGGTATTGGTGTCATTTAAATGCCTCGAAACGCGCCGCTCGGAGAGTCGACGGGGCAGACACCGGGCGGTGAGCGCTGTTGCGCGGAATTTCCAGCCGGCCCAAGTGCCAACCATGACGCAGTGCTCCCATGTCGACTGGAACATAAGGCCGGCAGCCTCTGGTCTCCGCGCGGCCCAATGCTTGAATGCGTTCCCGAGGGAGATCAATTGGCCCGTTCGGTGACCCGTAGACTTAAGTGAATTGGCGCTGTAGGCGGCCTGCGGAGCCGGGGTGCGTTTCGGTGGTTCGCGAAGCATGGGAAATCCCCCGGAAAATGGGATGTACGCCACTGTAGCACGTGTGACCCATCGTGTCAAGTTAAATAGGCTTGTCAATTAGCCTCTAAGTAGCCTAGAACTACTAGCAACGTACGCGGGCAGAATAGGCTACGCCGGATGGTGTGTAACCTCAGCAGGATCCGGCACTTGCGGCATCGAACCGGACAATATCCGCGCGATTTTGTTCGACGGAAGTGGCGGGTTCAGCAGTCGGTGCGGGCGACTGGGACTCCTTCGCCGCGCTGCTTCCCACGAGGTTGGCCTTGACGATGGCGATGTGTCATGGTATTACGTCTACGGAGATGTAATGGGAGAAGTGATGGAATCGGCTATCACGGTTAAGGGCCAGGCCACCATCCCGAAGGCCGTCCGCGAACACCTCGGGTTGAAGCCGGGGGACCGGGTGAAATTCATCCTCTGCCCTGGCGGTACGGTGGTTTTGCTGCCCAAACTTCCCGGTCACGGCTTTAAGAGGTATGCTCAGACGACCCCGGCGACCGGTTTCAATTGAGCGAATGCGTGAAGCCATTGCGACGGGTGCAGAGGGCGCGGCGGGGACGGCGGGCGCGCGTCATCTGACCCGACCTCGATGATCGGACTCGATACTAACATCCTCGTGCGCTACCTCGCGCAGGACGATCCCGTGCAGTCGCTGCCAGCTACCGACATCATGGAGTCCCGCGTCACTGAGGAGGACCCAGGTTTCGTGAGCGTAGTCGCTATGGTCGAGACGAGGCCTCCAGAATGCTCCGTCAGCGTCCGAAGCATGAGGTGAAAGGAGCAGCGCCATGACGATTGACGAACGACTCGAGAAACTCACGGAACGCCACGAGGCGATGGCGCGGCAGTTCGAACTCTGGCAGATTGAGAACCAGAAGCGCCAAGCCTGGGTGACGGACACCCTGGTGCGGATCGAGGGCAACGTCCTCGACAACACCACACAGATCGCCCGCAACACAGCGCCGATTGCCCGCAACACGGCGGCGATTGCCCGCAACGCCGAGGCCATCTCAAAACTGACCGCGACCGTCCAGGCTCTGGCGGGAACGGTCGAGCGCTACATCACCGCCCAAGGCAACGGGCGCAACTAACAATTCCCCCCGCTAGCAACCTGTTCCATCACGGAAGTGGGTTCCACTTGGGTACTGGCGCAGGCCCCGGCCTCCGGACTCTCCGTGACGCAATCGCGGGCGTCGTTGGTGCAATTGAAACGCGCAAAGCGGGTGTAGCGCAAGGCTCGCTTTCAGCCTTGCGGCCTTTCGGTATTTCAACCTGCGTCGTAACCTTGAGCAATTCGGAAGGCCGGAAAAACAAATGCAAAAGCCGCAGGGCTTGAAAAAACGAGCCCTGCGCTACGCCCGCTCATGATAAATACGTTAACTGAATACTACAGACGTTAGCGCCGCTGAACATGTTAGCTATACAAAACTTGTCCGCTCACAGGAATCGAATCCACCGGTCACGTCCAATCGCCGCGTGTCGCAGACGTGTCGCAGACGTGTCACAGACGTTGCGACCGCCACCGTCGGGTGTTAGGATTACGGGCGTGCGAGCGCACCTGATCCTCTGGGCGGGTATGATCTGGCTGAGCGCCGGACCATCTCACCATGCATCTATTTCCTCGCCGAAGCCAGACCATTTCGCAGTGGGGCGTCGGACGTTTTTCGATTTCGGGCCTCCCTTCGACTACTACGAGCTGTTCGTCGTGCACTCAACAACCAGCGGGTCTCTAGTGGAACGGATTACGCTGAGCCCGCCGGGCAGTACGTGCAACGACGTGCCTAAGTTAGAGACTGCCTCGGCGTACTTACAGCAATCCGTGCGGGATCTCCTCGGCCGAGCGAACCCCTGTTCGGTTCCTGAACGGGCAGTGAACCGCGAATTGAAGAGACGCAAGAAAGGACCGGTGTTTAGCGGCGCCGAAGCCGTCCTACAAGTCAACTGTGGAACGCAAACGCGCCTGCTCCGCTCGGACGTCCTCGACCGGGACATGTTCGACGCAGCCGCCGGGACGCCTCAGTACACCTCCTGGACGATGCACCTCCTGCAAACCTTGAACCAGGCTCTCCCCCCCGATGTTATGCAAAAACCGATTTTCCCGTCCTTGGAAGAGCAAACGCGTCCAACCACGGTTTCGGACTCACCGGTGCTGCGCGATATGGGCGAAGGTGGGTACGACGCACTGTTTCCAGGCGGTACAGAAACGCTCTCGGGATTATACAGAGGAGCTTTACAGAGTGCGCCGACTCCAAGCGTGCGGTTGATTAGTAGCACGCCGGTCTCTCCAGTGGTTTTTGTAGCCCCCAAGTACCCTGGCATTGCAGTTCTCGCGCGCGTTGAGGGAATCGTTTCTTTCGAGATAGAGATCGACTCGCAGGGGACACCGGGGAACCTCACGTTCGAGAGTGGCAGCCCGTTACTCGAGGGAGCGGTTCGCGCAGCTGCGTCTACTTGGAAGTTTCCCGAAGGCGCGGCCGCGTCAAGCCGCGCTTACGATCGCGTTCGCTTTGAACTGCGTTGACAACCATCGCTAGCAAGCGTAGCGCGGGGCTTGCCCGAATACGGGACGGCAATCAGCAGCCCGGCAGCTATAGTGACCGATTGCTCGTGGCCTGGCCCAAAGTCGTAGTCATAACTGGGTTCGAGATACCAGCCGAACATGTGCCTTCCCCTGGAAGGCCAAAACATAAAGTCTGCCGCAACTTCAGCGCCGAGCGAGTCCGTGACTACACCGTTTGCCCTCCTATGAATCCACTCGGGACCGACACCCAGCATAAACTCCGCCTTTGGGGAGAGATCCCAAGGCTTCTTGAGCAAAAGGTCGGTGTCCCATTCCGTAGGGCCACGGCCGAAAAAGGGCGTAACGCCGGCCTCAATTTCAAGCCAATTCTCTATTGGCGTAACCTCAACCGCCACAGCGGGGCCGAAGCTCGCTCCGCCGTTTCTCGGGCTCCAACTGGCAGCTCCGCCTAGCTCGATAACTGCAGCAGGCTCGTTATCGAAAGTCTGTCCAAGAGCGCTTCCAGAAGAGAGAAGCAAACATGATACGAACGCAAGTTGTGTCGTTCTCATCATCCGCTCGGACAGATCAATATGATCGTATTTCATCAGGAAACGACCCGCGCGGTAACCGGGCCTGACCGCTCTGCTCTGTGCCATGTCCTGTCCCAGAGCCGTTTTCCACAGCCTATCCCCTTCAGCCACATGCGCGAAAAAAACGTTCTCAATTTTCTCAGTCTTCTCCAAAAATGGGTGGAAACGGGGAATGACGAAGGAGGTGCCAGGTGCTAGGTGTCAGGTACTAGGCTAGGTGTTAGGGACTAGGAGCAATCAGGCGCTAGAGCATTCAAAGCGCATGAAAAGGACCGGCGAGACCCAAGGCTAACACCGGGACCCTAAGACCTAACACCTGGCACCTAAACTAACACCTGACTGATGGACTTCCTCAGCGCGAAACAGAAGCGGCAACTCACTCCCGAGGCGCGCGAACGTCAGCGCCTCGGCCAGTACAAGGGTTTGCTGCGGGCGGTTGCGAAGCGCAAGGCGGACAACTCTGCCAACTACGCCACCAACTTTGATCGCGGACAGACTGCCTCGGACTTCGAGCGGCGCCGGGTGGCACAGACGTCGTCTCGTGGTGACTACGGGGGCCTGTTGCATACATGCAAACACGGGTGGCGCATACGTCGTTTTGTGATGCATGCGCCACCTGGGCCACTGAGTCTGGCTATCCGCTTCCTATCCAAACCCATAATGATCGGCCGGAAACTGTCGAATGAGTTTTCTGCGAAAAACCGGGTCCCGAGTGATTTTCTTGAGTTTGCGGTGATAGACTGCCCGCGGCTGCTGCACGTTGGTTCCCGCCTGGCCCTCCTGGCAGAGCTGAAAGTATAGCTCGGCGAACAGGGCCGCGAGCACGTGCTCGGCGTGATGAGGAGAGGCGCCCGATCCGAGGCCACCATCTTTTCGAAAGCAGCCCTCACCAAGGGGTCCGCTTCAAGCTGGCCCTTGACGGCCGCGTGCATAGTGACGTGAGCCAAGGGGTTTACGGCGGCCCCGTCTACCTCAATTTCGTACGGCTCGCCCTCGCGCACGTCAGCAAACTCCAGGGCATTGTGAACATGCTTGAGGTGCATGTGCTCGGCCATCGCGCGCGCCAATGGCCTGATTCTTCGGGCGAAAGTTCGGCCACCAGCCCGGCCTTGACGGCTTCGTAGACAAGCTTGTTGTGCTGGCCCATCAATTGGCGAAGCTCGGAGAGTTTGGAATCGTCCATGGCGGTGACCATTCTACTGCAGCCTCACGCCCTTTACGTGTGCATTTAGACGTCGCATATCTCAATCTCCACCTTCAAACCTGGTCTCCCGAACGAGGGGCACCGACTTGGTTACCTTCCGATCAGCACCCTCCTCCAAGAGGTCTACGGTGAATCTCGTGTTAAGTGAATTTCGAGAAATTCTCTCAGTTTTAACGAAATGAAGTTCATAGACACGCCGCGAAGGGACACCCAATATATTGACGTACCAATCGCCGCGCGTCTGCTTCAGCAGCATGGGGATCTCGTGAAAGTCCTCGATCTCGGGTGGTGCAGGGCCTTTGCGCGAGATCGAATAGTCGATATCGTGGGGCTGCCCCTGTTGGATTGCATTGTCCCGAATCGTAAATGGCAAGCGCGAGAAATGGTCGGATCCAGTCGCTCGAACGAGCAACTCAACCCTGTCCCACATGCATTTCATCCCGTACACATCGTCATAATTCAATCGGACCCGCTCCGGCCCTTCGATTCCGTTGCGGCCGATTCTTACGACGACAAGCTCCTGGGGCTGGACGGACGCCATGGCCACGAACGGGCCACCCACGCACAGCATGTTGGTCGAAAAATTCGTGAAGAGAGGTTTAGTGCTTCCCTGAGCATCGCGGCCGGCGGTTGCTGGCATGAAGGTGACCAAAACTGCAAAGAAAGCGAGTTGAGCTGCAGACATCCCCATGTATTCTTCCTCGACGATCACGCTTGCGACCGAATGAGCGTTTCTGTCACGTTGCAAGTGGTCTCAGCCCTAACCTCACCTCTCGCGAAGTATCTCACCGACAAATCGCGCATTCAAGGACGCGCCTCACTCGTTCTCGCTCTCGCCTCATTGGATAATGCACGTCTCCATCACGGAGTCGGCCTTGACCGAGGCGATTCTATCGTGGTATTGCATCTACGGGGATGTATTGGGGGAAAGTATCGAACCGGCTATTACGGCGAAAGGCCAAGCCGCCATCCCCAAGGTCATCTGCGAAAACCGCTCGGCTGTTACCGTGGCTGGGCTTTGCCCGGGAGTTGCTGACGATGGGCGGAGGAATCTCACATCAATGGAGGAGGAACGGAAAGGCGCCTGAGCGAGTGAACGCCGGTCTCAAGCGGCCGTCATGGCCTAGCCGCCTTACGAAAAAATGAAGAAGGTTACTGTTCGATGCCTGCTCAGCTTGCTCACGGTTCTTCCCTCGGTGGCGGTATCGAAGACCGTTTACCTCAGTCCCAAAGGAAGTGACAGCAGCACCAACTGCACACAGAAACAGCCGTGCCAAACAATCAACGGCATCCAGAGCAAGCTTGCGTCCGGTGATACGGTGATACTTGAACAGGGTGCTTACGTTTTATCTTCGTCCGGGGCATCTCCTTCCGGTCCCATATTTGCCAAGGGCGGCACCAGCGGTGTGACTTACGCAGCCCCGAGCGGCCAAATCCCGGTGATCACAGGCGCGCAGAGCCTCACATCGCCGCTGACCAGCAAATGGTCATCCAGCAGCACGGGGGTTTGCCAGGGAATCTCGCGTTGCTATGTGGCGACGGTGCCTTCAGGCTCGTCTCTGGTTAATTTCGAGTACCTATTGTATGTTCCCACGGGTCAGACGCTGGCTTCCCAGGCCTTGCTGCAGGCCCGCCGCAGCCAATCTCAGACCGTGAACGCCGCCTCCTCCTACCCCACCATCGCTTGCGAGGTGCCGCCGGGTTCCACCGGATGCTCGACGGGATTGGACGGGCAATGCAACGACCGGGTCGTGGTCAACTCCAGCGACGTGTCGCTCATCACCAGTTCGAGTCACAATCTCCACGACATTCGCTTCTACAACTTTTGGCATAACCACATCGACGCGCTTCGGATCAGCCAGGTTAACACCGGCTACACTCAAGCCGGCTGCTCCGCGACCCAAGGCACAGGTCTTACGGAATTTATCTTCACGGGCCCAGGCAACTCGAATGGCTTCCTCGCCGGCCTCCGCTATATGATCGTTAACTCGCGTGAATATTTTGAGAGCAACGCTCTTCCCGGCACGTTCTATCTGGACTGCGGCAGCAGCGCCTGCGTTGATTCGCCTAACCTCAGCGGCGCAAGCATCTACTACATCGCAAACAGCGGGGAGCATCCCGGACCAGACCAGATCTGGGGGCCCCAGCTTTCACAGTTGATTTCCGACACCCCGGCGAACGGTGTCGTGAATAACGTTACTTTTGAGGGGATCTATTTTGTCGCCGATAATTTCGTCTCGGCGTCCTCGACCGGATTTCAGAGCAATCCTGGTCTGTCGCTGGCGCCTGCCGCTCTAAGCTTTGTGGACACCGCCGACGTCAGCCTTCAGAATGTCGTTATCGCGCACACCTCGGGCTGGGGGCTGGAGTTTACCAACGACAACTGCAACTACGAGCTAGGATCAAGCTGTACAGTGACGGGCGCGAGCACAGGCAATAGTCTGTCTGACAGCGTGCTCTACGATATTGGCGGTCCCGGGCTTCGCCTGGGCCGCTACCCGCCAGACGGCTACGATGACGGCAACACCTATCAGATCGCAACCCAATTCACCACCGTCGAGAACAACCTCTTCGCGGGTCTAGGCCGGATGTACCCTGGGGGCCAGACGGGATGCATCTGGATTGGGTCTTCCCACGACAATACTATCAAAAATAACGAATGCAGCGATGTTTACGCAGGTGGAATCGGCATCGGCCCGGGGGTCGCATTTCCTCAGGACTATGTCTATAACAACATCGTTGAGAACAACCTCTTCCACGATCTGGGCCAGGAGGTGATAACTGACTTCGGATGCGTCCATTTCGCCAACCAGGGTGGCTACAACTATACCTACAAAAATTTTCCTCAGCCGCTCGGCAACACCTTCATGTACAACGTGTGCTATAACGTTACTCACGCCCAGCCTGACAACGGCAGTGGTTATGACGCAGGGATATACATCGATAATAACAGTCAAGGAAATACCGCCAGCTACAATCTCGTATTTCGGACGTCAGGCCCACTTTTCTTCAACAATGAAAGTCCTAACTGCATCAATAGGACGAGCTGCGAGAACACCGCTGAAAACAACATTCTGGCGTTCTCCATACAGGGAGCGCTCAGGCGAGGCAACGGCTATCCCATCGGAGATTCACTCCGGGATTTCACCTTTGCGCACAATGTGGTGAGCTTCGACGCTCAAAGAGGACCCCAGTGGCTATTCAAGGGAGAACAATTCTGGGACTGTCAGATTGGCGGTACCACCGGCAGCTTTCTGCCACCCTGCACCAATTATTTCAACTTTCTGAGCAATGGATATTGGAATCCGAACTATACGGCTCAGACGGTGCAGTTCTACACCAATTCTCCGACCAGCTCCTGGATGGGATTGGCGAAATGGCAGGCCGCCAATCCCAAGGGGCCGGGTGAAGACGGCCCGGACAACGGCGGGGTTGCAGCATATTCAAATCCGATGTGGGTTGATACCGCGTGCTCCGGCGGAACGACTGACTACAATCCCAGTACGTCTTTCCATTTCGGCAGCGGCAGCACGCTTCCGACAACCATCAAGTTCGACACCAGCGGATTTGCGCAAACCTATGACGCCGGGCGCACCGGCACGCCGGCGCTGTGCAATCCAAGCAGTTCATGCGTGGCCGCTGCGACATTCCCGCCGGCTGCGGCCGTGCCCGCCTGCAACTCGAGTTCGTGGTGACGCTGACGACGCTTCAAGGACTTGCGCCGGCCACCCAAGCCTTGAACCAAAAGGCGGCCAGGCGTATGCCGACGCCCGGCCGCAGACTGTTCCGAACGTGGGCCCATGCTCGGTTGAGAATGCCAAAAAAGAGACCGGGTCTTCCGGCGGGGGAAACCATGCATCGACTCAGTTTGAATTGCAAGACCGTGGCAGGCTTGATGATATTCGGCGCTACATTGCTGGACGTTTCGCCGGTCTTGGCCCAGAAGAGCAATTTTACGATTGGCACCGCAACCGGTACCCAGCTTTCCACCTGCCCTTCTGATCCCACGGGCGTCAGTGGAAACTGCTGGGGCTTGAACGTCTCGTGCCCCAACGTTCCACCCCTACAGCCTTACGATGCCACGGTCAAGGTGACGAATCCCTCCGGGGCGTCCATCGGCACTGTCATCTTCCTGACAGGAGGTACCGGGAATGACTTTTACGACAAGCAGTTCCTGTACGGGAGCTCGCTGATTAACCAGGTAGTTGGGGTTGGCTACACCGCCGTTCAGATCGAGTTCGATAACCCGGTGGCTGGCTGGCTTACCGGGCCAGCGGCCGATGGCAACGGACCCCTCTCCCTGGCCTGCCTTCCGTCAACGTCCATGCAGTGGGTTCACGACAACATCCTGAGGTCAGGCACTCCGCTATGCGCGACGGGGAACAGCGGAGGCTCCCAAATGATCGCCTATGCGCTGTCGCAGTATGGTCTGAGCTCAATCTTCTCGATGGTTGAGCCCACCAGCGGTCCTGAACTCTCGCGCCTCGATTACGGCTGCGCCCCTCAGAAAAAGTATACGGCCTGCGCCATCTGCGGCTTCGGGACATTGCAGGAAAGCTACGGGCCCACAATCGCAGAGAGCGGCATCGACCCTGCCTACACCGGAGTGGTTCAACCGGGTGGCCCCTGCTACGAGGGAGTCAAGGGTTCAACGCAGGACGCCAGCCTGTTGCATCATGACAGCACCCTGTCTGATACTTATCCCCCTACGCTTTCGTTCCCAGCGACGGACATTCACTTCGCGTTTGGCGGCCTGGACACCAGCGCTGCCATTCCGGAAGGCCTCGACTGGGCGTCGATGATCACGTCTAAAACCGCTATCGTCTGCGTGCCATCAGCCGGACACATGCTGGCGAGCTCCCAAGCTGGTGCCGTTCAGATCGGGCATGATTTGATCAATTACTGCAAGCTGCAGCCGTGACTTTCGCTGCCGATGGTGATTGCACCTTGCCCCTGCGCTACGCTTGCTCGGCAGTGATTGCTTCAACGATTTGGTCAAGACTCAGATCACGGAAAAAAGCCGGCGCCTGCACACCCTCCGACTCCTGGAAGTTTCCCGTCTCTCGAATGGGTGCGCCACCTGTCCCGTGAACCTTCTCTTGAAGGCATTTCGGAACGCACTGTGGGAATAAAATGCTGCCAAAGTCCACTAGCAACCCCTCTTTGGCAGGCCTGAAAGGCCGAACTAAGGCCTCGTAAATAAATAAGGGTATCAACGTACGACCTTGGGTCTCGGTCTAATGACATAGTTCCAGTCGCCATGAAAGTTGGCGTGTTTCACGTTGACGCACTTCATCTCTTCATTGCTGACC
>Ga0335083_10012558_pt1 | contig 10122 bp, 6 predicted proteins | sample Lox_Sample_42_FD_206716 | JGI IMG/M metagenome (GOLD analysis project Ga0335083, IMG submission 206716) | Soil microbial communities from Loxahatchee National Wildlife Refuge, Florida, United States - Lox_Sample_4.2 | ecosystem: Environmental > Terrestrial > Soil > Wetlands | place: USA: Florida...
GTTTTTCCTGGTTGCATTGACCCACGGCTCGGGGGTGCGCGCCCAGGAGGTGACCGAGCAGCAGCTCAACGTACGCCTGCTCGAGTTTTCGAAGAAACAAGACGAAGCCCGAGCGCGGCGTATGGTCGACGAAGGCGCCTCGTTGCAGTCGCGCAATCGCGTTGGTGAAACGCCGCTGCTGTTGTGGGTCAATGCCGGCAACGCCGATATGGTTGCATGGCTCGTCGTGAAAGGCGCGAACGTCAACCAAGAAGCCTTGAACGGTACTACGCCGCTGATGGCAGCCGCCTTCGCCGGGCGGGTCGACATCATGCGGACGCTGCTCGATGCCGGGGCCGAACTCGATCGCAAGGATCAAGTGTTCAAGACGGCGATGATTTACGCTTCAGCGCAGGGCCATGTGGAGGCGGTCAAGTTGCTTCTGGGCCGCGGTGTCGACGTCAACCGCATCTACGAGCACAGCCTCACGGCGCTGATGTGGGCGGCCGGATACGGTAAGACCGAGTGCGTACAGCTATTGCTCGCGAGTGGGGCGGATCCCAAGCTCAAAGACGATCGCGGCAAGACCGCGGCCGACATTGCGCAAGAGCAGGGTTATGCGGAAGTCGTTGCCTTGCTGAAGACCTCGTAGAGGGCCTGGTTGCCAGGCCAGCCAACCGAGACAAAGCCTTGCGCGTTCCGGGTCAGTGCAGCGCGACGCGCGTCAGCAGAACAAGCAACCCCGAGGCCGCGCCCATCGCAATCAGCAGCTGCATGAGCGTCCAGAAGCCATAGCGTCGGGCCATTTGTTCCGGACTGAGGTCCGCCAGCAGGAACAATCGCCCGTCGCGAGGCTTGCGCATGATGTTGACTCCCGGCTGGGATAGAATTTCCTGCTGTGTCTTGCGAACTTCTCGCAATGCGGCCCGACGGGCCAGGTCCCACTCCTTCATATCGACTTGGCCGTTTCCGTCCAGGTCGAAACGCTTGAGCAAGCCGGCCTTATCCGCCTTCCATTGGGTAAGCAGCGCGTTGAGGTCGCCGGTCGTGTCCAGATCGGTGGCGCCTCCGCCTTCGGTCCTCAGCTCGCCCAACGCGTACACCTTGTTCACCGGCGTAAGCAGCCATTCCTTGTAGCGAAGCTCGCCGTTGCGCCAGCTGCGCCGGTCCGAGGTGATGATCTCGGCGCACTCGGGATCGATGACCACCTGCCCTGTGCCGTCGTCGAGCAGGAAGGTTTCGCTGCTCATCCCGCCATCTACGCGTTGCCATTTGTCGCCGATCTTCTGCTCGACAAGATAGCGGAACCAGACGCACGGGCGCTGGGATGCGGGGCTCGCCATGACGCGCCCCGGATGCAGCTTCGCATTGCCATACAGCTCGACGTAGCCCTGCGGCGCCGAACATACGCGGGAGGTCGGCGTATCCGATACGACGCGAGCGCGGCGAAAGTTCGCGCTCCACGCAAAAAGCGATATGACGCCGATCGCCGTCAGGCAGAGTGCCCAGCCGCCCGCGGTGCCGATGCGCACGCCGATCAACAGGAGGAGCACGTGTATGCCCGAGCTGAGGAAATTGCCGAAGCGGTAGTGGAATTCGTTGAGCACGGGATGGCGTCGTTCCGGCCAGGCGCCGCGTAAGCCGGAATCCAGGTGTTCAAGGACAGGTCTGGAGAATCGGTTTGCGCCGGGATGACGGCGGTCAGGCGGCGAAGAGCTTTCTCACGTCGACGTCGCTCTTCTCCTCCGAGCCGAATTCGAGGAGATGGCGCGGCGGAAAGTCGAACATGCCGGCGATCACTGCGTCCGGAAACTGCTCGATGCGCACGTTGTTGATGTTCACGCTCTCGTTGTAGAACTCGCGCCGATCGGCGATCGCGTTCTCCAGCGATGTGATACGCGCCTGCAGATTCATGAATTGCTCGCTGGTCTTGAGCTCCGGGTACGCTTCCGCCACTGCATACAGATTGGCCAGGCTGCCGCGCAGTTGCGTTTCCGCTTTGCCCAGCTCGCCCATGTTTTGGGACTGACTGGCGTTGAAGACCCGCGAGCGCGCCTCGATCACGCGCGACAGCGTGTCCTGCTCGAACTGCCGGTATTGCTTGCACACCTCCACCAGCTTTGGGATTTCATCATGACGCTGCTTGAGCAGCACGTCGAGGTTGGCCCAGGCTTTGGAGACGTTGTGCTTCACCGTCACCAGACTGTTGTAGACCATGATCGAGTAGAAGACGACGAGCGCGATCGCGGCCAGGAGGACGATGGTATACAGACTCACGGCGTTTCTCCTTCGGGGGGACGCGGAGATGAATGCACCTTCCATGCCAAGACCGGTGCGTTTACGCCCACGCGTTTCTGTTTGAGGAAACTCCCACCGCCCGTCGCGCTGCGCGGGCCACCCGTCCTCGAGCACGAGGGAGAAGTACTTCTTCCCTCCTTGATCAGGGTGGGGTGGCGCGAAAGCGACGGGGTAGTTTGGCGAGGCGCTTCCGTGGACGACGCTTGCGCCTCGGCCCTCAGCAGCCTCGGGCCCGGCGGGTCCCCTATCGGTTACAATTCGCGCTTTTTCGCATCCCGGCAAACGGCATGGGACTTATCGTCCAGAAGTTCGGTGGCACCTCGGTCGGCACGATCGAGCGCATCCACAACGTGGCCAAGCGCGTGGCCAAGTGGAGAGCCGCCGGCCATGACGTCATCGTGGTTCCCTCCGCCATGGCGGGCGAAACCAATCGTCTCGTCTCGCTCGCCCAGCAGATCCAGCAACAACCCGATCCTCGCGAACTCGACGTCGTCGCCTCCACCGGCGAGCAGGTCGCGATCGGACTGCTGGCGATGGCGCTCGGCACCATTGGCGTGAAGGCCAAGAGCTACACCGGCGCGCAGGTGAGAGTACTCACCGACAGCGCCTTCACGAAAGCCCGCATCAAGGACATCGATCGGCAGCGGCTGCGCGCCGATCTCGCCGCCGGGATCGTACCCGTCGTGGCCGGCTTTCAGGGCGTAGACACCGAAGGCAACGTCACGACCCTCGGACGCGGAGGCTCGGACACATCCGCCGTCGCGTTGGCGGCCGCGCTCAAGGCCGACGAGTGCCAGATCTACACCGACGTTGACGGCGTCTACACGACCGATCCGCGAATCGTGCCCGAAGCGCGCCGATTGACCAGGATCACCTTCGAGGAAATGCTCGAGATGGCCAGCCTGGGCTCGAAGGTGTTGCAGATTCGCTCAGTCGAGTTCGCGGGGAAATTCAAGGTGCCCCTGCGCGTGCTGTCCAGCCTCACAGACCCGATGATCCCGGTCCAGGAGGAAGCGGTATCCGGCACGCTCATCACATACGAGGACGACGATAAGATGGAACAAGCAATCATCTCCGGCATCGCGTTCAGCCGCGACGAGGCCAAGATCACCGTCATGAGCGTTCCCGACCGTCCGGGCGTCGCCTATGCGATCCTGGGGCCGATCGCCGACGCGAACATCGATGTCGATGTGATCATCCAGAACGCCAGCGTCGACGGCATCACGGATTTCTCCTTCACCGTCCATCGCAACGATTTCAACAAGGCCATGGAGATCTCGCGCAAGGTCCAGGCTCACATCGGCGCGAAAGACATGGTGGGCGACAACAAGGTCTGCAAGGTATCCATCGTGGGCGTGGGCATGCGTTCGCACGTGGGTATTGCGAGTCAGATGTTCCGCACCCTGGCCGAAGAAGGCATCAACATCCAGATGATCTCCACCTCGGAAATCAAGATCTCGGTGGTGGTCGACGAGAAGTACATGGAACTGGCGGTACGCGTGCTGCACAAGGCTTTCGAGCTGGAATACGAGCCGACGTAGCAGAAGCGTCCTTGCCGCGTGTCCCGGAGTCCCGGATGGTGCCGGTGGAGAAGGGCGCGGTCGATAGCCGGGTCGAGGCCAGTGGCACCATGTCTCGGCCCCGGTTATAGCTCAAGCGAGTTCTGCTTGACCTCGGGAGGCCCTCGGGTGACGATGGCGCCGACGTATGAAGCATGCTCGGCGGTTGCTTCGTTTAAGAGAACAACAACAGGCCAAAAATCATAGCTGTCACTTCTGACATTCTTTTCGTGCGCGGTCTGGCCGTCCTTCGATGAGCCAGGCTGTCGACATGTCATACGTAAGCAGCCCGGCTTTTCGCCCCTGGCGGGCGATGATCATCGTCAGTGCTGTCATCATCCCCGTCCTGTTCCTGTACAAGTTCTACGCCCACTTCCCTGGGATCGAATACGCGCATCTGCTTGTTACATATCACTTTGGGTTCGCGAAACGCGCCTTGATCGGCACGGTGGTATCCCTGTTTGCCAGCAAGGTACCCGTCATATGGGTCTATATCATCGGCCTGTCGGTCTGGCTGGTCGCTCTGCTTCTGTTTCTCCTCGTGTTCAAGCGAATTTTCGGATTCGGGGATGAGAATCTTCCTTTGTTCGCTTTCGTCGCGGGCTCTCCGTTCTTTTTCAAGAATTTCATGTACTCGATCGGATACTTCGATATCTACGGCTGCATTGTCGCGCTCGCGGCGCTGCTTCTCCCGGTCGGCGCGTTCTACCCGTTTCTATTGGCTGTGGGTTGCGTCATTCTCGTTCTCATTCACCCAGTCCAGGTTCTGCTTTACTGCCCTGTCATCGCGTTGATCCTGTTCGTCCGGTACTATTGCGCGTTCGATTTTTCCGCCCCGCGTATCGCATACGGACTGATATTGGTCGCCCTGGTCTCGCTTGTGTTCGTCGTCAGCGTGTTCTTCGGCCGAATGCCGGTCCCGAGCGAGACCTGGTTCGCCTACGTTCAGAGCCGGGCGACTGCTCCGCTGGACTCCAACCTGAGCTATATCTGGTATTCGACGATCAATGAGGACATCAGTCGTACCTGGAACGTGATGGGGAACAACGCCAGGCGATTTCCGATCTATGCGATTCTCATCGCGCTGCATCTCCCCGTAGCACGGTACTTCAAACGCCTCATCCAATCGCTCGCGTTGCCGCTGCATCGGATGGCGGTTCTGGTCGGCCTCTCGACGATTTGCGCCGGCTACTTAATCGTGGGTGCAGTCGTGTTCGACTACTCGCGCTGGGTTTCGAATTGGGGCGTGTGCATGTTCCTCGCCATGTTCGCCACGCGATTGCTGCCTTCGACGCTGGAACGTAATGTGTCCCCGATCGATGCCGATAAGAGGGGGAATAGGACCCTCGGATGGTTTATTACCTTGATACCCCGGGTCGGAATCACGAAACCGTTCTGAACGATATGGAATTGAGTACGCGGTCGTTGCCGCCCCCTCTGGCCCTGGCCTCCGACGTCGTCCACGAGATGGTCGTCACGCCGGAGATTTCGATCGTCATCCCGACTTTCAACGAGATCGAGAACGTCGCCGCGGTGATCGAGTCGGTGGCAAACGCACTCGAAGGCGTGGCCTGGGAAATCATCGTCGTGGATGACAATAGCCCCGATGGCACCGCCGCGCGCGTCAAGCAGATCGCCCGGAAGGATCCGCGGATTCGCTGTCTGCATCGAATCAACCGGCGCGGCCTGGCGGGTGCCTGCATCGAGGGAATGCTGAGTTCTTCGGCCCCGTATCTGGCGGTCATGGATGCCGATCTGCAGCACGACGCATCGATCCTTCGCGGGATGCTGGATCTGCTGCGCACCGACAAGACAGACCTTGTGGTCGGTAGCCGCTACGGCGATGGTGGGTCGACAGGGGAAGGGTTTTCCAGAATGCGCGCCACGATCAGCCGCTGGGGCCTCAAGGTCAGCCGCTGGCTGCTCAACATCGACGTTCAGGATCTCATGAGCGGGTTTTTCGCGATGCGCCGTGACCGCTTCGATCCGATCGCTGCGCGGCTTGCGCCATCGGGGTTCAAGATCCTCGTCGATTTCATCGCTTCCTCGGGCGGACGATTGCGTACGACGGAGCTCGGCTACACATTCAAGCAACGCACGGCGGGCGAGTCCAAGATGGGCATGCGTGTGGCTCTCGATTTCGTCGCTCTTTTGATCGACAAGACGACGCACGGTCGCATTCCGATTCGTTTTGTACTCTTTTCGCTGAATGGCGCCAGCGGCATCGTCGTACACCTGGTTGTGTTGCGCGCGTCTATGCTGGCGCTTCCCTCGCGGGGGTTCGCGAGTGCACAAGCGCTCGCAACCATTGCCGCGATGACGTCGAATTTCTTTCTCAACAATTCGATCACCTATGCCGACAGGAGAGTCAAAGGCGCCGTGGCATTGTGCCGGAGATTGCTGGTGTTTTGGGCGGTGTGCGCACTGGGCGCGGTCGCAAATGTCAGCGTGGCCTCGTCGATTTTTGGCGTTGCGCCGATCTGGTGGCTAGCAGGGCTTGCGGGTCTCACGATCAGTGCGGTTTGGAACTACTCGATGAGCTCGCTGTTCGTGTGGTCGCGAGGAGGATGAAAATCCACACCTCACGTGGGGATCAGCCTTTGAAGCGATCACGCTGGGTGTAACCCGCAACCACCGCGCGCAGCTCCGACGGTTCGAACGGCTTGCGCATCAGGTCTTTGACGTGCGCGGCTTCCAGCTCATGACGACCGACGTCCTCGGCGTAGCCCGTATAGAGCACGACGGGAGGCGCCGGCGACAGGCGTGCGATTCTTCCGGCGAGTTGGAGACCGCTCATCCGCGGCATGGTCTGATCCGTGATGACGAGGTCGTAGGCTCCGGGGTCGCTTCCGAGCATCGATAGTGCCTCTTCGGGGCCGGGAGCCAGGTCCACCGCCAGGCCCCAAGTTCGCAGCAACTCGAGCATGAACTCGGCGACCGACTCCTCATCTTCGACGACGAGGACGCGTCCGCGCAGCGCGGGACGGAGCGCAGAGTCGCTCGCCTCCTCCGATGCTTCGGCTCTCGGCTCCTCTACACCGGGAGGCAAGAGTATCCTGAAGGTCGCACCCCGCCCCTGAAGCGCCTCTACCACCACGTGCCCGCCGTGGTCGTGCACGATCCCGTGCACGACTGCCAATCCGATTCCGCTGCCCTTGCCCACGTCCTTCGTCGAGAAGAACGGCTCGAAGATACGTCCCATCACGGCCGGCGGGATGCCGGGCCCGTCGTCACATACGGCCAGCTCGGCGAAGTCACCGGCCACACGCTTGCGACAGCTCGAGCATACCAGGTCCGCCGAACGGGTCTCGCGGACGACGATGCGCACGGTCCCCGTGCCGTCCAATGCGTCGCGAGCATTGATGCACAGGTTGAGAATCACCTGCTCGAGCTGGACGCGTTCGGCAACCACCGCCGGGGTGGCTTCGTTGAGCCTTAGCTGAAGCTCCAGCGTGGAGGGCATCGACGAGCGAACCAGCTCCTGTGCTTCCCCCACGAGCGCGGCGAGTGAAACGGCGCGTCGTTCTCCGCGCCGGCTCCCGCTGAAGGTGAGCAACTGCTGGATGAGGTCTCGCGCGCGGCGACACGACGCCTGCGCGCGTTCGAGATAGCTCCCGAGCTTCGCGTCGCCAATGACTTCCTGACGCTCGGCCGCGAGCACGACATATCCGAGCATGCCCGTGAGGATGTTGTTGAAGTCGTGCGCGATCCCCGCGGCCAGGTGCCCTATCGCTTCCATCTTCTGTGCCTGTCGCAACTGCATTTCGAGGTGCATGCGTTCCGACTCGGCGGCCTTCCGCTTGGTAATGTCGCGCGCCACGGCGATCGCATGCGTCGCGCCCCGGTAGCGAACCGGGATGGTCTGCGCCTCGATCAGGAAGCGCTCTCCGGTCTTGCGTATCGCAGCCATCTCGAGCTGGCAGGACTCGCCGGCGAGGGTCCTGCTGATGAGTGCCTGTTGCGCAACGACGTAGTCAGGCGGCAGGTCTGACGGAAATCGCTGGCCGATCACCTCGTCGCGCGAATAGCCGTACATCTCGAGGTACGCGGGGTTCGCATCGATCATGTACAAGTCCGTATCCCACAAACTGATCGCGTCGAGAGAAACATTGAAGATGGCGCGGTACCGCTCCTCGCCGGCTGTCTCGTCCTCGACGAATTCGAAAAACCCCTTCTCGTTGGCGGCACGTCGCCTGGCCTCGAGCTCCCGCAGTTCGGCGCGCCGAATCTTTCCCGACAACGTCTTTGGCAGTTCCGCGAATTCGAGGCGACGGATGCGCTTGTACGGCGCAAGGCGCTTGCGCAGGAACGCGAATACGTCCGCGGCGAGCTCCGGCGAAGCGGTGAATCCCTGTCGCAGGCTGACGAAGCATTTCGGCACGGCGAGGCGCAATGGATCTGGACTCGGGACCACCGCCGCCTCGCCGATCGCGGGATGTTCGATCGCGACCGACTCGAGCTCGAACGGTGAGATCCGGTAATCGGAGGCTTTGAACACGTCGTCGGCCCGGCCGACGTAGGTGATGTAGCCGTCGCCGTCGCGCTGCCCGACATCGCCTGTGCGATAGAACCCGTCGCGCGTCGTCTCGGCGTTCTTGCCAGCGTCGTCGAGGTAGCCTTTCATCAATCCGACCGGACGTGGATCCAGCCGGATGGATATCTCGCCGTCGTCCGCCGGCCTGCCGTCGACATCGAGCAGGACCACATCGTAGCCCGGCAGCGGACGACCCATCGAGCCCGGCTTCACCAGCTGGCCCGGTGAGTTGCCGACTACGGCGGTCGTCTCGGTCTGCCCGAAGCCGTCTCGAATGGTGATGCTCCAGGCGGCTTGAATGCGGTCGATGATCTCGGGGTTGAGCGGCTCGCCCGCACCGATCAATTCGCGAAGAGCGAGGCGCCCGCGGAACGCCGCGATGTCTTCCTGGATAAGCATGCGCCATACAGTCGGCGGCGCGCACAGCGTTGTAACGCGGCAGCGCTCGAGCACCGAAAGCAATGCCTTCCCATTGAAGCGCGGGTAGTTGTAGATGAAGACGCAGGCGCCCGCGTTCCACGGAGCAAAGAAACAGCTCCATGCATGCTTGGCCCAGCCCGGGGAAGAGATGTTGAGATGGATGTCGCCAGGACGCAGGCCGATCCAGTACATGGTCGAGAGATGGCCGACCGGATAGCTCTGGTGCGTGTGCATGACGAGCTTGGGCTTGGACGTGGTTCCCGAAGTGAAGTACAGGAGCAGCGCGTCGGATGCAAGGGTGGGACCATCCGGGGTAAATGCGCTGGGGGACACGTACGATGCGGCAAAGTCGCGCCATCCGGCGCGGGGCGCGCCGACTGCGATGCGCGTGTAGTCGCCTTCGAGGTCTTCGAACTTGGTCGTGTTGGCCGATGCCGCGACGACGTGCTTCACCGCACCGCGCCCGAGCCGATCGCTTAGATCATCGCGCGCGAGGAGGCCGGAGGCGGGAATCACGACCGCACCGAGCTTGATTGCCGCGAGCATCGTCTCCCACAGCGCGACCTCATTGCCGAGCATCAGCAGGATACGATCGTGACGCCGCACGCCTTGTGCGCGCAGCCAGTTCGCGACTTGATTCGACCGTGCGGCGAGCGTGGCAAACGAGACGCGGTGCTCTTCGCCAGACTCTTCGACGATCCACAGACCAACGTTGTCGTTGCCGGTTGCCATGAGATCGAAGTGATCGAGAGCCCAGTTGAAATGGCGCAACTGCGGCATGCGGAAGGCGCGGCGCACGGTGGCGTAGTCGGTGCGGTGCGCGAGCAGGAAGTCGCGTGCGTTGAGGAATTCGGCTGCAGCGCTCATGGTCGGTCCTTCTGATGCCTCGTGAGAGGAAGCCCGCAGGACATTCTAGACGCCGACGTGGCAGCAGGGGGGAACGATTACCATAGCGTTACCCGCTGAAACGTGCCGGTTACACAAGCGCACACGAGTTCTCGGACCATCACGATTTGAACTGACGGACAACAGGCGTATCGCGAGGTGCGGCGGAGGCTAGGTTTGCGGATTTAGAGAAGTGGGTCCAGCCGGAGTTATTCGAAGCCGCCGGGTTCGAATTCGAGCGAGCGATGCCGGAAATGAGAACGCCCTCCGATCCGAGGGCGTTTGCGTTTCTGGCGGAGAGAGAGGGACAAGACGCGAAGCTTCTTGCGGCGAAGACTGACCTTCAGGTCATGTCGAAGCCAACCGAACCCGTCGGGTTCGAATCCAAGCGAGCGATGCCGGAAATGAGAACGCCCTCCGATCCGAGGGCGTTTGCGTTTCTGGCGG
>Ga0335083_10012559_pt1 | contig 10121 bp, 11 predicted proteins | sample Lox_Sample_42_FD_206716 | JGI IMG/M metagenome (GOLD analysis project Ga0335083, IMG submission 206716) | Soil microbial communities from Loxahatchee National Wildlife Refuge, Florida, United States - Lox_Sample_4.2 | ecosystem: Environmental > Terrestrial > Soil > Wetlands | place: USA...
AATCCAGTGGCAGGTCAGCAATAAAATCGTGCCGAAGCACTTGACGCAAAGTTGACGCAGAATGGCACACGCAAGCTCCCCATGACCGCCCTACAACCGCAATAGAAAATCGGCCCCGGACTTGGTATAAACCATTTCGGGGATGCAGATTGCTACCCAAATGTCCTGCAAGTGCGACGCGCAGCAGGGATATTTTGAGCCGGTTCGAATCTTAGTTCCCCAGCTGTTGGCATTCAGGGCGGCTCATCGTCGAGGCAAGTACCAAGGCCGCACGTCGATGACTTGCATTCCAGCCGCCTCAGCCGCTTGAATTCCCAAGTTGCCGTCTTCATAAACCAGGCAATCTTCCGGCACTAATTGCAAGCGTTCGGCCGCTTTCAAAAAAATATCGGGCGCCGGCTTGCCGTGCTGCACGTCGTCGGCGCCGACGATCACGTCAAACATCCCGTTCAGCCCAACGGCGGCCAACGATTGGTAGATGACGCTTTTCCATCCGCCGGAGGCGACCGCCATTTTTCGCCGCCCCTGTTCCCGATGCACAATTTCGATCACGCGGTGAACCGGTTCCAGCGATTCCAAATTCTGCAGAAACAATCGCTCTTTTTCTTCAGCAGCGGCGCGGGCATCACAGACAAGATGTTGCTGTTTGGCAAGCGTCTCAATAATCGTAACCGTGGGCATCCCGGAAAATGCGTAAAACTGCTCCTCGGTGATGGTCATGCCCACCGCTTGCAGCGCCGCTTTCCATGCCAAAAAATGCAGCGGCATGGTATCGACCAAGGTTCCGTCGCAATCAAAAATAAGCCCCTTGAACCGCTCCGGAATGGCCGCCGCAGAATCCGTTGGAAAGCCGGACATGAACCGAGTGCCTCTCATCAATCTAACGATTTGAAACAAGGCATTGTACCGAATTCGTGCCAATTTGTCCCACACTCTTTATCGATCGCTGTCGCCATATCCTGAGGTTGATGGGGGCGCGAACCGCTGCGTATACTTAATGGTCTGAAATGATTGAGCGACGAGCAGATCAGCGGTGAAAGGATACGTGAGGGGCAGGGCAGGGGGGCGCTTTTCTCCACCATCATATTCCCAACAAGGAGCCGATTGTGTTTGAGTCGATTGCCATTGTGGGCGCTACCGGAGCTGTCGGGCGAATTATTTTGAACCTGCTCCAAGAACGCAAGTTTCCCGCCCAGCGGTTCAAATTTTTAGCCTCGGGCCGCTCCGCAGGCAGCAAAATCAAATTCCGCGGTCAGGAACATACCGTCGAAAAGCTGGAGCCCGATGCTTTCAACGGCATCGATTTAGCCATCGGCAGCACGCCCGACGAAGTGGCCAAAGAATTCGTCCCCTGGGCCGTGGAGCGCGGTTGCGTGGTGGTCGACGAAAGCGGCTTTTGGCGGATGGACCCCACAGTGCCCCTGGTCATTCCCGAAGTGAACCCCAATGCCGTTTTGAATCACAAGGGAATTATCGCCAGCCCGAACTGTTCCACCACGCAATTGGTCGTGGCCATCAAGCCGCTGCACGATGCGGCCCGGGTGAAGCGCGTCGTCGTCAGCACGTATCAAGCCACCAGCGGCGCAGGCCTGGCCGGTTGCCGCGATCTGGAAAACGGCACCAAAGCCAAGCTCAGCGGCGGGTCGCACAAAAACGAAACCTTCGCTCACGACATCGCTTTTAACTTGATTCCGCACATCGGCGGACCCAAACACAAGGGTTACACGTCCGAAGAAATGAAAATGGTGCTGGAGACGCGCAAAATCATCGGCGACGATTCGATCCAGGTCTGCCCCACCTGTGTGCGCGTGCCGGTCAGCAATTGTCATAGCGAAAGCATTTTGGTCGAGACAGAAAAAAAGCTCACTGTCGACGACGCCAAGCGATTGTTTTCCGCCTTTCCCGGCATCACGGTCGTCGACGATTTACAGCGCAAGCAATATCCCATGCCTAAAGATTGCGACGGCAGCGACGACGTGTTCATCGGCCGCATTCGGGAAGATCTTTCCAGCCCCAACGGCTTGGCCTTCTGGTGCGTCAGCGACAACCTGCGCAAAGGCGCCGCCACCAACGCCGTCCAAATTGCCGAATTGCTGGTGCGGGCAAAATCGTTGCAAAACGTGTGAATCAGTTTTCGCCCCAGACATCTGTGGTTATTTTAAGGCTGAACCAGTTGTCCTCTCTGCGTCGCTGTGCCTCTGCGGTTCAAAGAAGTACGTTGCTGTGTCGAGAACGATCAAACTCACGTTGGCCTACGACGGCACCGATTTCGCCGGCTGGCAGTTTCAACTGAACCAACGCACCGTGCAAGATACGCTGGAGCAAACCGTGGCCAAAGTCACCGGGCAATTCTCCCGTGTGACGGCCAGCGGCCGGACCGACGCCGGTGTTCATGCGCTGGCGCAAATCGTCAGTTTCGAAACAGCCAGCTCGCTGCCGGCCGAAGTATTGTGGCGGGCGCTCAATGCCGAGCTGCCGCACGATATGGCGGCGCTGACGGTGGAAGACGCGCCGGATAGTTTTCACGCCCAGCGCGATGCTAGGCGGAAGCGTTATCGCTACGTCATTTGCGACCACCGAGTGCGCGATTTGTTCCGCCGGCGATACGCCTGGCAGGTGTTCAACCGGCTCGATGCGCCGGCCATGCAGCGCGCCGCGGCCCAGTTGGTGGGCCGCCACGATTTTGCCAGCTTCGAAACCGCCGGCTCCGAACGTGAAACCACCGAACGAACGGTCTTCGATTTAACCGTCTGTCGCCACGAACCCCCAGAAGACCGAGTCGTGCAAGTCGAAGTCGAGGCCGACGGCTTCCTCTACAACATGGTCCGCAACATCGTGGGCACGCTCGTGGAAATCGGGCAGGGGAGGCAAGCGGAATCTTGGATCGCCGATGTTCTGGCCGCGCGCGATCGACGCCGCGCCGGTCCCACCGCGCCGCCCCAAGGATTATTTTTAATCAGCGTCCTGTATTGACTTCTCGAAATTTTCACCAGCATCCGCAACACATCTCGCCGCACCCGACGGCTTTATTCCGCCCAACACCGCGATTGTTTGAACGCCCTTGCTCAGTTAAACTAAACGGTTCGGGTCAGGAAGCATTCTGAACTATTGCGCTGAGCGGCACATCTGTGGATTTGACTGCACACACCCGAGTGGGTCGGTATCGGTTGCTGTCGATGGTCGGCACTGGACGGAGCTGTCAGGTTTGGGATTCCATCGATGACGACAAAGGCGAACATCGGGCGCTTAAAATCTTGGTCGGGGAGTATGCCCAGAACCGGGAACAAAAAGGACTGCTGAAACGCGAGTTTGCCGTCGGGCGTGGATTAGATCATCCGCAGGTGATTCATGTCTACGATTATCAGGATTTTCGCGGCACCGTTTTTTTGGTAATGGAGTTGTTTCCCGCCCAGAATATCAAGCAGTTTTTTTTGCAGGCAGGCGTCGAAGGAATCGCTTATTATCTGCCACGCATCGCCGAGCAATCCGCCGCGTCGTTGGAATACTTGCACGCGCAAGGTTGGATTCATCGCGACGTCAAGCCCGACAATTTTTTGATGAACAAACAGGGAACCGTAAAATTAATCGACTTCGCCCTGGCCGAACGCCGCAAAGGAGTGTTGGGGAAATTGTTTCCCAACCGGCTGAAAATTCAGGGCACCCGGAGCTACATGTCCCCGGAGCAAATTCGCGGCCGGGGTGTCGACCAGCGTTCCGATATTTACGGCTTAGGCTGCATGTTGTTCGAGCTGGTGGCGGGCAAGCCGCCGTTCACCGGGCAAACCACCCAGGAGCTGCTGACCAAGCATTTGCGCAATCCGCCGCCGCCCCTGCAATCGGCCGGCCGCGACGTCACCAACGAGTTTGCCGAACTGATTAAAAAAATGTTATCCAAAGACCCGGCTGCCCGTCCCCAAACCATGCACGATGTTTCGCAACTATTTCGGGGCCTGAAAGTTTTCAACCGGAACCCGGCGCCGCCGGTCATGGAAAAGAGCACGTGAACAGCGAAAGTCACGCTTCGAATTGAATTCATCATATGGCTTCTGCATTAAATCGATTGGCGTTTGAAAAACCAATCTACGAGCTGGAGGAAAAAGTTGCCGAGCTGGAGGCAACCGCCAATAAAACTGCGCAACAGCAGGACGAACTCCGCCGCTTGCGCCGCGATGTCAGCGATCTGAAGAAGAAAATTTTCGCAAACCTCGATTCGTGGCAAACCGTCGAAGTAGCGCGGCATCCTGATCGGCCCATGACCACCGATTACTTATCGCTCGTATTTGACGAATTCGTGGAATTGCACGGGGACAAAACTTTCGGCGACGACCAGGCCATTCGTACCGGCTTCGCCAAGCTGGGGCAATATAAAGTCCTGTTTGTCGGACAGCAAAAAGGCAAAACGCTGAAGGAGCGCAACGCCTGCCACTTCGGCTGTGCGCATCCAGAAGGTTATCGCAAGGCAATGTCCAAAATGCGCCTGGCGGCCAAATATGGCCTCCCCGTCGTTTGTCTGATCGATACGCCCGGCGCTTATCCCGGCGTCGGGGCTGAGGAACGGGGCATTTCCTTGGCCATTGCCGAAAGCATGTTTTTAATGTCGCAATTGCCCACGCCCATTATTTGCGTGGTCATCGGCGAAGGCAGCTCCGGAGGAGCTCTTGGCATCGGCGTCGGCGATAAAATCGCCGTCCTGGAGCACTCCTATTACGCGGTCATCGGCCCCGAAGGATGCGCCGGCATTTTATGGAAAAGCGGCGAGTTTAAGAAGGAAGCCGCAAAGGCGTTAAAACTGACATCACGCGATCTGCAGAAGTTGGGCGTGATCGACGACGTAATCGAGGAACCGGTCGGCGGCGCCCATCGCGATCATCATCAAATGGCACTGCGGCTGAAAATTTATTTGCTCCGCGCCCTCCGCGAACTGGTCGGACAGCCGACCGACAAGCTCCTGGCGGCCCGCTACGAAAAGTTTCGACGCATGGGCGTCTTCCTCGAGCAGGCGTCCGGTCCATCGAACGGACATTCCAGCGCCGCGAAATAGCCGGGCAGTTATTGAATGGCCCAAAAACAACCGCTCCCCAACGTCCGATAATGTCTCTTATGTTCGGTTGGATTGCCGTTTTTCTCAGGCAATCCGCACATTCGCAGTCTCTTTCCCTTTCCGTCCGGTCGCTGCTGTTGTGTTCATCCGATGGCCGCGATTATCTTCCCGTTCCCGTCACTTGCGCGGCTTTCTGTTCCAACTGATCGACGCTGGGTAGGTTGTTCGGTTGGAACGGCTCACGCGGATCGAGCCGCTCCTGCAGCTTGTCCATATACGGATCCAAGACTCGATGAATTTCCGGCGGCATGATGGCGTCGGCTTTATTTAAAAACAGGGCCATGTAATGGCCGCTTTGGGTTGCCAGAATGTGGTCGCGCAGGGTATCCGAAAGCCCCAGGGCAAAAAACGTAATCGCCAGGCACAGCAGCACCCCTTTGACAAAGCCGAATAGCGCCCCGACCTGGTGGTCAAAATCACGCAGCTTAATGCGGTCCAAAAATCGGGCCACCATGCGGAACAGCAGCCACACGACCACCGACGTCGCCAGGTAAATCACCAACATCGCCACAAACCGGTTCCACGGAGCGCTGGAGCCAAACACCGGCGCCAACTGGTAGCTAAACCGCAGCGCCAGGAAATAACTTAGCACCAGCGAACCAAGCGAAGCCAACTGCCAGGCCATGCCTTTCCAAAGCCCCATGAGCGTCGCCAATCCCAGCACGCTAAGCATCGCAATATCGTACCAATCCATGGGTGTTCGTCAGTTGTCGGTGGTCAATGGCTAGTGGTCAGATACAGCAGGGTGATCACCCTGCGATTGTAGTACGGTAGCGATTTTACACGAATGGCAGTTCATCGTGATAAACCAGAACGTCTAGGAGAATTCGCAAGCTGCCTTTCTGCAAATCTGTCCTGATCTTGGGAGAGATGATCTTGGGAACGTGCGGCGAATCGGCTACAGTTCGCGCCCACTGACAACTGACCACCGACCACTGACCACTTTCCTCCGCCATGGCTGGCTTCAAAACGCACATTACCACCAGCACAATCTTGGGCATCGGCGGCGGCGCCGCGGCTTACACCTTTTATCACTTGCCGGCTCCCACCTGCATTTTGGCCGCCGGCCTGTGCGGCGTGTCTGGCATGCTCCCTGATTTGGACAGCGGCCCCGGCCGTCCGCTCCGCGAAAGCATGGCGTTTGCCGCGGCCGTGGTCCCCATGGCGATGGTCGAACGTTTCAAAGCGATGGGCTTAGGATTGGAATCAATGATTCTCGTCGGCGGGGCCATGTATTTGTTCATTCGCTTTGGCTTGGCGGCCCTGCTCAGGCGCTTCACCGTGCATCGGGGAATGTTTCATAGCTTTCCCGCCTGCGCGATTGCCGGGGAAACCGTCTTCTTGGTCTTCGGATGCGAACAGACAAAGCTCCGCTACTTTGTGGCCGGCGCCGCGATGGTCGGTTTCATGTCCCATTTAATTTTGGATGAAATTTGGAGCATCGAGTTCAAAGGCGGCAGGCCCCATTTGAAAAGCAGTTTCGGCACCGCCATGAAATTCTGGGGACCGGCCATGGGGCCCAACATCCTCACGTATTTACTGTTGGCGGGCATCACGTTTTTTGCCGTCAACGACCCGGTGTGGATGAGCAAATTCGGATCGTGGGCAGACGGTCAGCGCGATCTGGCCGCCCGCGTGTTGAACAAGCTGGGGCTGGAAGGTCCGTCTGCACCGCCGGCCAATGCCACCCAAGGTTCGCCGCCGCCGATGGTAAATATCAACGCCGCCGCAGCGCCGATGTCAAATTTCAACGGCTCGCAACCATCGGCATTGAATTACAACGATACGCAACCGCCGATGGTGAATCTCAATGGTTCGGCTCCCGTCGACGACAGTCGGCGCTGAATTGCTTCTCGCTCTGCTAGCGCGTCGAAACGGATTACAGCGCTAGAATACTTTCCGGCTGTCCAGCAGCAACGTCACCGGGCCATCGTTCACCAGCGATACGTCCATGTGCGCGCGAAATCGCCCGGTTTCCACTTGGAGGCCCTGTTGTTGCACCGCGGTTACGAAAAGCTGATATAACCGCTCGGCTTCTTCCAGCGGCGCGGCTTCCACAAAACTTGGTCTTCGACCCTTGCGGCAATCGCCCAGCAGCGTGAATTGGCTGACGACCAGCATTCCCCCGCGGGCTTCGACCAGCGAACGGTTCATTTTTCCTTCGTCGTCGGGAAAAATGCGCAGCTCGACAATTTTTTGCGCCATTTGTCGGGCATCGTCATCGGTGTCGCCGACGGCCACGCCTAATAGCACTAGTAGGCCGTTTTCAATCCGGCCGGTCACTTCGCCAGCGACAGTCACTTGAGCTTGGCTGACACGTTGGACACAGGCGCGCATGGGAATCGTAATGCAGAAAGAGTTAGCAATTGGGCGACGCACTTTGATCCTAGCGATGCCGCGGCCGTGAGAAAAGCGGGGCGTGGCCGCTTGTTCGCCGCGGTCTTGTCAGGCGGCGAGTGTTCGGTCATAGTAGAGTCTTCTTGCAACTTCGTTGCGAAACTCAATTCCGCGTTAGCGACTTCTCATGACTGCGCTGCTTCTATCGGTGCTCACCTTTTTCTCGACGGCCCTGGGCGGTTTATTTGCCCTCCGTCGACGCCGCCAACTGTATTTGGTAATGGGCTTCTCCGCCGGAATTCTAATCGCCGCCGCCCTGTTCGATTTGCTGCCCGAAGCATTGGAAATGGCTGGGCAGGCCGGCGCCGCTTCGACCGAAAAAATTTTCCTGTTTTGCGGTCTGGGATTTCTGCTGTATTACAGCCTCGATTTTTTTGTACATCTGGGGGCCGCCGGTCACGAGGAGCGCCACGCCGAAGAGCCTCCTGCGGCCGATCATCGCCTTGGCGATGCGAATCTCCCCGATCATCACGCGAACAATCTTCACGCCCATCATCACCCTGCCCATCACCACCACCACCATGTCACTTTCGGTTCCCTTGCCGCGCTGGGATTGACGGTCCACAGTTTTTTGGATGGCTTTGCCATCGGCGGCGCGTTTCAAGCCAGCGCCACCCTCGGCTGGCTCGTGGCGGTTGCCGTCTTGGCGCACGATTTTGGCGACGGAGTCACCACCGTGGGCGTGGTGTTGGGTTCCAAAGGAGGCTGGCGCGCCAGCCTGGGATGGCTCCTGGCCGATGCCCTGGCGCCAGTGTTTGGGTGTGCCCTCGCCTTGGCGATTTCCATCTCGCAGGGCTTAATTGCCGTCCTGCTCAGTTTTTTTGCCGGCTCGTTTTTGTTCATCGGCGCCGCGCACTTGTTGCCGGAAGCCGAGCATGAGGGAAAAGCACCCTGGCTGTACGCCGCCGTAGTGCTGGGATTCGCCTTCGTGGGCATCCTCCGCCATTTGTTCCAAGTATAGCGCGCTTTCAGAGCGCGGGGTAATTTTCCACGGCAGGGCGCTTTCCAAAAATGCGGCCTTCACACTTCCAGGCCGCGCTCGGTGCGGATGCGCCTCACCTGGGCCACGATGTCGTCAATTACCGCGTGATGCGCAGCAATGTTCTGCGCTTGGAAATAGAACGCCACAGCGATAAACGCCAACCCCGCCCAAGCGCCGCACAAGTGAATATCCACCCACTGTTCCGTCCCCACTCGGCCCGACATCGGATCGGCTGCCGCCCCCAGCGCGCTCACGCCAATTACCACCAGCATGCTGGCCAGCGCCCAAGGAAATGTGCGCCGCTTCAGCAACACGCTGCGGCGCAGTAATTCCGATTCCAGCCGGTAGGTTTCCACTACCTCTTTACACCACCGGCTGGTCCCAATGAAGTAGGTAATCACGATGCTATCCACCAGCACCACGGCCAACGCCGCCGCCATGCCCAACAGCCGATGAACCATGGCCCACCGAAGTGTGTCAGGATTGTGCTGCCCGTGGATGTCGCCCAAATACATGCCCAAGCACAGCGCGACAACCATCATCAGCAGGGCAAACACAGCCAACGTGATAAAAATGCGAATCATCTGAATGCAGAATTCTCAGCGAGTAATGTGGAATCAATACAGTAATGGTTGGCGCCATGCATCGTTGTGCCTTGTTTATAAGCATCAGGACCACGAACTTACAGGGGGCGTTTCAAGACAACGTGTTCGACCGTATGATTGATAAATCCGCAACGCCTTATTCCGGACTCCGCATTCCGCACTCTTCACTCTTTCATTTCTAATTCACTTCTCCCATGCCCAAACCGCTACTTGCCCTGACGCTGGGAGATCCAACCGGGGTCGGTCCGGAAACCATTGTCGGGGCTTGGACACAGCCGGCCACGCACGAACTGTGCCAAGCCGTGGTGGTGGGACATCCCGGAATTCTGCAACGGGCCGTCGATTTATTGGGCGCAAAAGCGAAGGTTGTACAAGTTCAAAATACGGCTGAGGCGGCCGCCGTTTCGTCCGCTCAATCGATTCCCTGTTTGCCCTGCGGCAGCGACGAAGCATTGCTGGCCAAGCCAGCCACCATTGATCCACGCGGCGGACAAGCGGCCTATGAATCTCTTGTAGGAGCCGCAATGTTGGCTTTAGCCAAACACGTCGATGGAATTGTCACCGCCCCCTTGCACAAAGCGGCCCTGTGGCGGGCCGGCCATCATTATCCCGGTCATACCGAACTGCTGGCCGAGTTATGCGGCGTTCGCGAATTTGCCATGATGCTGTACTTGCCCCGAAATTGGGAAGGTGATGGCAGCGCCCTATCCATGTTGGGCCTGGGCGTGGTGCATGTAACTCTGCACATGGCACTGGCCGACGTGTTCCAAAATCTCTCGCCGGAAGCAATTTTCGACAAGGCCCGATTGTTGGACCGCACCATGACAACGCTTGAAGGCCGGCGGCCGCGAATTGGTGTCTGCGCGCTGAACCCGCATGCCGGTGAAGATGGATTATTTGGCGACGAGGAAACTCGCATCATCCGACCCGCAGTGGAGCGTGCCAAACAGGCCGGCCTCACCATCGAAGGACCGTGGCCGGCCGACACGCTTCTGGCGCGCGCCCGCGAGGGCCAATTCGACGCCGTCGTGGCCAT
>Ga0335083_10012560_pt1 | contig 10121 bp, 9 predicted proteins | sample Lox_Sample_42_FD_206716 | JGI IMG/M metagenome (GOLD analysis project Ga0335083, IMG submission 206716) | Soil microbial communities from Loxahatchee National Wildlife Refuge, Florida, United States - Lox_Sample_4.2 | ecosystem: Environmental > Terrestrial > Soil > Wetlands | place: USA: Florida...
ATAGAGTGGAGAGCGGCCCTCGGCCATCGCAGCTTCGCGGTCCTTCTCCAGGTCCTCCTGCGAACAGAAGCACAGGTAAGCCTTGCCTTCGCTGAGCAGGCGCTCGGCATGCTCGCGATAAATTTCCAGGCGATCACTCTGACGGTACGAGGTGTAGGGGCCCCCGACGTCCGGGCCCTCGTCCCAGTCGAGCCCAAGCCATTTCAGGTCATCGAGCAGTTGTGTCTCGTAGCGGGCTTCGCTGCGCTCAAGATCGGTGTCTTCGATGCGCAGGACCATCGTTCCCTTTTTCTGTCGGGCAAACAGCCAGTTAAACAGGGCGGTACGGGCATTGCCAACGTGCAGTTGGCCGGTAGGCGAGGGAGCAAAGCGAACACGTACTTCGGAAGTAGGACTCACACTTTGATGTTATCAAGAACATATGGAGCTCTCACGACCTACCCCGAACCTGAACCTATCTGGTGTTACCATTTATAAAAGCCATGACGATAACGGCTCGATACGAACACGGCGTTTTCAGGCCACTGGAAGACGTCAGGATTCATGAAGGAACCATCGTTGAGGTGCGCATACTCTCATATGCCGATCGCCTCAAGGAGAAAGCGCGACCTGTTGAAGATTCGGGTTTTTTGGGGATGTGGAAGGATCGGCCCGACATCTCCGACAGTGTCGAATACGTGAACACTTTGCGTCGCGACCTCCGAAGTTGATTTGTTGCCAGGCAGCGTGCCTTACTTGATCGATAGCGACGCGTATTCGACTCGCTTATTGCCAGCACTGCCATCGAAGAAGCTCTGACGCTCGTTACGAAAAATCGCAAGCACTTCTCGATGATTAAGGATCTTCCTCTGCAAGTTCCGGAATACTGAGGCAGGCGGGGTGGCGGTTGGGAATGCCGCGCTTCTACTACTTCCCGTCCTCAACAACCGTCGTCAGGATGCGGTCAATAGTGTCGAGTGCTTTCTTTGTCGTCATGGTGTGATTGTTGGCCACGATGCAGAAAGCGACGTGATCGCCACTCTTGGTAGTGGCGTAGCCAGAGAGGGAATTGACGTGGGTCAGTGAGCCGGTCTTCCCGCGCACTGCGCCTTGCAATGGTGTGTTCTTGAAGCGATCCGCCAGGGAGCCATCGACGCCGGCGACGGGTAGTGTGTCTTCAAACAATTCGCCCCAGCTTTGCTTGTGCGCGTAGATAAGCAATTGCACCAAGGCTGCGGGAGTCGCCAGGTCTTCGCGCGATAATCCGGAGCCGTCGTAGAAGATGAAATCGTCGGGACTCACGCCGGCGTTGATCAGAAAGCCGCGCAACACTTCCAATCCGCCTTGGATGGAACCCGACGTTCCCTTCTCTTTCCCAAGCAGCCGCAGCATCAGTTCGGCATGCAGGTTCTGGCTTACCTTGTTGATGACGCGCAAGTCTTCCAGCACCGGCTGTGACTGGTAGCTGGCCAATACCAAAGGCGCGGGATTCATGCGCGGAGCCTCGTCACCACCTCCGCCCGACGCTACGGTTGTCACCGAGAACGTCTGCAGCGACGACAAATCCGTGTGTCGCGTGCGTGGGCGGCCATAAATCACCACGCCGCGTTGCTCCAGTAATTCGCGGAACAGCTTGGCGGCGAAATCAGCGGGATCGTCAATGGCCAGAGCTTCGCCGGCACCGGGATCATCCTGCGGAATGTTTCCCCAGATGGTGAGTTGGTTCGAGCCGGGTTCGCGGTTGATGTAGATCTTGCGTGGGCCTGTGCCCTGCGGGGTGGTCAGTACCCGGTTCTCAATGCGGTAGTACTCGGGGAACGGAGTGACATTTAAAAAGGCGCGCTCTCCCGCGCGGTCTGCGGGAAGGATGTTCACAAAGATAACGTTGTCATTGATGGTGAGCGCCGAGACGGGAGCACCCCATTCCCAAACCAGGTCGTCTTGCGACCAGCCTTCGCCGTAGCGCTCGAAGACGTAATACGAGTCGTCGGCAACCACGTCGCCGTCGACGAACTTCAGTCCCTTCTGTACCAGTTGGTCCGCTAAATCCTGCAATACCTGGATGGGTGGTACCTTGCGCTCGGTCTTCAAATTGTAAGGCAGGGTGCGGCCAGAGAGGTTCGGATCGCCGCGTCCCACCAGCACCAGGTCCGAGTCGAGACGGCCGTATTTGTCGAAGGTACCGGTGCTTTCCACCGTGGTCCTAAAGCGGTAGCTCGGCCCAATCAAGGCGAACACGGCGGCCGTGGTGAACAGCTTCTCATTCGATGCCGGAGTAAACAGCTTGTCCGAGTTCAGCGCGTAGACCTGCTTGCCGGTGTCTAGAGAAACAACGTCGATTCCCCACCAGGCGCGCGCCGCGTCGGGCTCGGAGAGAATCTGCTCAATGTCGTGTTCGAGCTTTGGGGGTTCGGGTTTGGACGGCGGCTTTTTCCCGCCAAACGCAAGCGCTTGCGTCAGTAGCAGGAGAACGAGGATCGCGCCGAACTGCCGGGCCGGGTACATGGACCTTCTACTCGGATTCTACACCGGCTTAGCACGTGACCCCGTGAGCATTTTTCCGGATTCATTTAGCTCAGGGTTAAGCGGGAAAAGAGTCCATTACGGAACCGCACGTAAGCACGAGCTATTACTTTTGTGGGCATTCGGCCGGAAATAGAACTCGCGTGCTGTCGGCTCAAGGAGATTACAATCTCGCACATGCGCCCCTCGTATTCCTGGCGGCTGCGGAGCAGAACCCTGGAGCTCGGAAGCCGCACGCTCGTGATGGGCGTCGTCAACGTCACACCGGATTCTTTTTCCGACGGCGGCCGGTTCGTTCGGCCGGAAGCGGCTACTGAACACGCGTTGCGGCTGCTGGATGAAGGTGCTGACATCCTAGACATCGGCGGAGAGTCAACCCGGCCCGGCACGGTCTTATTCGGCGATGCCGGGCCCAAGCCATCTGTAAGCCCGCAGGAAGAAATGGATCGCGTGCTGCCGGTGCTGGAAGCCGTTTGCAAAGAGCGGCCGGGTGTGGTGCTGTCGGTTGATACCTACAAGTCCGTGGTCGCGCGCGCGTCGGTTGGCTCGGGCGCGGAAGTCGTGAACGACGTCAGCGCATTCCAATGGGATGCCGCAATGGCTGCGACCTGTGCGGAGCTTGCTTGCGGAGTGGTGATGATGCATACCCGCGGCCGCCCGACTGAATGGCGCAACTTGCAGAAAGCCCTCGATATTGTTTCCGAAGTCGAGCACGACCTCGCGAACCGCGTGCAGGTGGCATTCGAGGCGGGCGTACAACGGCAGCGGATCGTTCTCGATCCGGGCTTCGGGTTTGGTAAGAATTTCGAGGACAACTATCCCTTGCTGGCCAATTTCCGGCAGTTCCGCCGGCTGGGTTTTCCGCTGCTGGCTGGAGCCTCGCGGAAGTCGTTTATCGGACGCGCGATCGCGCAGCGCACCGGCCACGAGGTGCCTGCCGGCGAGCGACTGAATGGCTCCCTCGCTGCCATGGTCGCCTGTATTCTGGAGGGGGCGAACATCGTGCGCGTACATGACGTCAAGGAATCGGTGGAAGCCGCCGCCGTCGCAGATGCGATTCTGGCCAACGAATCTGCAAGCGGCTGAGCAGCCCTGATACCAGGCCGGTGCGCGCACAGAAGCTTTGCATCTAAACTCTACGCGTCCCCCCACGCGAATTGCCCTGGCGCGCCCGCCTGGGTTTCATCACAAACTGATGAACAAGCTCGACCAGTTGGCTTCGAATCCTCGTGTCACCGTGCGTCGCAGCGGCGCACCCGATCCTTCCGGCAAAGTGGTGGTCTACTGGATGCAGCGTGCCCAGCGCGCGCTCGATAATCCTGCACTGGACGCGGCGGTCGAAGTTGGCAATGCGCTGCAGCAACCGGTGGTGATCTTTTTCGCGCCGCTGCCGTTCTATCCGCACGCGAATCTACGGCACTATACGTTCCTGGCACAGGGGATTCCTGACATCGCGGAGCGCGCGCGCCAACGGGGCATCGGATTCGTCCTGCGCCACTATCCCGACCACCACCTGCCCAAGTTCTGCGATGAGGTGAAGGCATCAGTCGTCATCGGCGACGAAAATCCACTACGCGCGCCCGATCACTGGCGCGAGTTAGCGACGAAGAAACTCAGTGTCCCGCTCTGGACCGTTGATGCCGATGTAATCGTGCCGTCGAGGCTGCTGGAGAAGGAGCAATACGCGGCACGAACCATCCGGCCCAGGTTGCAAGCGAAGTTTGAGGAGTTTCTGCAGCCGCAGAAGAATCCGCGAGCGAAAGTCGAATGGGCGAAGCCGAAGAGTCTGCAAGCCCTGCCAGATGACGGCTCGTGCGATATCACTGAAGGCTGGAAGAGTCTTGATCGCTCGGTTGCGCCCGTGAACTCATTTCGTGGGGGAACGGGTGAAGCCCTGAACCTGCTGCATGACTTCACTGTGCACAAGCTCGCGCACTATCCCGAGCGCCACGGCAAGCCTGAGGTCGATGGCTCCAGCCGGCTCTCGCCCTATCTGCACTTCGGGCACATCAGCCCAATCACCGTTGCTCTGGCAGTCGAAAAGTCTAATGCCCCGGGCGCGGCGAAAGACGCCTACCGCAATGAACTCATCACCTGGCGCGAGTTGGCCATCAACTTCGCGCACTTCAACAAACTGTACGATTCCATCGAGAGCGCACCCGACTGGGCCCATCGCACACTTGCCGCACACGCCCGCGACAAGCGGCCTGTAGTCTATACGCGCGAGCAACTGGAAGCCGCTGAAACTCACGATGGGTTATGGAACGCAGCTCAACAGCAGATGCTGCACGCCGGCTGGATGCATAACTACATGCGCATGTATTGGGCGAAGAAAATCCTGGAATGGAGCCCATCGCCCCAAGTGGCTTATCAGACGGCAGTTTATCTGAATGACAAGTACTTCTTCGATGGGCGCGATCCGAATGGCTATGCCGGAATTGCCTGGGCGATCGCCGGCAAGTTTGACCGGCCATGGTTCGAGCGGCCTATCTTCGGGACGATCCGCTACATGTCTGGCGAGGCGGCACGAAAGAAATTTGACGCGGACAGTTACATCGGGCAGATGAATCGATTGGCGGGACGGAAGGTGCAGCAGGGAAGCTTATTTTAGGTAGGGGTCCTTCGACTTCGTTCTTTCGCTTGCGCTCTCTCACTCCGCTCAGGATGACAACGAGGAGGATGTTGCTAATTTCACGGCGCGATGCGCAGGCTGACCAGGAGAGCCACGCCCCATACCACCACTCCCGCAGCGGCGACACCCAGGTACAGATTTCTCTCGTGGGCATTATGCAGCGTAGGCAAGGGAAGGGGAGACCCTATGGAGCGATGAAACCACGCTGTCAGGAATCCGCCGAACCCGATCAGGGCCGTGAAGCCGCCAAAAGCAAGCCCGGCCACTACCAAGACAAAACTCAGGTCAAACACGATTCACCCCGAAGCTCAGGCTACCCTATGCTCAGCCGTGCCCGTTGACAAGGGGCGTTGCTAAAATGCAGCAGGTATTCAGGAGGAGAGCGTGAAACGTGTCACCGGACTGGGCGGAGTGTTCTTCAAGTCCAAAGATCCTAAAACGATGTACGAGTGGTACGAAAAGCATTTGGGCGTCACACGCGAGCATGGAGCTGTTTCGTTCAAGTGGCGCGACGCCGAAGAACCTGAGAAAACCGGCATGACCATGTGGGCGCTGTTTCCAGAGAACACAAAGTACTTCGACCCTAGCCATGCACCGCTAATGATGAACTTCCGTGTCGAGAATCTTGAGCAACTGCTGACCGCGCTCCGCGCCGAAGGAGTACAGGTCGACGACAAAGTCGAAAGCCACGAATACGGCAAGTTCGGCTGGATCATGGATCCGGAGGGAAATCGAATCGAACTCTGGGAGCCCCCTGCGGAACGAGAGCCCTTGCCATAACGTTCCATTTATGGCTCAGAGTCGCAACTCGTACTACACGAATAGTTGACGCGCCGTGGCTGTGCGCGCTACAGTTCCATCGTCTCAAGTACTCTGCTCACCCAGGTCGCTATCTTGGAGAAAGCTCCAACAGCATCTGAGGTTCGTTCGCTCATTGCTGCAAACCACTGTCTAAAGCAAAGGAAACATGCCTTTATGATCAAGTTTAAAGTCGTCCCTCGTCTGCTCAGATGCGGCAGTTTTGCTCTGTTGCTTATTGCTTTCAGCTTTGCAAGTGTGACGTCTGGTCTCGCCCAGAACGCGAACCTGCTTCAGCTCAGTTTTGATAGTTTCAACAACGGAACAAGCCAGCACCAGACCGAAGTCGAGCCTGGAGCTTTCGCTTACGGCAACACCATAGTCACAGCCTTCCAGGTCGCCCGCATTTATAGCGGCGGCGGCGCCGACATTGGTTTCGCTACTTCCAAAGACGGTGGCCAGACTTGGACGCAAGGCTCACTGCCGGGTCTGACACAGTGGTATCAGGGTGGTAGTAATTCCGCTGCCAGCGATGCCGCGGTCGCTTATGACGCCAAGCACGGATACTGGCTGATCTCGACGCTGCCCATCGGCAACAACGATCTGGTGGCTTCCAGCCGGTCAACCGACGGCCTAACCTGGGCCAACCCGGTCTATGTCACCACCACCATCGACTCCGACAAGAACTGGATCGTCTGCGACAACTGGCCTAGCAGCCCCTACTATGGCAACTGTTACACCGAGTGGGACAGTCCTAACTTCGGCGATCTGATGTACATGAGCACCTCGACCGATGGCGGCGCGACATGGGGTCCGGCCAGGACGAGCGCAAACAGCGTCAGCGGCATTGGTGGCCAGCCCCTGGTGCTGCCGAACGGCACCGTCGTGGTAAGTTTCGCCGACTTCAATGGCGGCATGAGCGCCTATACTTCGACCAACGGTGGTGCAAGCTGGGGTTCTTCCATTTCGATTTCCAGCGCACCCAGCCGTGGCGAGGACGGCGACTTGCGCAGCGCCGGTCTGCCCTCAGCAGCGCAGGACGGCGGCGGCACCATCTACATGTCGTGGCCGGATTGCCGCTTCCGCAGCGGGTGCTCGGAGAACGATATCGTCTACAGCACCTCGACGGACGGCGTTCACTGGAGCGTGGTGCAGCGTGTACCGATCGATCCGGTCACCAGCACGGTGGATCACTTTATTCACGGCATTGGGATTGATCCCGCCACTGCCGGGAATTCGGCTCACATCGGGGTGAACTACTACTTCTATCCCAACGGCAACTGTAACAACACCTGCAGCTTGCGCGAGGGATATATCCAGTCGAACGACGGTGGCCAGACCTGGTTCTCGGCCGCGCAGCTCGGTGGTCCCATGCAGCTTACCTGGTTGCCGGACACCTTCTCGGGACGCATGGTTGCCGACTACACCGCAGTCGTGTGGTCCAACGGCCAGAGCTTTCCGGTCTTCGCCCTGGCTTATCCGCAGATCAGCTTGAACGTTCCCTTCCGTGAGTCCATGTTCACGCTGAAGCGCAACTTCAGTATGCCCGACAACGGCATCCGGGTTAGCGCGGCGCAGGACAAGCCGATTCCGGGCGTCAAGGGCACTCGCGTTTGGCAGTACTACGATCTGGAGCACAAGCACCCGATCCATCCGGGAACCGTGCCGGTCAATACTGAGCCCGACAACGACTAATACTTGGTTCAGAAACACTTCAGGCCGCCGAGCGATCAGCGGCCTTTGTCGCGCCCGAAAATTGGTCTTGACAGTTAACTATTACCAAGTATTATAGTTTGTGACATCAATGTTCTATTTAGATGGAATTTATCATGAGTGTTTTGTCGAAGGTCGAAGTAAAGGTTGCAGATGAGGTATGGATAGCGACGACGTTGTTGCACCGCGAGAATCCCAGGCGGAATTCGTTCTCCGTTGAGGAGATAGTGGACCGTGCTGCCCGAGAAGGATTGGTGAAGCCTCAGCGGCCGGGTGTCTATGTCCACGCAGTACAGCATTGTGTCGCGAACCGACCACCAAACCCGGGAAGATATCGCATGCTGTTCGAAACTCCCGAGGGCAATCGCCGACTCTATCGTCGAGGAGATCCGTACCACCCAGCGCGCGAGGGTGCGAAGATAACGCCTTCCTCAGATGAACTGCCGGATCGCTATCGTGAACTGCTGGAATGGTACAAACGATGGTCAGAGAACGCAGCGCGCCAGGCTGCAGAAAAAGACCCCTTATTGGCCTTGGTTGGCAGCGGCCGATCACTGTGGCGGTCAGAACACGCCGATGACTATGTGAAGCGCTTACGTGAGGGATGGTAATGAGTCGCATCTTCTGGGACACCAACCTCTTCATCTACCTTCTTGAGGATTATGGTGAGTTTTCCCGAAGAGTGCAGCGCTTGCGATCAAGCATGCTGATGCGTGGCGACCAGCTTGTCACATCCGCTCTCACATTAGGCGAGGTTCTGGTAAAGCCAACTGAGGAAGGTGACTCGGCTCTTTGTGCGCGGTATGAGGCAGCTATCACTATGAGCTCGGTGGTTGTTCCCTTCGATGTGAAAGCTGCGAAATTGTATGCTGCGCTGCGGCGAGACCGTGCCCTGCGAGCGCCGGACGGCGTCCAATTGGCATGTGCTGGGTCGTTCGGAGCAGATTTATTTATCACTAACGACACGCGTCTTCGGAACAAAACGGTTCCCGGCATTCAATTCATCGTGTCGCTGGAGAATGCTCCGATCTGATGAATGAGTCCTACTCCGTCCACCTCTTGAACACCAAACACCCATTGGTGCCGCCGAAGCCGAAGGAGTTCGACATGGCGTACTCCATCTGCGCTTTGCGTGCGGTGTGGGGAACGAAGTCCAAATCGCAACCTTCGCCGGGATTATCCAGATTGGCGGTAGGCGGAACAATCTGCTCACGCAGCGCCAGCACGGTGATGCCGGCTTCCAAGCCTCCCGCCCCGCCCAGCAAGTGTCCGGTCATGGATTTGGTTGAGCTGACCAGCATTTTGTAGGCCTGCTCGCCGAAGGCGCGCTTGATGGCGGTGGCCTCAATCTCATCCCCCAGCGGGGTTGAGGTGCCGTGAGCGTTGACGTAGCCCACCTGCTCCGGCTGAATCCCGGCATCGCGCATCGCATTGCGCATGACGCGGAATCCGCCGTCGCCATCTTCCGCGGGTTGGGTGATGTGATAGGCGTCAGCACTCATTCCGTACCCAACGACCTCAGCGAGAATCGGGACGCCTCGCTGCCTGGCGTGTTCCAACTCTTCGAGAATGAGAATGCCTGCCCCCTCACCGATGACAAATCCATCGCGATCACGGTCCCAGGGACGGCTGGCATGATGGGGATCGTCGTTGCGCGTTGAAAGCGCACGCATGGCGGCGAATCCACCTACCCCCATCGGGGTGATTGCAGCCTCAGAGCCGCCGGCGATCATCACGTCGGCATCGCCGTACTTGATGATGCGCGAGGCGTCGCCAATCGAGTGCGCGCTGGTGGTGCATGCTGTACACGTGGCTTCGTTCGGGCCCTTGGCGTTGTGGCGCATGCTGACCTGGCCCGCTGCGAGGTTCACGATGGCCGAAGGAATGAAGAACGGCGAGATCTTGCGCGGGCCGCCATTCAGCAGGTTCGAGTGTTCGCGTTCGATGATGTCGAACCCTCCGATGCCTGAACCGATCGAGACACCCGTGCGCTCGGCCATCTCCTCATTTTCGATTTTGTAGTTGGCCGACTTCAACGCCTCATCGGCGGCTGCGATGGCAAGGTGAATGAAGCGCGCCATCTTGCGCGCTTCCTTCTTCTCAATAAGTTGCAGGGGGTCAAAGTTCTTTACTTCGGCGCCGATCTGACACGCGAAGTTGGTGACGTCGAAGCTGGTGATGCGCTCCACGCCGCTCTTGCCGGCCAGCAGCGCCTGCCAAACTTCGGGAGTGCTATTGCCGACGCCGCAGATGAGTCCGATGCCCGTTACGACTACGCGACGCGGCAAATTACTTCGATCCTTTCGCGTGTGCGTTGATGTAGTCGACAGCGTCTTTTACGGTGCGGATTTTCTCCGCTTCTTCGTCGGGAATCTCGATGTCGAATGCCTCTTCGAAGGCCATTACCAGTTCGACCGTGTCCAGGGAATCAGCGCCCAGGTCGTCGACAAACGACGCATTGGGCGTGACCTCGCCT
>Ga0335083_10012562_pt1 | contig 10120 bp, 9 predicted proteins | sample Lox_Sample_42_FD_206716 | JGI IMG/M metagenome (GOLD analysis project Ga0335083, IMG submission 206716) | Soil microbial communities from Loxahatchee National Wildlife Refuge, Florida, United States - Lox_Sample_4.2 | ecosystem: Environmental > Terrestrial > Soil > Wetlands | place: USA: Florida...
CACCTGACTTCTTCTGTCTGTTATCTGTTCTCCGCTTTCTCTACACGATTTACCCTAGTGTCTGTTTGCGTAAATCTTCGTATGTTATTCCTAACCTTCTCGCGATCCTCCTGGAGATTCACAACGATGAACGCAAAGTGTGCTGCCGCGTACGGAATGTACCCTCGCAATATCGCGTTGCCCGAGGTCGTTTACGCTTTGAATCGTGCCGGGTTTGAAAACGAAGATATCTGCATGGTTCTATCTCCAGCTCATCCGGTCGCAACCGTTGTGCGCGATGCGAAGATACTCGACGCTAAGCCCGAGGAGAGCGCGAGCAGCGCGCGGATGATCGGGTGGTTCTCGGAATTCGGGGCCGTGGTAATTCCAACCGTCGGATTCTTCATTCGGTCGCAGGCCTTTTTTCGCGCGTTGGTGACTGAACAGTACGCTTCCACCATGTCTCGCGGGTCAGGAACGCTGCTTGGCCTTGGATTCTCGGAGGGCGAGGCGAAGAGGCTTGGACATCAGTTGTCCGATGTGGGAGCGATGGTGTACGTTTCCTGCCGCGAAGGTGGCAAGGCCGACTCCGCTTTGGAATTGCTGCGGACTGCTGGAGCGAAAGAAGCCGCAAGCCTCGCAATGGCCAGGGCAGCTGAGGCGGCAGCATAGAAGCTCCCCCGATTGGCAACGTGCTCTCTGCACGTTGATACCTTTCTCACCGGGTAATTTCTTCCCTTCTGATATCTGCGTCGTGTTTTGGCGGCAGAGTTCCAGAGCTGTTCCTATCACCAACTTAGGTCAAGTAATCGACTCGTTCGTCTCAGTGGCACGCTAGTTGCATCTGTAGCAAAGCCAACTTCTCGAGGCCGCGACGCATCCATAGCTGGCTCGTAACCAGGAGGCAAGGCTTGCCATGAAAACGAACCGCATCTGGATGGAGATTGTGATACTCGGAACCGCGATCGCATTTGCCCTCCCGCTCTTGTTTGCGACTTTGGGGGCAGCCGCCGGCGTTGCCGAAGGACAAGTCTCGCTTCAGCAGCAGGTGCCTTCGGGCCCAATTCGCACCTACGAGGGCATGGTGACTTGCGCCAGATGTGGTGCTAAGCATTCCCCGGCCCTCGCGCAAACGGCGACGACGTGCATTCGAGTCTGCGTACACGGGGGAGCACGCTTCGCCCTCGTGAATGCGGATGCGACATATCTCCTTGATGGCGACTTAAACGCGCTGAAGCGACTGGCCGGACAACGCGCCCGAGTAGTTGGGGAACGTTACGGAAAAACGATCAAGATTTCGTCGGTAGCCGCGGAGACTTAAGCTGGTTAGGATCGACCATCAAACTTCTACGTGGGGTCTCGTTTTATGAGAACGTTTTTCGAGCGCATCCTATTAGCCATTGCGGCGACGTTGATAGCATGCGCCCTGACATCGCCGGCGCAGGCGCAACAGGCAGACGAGGATCGCGCTCCGGCGACTCCGCACCAAACACCACCCGCGACCACGCCGCAGCCGACCCAATCGCACGATGCTACAGTGCCTGCGGATCAAACTCAAGAAGCGCTAGCCTTCACAGGCCGCATAATGAGGGAGCAGGGCCAGTTCGTGCTGAAAGATCCGGTTACCAAAATGATCTACCAGCTGGATGACCCAGCGAAAGCAAAACCGTACATAGGCAAACAGGTGAAAGTCACCGGCAAGCTTGAGATGAAGAGCAACACGATCCACATCGATGGCATCGAACCTCTGTCGTGATGGGTTCGCTTCTGCTTTTGTGTGTGACGTTTGGAAGGTCCGTACGAAGACCTTCTGTTTCCGACCGCATTGTGAAGTCGAACATGCCGATTCAAAACAAAAATCGACCCACGTACGATCTTCCGACTGCCGTCACATTCCTACTTGGGGGATTGGCGCTCGGCTGGATGTTGACGTTGCTACTCTCTCCCCTCTCTGTCAGGTCGTCACGCCCCTGGACCGCATCGAAGCCTTTGCCGGCGGCCGATGAAGTTTTCGAATAGCAGGCGAAGCGAATCGGTTTGGACCGCAACGGAAATCAAGATCGACCGTTGTCGCGAACTAAGGCATAAATGGCTCCGGGTTCGCCCCGCGCTATCTACGGCATACGCCGGATACTTCTGCAGGTTGCGCGCGCACATAATTATTGTGGATCAGGTTGAGCACAGTTCGTGGGTATATAGCGGAGTTAGACGCTGGTCCGCCGCAAACATTTGAAGTAGGAGGTATTGAGTTATATGTCAGCTGCAAGACTTGCATTGCTCTCTGTGGTACTGAGTTGCGCGAGTTGGGCTGTCGCCCAGGCCACGCCTTCGGGTGGAGCAGTTCCCCCGGGCGGCGCGCCTGGAACTGCAGGACAAACCACGCCCGGATCGCCGGCGACACCGCCGGCAAGTACCGCGACTCCACCGGCCAATACAGCTACTCCTCCGGCTGGCACCGCTACTCCGCAAGCGGGAACCGCCACGCCCCAAAGCACCCCGGGAGCGTCGCATGGCGCAACTCCGAATACGACGGTGCCCGGATCGAATTCGCCGGCAACGCCGACGCCGGGAAGTACTACGCAGCCTTCCACGGTTAACCCCAATACTCCGACTAATCCGAGTAGCTCGCCCAGCGGTTCTCCGTGTGGAACTCTGCCGGGGACAACGAACGGAACGTCGAGCACGACGCCGAATGCGGGATCATCCAGCTCAAATCCGGCGACTCCTGGAAGCCCGACCAGCCCTAGCGGTAGTGGCGGAACCTCACCCAGCAGCCCTGGAATGAGCCCTACGCCGGGCAATCCGTGTCCGCCGGTCGCGTCTCCGGGTGCAAGCAGCACTTCGCCGCACGCTTGATCTGCGCGACAAAAATGGAGCGATTACGAAACATCCTCAACGGGCCCTCGACGGGCCCGTTTTTCTTGTTAAACGCATCATTTGCCGCAAGCGTCAAAGTCGTAGACGACGCCTGTTCGCAAACACCGTTCCTATCAAATCGGCGCTCTTCCCCGTCCAGCGCACCCAATGGATCGAGGGCCTGGGATCTGCGGTGTCTCGTGCGCGAGAAGCTGCTGCGGTTTCTTCAGCAGCAAAGAATTCCAGCGGAGCCCGAACCATTTCCAGTCAAGGAACCTCCCGACCCGCCCGAGAACCCAGACTTGCCCGTTCGCGAACCCGACCCTGAAGATCCCGGCCAGATTTAACATTGCGCAATCGCCGGAAACAAAGTCGTCGGAGTCGGCATCTCAGACTCCTATGATCGCGGGCAATCCAAACACGGGACGAACCCTCACAACCCTCGCGATCGCCCTCTTACTTTTAGTACTGGTTAGCGTAGCGTTCATTGCATGGCGAAAGAGAACGGATCCCGAACAAGTGCCGCCACTACATCCCTCCACCTTGACCTTGACTCATCCCATGAGGGTCGCAAAGGAGTTCCGCAGACGCCTCTGAATGCCGTTTCTTGAGTTACCGGCTGGAACTGGGCGACACTTTCCATAGCTGCGCCAGAGCCTTGGCGGCATCCGACAGCGCTTGCTTCTCGGCATCGGCGGGTGTCATGGGGGCGCTCTTTCCTGCGCGCTGGAAGATCGGGGAACGGTACTGCGAGATATGGCCCGTAAGGCTTGCTTCATACATGTCGCGCACCGCGCGCTCGAAAGCACGCTGCAGGTTCTTGGCAGTTGGAAGGGTCTGTTGTGTATTTTTGCTCGTCATGAGAAGAACTCAACTTTCTCGGTTTTCAGCAATCTAAAACCGATGTCTCCAAGCAGCAATACAGCGTTGCCCTCAGCCAGTGGGGGTGTCTTTCGGTGAAGTCATAAGAATGTCTCTTAGGCTGCGGCGGGGTGTACGTCTAGGGCGTCAGATACGGGATTTCAGCGCGCTCCTTCCGCGAACAAAACGCAAGTTGAACCATGTATTTTCCACAACCGAGAAGAAAAACTGTGGAAGGGCGCTAGCGCGCCCTCCCGCCATTTAAGCCACTCGCCTGGACGTGGTCTTGCCGGCCTTGGACACCTGCCGGCTTTGATTTTCCACGGCCGATTGGCCGGCCCGCGAATTGACTTGCTGCGCTAGCTGAGTCAGTTGGTCATTGGTCTGTTTCTCTTCCTCAAGAGTCTGCTCCAGCAGCGAGACATGCTCATCTTCGCCCAGCTGTTCGGCAAAGGCGCGTACTGTCCCGTAGCCCGCGATTTCATAGTGCTCTACTCTCTGAGCCGCTCCTATAAGCGCTGCATCCATCACGGCATCCTCGTAGTCAGACCGCATGGCTTCGGCTCCTTCTTTGACGAGGCCTTCCATCCCCAGACATTTCTTGCCTGTAGGTTTTTCGCCCAACATTTCAAAAATCTGTTCCAGACGCGATACCTGCTCTGATGTCTGCCGCAGATGCTCTTCGAAGGCTTTCCGCAAATCGGGGTTGGAAGAAGTCTTGGCGAGCTTGGGCAGCGCTCTCAACATTTGCGTCTCTGCGCTGTAGCGATCTTTCAATTCGTCAACGTACAACTGCCGCAATAAGCTATTTTGCATCACAATTTCTCCTGAGTAGGTTCCAGCGGTGGAAGCGGAGGATCAATCACTGGGTATGTTCGAAAATTATTCGGCCCTCGAGTCGCAAGCAATACCCCGGATACTGTATGAAATAGGCGTTCGCCCGAGATTTGCTGATTTCATTCAGCGGAGGCAAAGAACATGAAGATGAAGGTACTTCGCATCTCGGTCTCAATCGCGATCCTGTTTGGCCCGGTTGCGGAAGCTGTTGCGCAGGAACATCGAATTACTGCGCGGGAGGTGGTTGCGGAGATCCAGAAGCAAGCCGGCGTGGAATGGAAGAAGGACACAGTCGATACCTTCAAGGCCGGGAACCCGGATACCGAGGTGACTGGAATTGCCGTCACCATGATGGCGACGATGGACGTTCTGCAACGTGCCTCGGCACGAGGATTGAATTTCGTGATTACGCACGAGCCGACCTTCTATGCGCATCTGGACACACCGGAGGGAATGCCGGAGAGCGATCCAGTGTGGGCGGAGAAACGAGAGTTCATTCAAAAACATGGCATGGTCGTTTGGCGGTTTCACGATCACTGGCACATGCGTAGTCCGGATGGTATCGAAGCTGGGATGATCCGTTCCCTCGGCTGGGAGAAATTTCAGAAACCCGAAAACCAATTTCTGTTTGTTATGCCCGAGACCACGGTAAAGAGATTGGCGGAGGAAGTGGCGAAGAAACTCGATTCGCCTGTAGTGCGCGTTGTGGGTGAACCCGAGATGAAGGTGACCAAGATCGCATTCAGCCCAGGGGCTGCGGGGTTCCAAAGGGAAACCCATGCGCTGGAGCAGGATGATGTGCAGGTATTACTGGTCGGAGAGACACGCGAATGGGAGACGGTGGAATACGCTGCCGACGCTGTGACTCAGGGGCGTAATAAGGCGCTGATTGTAATCGGGCATGTTCCAAGCGAGCAGGCCGGGATGGAGGAGTGTACTCGTTGGCTGGAGGGATTCGTAAAGACTGTTCCTGTTGAGTTCGTAGCGGCGAAGCAGCCATTCTGGGTGGTTGGCGAAAAAAGATGATCTGCTGGAAAACACCCGAACCTGAAGATGGACGAGGTTTCCCCGCACGCCAGTGCGATCCTGGATGCAAAATCTTTCAACCTACGGAACAAGAGAAACTGGAGTATAGTGGGTGCCTCTTATGAGGCAAAACAGGAGATTCGGTATGAGGGGCAGTGGAAGGAATGCGTGGCTTTGCATCATTTGCTTGATCTCTGCAGGCGCCTGGGCGCAGTCCGATGGTAGATCGTCATCCGACGTTTTAAAAGCGGACAGTCCTCCCGTTGCCATTAAAGTGTCTCCTACGATTGCCGCAGTTACGGTGACCACGCAAACGCAACAATTCACGTCCTCAGCCACCAACCCGACCTGGAGTGTCGACGGCTTTGCAGGAGGCAATTCAACCATTGGGACGATTAGCGCCAGCGGCCTTTATACGCCGCCCGTCACCGGCGGTATTCATACCATCACCGCGACCAGCGGCACTATTTCGGGCTCCGCTCACATCGCCGTCACGGATCTGTCGGCAGTCCTTACCTACCACAACGATCCGGCGCGCGACGGAACCAATGCGCATGAATACGCTTTGATGCCCTCGACGGTGAAGACGGCAACATTCGGCAAGATATTCTCCTGCGCAGTGGATGGCGCAGTGTACACACAGCCCCTATGGATTCGGGGCCTGAGCATTGCCGGAAGACTTCATAACGTGCTGTTCGTGGCGACGCAGCATGACAGTGCCTATGCTTTCGATGCTGATGCAAGCCCGTGCGTGACGTACTGGCATGTCAACTTGCTGGACGGGTTGCATGGAGGAACAACCAACGAGAAACCCGTCACCTGGAATGACGTGGGCAATTGCTTCGGGGATATCTATCCCGAGGTCGGCGTGACCGGCACACCTGTGATCGATCCTTCGACCAAAACGATGTATCTGGTCAGCGCATCCGAAAACAATACCACCCGTGCAGGAAACTGTTCGGGTTCTTCGGCAAGCTTTTATCACCGATTGCATGCGCTTGACCTCGTGACCGGGAGTGAAAAGGTTAATGCGCCGGTAACCATTGCTGCGTCTGTTCCGGGAACCGGCGACGGCTCCTCGGGCGGAATCGTGAGTTTCAATTCTCAACTGCACCACCAGCGTTCGGGACTGGCGCAGGCGGGCGGCAAGATTTTTGTGGTTTTTGCCGCACACGAGGATGCGACTCCGTATCACGGTTGGGTTCTTGGATACAAGGCATCCGACGTACAACAGCAGATTGCGGTTTTCAATACCACGCCAAACGGAGTCGACGGAGCTGATGGAGGGATTTGGGCCGGTGGCGGCGCCCCCGCGATCGACAGCGGTGGCGATGTTTACGTGGTGACAGGAAATGGCGTTTTTGATGAAGCTCCGCCGCCACCGAATAGTGACTATGGAGACAGCATTCTCAGGTTGCATTCCGTAAATGGAAGCACACTCAACGGAGTGAATCTCAGCGTCGCCGGATGGTTTACTCCTTACGACGAGCAGCACCTGCAACAAACTGACGGCGATCTGGGCTCGGGATCATCGGTCCTTTTGCCCAAACAAAGCTCGGGCGCCGGCCCTACAAACCTTCTCGTGCAAACGGGCAAAGAAGGCGTCGTTTATCTCATCGACCGCGACAACATGGGCCAGTTCAATCCGATAAACAACGGTCAGATCGTCCAGAGTTTCCAGGGTCCGGCGTATGGCCTGTGGGGCTCTCCTGCGTTCTGGCAAAACAACTTGTATGTCGGCGGACAATCTGACTCGTTGAGGCAGTTCACCTTCGATACGAGTAAGGAACAGTTCACCGAAACTGCCGCATCAGTATCCGCGCAGTCGTTCGGCTATCCCGGCAGCACTCCGTCCATCTCATCGCTCAAAGGCTCTCACGGAATTGTATGGGCTATTGATGCCAGTTTGTACGGCTATGCCAGCCCGAACGCCGGCATCAACTGCTATACCGTGCCCGTGCCTCCACAATGTACTGGCCCTGCAATTTTGCATGCTTATGACGCGGCCAACCTCTCGGTGGAATATTGGAACAGCTCGATGGCCGCGAACAATCGCGATCAAGCCGGCAACGCGGTGAAGTTCGTTCCTCCAACGATTGCGAATGGCAAGGTTTATGTAGGCACTCGCACCGAGGTTGACGTGTACGGCCTGTTGCCAAACTAGGCAGCGGTCACCTGGCGCTGACATCCTCTTGGATCGACGCTCGGCCCAGGGCCTCATCTGGGTGAGGGGCCGGGGGCGAAAAATGCCGGCAAGTCTTTGTATAGGCAAATCTTCGAGGGCTCTCAAAAAATGCTTGGATAGTAGCTCAATTTGGAGTATTTTGGCCGACAACGAATTTGAGCTCGGTTTTCACCAAGCCTAGATCTAACAACATTTCGGTTTCGCCAATGGAAGACATCCCCTGCCTTCCTGGATAGATTTCAGGTGAAGTGACGTCTAGCCGGCTCTAAGGGGAATCCCGCCGTGAAATGTCCTGCGTGCCTGTCCGTCCTAGTGGTGCTTTCGTGGTTGAGCTGCGATTTGTTCGCTGCGGGCCCTTCCTCCGAGGGCGGAACGTCCTCGACTTCATCCCAATTCGTAATTCCGGGTCCCCAGCGGTCGTTTCTGCGCATGGCGGGGATCAGCCAAAAGATTTCGCCTGACGAAGTTTTGCCTTTGCTGAGCCGGAACGTTTTCACACAGGGGTATGAGATCGGTCGTCCGACGGAGTTCCTTATCCTGTTGAGGCGATATGTCATACAAGCCAGGGAGTTGACCGCCTTAGCTTCGGGCAGTGGCATGGTCCTTCGCGTCTCGAATTGCGAGGACGCAAAACCGCTGCTGCGCATTCTTGGTTATCGGACTCGGGAAAATTGCGGCGATCCGGGAACTCCTCTTCTGACAGATGATCCCGAGAGAGCTTTCCTGACCATTGATTCAGGGTTTCCCATCGTCGAACTGGAGAAGACCCTGCAAGGCGGCAAACCGTTTGAGTATCCTTATTCTTCCTCTCCTGTACCTGTGCTGTTCAGCGAAGGCGACTGGGTCCAGGCGAGCCCTAACAACTACAAAGAGAACAGCAGAGACCTGCTTGACACCATCCTGAGCAACGCGGCGGTGGCGCGGCTGTACTGGGCCCTGTCGCGACTCGATTCCGAAACCAGCAACGCTTTGCATCAATCCGTTGGGCTCGCGCGCTTGCTGCGCTTTGCGGCGCCCCTCGATTTTTACGGCAGGGGCGTCAGCATCAGCGGAGGACGCGTCAACGTTCCGGGAGGAATGAGTGCAGAGTCAGCTTGGGGAAGCTTGGTCGGAGCGAGCCCAAGGTCTCCGGCCGATTTTCTACCTCTCCTACTAGCTAAGGACAAAGGCTGGCTCGTCGCTTACTTTGACGCGCTCTCGCGGGTAAGCGGATCTCGGCAGGCTTACTTTACCGACCCCGATCGACTGCCGTTCTTTTATGACGGGTTGCGCGCCCCCAATTCCGGCTCCGCTACCAGGGGTGCTTTCAGACCGGCGCCTGCCCTGCTGCTTCTGGTCACTCGCCTTCAATTCCAGAGCAACGGTGAACCGCTCGTCCCGGGGAATCTGGACGTTTGGAAGGAAATTCTTCTCGAGAAACACAGCTCAAATAGTGCGCGCAAACTAGGGAAGCGGACTTCGCACCTGACGGGCGCCGATCACCTTGTGCAAGTCATGTTTGCGCTATCGCGAGTCGATACTGAAGATAGCCCCCTGCAGAAATACATGGCGATCAGTGAAATTGATGGCCGCAGACTTCCCGGGCACCATCTGGCGCCCGCAACCGTTCGCTTGCTCGCACGCAAGTATGAGGAGTTCAGTGATCAATATCGGACGTTTTCCGAGTTCCCAGAGCTAAGCGACGAGTCCATCGCTCTCTTTCTGGACATCGGACGAGGGCTCAACAGTTTGCCTACAGGTGAACACGGCGACGCGCTTGGCATCTTCGAAGCAAATATCGGAATCTGGCAGATCCTTGCGCGGCAGGGACAGATTTCGGACGGGCACTTGGATGAGTCGTGGCAGCAGGTGATCAAGCCTTTCGCGGCGATTCGATCGGCTCCGCAAGTGTACGAGGCCGGGAGAACGTCGCTCGGAGAACTATTCCGGTTTTCGACAGGCAAGACCAGAGGATCGCAAGACGAGATGATCGAATTGCTCGCAGGACCTCGGCAGAGTACTCCCGAAGGAAAGCTGATGCACCGGGAAGTTACGAGCAGGATCCGTGCTGTGCTGGATGACCAGCGTCTGGTCTCGCTCGACACTCTCTTGGCAGTGGGAGATGCTTTAGCCGACAGAGCTCGTGGAACACAGCCACCAGAGTATGTGATCCAGCTGGCCAGCCAGACGCGCGAGTTTCAGATGCCGCGTCCGATCTTCACGAGCGGCGAACGAACGGAATGGGCAGCGGGCCTCTACAACAATCATCACACCGAACTGCAGATGCAAACCGACATCCCAAAAATCCTAAAGTCGGGAGCGGCCTCGCCCGCGCAAATTGCAGCGGCCCGCGGACAACTCGCTTCGTTTCTGAGAGATACGCTCGTCGGTTTGAAC
>Ga0335083_10012563_pt1 | contig 10120 bp, 9 predicted proteins | sample Lox_Sample_42_FD_206716 | JGI IMG/M metagenome (GOLD analysis project Ga0335083, IMG submission 206716) | Soil microbial communities from Loxahatchee National Wildlife Refuge, Florida, United States - Lox_Sample_4.2 | ecosystem: Environmental > Terrestrial > Soil > Wetlands | place: USA: Florida...
CCCGACCGGGTCCGGGGCGCGGATCGCCGCGTTGCGCGCCTGGAACCGCGCGATCGACGCCTACGCCCGGGAGATCTGATGGCGCACGCCTACACGCCCGGATTGCGCGTGAGCGACGCGGCGGTGGTCGTGCGCGAACGCCGGCTGCCGTTGCGCGGCGACGTGCTCGTCGCGCGCGGGGATCGCGTCGCGCCCGACACGGTCGTCGCGCGCACCGATCTGCCGGGCAACGTCCAGACCGTGAACCTGTCGGGCCAGCTCGGGCTCGAGCCGGCGCGCGTCGCGGCAGCGCTGCTCCAGCCCGTCGGCGCGCGCGTCGCCCGCGGTGCGCCGATCGCCTCGTCGCGCGGACTCTTCGGCCTCGTGCGCACGGTCGTCGCGGCGCCCGCCGACGGCGTGATCGAGAGCGTGTCCGCCGTGACGGGCCAGCTGGTGCTGCGTGAACCCCCGATTCCGGTCGAGATGACGGCCTATGTGAGCGGCACCGTCGTCGAGCTGCTGCCCGGCGAGGGCGTGCGCATCGAGGCGCGCGGCGCCATCTTGCAGGGCATCTTCGGCGTGGGCGGCGAGACGTTCGGCGCAATCGAACCCGTGGGGAGCGGGCCCGGGGACGAGCTGCGACGCGAGCACCTGCGCCCGGAGCACCGCGGGAAGGTGCTCGTCGGCGGTGCATACGTCGGCATCGAGGCGCTCCTCGCGGCGCGCGAGGCGGGAGCCGTCGCGGTGGTCGTGGGCGGTTTCGACGACCGCGACCTGCGCGAGCTGCTCGGCCGGGACCTCGGCGTCGCGATCACCGGCGGCGAGAACATCGGGCTCACGCTCGTTCTCACCGAGGGATTCGGCCGAATTCCGATGGCACTGCGCACCTGGGAACTGCTCGGAAGCCATCGCGGTCGCGCCGCCTCGGTGAGCGGAGCCACCCAGATCCGTGCGGGTGTCCAGCGTCCCGAGATCCTGATCCCCCACGAAGGCGTGAGCGGGGCCTCCGCTTCGGACGCCGGGGGCGGGCTCGAGCCGGGCGTTCAGGTGCGCGTGATCCGCGAGCCGTGGTTCGGGCGCATCGGCCGCGTCGCCGAGCTGCCGACCGATCTGCGCGAGCTCGAGACGGAGGCGCGCGTGCGCGTGCTCGTCGTCGAGTTCGCGGACGGCGGCGAGCGCGCGCTCGTTCCGCGTGCCAACGTCGAACGCATCTCCGCATGAGCCGGGCGTGGCGGGTTTGACGCACGGCCGGCCCGCAAGGCTAAATGTCCGCGCGGGCGCACGCACCTCGGAGCGCAGGCCGCCCGCGCGCTCGGGCCGGCGACAGGGAGGGTCGTTGCAGCGCGATCGATTCCATGCGGACGCCGCGCATCGGATGGGGGCGTGCGTCGTCGCCGTGCTGGCCGCGGCCGTGCTGTCCGGCGTCCCTCCGGCGCTCGCCGCGGCCCCCGCCGTGGCCGACTCGGTCCCCGCGCCGCAGCCGGCGTCGGGGCTGCTCTTCTCCGACGTCCCCAACGACGCCGGGCGCGCCATCGACCTCCACTGGGCGCTCTCGCCGGATGACTCGGTGCGCAACGGTCGCGTCGTCGGCTACCGGCTCGAGCGCGCGCCGAGCCCGGCGGGGCCCTGGGCGCCGGTCGACTCGGTGGGCGCGGGCACGAGCACGACGACCGACGGCTCCGTCGAGCGCAACACGCCGTACTTCTACCGCGTGAGTGCCTGTGGACCGGGCGGCGTGACGCCGTCGGGCGCGTGCGCCGGCCCAGCGATCGCGCGCTCCTCGTGGTTCAACACGACGCGCGCGAGCGTGCTGGCGTTCACCGTGCTCTTCTTCCTGCTCGTCCTGTACTACATGTTCCTCGCGCAGACGGGGCGCAAGCCGTTCGTGCGCCGTCTCGCCGGCATCGACGCGATCGAGGAGGCGATCGGTCGCGCGACCGAGATGGGCCGCCCGGTGCTCTACGTGCCCGGCATCCAGGACATCGACGACATCCAGACCGTCGCGGGCCTCGTGATCCTCGAGAGCGTCGCACGCATGACCGCGCGCTACGGGACCCCGATCCGCGTTCCGGTCGCCTACCCGATCCCGTTCACGATCGCGCAGGAGGTCGTACGCAGCGCCTACCTGCAGGGCGGCGTACCCGACGCCTACGATCCCAACAGCGTGAGCTTCGTCTCGCCCGAGCAGTTCGCGTACGTCGCGGCGGTCACCGGGATCATGTTGCGCGACCGGCCGGCGGCGCACGTCTTCATGGGCTCGTTCTACGGCGAATCGCTCATGCTGGCCGAGACGGGCTTCGAGACCGGCGCGATCCAGATCGCCGGCACGGCCAACGTTCCCCAGCTCCCGTTCTTCGTCGTGGCCTGCGACTACACGCTCATCGGCGAGGAGCTCTTCGCCGCGAGCGCCTACCTGTCGGGTGACGCTCGCCTGATCGGCGGGCTCAAGGGCGCCGACGTGCTCAAGGTCGCGATCGTCGCCGTCGTCATCGTCGGTTGCGTGCTCGAGACGCTCGGCCACCACGGCCTGACCGTCTGGATGCAGACGCAGTAACCGCCATGCGACGCGAGATCCCGCTCCTGCTCACGGCTGTGATCGGCGGCATCATGATCGCGAGCTTCTTCGTGCCGCACGAGTGGGCGAGCGTCCCGGCGGACTACCTGCAACAGTGCGCCGTCATCGTCGTCGCCTTCGGCTACGTGCTGGGTGGCGCCAACGTGTTCCGCGTGAACCTGGACGCGATCTTCAAGCGCCATCGCGACTGGCCGTACAAGCTCGTGCTGGTCGCGGGCCTGCTCGTCACGCTGATCCTCGGGCTGTTCGTGGACCGCGCGCGCTTCCAGGACCCGGGGACGCCGTCGCTCTGGATCTACGACCACCTCTACGTTCCGATGAACGCGACGATGTTCGCGCTGCTGGCGTTCTTCATCGCCTCGGCCGCGTTCCGCGCGTTCCGCATCCGCTCGGCCGAAGCCGCGCTCCTGGCCGTCGCGGCGCTGATCGTGATGCTGGGGCGCGTGCCCGCGGGCGACGCGATGCTCCGTGCGATCGTTGACCACGCCGGCGTGCCGCACGCGATCCGGGCGTGGCGCATCAGCGACCTCCAGCAGTGGATCATGGACGTGCCGCAGAACGCCGCGAAGCGGGCGATCCTGATCGGCGCGGCGATGGGCGTCATGGCGACCGGGCTGCGCGTCATTCTCGGGATCGAACGCGCCTACCTGGGTGGGGGCGACTGACGTGGCGCTCGAGCGGCTGGAGCGCCTCGACCGTCGCTGGCTGTTCCTCGTGCTGGGGCTGCTCGTGCTCGGTCCGCTGCTCTGGCCGCTCAACCTGCCGATCGAGCCGTCGCGACCCTCACGCCAGTTCAACGACGCCATCGCCTCGCTGCCCGAGGGCTGCACCGTGCTGATGTCGTGCGACTACGACCCGGCTTCGCGCCCCGAGCTCGTGCCCATGACTAAAACGGCGCTGCGCCAGCTCTGGCGCAAGCACTGCAAGGTCGTCGTGACCGTGCTGTGGAACGGCGGCCCGGCGATCGTCGACCAGACCATCGAGGAGACGGCGGACGAGTTCCGCGCCCGCGGCGAGAAGCTCGTCGACGGCGTCGACTACGTGAACCTCGGCTACAAGGCGGGCAACGAGGCGGTGATGGTGCTCATGGGGCAGGGGATCAAGAGCACGTTCCCGCTCGATCAGCACCGCCACGACACCTCGACGCTGCCGATCCTGCGGAACGTGACGAACTACTCGAGCTTCCCGCTGCTCGTCAACATCTCCGCGGGCTATCCCGGCACCAAGGAATGGGTGCAGCAGGTCAACTCGCGCTTCCACCTTCCGATGATCTCGGGCTGCACCGCGGTCAGCGTTCCGGAGTACTACCCCTACCTTCAGGCGGGGCAGCTGCGCGGACTGCTCGCCGGCATGGCGGGCGCGGCGGAGTACGAGCAGCTGCAGGGCGAGCGCGGTCTCGCGACGCACGGCATGGACGCGCAGTCGCTCGCGCACCTCTTCGTCGCGCTCTGCATCCTGCTCGGCAACGTCGTGCTCTGGAGCAGGCGCGGGGGCCGGGCATGAGCCACGACTTCGGCGTGTGGGTGGGCGCGCTGCTCACGCTGTTCATCTTCTCGTTCCTCTACAAGGACAACCCGCTCTACAAGTTCGCCGAGCACCTCTTCGTCGGCGTCTCGGCGGGCTACTACATCGTCCTCAACTACTGGACGGTGATCGACACGAACCTCATCGGACCGCTGGCCGCGGCGTTCTCGGGAAAGCTGCCCGGCGGACCCTGGCACGTGCAGCAGGGCGACTACCGCGGCCTGCTCGTCATCCCGGGGCTGCTCGGCGCGCTGCTCTTCACGCGGCTCTTCCGCCGCATCGACTGGCTTTCGCGCTTCTCGCTCGCGCTCATCATCGGCGTCTACGCCGGGCTCAAGACGACCGGCTTCGCGCAGGGCGATCTCGTGGCGCAGGTGCAGGCGAGCCTGCAGCCGCTGTGGATCCCGGGGCACCCCGGCGCGAGCCTCAACGCGATCCTGTTCACGATCGGTCTGCTCGCGTCGCTGCTGTTCTTCTTCTACAGCCGCGAGCACCGCGGCGCCCTGGGCGGCGCGACGCGGATCGGCGTGTGGTTCCTGATGATCTCGTTCGGAGCGGGCTACGGCTACACCGTGATGTCGCGCGTCTCGCTGCTCATCGGGCGCTTCCAGTACCTGCTGGGGGACTGGCTGAGGCTGCGGTGAGCGCCGCGCTCGTCGTCTGGTGCGACGGAGCGCACGGGGCCCGCTTCAACATGGCGCGCGACGCGGCGCTGCTCGAGCGTGCCGCGAGCGCGGAGCGCGGCGGGATCGTGCTCCGGTTGTTCGGCTTCGCCCCGCCCGGGATCACGCTCGGCCGCAATCAGGATCCCGCGCGCGAGCTCGACCTGGAGCGCGTGGTCGCAGCGAAGCTCGAATGGGCCGTGCGCCCGACCGGCGGGCGCGCGATCTACCACGACGAGGAGTGGACGTTCTCGCTCGCAACGCGGCTCGACGCGCACGGCTGGGCCCGGACCGCGTCGGACGCCTACGCACGCACGGGCGCATTGCTGGCACGCGCGCTCGTCGGGCTCGGGGTTCCGGCCGAGCTCTCGCCGGGCGGCCGCCGGGGAGGGCTCGCGCCTCGCGCCGCTTCGGACGCGGCGCCGCCCTGTTTCGCTTCGACCGCCCGGCACGAGCTCACAGTGGGGGGGCGAAAGCTCGCAGGGATCGCGCAGCGCGCTGTGCGCGGCGCGCTGCTGCAGCAGGGGAGCGTGCTGCTGGGCGAGAGCCACCTCGCGCTCGCGGACTTCCTCGCGGTTTCGCCGGCGCGGCGCGAGGAGGCGAGGGCCGGGCTCGCGGCAGCGGCGACGGCGGCCGGATTGCCGCTCCAGCCCCGCGAGCCCCTCGGTCGGCTCGCCGAGGCGGTCGCGGCTGCGCTGCCCGGCTGCCAGCGCCTGCAAGGCGAGGCCGGCGCGGCCGTCCTCGGGCTCGCGGGCCCGGGCGCGTGACGCGGGTCGATTGCTTCGGCCGGCGCGCCATTCCTATACTGCGCCGGGGTCATGCGCACGCGTGCGGAAGGGCCTCGAGGGGGAGGACCGTTTGGGGATCGATGAGCGCTCTCGCCTGCGGGTGATCGCCGGGTTCGCCGCGTTCGCCGCGTTCGCCGCGCTCGCGACGCTGGCCGGATGTGGCGGTGTCCGCTCGCACGCCGCCCACGTCGACCGGAACCCGCCCCCGCCCGAACCCCTCGTCGAGCGCATGGCGGAGCCCGGGCGCTACGGCGGGCGCTTCGTCATCGGCGCGACCGCCTCGCCGCGCACCTTCAACGCGCTCATGTCGAACGAGCAGAACTCGAACGACGTCTGCGACCGCCTCTTCGCCTCGCTCACCGACATCGACAACCGCACGCTCGCGGACGTGCCCGCGATCGCGAAATCGTGGGAGTGGAGCGCGGACGCCGACACGCTGACGTTCCACCTGCGCCGCGGCATGCGCTTCTCGGACGGCCACCCGCTCACGGCGGACGACGTGCAGTTCAGCTTCGACGTCGCGATGGACGATTCGCTCGATTCCGTCGGAAAGGACGGCCTGTCCTACACCGACAGGAAGACCGGTCGGAACCGCTACTACCACTGCTGGGCCGCCGACTCGCTCACGTTCCGCATCGCGACGCCGCGACCGAACGCCATGCTGCTGCCGTCGGCGTCCTCGATCCGCATCATGCCGAAGCACGTGCTCGAAGCGGCGTGGAAACGCGGCACGTTCGCGACGGCGTACGCGGTGTCGACGCCCCCCGGGCAGCTCGTGACGAGCGGGCCGTGGAAGGTGGCGGAGTTCGTGCCCGATCAGAAGCTCGTGCTCGAGCCGAATCCGTGGTGGTTCGGCGTCGATGCCCGCGGTCGGCGGCTGCCCTATCTCGACCAGCTCGTGTTTCTGATCGTGCGGGACCAGAACGCGGCGGCATTGAAGTTCCACGCGGGTGACCTCGACGCGCTCGACAACGTCCGGCCCGAGGACTACGCGGGCTACGAGGCCGCGCGTGCCGGGGAGCACTTCTCTCTCGACGACATCGGCCCGAGCCTCAACACCAACTTCCTGTGGTTCAACCTGAACCCGGCGAAGCGCGACACCGCCGGCGTGCGCACCGGAGAACCCGCGGTCGGCGCGGTCAAGTACGCGTGGTTCTCGCAGCCGGATTTCCGCCGGGCGATCTCGCTCGCGATCGATCGCGATGCGCTGATCCGTGGCCCGTTCCGCGGCTGGGCGGTGCCGAACGGCCAGCTGCTCACCCGCGGCAACGCGGTGTGGTTCGATTCGACCGTGGCGCCTCCCGCGTACGATCCCGCGGCCGCGAAACGGCTCCTCGCCGGGCTGGGCCTGCGCGACCGCGACGGCGACGGCGTGCTCGAGGACGCGGGCGGCCACCCGGTCGCGTTCACCATCATCACGAACGCCGACAACACCGTCCGCAAGGACATGGCGACGCTCGTCTGCGACGACCTGGCGAAGATCGGCGTGCATGCGGTGCTGAGCCCGGTCGAGATGTCGACGCTCGTGCGCCACATCCGGACGGACTTCGGCTACGACGCCTGCATGCTGGGGCTGGGCTCGGCGTCCCCGCCGGATCCCGGCATGTACCCCAACGTGGTCAAGTCCTCGGGCCTCACGCACTACTGGCACGTGCTTCAAGACCGGCCCGGAACCCCGGCGGAAGCGAAGCTCGACCAGCTCTTCGACGTCGTCACCTATTCGCACGACGCCGCGGAGCGCCACCGCGCCTACCACGACATCAGCACGCTCATCAACGACCAGGCGTTCCTCATCTGGCTGCCGACCCAGATCCTCAAGATCCCGGTGCGCTCGCGCTTCGGCAACGTCGAGCCCGCGGCGGTGCCGCACCGCGTGCTCTGGAACATCGATCGCGTCTTCGTCCGGAGCGGTAGCGGCGGCGCGTAGGCGCGCCGCGGCTGACCGTCCCGCGGCGCCGCTCCCCTGACGATGCGAACCTACGTCCTGCGGCGCCTGTTCCAGATCGTCCCGCTGCTGCTCGCGATCTCGGCGCTGACGTTCGTCGCGCTCCACTTCGCGAACTCGGATCCGACGTGGATCTACGCCGAAAACCCGCAGATCTCGGCGGCGCAGCTCGGGCGCATCCGCCACGAGCTCGGAATCGACCGGCCCGTGCTCGTGCAGTACCTGCTCTACCTGCGCGGCATCGCGCTGCACTTCGACTTCGGCCGCTCCTATACCTACCACGAGCCCGTTGCACGGGTGCTGCTCGGGCGGCTGGCCAACACGCTGCTCCTTACGGTGGCGGCCGCGCTCGTCACGTGGGGGCTCGCGATTCCGCTCGGCGTGCTCGCGGCCGTGCGGCAGCATCGGGCCGCGGACCGGATCCTCTCGCTTCTCGCGTTCGCGAGCCTCTCGGTGCCCGAGGTGCTCTCGGGGCTCGTGCTGTTGTGGTTGGCGGCGCGAAGCCACCTGCTGCCCGTCGGCGGAATGCAGTCGGTCGACGCGGACCTGATGAGCCCGGCGGGCCGCGCGCTCGACGTCGCGCGCCACCTCGTGCTGCCGGCAATCGTCGTGGGGCTCGTCCCGCTCGCGAGCCGCATGCGGCAGATGCGCGCGAGCCTGCTCGAGGTGCTGCACCTCGACTTCGTGACGACGGCGCGCGCCAAGGGGTTGCCCGAGCGCACGGTGATCGCGCGCCACGCGCTTCCCAACGCGCTCAACCCCATGATCACGCTGTTCGGGTTGACGCTCGGCTCGCTCGTCTCGGGCTCGTTCGTCGCCGAGGTCGTCTTCAGCTGGCCGGGGCTCGGCGCGGTGACGCTCGAGGCGATCCAGCGCCAGGACCAGCCGCTCGTGCTGGGCGCGGTCATGATGGCGGCGACCGTGCTCGTGCTCGGCAACCTCGTCGCCGATCTGCTGCTCGCCGCGGCGGATCCGAGGATCGCGCGTGACTGACGCCGGGCGCGAGCCCGAGGGCGCGCGGGTGCGCCTCCGCCTCGGGCGCAATCGCCCCGCGGTCGCGGGCGGGGCGCTGCTCGCGCTGCTCTACGCGCTCGCGCTCCTGGCGCCCTTTCTCGCGCCCTACGCCGAGAACGACATCGACCGCCAGCGCTTCTTCCACCCGCCGACACCGCTCCACCTTCGTGATGAGGCCGGCCACTGGCATGCGCGGCCGTTCGTCTACGCGATGCGGGCCGGGACCGGCCCCGGTGCTGGCTTCGTCGAGGATCGCTCGCGCCGCATCCCGCTCGGCCTCCTCGTGCGCGGCGCCCGCTACCGGCTGCTCGGGTTCCTGCCGACGACGCGCCATCTCTTCGGGGTCGCGCCGCCCGACCGCGTGTTCCTCTTCGGTGCCGACGGCCTCGGACGCGACGAGCTCACGCGGCTGCTCTTCGGCGCGCAGGTCTCGCTCACGGTCGGGCTCGTCGGCATCGTGATCTCGTTCGCGATCGGGCTGCTGCTCGGGGGGCTGGCCGGATACCTGGGCGGCTGGGTCGACACGCTGATCATGCGGTTCTCCGAGGTGCTGCTCAGCGTGCCCGGGCTCTACCTGATCCTCGCCCTGCGCGGCGCCTTCCCGCTCGACATGCCGAGCCGGCAGGTGTATCTGGCGATCGTGACCATCCTCGCACTCATCGGCTGGGCGGCGCTCGCCCGCGTCATCCGCGGCATGGTGCTGGCCATCCGCACCGCGGACTACGTCGCGGCGGCCGAAGCGCTGGGGATGGGGCGGATGCGCGTGCTCGTGCGCCACATCCTGCCGAACACGTGGTCGTTCGTGATCGTGGCCGCAACGCTCGCGGTTCCCGGCTACATCCTCGGCGAGGTGTTCCTCTCGTTTCTCGGCATGGGCGTCCAGGAGCCCGCGTCGTCGTGGGGCAACATGCTGCAGGAGGCGCGGCACCTCGACGTCATGACGACCTATCCGTGGATGCTGTTCGCGCCGTCGATCGCGATCTTCGTCACGGTACTCGCGTTCAACATCTTCGGGGACGGGCTGCGCGACGCGCTCGATCCGCGCCACGCGGTCCCGGCGGGCCGATGAGCGCGCCCGCCGGTTCGCCGCCGAAACCCCCGCTGCTGCGCGTGGTCGAACTGCGCACGCACTTCTTCACGGACGCGGGCGTCGTGCGGGCCGTCGACGGCGTCTCGCTCGAGGTGAACGAGGGCGAGACGGTCGCGCTGGTGGGCGAGTCGGGCAGCGGGAAGAGCGTCACGTCCCTCTCGATCCTCCGGCTCGTCGACGATCCCCCCGGCCGGATCGTCGGAGGACGGATCGAGCTGCGCGGCGCCGACCTGCTCGCGCTGCCGATGGCGCGCATGCGCGCGATCCGCGGCCGCGAGATCTCGATGATCTTCCAGGAGCCGATGACCTCGCTCAATCCCGTCCACACCTGCGGGCGTCAGATCGCGGAGGTGCTCGAGGTCCACGAGCGCATGCCGCGTGCCCGCGCCCGCGACCGCGCGATCGAGCTCATGCGCCGCGTCGGCATCCCCGCACCCGGGCAGCGTGTCGACGACTATCCGCACCAGATGTCGGGGGGGATGAGACAGCGCGTGATGATCGCGATGGCGCTCGCCTGCCGGCCCGCGCTGCTCGTCGCCGACG
>Ga0335083_10012564_pt1 | contig 10119 bp, 10 predicted proteins | sample Lox_Sample_42_FD_206716 | JGI IMG/M metagenome (GOLD analysis project Ga0335083, IMG submission 206716) | Soil microbial communities from Loxahatchee National Wildlife Refuge, Florida, United States - Lox_Sample_4.2 | ecosystem: Environmental > Terrestrial > Soil > Wetlands | place: USA...
ACGAAGCAGGCCGGATCGAGGATCGCGGCCAGGTCGGCCAGGCCCTGGCCGAGCCAGCCGCCCACGGTCTGGAAGCAGCGCAGCGCGGCCGGGTCGCCCTCGATGGCGGCCTGGGTGATCACCGGTCCTGAGATGCCCTCGGGCGTCCCCCCGCCCAGCTGCAACAGCCGGATGGCGCCGCCCGGCGTGCGCCTGGCGAACTCGCGAGCCTCGGCGACCAGGGCATTGCCGCTACAGTACTGCTCCCAGCAGCCGCGGTTCCCGCAGCCGCACAGCCGCCCGTCCGGTACCACCCGGACGTGTCCGGGCTCTCCGGCAATCCCCCAGCGACCGCGGTAGAGCTCGCCGCCGATGATGATGCCGGCACCGATGCCGGTACCCAGGGCCACCAGCATGACGTCGCGGTACCCGCGCGCGGCACCGAACCTGGCTTCGGCCCAGGCCGAGGCGTTGGCGTCGTTCTCCACCACGACCTCGCGATCGAGACGCTGCTCTACCCGCTCCTTCAGCGGCTCATCGCGCCAGGCCAGGTTCGGGGCGAACAGCATGGTCGCCCGGGCGCCGTCGACGAACCCGGCCGCGCCCAGGCCGATGGCCTCGACCCGGTGATGGGCGAGGAGTCCGGTCACCGCGTCGGCGATGGCCTGCTCGGTCCGTTCCGGGCTGGCCGCGGGGGTCGATCTCTTCAGCTTGGCGATGATCTGGCCGTCTTCGTCGACTACCCCCGCCGCGACTTTCGTGCCACCGACATCAACGCCGATGGCGAGCGTCACTGGGCGGTTCCCTCGCCGTCTGGCGATGGGCCGGAGGTGGGACGTGACGGCCCGGCCCGTTCGGCCGACCGGTTTTGTTCCTGGGTCTTCATGACCTGCTCGAAGGCGGAGAAGGCATCCTGAACCACCGACCCCAGCACGGTGCCCGCGCCGGACAACGCCGCGCCCAGGCCGCTCGCTCCGCCCAGCCGTGCCGCGCGGGCCGCCTGGCAGACCGGGCACCACTGGCACTCCGGCGCCTCGTCGGGAGGCAGTTCGTTGGTGGCCGTGTCCCACACGTCCCCGCTGGGCTGGCGCTCGGTGCGGAGAGTCCGCTTGACCTGGCCGGCGACCTGGTTGGCCATGCTACGGGCGCCGGCCTTCATCAGCCAGCGCTGGAAGTCGACGACTGGATCGCTAGGCCGGGACGGGCCGCGCCCGCCGCCTGACTGGCCGTTGCCGCCGGTCTTGGGCTGGCCGCTGCTGGTACTGGGCTTACTGCCTGGCTGGCCACCGCCGTCACCGGGCTGGCCACTGCTGTCACTGGGCTGGCCACTGCCTTTGCTGGGCGGGCCGCTGCTGCTCTTGCTGGGCGGGCCACTGCCTTCGGGCTGGCCCTCGCCACGGGATTCCGACACCTGACGCCTCCTACCGATGATCGTACCCGCCTACCACTGCAGGACGAATGGGGCGCCGGTGGCGCGGAAATGCCCCACGTTCAGGCATTCCGTGACGCCGATCCTCGTCCGGCGGGCCAGCGGCTGGTGCACGTGCCCGAAGATCGAGTACCTCGGCCTGGTGGCCTTAATCGCATCGAGCAGCGCCGTGCTGCCTTTCTCCATCCGCCGGGCCACGGTGTCATAGAGAAGTTCGGGGACGGCGGGCGGGATGTGCGTGCACAGCACGTCCACCTCGCCGACGGCCTCGATCTTGGCGCGGAACTCCTCGTCGCTTATCTCGTTCGGCGTCCGGTAGACCGATTTCAGCCCGCCGCCGACGAAACCGAAGGTCCATCCGTCCAGTTCGGCCGTGCCGCCATCAAGAACGCTATGGCCTGGCTTGAGGTACTGGTCCCACATGAGGGGGACGTCGACATTGCCGTAGGTCAGGTACGCGGGTTCGGGGAGGGCGCCGAACATCTCGGCGTACTGCCGCCTCGTCGCGGCCTCGAACAGGCTGGCCCGGCTCTCCGGCCGGGACGCGAACAGGCCGAGCGAGTACTCCCTGGCCTCGTCGAATTTCTTCGCGGTGCGCAACGCGACGTACCGGCCCGCCGCCTCCGCGCCGAACAGGTCGGCGAAGATGCCCTGGCCGTGGTCGGCATAGTCGAGGAACAGGAGCAGGTCGCCCAGGCAGATCAGCGCGTCGGCGCCGTCGGCCGCGTGGGCCAGCGCGTCCGCGCGGCCGTGTACGTCGCTCACCACGTGGACCCGCATGACACCACGGTAAGCCGGCCTAAGCTGGTACTGCCGAATAGGGCTAGCTGGTTGGAGGGATACCGTGCGCGAATTCAGTATGCCGGCCCTGGCGCAGATCCCGGCGACCGCGAACCTCGCCGAGGTTGTCTTCCGCCGGGCCGCCGAGCAGCCGCAAGCGGTGGTGCTGCGCCGCCCCTCCGGGGGTTCTGGGCGCTCTGGGGCTTATGCGGACTGGACCGACGTGACCGCGAGCCAGTTCAAGGACGATGTCATCGCGGTGGCCAAGGGGCTGGTCGCGGCGGGCATCGAGCCTGGGGACCGGGTCGCGCTGATGTCACACACCCGGTACGAGTGGACGCTGATCGACTACGCCATCTGGACCGCGGGGGCCGTCACCGTGCCGGTCTACGAGACCTCCTCCGACGAGCAGGCCGAATGGATCCTCTCCGACTCGGGCGCGCGGGCCTGCTTCGTCGAGACCGCCGCGTACGGGGACCTCATCGCCAGCATCCGGGACCGGGTGCCGGGGCTATCGCGCCTGTGGCGGATCGAGGAGGACCTCGACTCGCTGCGCGCGGCGGGCGCGGACGTCGGCGACGAGGTGGTCGCCGAGCGGGCGGCCGCGGCCGGGGCGTCCGACCTGGCCACGGTCATCTACACCTCGGGCACCACCGGGCGTCCCAAGGGCTGCGAGCTGACCCATGAGAACCTGCTGTCCGACGTGCGCAACGCCTTCCTCGGCCCGCTGACCGTCGTCGCCGGGGCGGAGGATCCTGGCACGGTGCTGTTCCTGCCGCTGGCGCACGTGTTCGCCCGGATCATCCAGGTGGGCTGCATCGAGGGCGGGATCGTGCTCGGGCACTGCGGGGACATAACCGCGCTGCTTCCGGCGCTGGCCTCGTTCCGGCCGACGTTCATCCTGGCCGTGCCGCGGGTGTTCGAGAAGGTGTACAACTCCGCCGAGCAGAAGGCGGTCAGTGAGAAGAAGGGCGCGATCTTCGGCCGTGCCGCGAAGGTCGCGATCGCCTACAGCCAGGCGCTGGATGCTCCCGGCGGCCGTCCTTCGTTCGGCCTGCGAGCCCAGCACGCGCTGTTCGACCGGCTGGTCTACCGCAAGCTGCGGGCGGCGCTCGGCGGCCGGGCGCAGTACGCCGTCTCCGGCGGGGCCGCGCTCAGCGAGCGGCTCTGCCACTTCTTCCGCGGCATCGGCGTCACCGTGCTCGAGGGGTACGGGCTGACCGAGACGACCGCCGCGGCCACCGTGAACCGGCCGGACCGGAACAAGATCGGCACCGTCGGCATGCCGCTGCCTGGCGTCGGGATCAAGATCGCCGACGATGGCGAGATCATGATCAGCGGGAAGAACGTCTTCCCCGGCTACTGGGGCAACGAAGCGGCCACCAAGGAGGCCTTCGCCGAGGACGGCTGGTTCGTCACCGGCGACGTCGGGGAGCTGGACGAGGAAGGCTTCCTGAAGATCACCGGGCGGAAGAAGGAGCTGATCGTCACCGCCGGCGGCAAGAACGTGTCACCCGCGGTGCTTGAGGACCGGCTCCGCGGCCACTCCCTGATTAGCCAGTGCATGGTGGTCGGGGACGGCAAGCCGTTCGTCGCGGCGCTGATCACGCTGGACCCTGAGACACTCGGGCCGTGGAAGGAGCGGCACGGCAAGCCGGCCGACGCCACCGTCGCGTCGCTGCGCGACGACCCGGAACTCGTCGCCGACGTGCAGTCGGCTGTCGACGATGCCAACCACGCGGTGTCACGTGCGGAGTCCATCAGGAAGTTCCGGATTCTCGACACCGACTTCACTCAGGAGGCGGGCCAGCTCACCGTCAAGCTCGGGATCCGCCGGAGCGTGCTGATGAAGGATTTCGCCGCCGACATCGATGCGCTGTACTCGTGAGCTCGGCGTAGTCGCGGTAAGACCCCCCTCACCACATCGGAGGGTAATGCCTATTTTGCCTGTTCAGAATGGTCTTAGATGGGTCCCGGCCGGGCTTAGGCGAGGGCCTGGCCTAAGCCGGAGTCAGCCCGCCAGGATCGCGGACAGGCGGGCGGCGGAGAGTTCCTCCCGCCATTCCCGCTCGACCCACGCCTGGCCCTTCTCTCCCATCGCCCGGGCTCTGGCTGGGTCGCGAAGCAACTCGATGATGCGCGCCGCGACGCTGGGTAGGTCGCTCACGACGTAGCCGGTCTCGCCGTCGAGGATCGCGTCCGGCGCCCCGCCCGAGTCACCGCCGATAACCGGGAGGCCGGTGGCCGACGCCTCGAGGTAGACGATGCCGAGACCCTCGACGTCCAGCCCGGCCCGGCGCGTCCGGCAGGGCATGGCGAACACGTCCGCCGCGTCGTAGTAGCCGGGGAGTTCGGTCCACGGGACCGGGCCGGTGAAGATGACGTCGTCGGTGACATCGAAGCGCTGCGCCAGGTGCCGGAGCCTCGATACGTAGGGGCCGTCGCCAACGAGCAGCAGTACCGCGCCACTGACCTGGGCTTTTATCTGAGGCCATGCGGTGATCAAGGTGTCCTGGCCCTTCCGCGGGACCACCCGGGATACGCAGGCAACCACCGGGCGGCCCGTCAGTCCCAGCCGTTCCCGGACCGCGCCGCCCCCCGCACCGGGGCGGAAGAACGTAACGTCCACACCGGGCGCCAGCCGGACCATCCGGCGCTGCGCCTGTAGAGACAGCGCGCGGGCCAGTCGCACCCTGAAGTACTCGCCGAGGTAGGTGACCACGTCCACCTGGTCACCGATGCGGCGCAGCAGGGTGCGGGCGCCCGGCAGCGCGGCCCAGCCGGCCTCGTGCCCGTGGGTCAGTGCGACGGCCCGTCTCACGCCGACCTTGCGGAGCGCCGGCGTGATGAGGCCGAGCGGCGCCGCCGCGCCAAACAGGACGGTGTCGCAGCCGTGATCCCTGGCGATGCCCGCGGCCCGCCGGGATACGGCGGGCACCGGCAGCATCAGCGAGGTCGGATGCCTTATCACCGGGAACGGCTGCCGTGCGTCGAACTGCGCCGCACCCTTCCAGGCGGGCGCGTACACCGTCACCGTGCCCGCGGGCAGCCCGACGGCCAGCGCGTGCACGAACGACTGGATGCCGCCGCGGCGCGGCGGGAAGTCGTTGGTGACGATCAGGGTGCGAGGCACCGGACGAGTGTATAAGGGCGGGCGTCAAGTTCCGGCGCCATCGTCCACGCCACCAGCTACGGGCGCAGGACTCCGTCGAGGGTGCTGGCGTACCACGGCGTGCTCTCCGGGATCTTCTCCACGTTCAACCCGGTATGCGGGGCGTCGATGATGTAGCCACCGCCCACGTAGATGGCCACGTGCCCCTCGCCGTTGTAGATCAGCAGGTCACCCGGCTCGATAGAGGAAAGAGGGACATGCGGCAGCGCGGCCCATTGCTCGTAGCTGTCGCGTGGTATCTGCACGCCGGCCGCGGCCCATGCGGCCTGGGCCAGACCGGAGCAGTCATATCCGCGCTGGCACGGACCCGTGCCGCCGTAGACATACGGGCAGCCGAGCTGGGCGTAGGCGAAGGCCACCGCCTTCTGCGCTTGGGTCGTGGTTGGCCCGGTGTACCGCTGGGGCGCGGAGCTGCCGTTGGCGCCGAGCGAGTTGTTCGTGACCGCCTGGCGCTCCGGCACAGTCAGGCTGGCCAGGATGGCATTCTGCGTGCCGATCAGCTTGCCCAGGGAGGACTTGTGCGCGGCCAGCTGCTGCTTCAGCCCGGCGATCCCGGCCTCGGTCCGCTGCATCTCCTGCTCCACCCCGGCCAGCTGGCTGGCGCTGGTGAGCAGCTGCCTGGTCTGCGCGTTCCGGTTTCCGGACAGCTCCATCAGCAGCGACCCCCGCTGCAGCACCATCGACGGGTCGCCCGAGGTCAGCACCCCGGCGATGGACATAGCTCCGCTGTCCTCGAACGCCGCCGCCGCGGTCTGGGCCATGCCGGCCTGCGCCGCCTGGAACTGGGAGTTGGCGTGGTCCAGTCGCAGCCGCACCTGGGACAGCCTGGACTGCGCGGCGGACAGCTGCGAGCTGGCCTGATCGAGCTGCTGGCTGATCCTGTCGAACTGTGAGGTGAGCTGGTTGATGCGGGCCTGGACCTGACCGACGGTCGGCTGCGGCGCCGCGCCGGCGCCGGTGGCGAAGAGCGCGAACCCGCTGGCCGCAGCCAGTCCGGCCGCGACCGCGATACCGCGGCGTATCCGGGACGCGCTGCGCGCCAGCCGCATGCTCACGTCGTTACCACGCTCCCCAAGATGTCCCCACTCATCGAGCGTTTGTCCAGGTCCTTGGCCCCTGCGCCAGGCCCGGCAACGTTTGGGGCCAGCGTAGTGAAGCGAAAACGGCGATTCAACCGATTCGCTGAATCCCAGTTGCTCCACCTTGGGCGGCGCGATCCATCCACGGCACGAAGCCGTTACGACGCTTTCGTGTCAGGGAAGCTCCGCTGCGTCCAGGCTCGCGCCCCGGCCAGTACCGTCGGGCCGGGCAGCGAAAGCCGGAGCGGAGGTACCAGGCCCGCGTCGGCGAGGACCCCTAGTGCCCTCAGCTCAGCTTCCCCGAGATAGCCGGGCGCGTCCGCGGGGAAACCCGTCGCGCTCCGCGGGACCAGTGCGGTGATGACGCAATCCTGGCAGCCCTGGCCGCGCATCTCGCAGCGACCGCAATCAACCATCATGACGCCTCCCATGCGCTCGGTAAAGGGACGGACACACGTTAACGGCGCCCTCTGACATTTCCGTGGCACGAAGCTGGGGGCCTGGGAGCGGGCCCGCCGCACATGACGGCGCTGGGGGGCGTGGTTATGATACTGATGGTGTCGGAGTGACTAAAGTCCGATAAACGGCTTGGAGTTCGGGGTGGCGGGTACTTGGAGTTCGGGGTGGCGGGGTGGCGGTACGTGCCGGCGGCGGCGTGGCAGCGGGATAAATGTCGGTAGGCGGCTCTACTTTTGAGAGCGTGATCAGTCCGGGCGTGGTGACGCGGGTGCCGAGCGGACGTGAGGGGGCACCGCCCGCTGTCGGGGCGAGGCTGGGGCTGAACGGGCACGCCATGAGCCGGCCTGCGCCGGGCGGGGGTGAGCCGGGCGGGGGTGAGCCGGGCGGGGGTGAGCCGGGCGGGGGTGAGCTCGGCGGGCTGGCCGACGTCGAGCTGGGGTGCCTCGAGTTCGTCGTGGTGGACCTGGAGACTACGGGCTGGTCGCCGGAGGTGGCGGCGATCACGGAGATCGGGGCGGTGCGGGTGCGGGGGGCCCGGCCGCCGGACGGGAACTCGGGGCGGGACGGGAACTCGGGGCGGGACGGGAACTCGGGGCGGGACGGGAACTCGGGGCGGGACGGGAGGTCGCGGCGGGATGGGAGGTCGCGGCGGGGGGAGTTTGCGCGGCGGGGGGAGTTCGCCTCGCTGGTCAATCCGGGGGTGCCGGTCCCGCCGGGGATCGCGGACCTGACCGGGATCACCGACTGGATGCTGGCCGCGGCCCCGCGGCTGGGCGCGGTGCTTCCCGGGCTGCTCGACTTCGCCAGGGGCGGCGTGCTCGTCGCCCACAACGCGCCGTTCGACCTGGGCTTCCTGGTCGCCGGGTGCGGCGAGTGCGGGCTGGCCTGGCCCGGCTTCACCGTGCTGGACACGGTCATGCTGGCCAGGCGCGTGATGGACCCGGACGAGGTGCCCGACTGCAAGCTGGGCACGCTGGCCGGGTTCTTCGGCGCGCGGACGGCACCGAACCACCGCGCGCTGGCCGACGCGCGGGCCACCGCGGACGTGCTCAGCTGGCTGATCCGGCGGACGGCACACCGCGGCATCCACACCCTGCGGCAGCTCAGCGCCTGGCCGGAGGTAGTAGCGTAAGCGCCAGCAAGCTGGCCCTACGACAAGCGCCCCGGGAGGCATCGGTGGTCACCGCGATCGTTCTGGTGAGGGCAGAGATCCAGCGCATTCCCGAGGTCGCCGAGGAAATCGTCCAGATCCACGAGGTCAGCGAGGTCTACTCGGTCACTGGGGAGTTCGACCTGGTGGCGATGGTGCGGGTCCGCTCGCACGAGGACCTGGCCGACGTCATCCCCGGCCGGCTGAACAAGGTTCCCGGCGTGACGCACACGGAGACCCACATCGCGTTCCGCACCTACAGCCGACACGACCTGGACGCCGCGTTTTCGCTGGGGCTCGGGGCCGAGGCCTGACCCTAACGGGTCGGTAGCGCAGGCGCCAGGCGGCGGCTGACCTCGATCCAGCGGTCGAGCAGGGCCCGGGCGGCCCCGGAGTCGACGGCTTCGGCGGCGCGCGCGTAGCCGTCGGCGAGCGCCGGGACGACCGCCTCCGGGCCGGCCACGCCGGCCGTCGCGGCCAGCGCGGCGGCCGCGTTCAGCAGCACGATGTCGCGCACCGGGCCCCGCTCGCCGGCCAGCACCGCCCGGGCCACCGCCGCGTTGTGCGCGGCGTCGCCGCCGCGCAGGTCGGCCACTGACGCCTGGGGCAGGCCGAGCGAGGACGGGGTGAACTCGGTCCGGGCCACCTGGCCGTCGTGCACCACCCACAGCGTGGACGGGCCGGTCGTGGTCAGCTCGTCGAGCCCGTCCTGGCCGCGGAACACCAGGGCCGAGCAGCCGCGCCCGGCCAGCACGCCGGCCAGGATCTCGCCCATCCGCGGGTCGAACACCCCGACCGCCTGCGCGGTCGGCCGGGCCGGGTTGGCTATCGGTCCGAGGAAGTTGAACACGGTGGGCACGCCGAGCTCACTGCGGGTCGGGCCGGCGTACCGCAGCGCCGGGTGGTACAGCGGCGCGAACAGGAACGCGACGCCGACCTCGGCGGCCAGTGCGGTGGTCGCGGCCGGCGGCAGGTCGATCACCACGCCGAGGGCCTCGAGCACGTCGGCCGCCCCGCACGCGGACGACGCGGCCCGGTTGCCGTGCTTGATCATCCGGGCACCCGCGGCCGCCGCCACGATCGTGCCCATCGTCGACACGTTGACCGTGCGCGCGCCGTCCCCGCCGGTGCCCACCAGGTCGGTCAGCTGACCGGGCAGGCTGATGGGGGTGGCGTGCGCCAGCATCGACCGGGCCAGCCCGGTCATCTCCGCCACCGACGTGCCCTTGATCCGCAGTGCGACTCCGAAGCCCGCGATCTGAGACGGCGTGGCGGCGCCCTCCATGATCTCGTTCATGGCCCACTCGCTCTCGTCGGCGGTGAGCGAGTCACCGCGGATGAGGGCGGACAAGACTGCGGGCCAGGTGGTTCGGGCATCCATGACGGGCTTCCAGGTGGGTCCGGGACGAGGAGGAGCTACGGATGAGGGGCGGCGGGGCGTGAACCCCGGCCCGTTCGGCAGGAAAAGACTACGGCCTCAGCCGCTGACCGCGGGGCGTTCCCGCATCAGCCCGGCCAGTTCGCGGGCCAGCGCGATCGGGTCGATGGGGTGGCTCACCACGGCGTCGGCCCGCGACCAGGTGGCCAGCCAGCCGTCGTCGGGCCGGCCGATGATCAGCAGCGCCGGCGGGCAGTTGTAGATCTCGTCCTTGGCCTGGCGGCACACGCCCATCCCGCCGTACGGCTGGGCTTCCCCGTCCAGCACCATCACGTCCGCGCCGCCGGCGTCGAGCAGCCTGAACAGCGCGGGCTGCGTGGCGACCTCGATGATCTCGGCCTCCGGGACGTCCATTGCGGGGCGGCGTCCGATGGCAAGCCGCACCTGAGCCCGTACGTCCGCGTCATGGCTGTACACAACGACCTTCATGACACTGCATGGTACCGATCCCCGGGGAAAGCAAGGGCACCGATGCGGGGGGTCGCGTAGCGATCGCCTACAGGTTGTCGTAATAATTGCTTCGTGACGACCGCAACCGTGGAGACGGCCCCCAGGACGCCAGCCAGCCGACCCAACCTGGTCAGCGTGGGCACCATCGTCTGGCTGTCCTCCGAGCTGATGTTCTTCGCGGCC
>Ga0335083_10012566_pt1 | contig 10119 bp, 11 predicted proteins | sample Lox_Sample_42_FD_206716 | JGI IMG/M metagenome (GOLD analysis project Ga0335083, IMG submission 206716) | Soil microbial communities from Loxahatchee National Wildlife Refuge, Florida, United States - Lox_Sample_4.2 | ecosystem: Environmental > Terrestrial > Soil > Wetlands | place: USA...
GCGCTGCCGCCGGGCGAGTACGGCTGGGGCCGCTTCGCCGAGCGGATCAAGGTCTCCCCCGTGCTGGTCCCCGGCAGCCACGAGTCCATGTTCACCCGCCCGGCCGAGCTGGCCGCGGCCCTGGAACAGGCGGCCACCTCCTAGGCGCGGCTCTCAGTTACGGCTGGCCTGGTCGCCGACCCGGCCGAGGTAGCCGAGGAACTGCTCACGTTCGGCGTCGTCCAGCTGGGCCAGCAGCCGCTGGCCCAGCCGGCGCACGTGCGGCTCGGCCTCGGCCACGGCCACGATCCCCCGCTCGGTGATGCGCAGGACCCGCTTGCGCCCGTCGCGTTCGTCCCGGCCGCGCTGGATCAGGCCGCGGCGGGCCATCCGGCCCGCCAGCTCGGCCACGCTGGACCGGTCGAGCGAGGTGAGGCGGCCGACCGAGGCCTGGTCGAGGTCACCGTGCACGGCCAGCGCGCACAGAATGACGTACTGCGACCCGGTGATGTCCACCGGGACGACCTCGGACCACAGCTGGGTATGCGCCTGATACGCGCGCCTGATCAGGTGACCAGGGGTTTCCGCGAAGTCGCTGACAAGTGCGCTGATCTCATTATTACTTGCTGATGACGGCATTATCCTCGCTGGGAAAGGCACCGAGGAGGAAATGCCGATCCATTGACCCTACGTTTCGTTAGCTGCTAAATTTCTGGGTGTATCCTCCGTGTACGGAGCACTTTCCCCGCCCTGCCGGGCACCGGGACCTGCAACAGGACTCCCGGGGACCGTCCAGGGGTCTCCCCGGCGCCAAATGTACACCTAGAACGTCCGAATATGCGCGAAGCACAAATCTTACGGTCTGCTTAACCTTTTCTCCCGATAGCGCGTGGCGGGAAGAGAATACGAATCCCCGCCCGCCTCCGGGCCCTTTCCGAAGGGATGGCAAAGGGTGTTCAGGAATCCACCGGGACCGTCACCGTGGATCACGCCTCCGCCATCTCGGCGGCCGCCGCTGGCTGAGCCTTACCCAGCGGGCCCGTCCCCGGTCGGCAGCGGCACGTTCCCGCTCACCCCCGGTTTTCCCAGCCCGCCGCGTCCGGCGTCGCCGCGCCCGGCGCCACCCCGGCCGCCGCGGCCGCCGCGGCCGGGATTCGAGTTCGACCGGCCTGCCGGGCGCCATCGCCGGTCGCCAGCCTGGTGGGATTCGGGCCCGGAGCCCGGGCCCGCTACCCGCCGGACCAAGGGCGGCGGCAGCCGGATGCTCCGGGTGGCCGTGCCGACCGCGGTGCTCGTCCTCGGCCTGGCCGGCGGCCTGGTGGTGAACGCGAACAGCAGCCGGATCCCGGCCGCGGCCAGCTTCCCGCCCGCCGTTCCGGCCGGACAGGACTTCGCTCCGTACCAGCCGGGCAGCACCCGCGGCATCGTGCTGTCCGAGGGCCGGGTGGCGAGCGCCGGCGCCGAGATCGTGGCGGTCGGCGCCGAATCCGGTCAGGTCGTTCCCCGGGCCCAGTTCTTCGTCTCGCCGGACGGCGGCCGGACCTGGAGCCTGGGCGGGGTGGCCACCGCGGACGGCGGGACGCCGCCGCCGGGGCACGCGGCCCGCTTCGTCGCGGGGGGCGCTGGCGCCTGGGCCGCCATCGGCTCCGACTCGGTCTGGACCAGCACCGACGGGCGGTCCTGGACGCTGACCTCCGCCACCGGCCTGCCGCAGCGACCCGGCGACGACGTCACGGTGCTGAAGCGCACCGGCAGCGGCTTCCTCGCCGCCGGCGCCAACCTGCCGGACGGGGACCGGTCCAGCCCGGTTATCTTCCTGTCGGCCGACGGCAGGCGGTGGACCCGGCTCGGCGGCGGCCAGTTGCGCCTCGCCGCGGGCGGCGGCCAGGTGCAGGACATCAGGCTGGCGGCGGCGTCAGGGAACCGGATCCTGATCGCGGGCGACGTGGCCGCGGGCGCTGCCCCGGCCGGACCTGGACGCACGGGAGCGGCCTGGCTCAGCGACGACGGCGGCCGTAGCTGGCGGCCGGTCACCGTCCCGGCCGGGCCCGGCGCGAGCGCCGAGTTCTCCGACATGGCCGCTACCGCGAACGGGTTCCTGCTGGTCAGGCCAGCCACGGTGGACGGCCGCGTGGCCGCCGACGTGTACCGCTCGGGCAACGGCACGGACTGGACGTTCGCCGCGACGCTGACCACGCCGGCTGGCTTCTCCCCCGGCCTGATGAACGGCGGCGCCGCCGGGGCCGTACTGGCCGGCCGGTCGGGCCCGGCGCTGACCGCCTTCACCTCCGCGGATGGCGTCCACTGGCGGCCGGTCCCGGCGTTCGGCCGCGCGCCCGCCGAAGCGGTCACGGGGGTGGCGGTAACCGCAGGCGGCGCCGTGATCGCGGCCGGGGACAGCCAGTCCGGCAGCCAGCGGCTGATCACCATCGGCCCCGGGGCCGGAACGGCCGTCGCGGCTGGCGCTGCCGGGATCACGACGGTCAGCCTTTCCGCCATCCCTGGCGGGGTGGAGCCCCAGGTAGCCGTGGACGCGATCACGGCCACGGGACCCCAGGGCCGCCAGCAGGTGGCGGTGGGCAGCGCGAACGGCTTCCCGGCCGCCTGGGCCTCCGCCGACGGCGGCCGCACCTGGCGCCGCACCGCCGGGCAGACCGCCGCCGTACTGAACCGGCCGGGCATCCAGCAGCTGACCAGCGTCACGCACGGCCCGTTCGGCTGGCTGGCGGTCGGCGGCGCTATCGGGGCGCCCGGCACTGGATCCCCTCTGGGGCGTCCGGTGGTCGTCGTGTCCGCGGACGGGCGGACCTGGTCCGCTGCCGATGGTGAGTCCGTCTTCGCCGGCGGCGGCCTGACCGCTGTGCAGGCTGCCGCCGGCCGGAACGGCTACGTGATCGTCGGCTCCCAGCGGATCACGGGACCAGGCGGGCAGGCCCGCGCCATCGCCGCCGCGTGGTGGTCGGCCGGACTGACCGGCTGGCACCGGGCGGCCAGTGTGACAGCAGGGGCCACGGGCAGCACGGGCGGCGACCGCCAGATGCTCGCCGTGGCGGCCACGGCGAGCGGCTTCGTGGCGGTTGGCTCGGACGGGCAACGTCCCGCTGCGTGGACCACACCGGACGGCCGGGCGTGGCGGCTGGCTGACGTGCCGCTCCCGGCCGGGGCCACGGCGGCGGAGTTGCAGCAGGTCGCTTCGGCCGGGCGCACCGTGGTCGCCACCGGCATGGCGCAGACCGCGGCCGGGACGGTGCCGTTCGCGGCCCGCTCGGACGACGCCGGGCGCAGCTGGACTGAGGTGTTCCTGCCCGTGCCCGCAGGAACCGCGCAGGTCAGCGCGGTGGCCGCGGCTGGCGGTGGCTTCACGGTGACCGGTACGTTCGGCGCCACGGCCGGGGACAGGGACGTGGTCGTGTGGACGTCACGGGACGGGCGGACCTGGAAGGCGGCCACGCCGGCCGGTCCCGGCCTGTCTGCTCCCGGTATCCAGGCCATCACCGGGCTGACCGTTTCCGGCCGCACGCTGACCGGAGTCGGCTTCACCGCCACCCCATCCGGCGAGCAGCCCACCCTCTGGCAGCCTTCGATCACCCCCTAGTCCCGATTTGTCCGTGGTTTTGGTTGCTATCACAACCAAAACCGGGGACAAAGCACGTCTGCTGGCTAGCGGGACCAGGTGAGGCCGGTGGCGGGGGCCATGCTGTCGGGTTCGTCGAAACTGGTGAGGGGTTCACCGGAGTCGCTGGGGGCGTTGTGGTCGCTGGGGGCGGAGGAGGGCGCGTTGCGGGGTTCGAGGCCGGCGTGGACGCGCTTGGCGTGGCGGTCGTAGAGGACGGTGTAGACGGCGGCGGACAGGTTGGTGCAGTGCCGGGTGGGGATGACCAGGAAGCGGTGGCAGCGGGCCAGCACCGCGCGGTCGAGCGAGCCGTCCTCGGGGCCGAACACGTACAGGGCGCGGTCGGGATGGTCGAAGTCGATGAGCGACTCGGCGTTGCGGCGGAGTTCGACCGCGATCGGTACCGCGTTCTCGAACGCATCGAAGAAGTAGTCCGCTTGGCGGATCTCGACCTCTTGGTAGCCGCGCATCCGCTCCTCGCGGGGCAACCGCTGGCCCCTGGTCCCGTCGAGCCGGACCCGGTCGCCGCTGAACCAGACCTGGCGCACGCCGTAGCAGGACGCGGCCCGGACGGCGGCGCCCACGTTGTGCGGGAACTTCGGGTCGACTAGCGCGACGGCGGGAGTTATCCCGTCACCGGGGCGGACCGGGCCCGTGACGATGCCCATCGATCCATGATGGTGAACCCGAAGGTCACCGTGCACCCAGATAAACCATGCACCTAGATAAAGCGGCGGGCGATCTCGGTGTGGTCGGCGGTTTCCGGGAGGGTGTCGGCGGCTTCGGCCCACAGGGATACGGCGGCGGCGGACAGGGTGGAGGGGGTGCCGGCCGCGGTGGCCAGGCCGAGGGCGATGCGCATGTCCTTGAGCATCAGGCGCAGCGAGAAGCCGGAGTCGAAGGTGCGCGGGACGATGTAGTTGGGCCACTTGTTCTCGGTCGAGCCGCTGCGGCCGCTCGAGGTGTTGATCGCGTCCAGCACCGTCGGCACGTCCAGGCCGAACTCGGCCGCCGCCGCCATCGCCTCGCACGTCGCGAGCAGGTGGGTGGCGGAGAGCAGGTTGTTCAGCGCCTTGACCGCGTGCCCGGCGCCCACGTCGCCGACGTGCACCACGCGAGCGCCGAGGACGTCGAGCAGCGGGCGGACGCGGGCCACGTCGCCTGCCGCGCCGCCGGCCATGATCGTGAGGCGACCGCTGACCGCTCCCTGCACGCCGCCGGAGACCGGGGCGTCCACCAGGGTGACCCCGCGCGCGGCCGCCTGGGCGGCCAGTTCCCTGGTCACGAGCGGCTCGGACGAGCTCATGTCCACGACGACGGTGCCAGCGGCCAGCGCGGGAAGCAGCTCCTCCATCACGGCGCGCACGACCGCTGAATCCGGGAGCATGAGGATGACTGCCTCGGCACCGTCCGCCATAGCTTGCAGGGTGGGCGAGGCGGGAACGCGACCCCGTTCGGTCCAAATCTTGATGTCGTAGCCCTGGACCTGGTAGCCGGCCTCAGCCAGCCGGGTCGCCATCGGGGCGCCCATCTTGCCCAGGCCGACGAAGCCCACCCTGCTCATCTGTCCTCCGTTCGTCATGCGGATAGCTGGATCACGGGTCCGGAGCGGCCGAAACGCTCGGCGACCAGCGGGTCGTGCCCGGCCACCACCCGGGTGCCCGGCGCCTGGGCCAGCTCGCTGATCTGGTCGAAGGCGGCGTACAGATCCGGCCGGTTCGCCACGGTGGCGAACGGCCGGTCCCGTTCCAGCTCCTCGTAGTAGTGCACCGCGTCCGAGGCCAGCGGCGGCCCATCGCGGGCCGCGCCGCCGGCCGGGGAGAAACCCGTGTCGACGACGACCGTGCGGGCCGCGTTGCGGGCCACCCAGAAGAAGTAGTCCATCCGCAGCGGCCGGTCCGGCTCGTGGTAGGCGTGGTAGTTGAGGAAGACCTCGGCGGCGCTCGACTCCCTCGTCCCGTAGCGGATCGCCAGCACCTCGTACTGCTCGCTCATGGTCCTCAACCTAGTTCCGGTACCCCGTAGTCTTCTCTGCGTGCAGGAACTGGGGGTGCGGCGGGTACTGCCGCGGGTCGACCGGCGGGAGATCGCGGCGATCTTCGTGGGCGGCGCGCTCGGGACGCTGGCCCGCGCCGCGCTGGCCGAGGCGTTCCCGCACGCGGCCACGGCCTGGCCGTGGCCCACGTTCGGCGTCAACATCGCGGCGGCCTTCGCCCTCGGCTACTTCGTCACCCGGCTCCAGGAGCGGCTGCCGCTGTCCAGCTACCGGCGGCCGCTGCTCGGCACCGGCCTGTGCGGGGGCCTGTCCACGTTCTCCACCATGCAGGTGGAGATCCTGAAGATGCTCGAGGCCCACGCCTGGGGCCTGGCCGCCGGGTACACGGCGGCCAGCATCGCGGCCGGGTACGCGGCCATCCAGCTCGCCACCGCGATGGTCCGCCGGGTCCGGGTGCGCCGGTGAAAAGGGCACTGCGCGCATGAGCGTGCTCCTGTGGGTGGCGGTGGTGCTGATCGGCGGGGCCGGCTCGGTGGTCCGCTTCCTGGCCGACGGCGTGGTCGGGTCGGCGGCGGGCCGCGACTTCCCGGTCGGCACGCTGGCCGTCAACCTGTCCGGCGCGGTGCTCCTCGGCCTGCTCACCGGGCTGGCCCTCGGTCACGACCAGGCGCTGCTGGCGGGCACCGCCGCGGTCGGCTCGTACACCACCTTCTCCACCTGGATGCTGGAGACCCAGCGGCTGACCGAGGAGCGCCAGCACGGCAAGGCGCTCGTCAACATCGTCCTGAGCCTGGCGGCGGGCATCGCCGCCGCCGCGCTCGGGCGCCTGATCGGCCTCCAGCTATGACGAGCTCGGCAGCTGTTACCAGCACGGGCCCGGCGACCGACAGCCTGAAGCTGACCAGCTACTTCGGCGAGCGGCAGCGCTGCGGGAGCGGTTTCGTCGCGGACGCCCTGCTCGGGCTGTACGGGCGGCACGAGATCGCGACCAGCATCCTGCTCCGCGGCACCGAAGGCTTCGGGCTCAAGCACCACCTGCGCACCGACCGCTCGCTGTCCCTGTCCGAGGACCTACCGCTGATCACGGTCGCGGTCGACACCCGCCCCCGGATCGAGGCGGTGCTGGCGCCGGTCCTGGCGCTCAGCCCGGCCGGTCTTGTCACCCTGGAGCGGGCCCGGCTGCTGGCCGACACCACCGCGCCCGGCGACCTGCCGGAGACCGCCAAGCTGACCGTCTACCTGGGCCGCCAGGAGCGGGTGTTCCGGGTGCCCGCCTTCGTCGCGGTCTGCGACCTGCTGCATCGCCGCGGCGTCGACGGCGCGACCGCGCTGCTCGGCGTGGACGGCACCGCGCACGGCCAGCGCGAGCGGGCCGCGTTCTTCAGCCGCAACGCCGAGGTCCCGATGATGGTCATCGCGGTCGGCCCGGGCGAGCAGATCGGCCGGGTCCTGCCCGAGCTCGGCGGGCTGCTGCGCCGCCCGCTGCTCACCCTGGAGCGCGTCCAGGTCTGCAAGCGGGACGGCCGGCTCCTAGCCGCCCCCGCGGCCAGGCCAGGAGCGGGCCAGTGGCAGAAACTGATGATCTACACGTCCGAGGCGACCCGGCACCGGGGCGCTCCGGTGCACCGGGCCATCGTGCGCCGGCTTCGTTCGGCCGGGATCAGCGGCGCGACCACCCAGCGCGGCGTCTGGGGTTTCCACGGCGACCATCCCCCGCACGGCGACCGGCTGCTCCAGTGGGGCCGCCACGTCCCCGCCGTGACGATCGTCGTCGACACCCAGGAGCGGATCGCCGCCGCGTTCGCGGTCGTCGACGAGCTCGCCAGCGAGCGCGGGCTCGTCACGGTCGAGGACATCCCCGCCGTGGCGCGCAGTGAGCCAGGGCGGGAACGCTCCTCGTTCGTTATGAAAATTAGTTAGGGACCTGGCCGGCCTGGGCGACGAAGGCGCGCTGCACGATGGTGCTCTCGCCGTTCAGCTTGCCGGTCGTGGGGTCGAAGGTCTTCTCGCCGATGAACTGCAGGGTCTTCGGGTCGAAGATCCATTCGTTCTGGTAGACCTGCTTGGCCGACTTACTTGTCCACATGATGCCGATCCCGGGCTGGCCGGTCCCGGTGGTGGCGTGCGGGATGAGGGTAGCGCCCGGCAGCGTCGCGGCCAGCCGGTACAGGGCCGAGGCCAGGGCGGGTGGCATGATCGACTCCCTGATCAGGTCGCCGATCTCGGTGGGCGGGTCGTCGTTAGTGAACTTCTTGGCGGCTATGAGGTAGGCGAGCAGGGCCTTGGGTTCCGTGGGTATGGATTGCAGCAGCCGGTAGGTGGTATCGCCCGGGCGCCCCTCGCTGGGGCAGGTGAGTTGCTGCGACTTCGGGAGCGGGGGGATGACCTTGACCGCGGTGGGGTCGTCCGAGAGCACCGTTCTCTTGCCGTTCTCGATGAGCAGCCCGTCGACGCAGATGTTCGATACCGACTGCCAGATCTGCCGCTCGTGCGGCTTCTCCATGAACGAGGGCTTGTTGTCGTCGGTGCCGACGCTGTAGGCGTCGATGCTGCGGATGTAGGTGAAGTCGCTGTCCTTCACGACCGGGGCAGGCTGACTGGCGGCCGCGTCGGCGATCTTGGCGAGTAGCTGGGCGGCGGTGTGCGGGGGGCTGCCCCGCGGAACGAGGGTCGTGGGGTTGGGGCCCGCGGTGGCCATCGCGACGGCGACGGCGGTGGCGGTGATGGCGGCCGTGGCCAGGCCGACGGACGCGGCCATCCGCCCAGGGCGCCTGGTCCTGGATTTGTGCCTGTTTGGCTTGTTACCGTCTGCCTGGCGGAGTTCGGTCATCAGGTGCTCCTTGAGGATCTGCTTCCGGTCCGCAGGCAGGTCCCGGTCGGCGGGCACCGGCAGCCGCCGGGCCAGTTCGTCATGGTTCATCGGGTTCCTCCTACGCGGTCACCTGATACCTGTTCGCTGGCTGATCCTGGTTCCCGGTTTCGTGCTGTCTGGTCCTGGAGCTTGCGGCGGGCGCGGGACAGCCGCGAGCGGACCGTGCCGACCGGCACGCCGAGCGCCTCCGCGGCCTCGGCGTAGTCCAGGCCGGACCAGACGCACAGGGCGAGCACGTCCCGCTCCGCGCGGCGCAGGCCGGCCATCGCCGTGTGGATGTTTTTGAGCTGCTCGGCGTCGTCGAGGCGGCCGGCGAGTTCGTCGGCGAAGTCCGGCACGGTCCTGGCCCGCGGCAGCCGGCCCATCGCGGCCTGGTGCCGCCGGGCCGCCCGGGACACGTTGCGGGACACGTTGAGCGCGATGCCGAGCAGCCAGGGCAGCAGCGAGCCGCCCTCCGGTCTTACCGTGCCGCGCAGCCGCCAGGCCTCGAGGAACGTGAGCGAGACGACCTCTTCCGCGGCCGACCAGTTGCCCGTCAGCCGGAACGCGTGGTTGTAGACCGCGCGGGCGTGCTCGGTGAAGAGCGCGCCGAACTCGTCATGGTCCCCCGCGCGCACCCGGGTGCGCTGACTATGATCCACGCCTTGCCCTGTCCGGTCCGCGCGGGCGGGTTCCCGTTTGTATCCATCCTTTTTCCGAACGGGCTCCGTCCTGCCCCGGTTCACCGGCGCTCGCCCAGGCGACGTTACGCTGCCGTATGGATCGTGACGGGGCACGCTGGATCGAGGAACTGCCCGCCGGGCTCGCCGCCCAGCGGGAGCTGCTGCACGGGCTGCTCGCGTTCAGCCAGGCCGACCCGGACGTCAAATGGCTGGTGGTGGGCTGCTCGCTGGCCCGCGGGGCCGGGGACTGGCTCTCTGACATCGACGCCGCCGTGGGCGTCGTGGACGAACAGCTCCCCGCCGCCTTCCCGCGGGCCCGCTCGGCCGTGGACGGCCTGGGCGAGCTCGTGGAGAGCTTCCACCACCAGCTGCCCGGGCTGGCGCTGACCCACGAACGGGTCTTCGCCCAGTACGCCGACCGGAGCCAGCTCGACCTGGTCGTGTACCCCGCGACCGTCTTCGCCGGCTCCATCCCGGATGTGGTCGTGCTCTACGATCCGGAGGACCTGCTGGCGGTGCCGGCTGCTGAGACGCCGGATACTGGGGCGCCGGATTCTGGGGCGCCGGATTCTGGGGCGCCGGATTCTGGGGCGCCGGTGCCGGTGCCGGCGGGGCAGGTCCGCGAGTGGGCGTTCCTGGGCTGGTGCGCGCTGGCCGACCTGGGCAAGTACGTGCGCCGGGGGTCCGCGTGGGAGGCGCTTGAGCGCCTGCACGAGGCCCGGGCCCAGCTCTGGCAGCTGTGGGCCGTTGCTGGTGGCGTGCCGCAGCCGCAGTACGGGCTGACCAGCGTGCTCGATTTTTCCTGGCCCCTGCCTGCGGGGATCGAGGAGACGGTTTCTGGTTTGGACGTGGACCGCTTGCTGGCCGCGGGCCTGCGGGTGGCGGAGCTGCTCGGGGAGGCCGGCGGGCAGCTGGGTGAGGAGCAGCGGGCGGCGCTGCCGTCGGCTATGGGGCGGTTCGTCATCGCGGACCTGCGGGCGGCGGTAACGGGGTGAAC
>Ga0335083_10012568_pt1 | contig 10118 bp, 9 predicted proteins | sample Lox_Sample_42_FD_206716 | JGI IMG/M metagenome (GOLD analysis project Ga0335083, IMG submission 206716) | Soil microbial communities from Loxahatchee National Wildlife Refuge, Florida, United States - Lox_Sample_4.2 | ecosystem: Environmental > Terrestrial > Soil > Wetlands | place: USA: Florida...
CAAGAGGGTCGGCTATCATAGCAAAGGGGCCCTCGGCCCTCCTTATAGCCGGCCCCGCCTTCCGCCAGAACCATGCCACGCCCCGACGAACCGCGCGCGCCGCCGGCCGACGCCCCGTCGAAGACCCAGCGCAAAGCCGCCATGCATGCGCTCCAGGACCTGGGCGAGGCGCTCGTGGCGCTGGAGCCGGCGCGGCTGGCCGAGCTCGATCTGCCGGAGCAGCTCTGCGAAGCGGTGCAAGCGGCGAGGAGCATCCGGGCACACGAGGGGCGCCGCCGCCAGCTCCAATACATCGGAAGGCTCATGCGCGACGTGGACCCCGCGCCGCTTCGCGAGGCGCTCGACCGCCTCAAGGCCGGCGAGCCGTCCGATCGCGTGGAGTTTGCGGCCGCCGAGCGCTGGCGCGAAGCGTTGCTGAGCGATGACGCGGCGCTCGAGCGCTTCGCCGCGGCGCATCCTGCCGCCGATCGCGCGACGCTCGCAGCGCTCGTGCGCGACGCGCGCGCCGAGCGGGCGCGCGGCGGGCCACCGCATCGCTACCGCGAGCTCTTCCGCCGCATCAGGCAGGCGGTCGATTCCGAATCCGCGAACGGGTGAATGCCATGGATGCTGAGCTGCTCATCGGTCTGGTCTCGGTCTCCGACCGCGCTTCGGCGGGGGTGTACGTCGACAAGGGCCTTCCCGGACTGACCGAATGGTTCGGCGCTGCGCTGAGGACGCCGTTTCGCATGGCGCAGCGCCTCATCCCGGACGAGCAGGCGGTGATCGAGCGCACGCTCGTCGAGCTCACCGACATCGTAGGCTGCGACCTCGTGCTCACCACCGGCGGAACGGGGCCCGCTCCGCGCGACGTGACGCCCGAAGCCACGCTCGCGGTCGCGCACAAGGTGCTGCCGGGCTTCGGCGAGCAGATGCGGCAGGTCAGCTTGAAGTACGTGCCGACGGCGATCCTCTCGCGGCAGGTGGGCGTCATCCGCAACAAGACGCTGATCCTCAACCTGCCCGGCCAGCCGAAGGCGATCAAGGAAACGCTCGACGGCGTGTTCCCGGCGGTGCCCTATTGCATCGACCTCATCGGCGGGCCGTACATCGAAACCAACGAAGACGTGTGCAAGGCGTTTCGCCCGAAGAGCGCACTGCGGCCGCCGTCCTCCTAGCCACCTTACGTATCGCGCAGGATCTCGGATCTCGCCGCGGGCTCCTGCCGGTAGAAGCGCGTGAACTGCTGGTACACGGCCAGGTACTCGTGGCGCAGGAGCTTCGGCTCGACGAAGAACACCTCGGACAGCACTGCGAAGAACTCGGCGGGACTCTCGGCGGCGTACGGGTCGATCGACGTGCGCTCGCCGCGCGCGACGCGCTTGCCGAAATGCTCGTACGCGGCGAGCATCGTGCGCTTCCAGATGTGCGGCGCCATCTCCGGCGGCAGCGGCGGGCAGCCGTTGGCCACACCGTTGCGCATGTCGAGCTTGTGCGCGAACTCGTGGATCGCAAGGTTCATGCCCGCCGCGTCCCAGTCCTGGCTCGCCTCGACGTCGGCCCACGACAGGACGACCGGGCCGTTGACGTGCGCCTCGCCGATCAGCGAACCCTCGTTGGTGTGCACCACCCCCGCCTCGTCCTCCCATTCCCATCCGGGGACGAACTCGTCCGGGTAGACGATGACGTTGTCCCAGCCGTCGTAGTACATGAGGTCGAGGTTCAGCACGAGCACGCAGGCCTGGAGCGCGATGACCACGCGCTGGCGTGGCGTGACGCGGTGCCCGCGTGCGCCGACGATGCTCTTCGCGCTCAGGAACAGCACGACCTTCTCGCGCAGCCGCGCGAGCTCGGCATCCGTGTAGATCGCAAGGAATGGCAGCGTTTCGAGCGAATCGCGCCACAGCCCCTCCGGGATGGCCTGGGTCCGCAGGATCCTCTGCTGGCGCCAGCGCCGGTAGGTGGTCAACATGATGCGGCGTTATTTCGCCTCGCCGGCGTCGTCGCTGTCGAAGAGCTCGCGGCTGCCGACGAGGCGCGCCGCATCCCCTTCGGGCAGCGCCTCGACGTCCTTGAGACGGCGCGCGATCGTCGTGGTCTTGCCGCGCGCCTCCTCGATCGTGTTGGTCGCCTCCTGGAGTTTCTTCTGCGCCCGCGCCAGCACGTCGCCGAACTTGCCGAACTCGTCGCGCACGGCGCCGAGCACGCGCCAGACCTCGTGACTGCGCTGCTCGATCGCGAGCGTGCGGAAGCCGAGCTGGAGGCTGTTCAGCAGCGCGAGCAGGTTGGTCGGTCCGCATAGCGTCACCCGATGCTCGCGCTGCAGCGTATCGGCGAACCCGACGCGCGCCATCATCTCCGCATACAGGCCCTCGGTGGGCACGAACAGGATGGCGAAGTCGGTGGTATACGGCGGCGCGACGTATTTCGTCCGGATCTTCTTCGCCTCGCTCCGCAAATGATCCGCGAGCGCCTTGCGCGCGTCGTCGGCGGTGGCCATGTCGGCCCGCTCGAGCGCTTCCTGCAGGCGCTGCCATTCGACCATCGGAAACTTGGCGTCCACCGGCAGCCAGCATGGCGCGGCATCCTCGCCGCGCCCCGGCAGGCGGATCGCGAACTCGACGCGCTCGTTGCTGCCGGGGACGGTCTCCACGTTGGTCGCGTACTGCTGCGGCGTCAGCACCTCGGCAAGCAGCGAGGCGAGCTGCACCTCGCCCCACAGGCCGCGCGACTTCACGTTGGCGAGCACGCGCTTCAAATCGCCCACGCCGACCGCGAGGGTCTGCATCTCGCCCAGGCCGCGATGCACTTGCTCGAGGCGGTCGGACACCATGCGGAACGACTCGCCGAGGCGCTGCTCGAGCGTGGCCTGCAGCTTCTCGTCGACGGTCGCTCGCATCTGCTCGAGCTTCTGGGCATTGTCGTTGCGCAGCACATCCAGGCGGTGCTCGACCGTGACGCGCACCGCCTCGAGCCGCTGCTCGTTCGACTGCGTCAGTTTCGTAAGCTGCTCGCCGAAGCGGCCGAGCGCGGTGCCGACCTCGCCGCGCAGCCCGCTCGCGGATTGGCCCTGCTCCGTGCGCGCGTGCGCGAGGTCCTGTCGGATGTCGCGCTCGACGTTGCCGATCTGCGCGGTCACGGCGTCGAGACGGGTGCGCAGCTCGGCGGCGTCGCGCACCGCTTCGCGCCATTCGGTCGCGCGGCTGCGCGATGCGGCGGACATCCGCCACTGGAGCGCCGCGAGCAGGCCCACGATGACCGCGAGCGCGGCGAAGATCGAGACCAGCAGGAAATCGGACATGTCCTACAAAGTTTAGCAGCCCGGTGCGGACAGCGAGTCCGACACGGTCAAGGCAAGCGCGGCAAACGTGGCGAGCCAGTGCGAGCCCGCGTAGTCCGCCGCGGCCACGCCCTCGAGCCCCGCCGCGAGGTGCGCACCCGCCGAAGTCATGAGCGCGGACGCGCGTGCATCCGCATGCGGCAGCGCACGGGCAATGCCGTTCATGCACCACGCCCGCGACAGGTTCAGGCCGTCCAGGTGAACGATGAAGGGATCGCTGCGATCGTCCACGCGGGCGGGCGGAAACGGCGCAAGTCCCGCCGAAAGCCCCGGCAGAAAACCGTCGAGCCAGGCACTGAACTCGTCGGACGGCAGCACCCGGCGCATCGCTTCGGCCTCCATCAGCGAAGGCGAGAGGAAATCGGCGCCCGACGGCTCCCACCCGACCGGCGCGTCGCGATCGGTCGCGAACCAGCGCCGGGCGGCGTCGAGGCATGCCGCGGCGAGGTCGTCGCGCCGCGCGGCGCGGGCGTAGTCGAGCGCGAACGCGATGCCGAACGCGCTGTTGGCGTGCAGCCCGTGGCGCAGCGGGTAACGCTGACGCGGAAGGTAAGCTATGTAGCGAGCGGCGATGGCGTCGGCGAGCGGGGCGAGGGCACGCTGCCAGCGCTGCGCGTCGGGCGAGCGCGTGAGCTCGTGCGCGAGCTCGAGCAGCCACGCCCAGCCATACGTCCGCTCGAAGGCCTGCGATTCCGGCCGCGCGAGGTACGCGCATTCGGCCGCGACGTTGTCCGGCGTGAGATGGGCATCGAACACGGCGTCGATGGCGCTGCGCTCGAGGACGTGCGGATGCAGCCGGCGCACCCGCGCGAGCAGCCAATGCATGTGCACGCAGGAATGCCAGTCGAAGCTGCCGTAGAAAGCCGGATGCCACGCGCGCGGCGGCCGCGCGTCGCCTGCGCTGGCGAGCACGTGATCCGGCTTGCCCGGGAATTCGCGCACGACGTTGGCAAGCGCGATGCGCGCGAACTGCGAAGCGGTATCGAACGCGAGGTTCATAACTCCCGGCTCATAAGCGCCCGGTCGGGCGCGGCGAGCGCGGCGACGTCTTCCGCGGGATGCAGCGCGAGGATCTGCATCGCGGTCGCCGGATCGGGATGCGGCAAGCCGTTCCGGTTGAGCCACAGCGCGCGGATGCCGGCGCCCGTCGCGCCGAGGATGTCCTGCACCCACGCGTCGCCGATCATGACCGCCTCGTGCGGCTCGCAGCCAAGGCGCTCGAGCGCAACGCGGAAGATCCGCGGGTCCGGCTTGGCCGCACCGACTTCCTCCGATGTGACCAGCGCATCGACGAACGGCGCGAAGCCGAAGGTGGCGAGCTTCTCTTCCTGCTCGGCGATCGTGTTGTTGGTGACCACGGCCACACGCAGCCACGAGCGCAGCAGCGTGACGAGCTCGAGCGCGCCTTCCACACGGCGCCGGTTCGCCTGGTAGACGCGGCGGTGCAGCTCGGCCGCGGCGGCGGCGCGCGCCTCCGGATGCCCGGCGAAGGCGAACAGCCGCCGATAGCGCTCGATCCTCGCGTCGGCGACGTCGCGCGTGCCCAGCGCCACTTCGTGATGCATCGAGTCGAGAATGCGCTGGTTCTCGGCCACGAGCTCGTCGAGCTCAAGCGACTGCAAGGCGGCAAACCGTTCGCGTACGCCCGCGATCGCGGCGCGGCTTGAGTATTGATGATCGACCAGCGTGTCGTCGAGGTCGAAGAGCACTGCCCGGATCATGCGTCGCCTATGCGGCTTCGCGCGCCGCTTTCTTTCTCTCGTGCTCCTTCAGGAAGCGCTTCCTGATGCGGATCGACTTCGGCGTGACCTCGACCAGCTCGTCGTCGGCGATGAACTCCACCGCGTACTCGAGCGTCAGCTCGATGGGCGGCGTGAGCGCGATGGCTTCGTCCTTGCCCGAGGCGCGGACGTTGGTGAGCTGCTTGCCCTTGATCGGGTTCACCACGAGATCGTTGTCGCGGCTGTGGATGCCGATGATCATGCCCTCGTAGAGCGTCTCGCCCGGCGACACGAACATCCGCCCCCGTTCCTGCAACTTCCACAGCGCGTAGGCGACCGCGGGGCCGTCCTCGGCGGAAACGAGCACGCCGTTGCGCCGCTCCGGAATGTCGCCCTTGACCGGCGCATAGCTGTCGAAGACGTGGCTCATGAGGCCGGTGCCGCGGGTGAGGTTCATGAACTCGCCCTGGAAGCCGATGAGGCCGCGCGCCGGGACGCGGTAGTCGAGGCGCGCGCGGCCCTGGCCGTCGGACTCCATGTGCGTCAAGTCCGCTCGGCGCGCGCCGAGCGCCTCCATCACCGCGCCCTGGTGCGCTTCCTCGACGTCGACCGACAGCAGCTCGTACGGCTCGCACGTCGCACCGCCGAGCTCGCGCAGCACCACGCGCGGCCGCGACACGGCAAGCTCGAAGCCCTCGCGCCGCATGTTCTCGATGAGGATCGTAAGATGCAGCTCGCCGCGGCCCGATACGAGAAACGCGTCGGTGTCGCCCGTTTCCTCGACGCGCAGCGCCATGTTGGTGAGGAGCTCCTTGCCGAGCCGCTCGCGCAGGTTGCGCGAGGTCACGTACTTGCCCTCGCGCCCGGCGAGCGGCGAGGTGTTGACCTGGAAGTACATCGACAGCGTCGGCTCGTCGACGACGATCGGCGGCAGGGCTTCGGGCGCGTCGACGGCCGCGAGCGTCGTGCCGATCGCGATCTCGTCGATGCCCGTGACGAGCACGATGTCGCCGGCGCGCGCGGAAGCCACGGGCGCACGCTCGAGTCCCGAGAACCCCAGGACCTGCACGACCTTCGCCTTCTTCGGGACCGCGCCTTCGGCCAGGGGCGCGTTGAGCACGGCGACTTCCTGGCCGGGCGATAGCTGCCCGCGGCGGATGCGGCCGATGGCAAGCCGGCCGAGGTAGCTCGAGTAGTCGAGCGCGCTCACCTGGAATTGCAACGGGCCCTCGGCGTCGCCCGAAGGCGGCGGCACCGAAGCCAGGATCGTCTCGAACAACGCGCGCATGGAAGCTCCCTCGCCCGGGCCGCGCTTCGCCTCCGCGACGTCGAGGCTCGCCCAGCCGTGCAAGGCGGAGGCATAGACGACGGGGAAGTCGAGCTGCTCGTCGCTCGCGCCGAGCTTGTCGAAGAGCTCGAACGTTGCGTTGACGACCCACTCCGGGCGCGCACCCGGGCGGTCGACCTTGTTTACGACGACGATCGGCTTCAAGCCTTGCTGGAGCGCCTTCAATGTCACGAAGCGCGTCTGCGGCATCGGCCCTTCGACCGCGTCCACCAGCAGCAGAACACCGTCCACCATGCCGAGCACACGCTCGACCTCGCCGCCGAAGTCGGCGTGGCCCGGCGTGTCGACGATGTTGATGCGATGGCCCGCGTACGCGATCGAGCAGTTCTTGGCGAGGATCGTGATGCCGCGCTCGCGCTCGAGCTCGTTGCTGTCCATCATCCGCTCGGCGACGTGCTGGTGCTTCGCGAACGTGCCCGCCTGGACCAGCAGCTTGTCGACGAGCGTGGTCTTGCCGTGGTCGACGTGCGCGATGATCGCGATGTTGCGTAGGTCGGATCGGGTGGGCTTCATTGGGGGACGAAAGCGGGCGCAGCAAAACTCTAGATTATACGACGCAAGTCCCGGGCCACGCCAACAAAATTTTGAAAAATCCGAGACTTAGGCTACAATGCCTATTCGGGCGGCCGTTCCGGTCACCGCCCACCACGCGCCAGAAAGCGGCCACCGCCGTCTGTCTCGCGCTTCCATCGCAACGTCAACAGAAACGCTGCCTGGACCGGAAGCCGCGCAAGGTGCGCGGAAGGCCGCGCCAGGAGTACTCATGAGTGCTACGAGCTTTTCCGAGCTCGGCCTGCGCCCCGAGATATTGCGGGCGGTTGCCGAGTCCGGTTACACCACACCCACGCCCATCCAGGCGAAGGCGATCCCCGTGATCCTCGCCGGCCGCGACATCATGGGCGGCGCCCAGACCGGTACCGGCAAGACAGCCGGGTTCGCGCTGCCGATCCTCAACCGCTTGCAACCGCAGGCGAGCGCGAGCCCGTCGCCTGCCCGGCATCCGGTGCGTGCCTTGATCCTCGCGCCGACCCGGGAGCTCGCGATCCAGGTCGAGGAGGCGATCCAGGTCTACGGCAAGTACACCGGTCTGCGCTCGACCTGCGTCTTCGGCGGCGTCGACATCAAGCAGCAGCTCGCGATCGTGCGCGCCGGCGTCGAGATCCTCGTCGCCACGCCGGGCCGCCTGCTCGATCACGTCGAGCAGAAGAGCGTCAACCTGTCGCAGGTCGAGATCTTCGTGCTCGACGAGGCGGACCGCATGCTCGACATGGGCTTCATCCCGGACATCAAGCGGATCATGGCCCTGCTGCCTCCGACCGCGCGCCGGCAGAACCTGCTCTTCTCGGCCACGTTCAGCAACGAGATCAAGAAGCTCGCCGACCAGCTCCTGAACGCGCCCGAGCTGATCGAGGTCGCGCGGCGCAACACCGCGGCCGAGACAGTCGAGCAGAGCGTGTACAGGTGCCCGCAGGATGCGAAGCGCGCGCTCTTGTGCCGCATCGTGAAGTCGCGCGGGCTGCGCCAGGTCCTGTGCTTCGTACGCACCAAGCACGGCGCGTCGCGCCTCGCCCGCCAGCTCGAGCGCGACGGCCTCGAGACCTCGGCGATCCACGGCGACAAGACGCAAGGCGCGCGCCTGGATGCGCTCGCCGCGTTCAAGGAGGCCAAGCTCGAGGTGCTGGTGGCCACGGACGTCGCCGCGCGCGGCCTCGACGTGGACGACCTCCCGCTGGTGGTCAACTACGAGCTGCCGCACGTGCCGGAGGACTACATCCACCGCATCGGCCGCACCGGACGTGCCGGTGCCACCGGCGAGGCGATCTCGCTGGTCGCGCCCGAGGAGGAGAAGTACCTCTCGGAGATCGAGCGCCTGCTCAAGAAGAAGATCGAGGTGCGCAGCGAAGAAGGCTTCGATCCTGTCGCGGCGAGCGAACGCAAGTCGGCACCGCGTGAACGAGCGCCGCGTGAACGGGCGCCGCGTGAACGAGCGCCACGGGAGCGAGCGCCGAAGGCGCCTGCCGGCGAGCGTCCCGCCGAACGCGCACCCTCGCGCAGCCGGCGCGAGCAGGAGCGCGAGGACGCTTACGCGCGCAACCCAGACCAGCCGCTGCCCGTCCAGCCGGCGAGCTCCCACGGTCATGCCAAGGCAGCGCTGGTGCACGGTCATGGTCACGGCCATCACCGCGCAGGGAAGGCCCGGCCCGTGCCGGCGCTTCTCATGAAGCGCAAAGCGCCGGAGCCGCAAGGCGCCTGACCGCGCGTTGCAGGCCGCCCTCGTCGCGTACTGCCGCGCCGGCTTCGAAGGCGAGGCTGCCGCCGACCTGCATCGAGCGGCCACCCGGGCGCGCGCGGCTGTCGAGGTCGAGGCGCGAGCCGGTCAGGGCTACGTAATCGCCGCCGCCGGCGACACCGAGCGCGGGCGCTGGCATAGCGCATTGGAGGCGGCGCCGCCGATCTTCGCGCGAAGCGTCTTCGTAGGCGCCGGGCCCTACGAGCTCGCGACCGCGCACGCGCAGCGCGTCGACCGCGCCACGCCGCTGCTTGCCGCGATCGGGGCAGCGGCCTCGCCGCCATGGCGCAGCGTGTGGGTCGAGTATCCCGACACGAACGAAGGCAAGTCGCTGTCGCCGCTCGCGCGCGCCCTGCAGGCACGCCTCGACGGCGCGTTGGGCACGGCCTTCGACTCGCGGGCCGGCATGCGATTGCACGCCTTCCTGCCCGACGGGCGCACGGCGTTCGTCGGCGCGAGCCGCGCCCGTGACAACGACTGGCCGATGGGCATCCCGCGATTGCGCATGCCCGGCGGCGCGCCGTCGCGCTCGACGCTCAAGCTTGCCGAAGCGTTCGACGTGTTCCTAGGCGAGCGTTCGCACGAGCTCTTGCGCGCCGGCATGCGCGCCGTGGACCTCGGCGCCGCGCCCGGCGGCTGGACGTGGCAGCTCGCGCAGCGCGGCGTTGCGGTGACCGCCGTCGACAACGGCCCGCTGCGGGGCGCCGTTCGCGACGATCCGCTCGTCACGCACGTGCGCGAGGACGCGTTCCGCTGGCGGCCGCGACGCCCGGTCGAATGGCTCGTTTGCGACGTCGTCGAGCAGCCGATCCGCGTCGCCACGCTCGTCGCGCAATGGATGGCCCGCGGCGACGCGCGGCGCGCGATCTTCAACCTCAAGCTGCCGATGAAGAGGCGCTACGACGAGGTGCGCCGCTGCGCGGCTCGCGTCGAGGAATTGTTGGCCGGGACGCGCCACGCGCTGGCCGTGCGGCACCTGTACCACGACCGCGAGGAAGTGACGGCGTATCTCGCGCGCGATTGATCAGCCGTCGAGGCGCTGGATCTGCTGGCGCAGCTTCTCGAGGGTGGCTTCGTGGCCCGCGAGGCGCGTGCGCTCCTGCTCCACCACCGCCGACGGCGCGTTGGCGACGAAGCGCTCGTTGGCGAGCTTCGCGCGAGAGATCCCGGCCTCGGCCACGAGGCGCGCCTCCTCCTTGCGCAGCCGCACGAGCTCCGCGGCCTTGTCGACCTCCACGTGAAGCATGAGCCGGAAATCGCCCACGATCTCCACCGGCGCATCCGTTTTCGGCAAGTCGCTCACGATGCGCACTTCGGAGAGCTTGCCCAGGACGACGAGATAGGGCGTGAGCTCGGCGAGCACGGACGCGTCACCGGAGGCGATGAGCGGCGCGCGCACGGCGGGCGACAGCTTCATCTGCCCACGCAGCGCCCGGCATG